>Ga0209737_10000710_pt1 | contig 25820 bp, 21 predicted proteins | sample TergutCu122P3_FD_187284 | JGI IMG/M metagenome (GOLD analysis project Ga0209737, IMG submission 187284) | Cubitermes ugandensis P3 segment gut microbial communities from Kakamega Forest, Kenya - Cu122 P3 (SPAdes) (version 2) | ecosystem: Host-associated > Arthropoda: Insects > Digestive system... | reverse complement strand
AAAAATACGCGCAATGGACTTGTTAGTACGCAAAGCCTATTTTATCAACCACAACAGACTTGTGTCGGGCGCAGTCATTTTGTTGGTTATGGTTGCGGTGTTTGTCGTGAGTTTGCGCGTTTATTTTGCAAAATCGAAAGACATTCCCGACAAAGAAATTGACCCCATCGACGATTGGTTGCTCAAATCCAAAACAAGAAAATACATCGTTTGGATTGCGAGCGGTTTGGCATTTGGCGGAATACTTTTTGCCGTGCTAACTTCGCCATATATGAAAAAAGAAAGCATTAAAACGCCCACAGATACGGAATTGGCTATTTTAGATGATACGATTGAGGATGCCGAATATGAACTACAATCGGAAGTCCCCACCGACACAATTATCCCAACAGATACAATAACGGAGACAACCGATACCATCGAAATTTCAAAAGTTACGCACAACGCATTTAGAGGCAATAATTCGCTCGGCATCAGCAGTGCAAGAAAAGTTCCGACATCGTGGAATTTAGCATCGGGCAAAAATATTTTATGGAAAGTTCCTGTACCGCGCAAAGGTTTTAATTCGCCTGTAATCAATGGAAACAAAGTTTTCTTTTCGGGCGCAGACGAAAATGTGAGAGAATTATTTTGCTACGAGTTAAGTTCTGGCAAGCAACTTTGGCGATTGGAAGCAAAAAACATCGCAGGCAGCCGCGTTCCCGCAACCACCGAAGACACAGGACTTGCGGCATCGTCCGTAACCACCAACGGCAGTGTGGTTTGTGCCATTTTTGCCACAGGCGATGTAATTTGTGCCGACATTGACGGCAAACAACTTTGGGCGAAAAACATCGGTGTACCCGACAATTCCTACGGCTATGCCTCTTCGCTGCTCATTTTCGGCAATTCGCTGATTATACAATATGACAATCGCAACGCCAAAAAAGTGTTGGCGTTGAATTTGGCAAACGGCAACGTGCGTTGGTCAAAAGACCGCACCGAGCGCAACCCCTCTTGGGCTAGTCCGATAATTGCATACGTCAATGGCAAACCTCAATTAATATTGGTGGGCAATCCCGGAATTACCTCTTACAATCCAAACAACGGCGAACAATATTGGCGTGTAGAAGCGATGTCGGGTGAGCCAGCGCCAAGCGCCGCCTACGCCAACGGCATCGTTTTCGCAGGGACAGAATATGCAACATTTGTTGCTATCAACGCTGCTGATGGCACGGAACTTTGGCGCAATACCGATTTTCTGCCCGAAATCGCCAGCCCTGTTGCAACAAAGGACTTTGTGTTTGTGGCAACTGCTTATGGCGTAGTAGCCACTTTCAATGCTCAAACAGGCGAACTGATAAAATCAATGGAAACAGGCGCCGAATTTGAATCATCGCCGATAATTGCAGAGGGCAAAATCTATTTAATCTGCAAAGCAGGAAAAGTTTATATTTTCTCTGCAAAAGGCAATTTTAGTTTGATAACTTCCTTTGACACAGGCGAAAAAACATTTGCCACGCCTGCATTTACTGATAGGAAAATTGTGATAAAAAGTGATAAAAATATTTATTGTGTGGAGGTAGCAAAATGAGTTGTAATTGCAATAATATTCCTGATTTTATAACTCAAACAGATGTTATAATAAACCAAATCGGCACTGCTCGAAGTAAAATAATACCTTTACTTCAAGCAATACAAAACGAATTTGGTTACCTGCCGCACGCCGCTATTGAACGCATTTATGAAAAAACGGAGATTGACAGGGCGCAATTAATCAGCGTTTCCACTTTTTATTCGCAGTTTAAGCACGTTCCGTCCGGCAAGCACATTATAAAGGTTTGCACTGGCTCGGCGTGTCATATCAAAGGTGCGGGCAATGTTTATGACGCTTTTACGCGTGAATTGAAAATCGGCGAGGGCGAAACAACTACTGAAGATAAGGTCTTTTCTATTGAAAAAATTGCCTGTTTGGGTTGCTGCACACTTGCACCTGTGGTACAGATTGACGAGAAAATTTACGGAAAAGTGCAGTCGGGAAAAATTAAAGAAGTGATTGATGATTTTCTCAGTCAAGTTGAGGAAAAAGAGAAAGAGGGCGCGAAAAATGAGCGAAAAAAGATTGTCGGCGAGGTGCGTTTGGGAATGGGTTCGTGCTGCGTGGCGAGCGGTTCGGGCGATATTTATAAGGAATTATTGAATGCTTCACGTCAGTTGGGCATTGAGATACATATAAAATCGGTGGGTTGCGTTGGCGTTTGTAACAAAGTGCCGTTGATTGATGTTGTGCAGCCGGACGGCTCGGTAATGCGCTACCCAAATGTGAAAGCCGCCGAGATAAAGGAAATTTTACATCATCATTTCAAATCGGCATCTTATTTTAAACGACTGAAAAACAATCTGTTAGGACATTTAGACATCTACCACACCGACACAACTTGGGACAATGTTGTTTGGAAATCGGAAAACGAACGTACAGATACGATTAACAATTTCCTCTCAAATCAGTTGCATATTTCAACTGAGGGCTACGGAATATTAACACCTTTAAATATTGATGAATATTGCACAAATGGTGGTTTTGAGGCGTTGCAAAAGGTCCTTTGGGGAACGCCGATGACGCGGATTTCCGCAGATAATGAAAAAAATATTAATATAAAAAATCCGCGACAATCCGCGTTATCCGCGTCATCGGCGTTCAAAAGGGAACAGGTCATAGAGGCAGTGCTCAACAGCGGCATTCGCGGGCGTGGCGGCGGCGGTTTTCCCACAGGCAAAAAATGGGAAATTATTGCCAAAAAGGAAAGCCCCATTAAATACATCATTTGCAACGGCGACGAAGGCGACCCGGGCGCATTTATGGACAGAATGTTGCTCGAAAGTTACCCTTTCCGTGTGATTGAGGGAATGTTGATTGCCGCTTATGCGGTCGGTGCGTCAGAGGGCATTTTCTATATTCGTGCCGAATATCCTTTGGCTGTTACGCGCATTAGGACGGCAATAGAAATTTGCAAAGAGAGAAAATTTATCGGTAAAAATATTCTTAACAGCGATTTTTCGTTTGATATTCAGGTTTATGAAGGTGCGGGCGCATTCGTTTGCGGCGAGGAGACCGCGTTGATTGCCTCTATCGAGGGCGACAGGGGTTTTCCGAAACCTCGTCCGCCATACCCCGCCGAAAAAGGACTAAACGGCTTTCCCACATTGGTTAATAATGTGGAAACATTAAGCCAAATTCCCTATATTTTGAAAAATGGTTTTGAAAAATTTAGCGAAATTGGAACGCCGAGCAGCAATGGCACAAAAGTTTTTGCCCTTGCGGGAAAAGTCCGTTACGGCGGCTTGATAGAAGTGCCTATGGGCGTAACGCTCAACCATATTGTCGAGAAAATCGGCGGCGGTGTTGAGGGAAACGCCAAACTCAAAGCGGTGCAGGTAGGCGGTCCTTCGGGCGGCTGTATTCCCGCCGAACTTTGCGATGTCCCGATTGACTTTGACGAACTCAACCGAATGGGCGCGATGATGGGCTCGGGCGGTCTGGTGGTGCTGAACGACAAAGATTGTATGGTTGATGTGGCGCGTTATTTCCTCAAATTTTCGTGCGAGCAGTCGTGCGGAAAATGCACGTTTTGTCGTGTCGGAATACGCAGAATGCTTGATATTTTCGATAAAATAACATCGGGCAAAGCCGAAATCGCCGACATCGACAAGTTGGAAAAATTGGCGTTGAACATCAAAAAAGCCGCGTTGTGCGGACTTGGAAAAACCGCGCCAAGCCCTGTTTTGACCACTATCAAATATTTTCACGATGAGTACGAGGCGCATATCAACGGCGTTTGTCCCACAGGCGTTTGTAAGAAATTGGTAAAATATATTATCAACGATAAATGCACCGGCTGCACCAAATGCGCAAAGACCTGCCTCACCGATGCCATTCCATACACGCCCTACGAAATTCATCATATTGATACCGAAAAATGTGTGCAATGTGGCTTGTGTATTGATGAATGCAGTTTTAACGCAATTGAAAAAGTAAGAATATGAAAATTATTATAAACAATAAAGAAATTTCCGTTTCCGAAGGCGAAAAACTGATAGAAGTTATTCGCCGAGAGGGTTTTGATGTGCCCGCGCTTTGTTATGCAAAAGACAAAAAACATCGTGCGTCGTGTATGGTTTGCGTGGTGAAAAATTGCGAAACGGGGCAAATTTTGCCGTCTTGCTCTACTCTTGTTGCTGAGGGAATGAACATTGACAGCGAAAGCGATGAGGTTAAAGACCTGCGCCGTCAATCGTTGGAATTGTTGCTGAGCGACCATATTGCTGTGTGTCGTCCGCCTTGTGATGTAAAAAATTGTTCATTGCGAAAAATTGCCACCGAATATCGCGCTAAATGGAATAGATTTTCGCGTTATTCGGCAATAAAAGACACACAACCTCAACACATTAGCGGCAATTTTTGGTTTGATGTTACAAAATGTATTCGTTGCGGTTTGTGCGTGTATAACAGCGAAGACGGCTTTACTTTTAAAGATAGAGGTTTCGGAATGCAGGTCGTTTTGCCCGCCGAAAGCGTTAATAATGTTGATAAATCGTTGTGCGAAATCTGCCCGACACAAGCATTATATAAATTAAATTAAAAATTGAGAATTGAAAATTGAAAATTAATTTATACCTTTGCGGTGTAAAAATATTATGGAAACATTAGTTAAAGACAAAATATTTGTAGAAAAAAAGGAAATAGATTGGGTTAGCCCGTATTCAGAAGCAAAAGTTAAAATTAACGATTATCGTAACGAAATGTATTCAGCAGAGTGTTCTGGCGATATTACTCACGAACAATTTCAAACAAATATGCACCAATGGCTGACGAAAAATCTATAAGCGGCACAGAATTTATTATAAACAGACATTAAGATTTCAAAATAACCTTCAAAAAATTCTTTTCTATACTTTACAGGAATGGGACGGCAGGGTTATGGCAGAATTTTATTGAGAGGTTATAAAACAGATAGAATTATTAAGATTTTTCCCGAAAAATCAATTCAAAAAACAGATTTTTAGAAAGCACCGAAACAAAAGAGTACCGCAATATTATTTTTAAAAATTACTCATACATTGTAACATACTCTATTCAAGAGAATTTTATAAGAATAATCAATATAATTCACAAAAAACAAAGTCCTACCCATAGACAAAAAATTTAAACCTGTTAAGTTCAAATCTTAACAGGTCTTTTTCAATGTTTTCAACTCGCCCACATTTCCCTATCTAAATTTCTATAGTTGATTGCCTCTGCCAAATGGCTCGTTTCGATGTTTTGGCTGCTGTCCAAATCGGCGATTGTGCGGGCAACTTTGAGAATGCGGTCGTAAGCACGCGCAGAAAGGTTCATTCGTGACATTGCGGCTTTTAATAGTTGTTGTCCTTCGGGGTTGGGATGTGCAAAATCGCGCAACATTTTTGACGACATTTGCGCATTGCAATGAGTTTGCGGAAATTTTTCAAAGCGTTTTTCTTGAATTTTCCGTGCAACAATCACCCTTTCGCGAATAACCTCGCTTTTTTCCGCAGGCGCAATTTCAGAAAGTTTTTCAAACGGCACAGGGATAATTTCAATGTGCATATCAATTCTGTCAAGCAATGGTCCCGAAATTCTGCTAAGATATTTTTGCACCATTCCGGGGGGGCAAACGCAGGTTTTTTCGGGATGGTTATAATAGCCGCAAGGGCAAGGGTTCATTGAGGAAACTAGCATAAAACTTGCGGGGTATTCGGTGGCGAATTTTGCCCGCGAAATAGATATTTTTCTATCTTCCAACGGCTGCCTCATCACCTCTAAAACAGAGCGTTTAAATTCAGGCAGTTCGTCCAAAAAGAGAACGCCGTTGTGTGCAAGTGAAATTTCGCCCGGCTGCGGAAATGCGCCACCGCCAACCAGCGCCACATCGGAAATTGTATGATGCGGACTGCGAAAAGGTCGTTGCGCCATCAGTGAAATGCCGCCGTTGATTTTGCCCGCCACAGAGTGAATTTTTGTCGTTTCCAACGCCTCGTTGAGTGTCAAAGGAGGGAGAATTGTCGGCATTCGCTTTGCCATCATAGATTTGCCTGCGCCCGGCGGTCCCACCATAAGAATATTGTGTCCGCCAGCAGCCGCCACTTCCAAAGCGCGTTTTACGCTCTCCTGCCCCTTTACATCGGCAAAATCAAAATCAAAAAAATTGATGTTAGAATAAAACTCTTCGCGGGTATTTACGACTGTCGGCTCTAAATTTTTTGTTTTATTAAAAAATTGAACAACATCTTTTAAATTTTCCGCGCCATAAACCTCCAGATTATTTACCACAGCGGCTTCACAAGCGTTGTCTTTTGGCAAAATCAGCCCCTTATAACCAAGTTCACGAGCAAGAATAGCAATCGGCAATGCGCCTTTTATCGAATTTAATGTGCCGTCAAGCGAAAGTTCACCCATAAGCACATATTTGTCAAAATCTGTGCTGCTCATACCGTCAGTTGCTGCCAAAACGCCAATAGCAATAGGCAAATCGTAAGCCGAACCCTCTTTGCGAATGTCAGCAGGGGCAAGATTTACAATACAATATTTGCGCGGAAAAGGCAGAGAATTGTGTTTTATCGCCGAAAGAACTCTCTCCAAACTCTCTTTCACGGCGTTATCGGGCAGCCCGACAATAATGTTTTTGAGTGCGCCTGTGGTATTTACCTCAACCGCTACCAAAGTAGCATCTATGCCCTGCACCGCCGCCGCAAAAGTTTTGACTAACATAATTTTAGATTTTTTTAGTTAAAATAAAATACAAAGATACAACTTTTTTCGCAATTTTCATCACACCTTTGGTGTAACACCTTTTGTGTGATGATTTTTATTTGAAAACTCGCTCTAACCACCTCATTAAGAACACATTATAAACTCTGTAAGATGTTTTTTCAGGTGTTTCTATGGTACAAACCATCTCTTTGTCGAGCAATGCGGTAAGTGCTTTTTTTGCTGATGAGGCAGCCCCTATTTTATGTTTTAGTAAAAATTCTTTTGCTTGCGGCTCAGAAATCAAACCCTCTTTGGCAATGGCAATCAACATTTTCCACTGAACAGGACTTAACAAATCGCGATACTGCATAAAAGTTGTCTGCTGTGCTGTAAGTTGTTCATCGCAAATCAACTTAACTTTCTCAATATCAACGTGTTTTTTGCATTCCGAAAAAACGCTGTTGCAAATAACCTGTGTGTAATAAGTATGCCGCAAAGTCCATTCCAAAATAAAATCTACTGCATCTTCGTCTATTATCCGATTTCTTTGAACAAATTTTTCAATGATAAATTCCCTGTATTTTTCAAGAGGAATTTCCTCTAAACCAACAACTTGTGCGCTTCCAAAAAACGGGCGATTTGCCGAATTAAACATTTCGAGCATCATTCGTTTTTTACTTCCGCTAAAAATAAAATTTGTGTTTTTTAATGTTTGAATAATTGTGCGCAAAATCGCTTCAACATTTTTTTCGGGAAAAATGGCAATTTGCTGAAACTCGTCTATTGCAATAAATATTTTTATTTCTTGATTATCAACAAATTGCAATAACTCTTGAATAGTATGCTCGTATGCTTTTGGCGCTTGATACTCAAAGCGAATTTCGGGTTGTCCTGTGAGTTGGTCGTATGAAATTATCGGACGCAAACCTTTTAAAAATTCCATAAAATGCTTTCCAATGCCCTTTTTTTCGGGGAAACGCTTAGAAATTGCCAATGCCAACGTTTCGGTAAAACTTTTCAAGTTTGTGCAGGAAAAAATATCTACAAAAATTCCAACGCCATTTTGTTGATAAAATTCTTCAAAAACGCGATAAATTAATGCGGTTTTTCCTAATCTTCTGTTAGAAATTAGCGTTAAATTGTTGCCATTTTCTAATTTTTGCTTGATGGTTTTCACCTCTTTTTCTCTATCGCAAAAATATTCTTTTGAGACATAATTCTCTGTAAGAAAGGGGTTTAACTCATTTTTCATATCTTTTTAATATTAAAATTAGACCGCAAAGATACAACTTTTTTTTCAATTTTCATCACACCTTTGGTGTCACACCTTTTGTGTGATGAAAATTAATAAAAAATTATGTGTAAATTCAAAAAACATTTTATATCTTTGCAACGTATTTCTTAACAGAAATAAAGCGTATTTTTTAGCGTTTGCTATTCTTGGTCTCAGAAAATTAGACACTTTTGAAACTCAGAAATAAGTATTACGCTCGCAGAATGCGGGCTTTCTTATTTTGAGTTACGGGTCGTCTAATACCTCTGAGACGGATTAGTTAGTCCGTATTTTTTATTATCTTTGTGGTGTTAAATAATTAGTTTTATAACCTTTAAATATTAATTCAAATGAAAAAATTCATTACAATTTTTGCGCTATTTATGGCGTTTTCGTCCGTGATGTACGGACAGGGTAACAGCGGACTTGGTTTTAACTACCAAGCCGTAGTTCGTGGAGCAGACGGCTTTGTTGTGCCGTCTCAAAGTGTGGAAGTGCGTTTTTCGCTGATGCCGGGGCAACAGGCAACACAAGCAAGTTGGGTAGAAACGCACAACGTAACTACCGATGTTTATGGAACATTTGGCGTAGTTGTGGGTAAGGGTACGAAAGTAGGCGGTGTGGCTGCCAACTTCTCAGATGTTAATTTTGCAGCGGTGCATTATTGGCTAAAAGTGGAAATTAAAGAGGGCGGCAACTACCGCGAGTTGAGTTATACCGCTCTTGCAAGCGTGCCGTACGCAGAGGCGGCGAGCAATGCAGCAAGTTCGCCTGTTGGTTCGGTAGTGGTTTTTGCAGGCGATGCAAGCAGTGTGCCTGAGGGTTGGCTTTTGTGTGACGGCAGTGCTGTGAGCCGTTCTACTTATGCCGCTCTGTATGCAGTGATAGGCACTGCTTGGGGGTATGGCGATAATGCTACTACTTTTAATATACCCGATATGCGAGGCGTATTTTTGCGTGGTGTTACAGGAACTTCCAATAATGATGCCAATGCTGACACACGAACACCTTTAAAAGACGGCGGAAATAGTGGAAATAATGTAGGTAGTTTTCAACAAGATGCAGCACCAAATATAATTGGTAATATAAATAATTTATCACACGGAGATGTTGGAGCAACTGCTGATGGAGCATTTGTTCGAGCATCATCTGGGGGTAATGGTAGTGCATCAGGCGGTGGTGGTTCTAGAAATAACTTTAATTTTAATGCATCTCGTTCTTCTTTATCATATGGTCGCGATAACACAACCGAAGTTCGCCCTAAAAATGTATATGTGAATTACATTATTAAATATTAGCCGCTATGAAAAGATTTTTTTCATTTATAATAATAATTTGCTTGCTGAATAATCTGCAAGCACAAAATAGAGATGCCTTAAATATCTCGTCTTTTTCGGGCTACCCGCTTACTATTGGCGATAACAATAATGCAAGTACAAAAATTGCATTTAATAAAGTGTTGCCAATGGACGTAGAATTGGACTCAATGCCGAGATTTCAAATCGGCGCAATTCCAAACCAAACAATATGGCACAAAGGCGATGTAACAATCGGTTTTTATGTACTTACCGATACTTTGCAGGCATCAAATGTAACTTTAAGTTACACGATTGATTTTGAGCCCGAAGGCAAAATCACTTTCAACGCACAGACAGGAAGGTTTAAATATTTTCCCGAAAAAACAGATGTTCGGAATTTTATAGTAACTTTTCGTGCAGCAGCAGGCAATAGAGTAATTACGCAGGAGGTGCTTTTTTCGCTAATGCCCGCCACGCCGCCCGAATATGCTGCATTTGGCGTTGAGCCGATAAAACCTTTGCCGTCTTCAAATGACGATTACACAATTATTTCAGCAACAAAAAGAGATAATGTGCATTTCAATAATCAACCGAGAACTGTTTATAGTTATAGTATTTCGGGCAAAGAGTTGGTTTTTGATAATAATATTCAAAACAAATTGCACGGTTTAAGCGGCGAAGATATTGACACATTAAATATTTTTGCCGAAAAAGTAATTATTCGTGATGCATTGCATTTTAAGCAAACAAATGTAACTATTTATGCAAAGGAATTGATTTTTGAGGACAAGCCAAATCAAGCCCCTGCCTCGCTCAATACCTCGCCTGTAATGTTTTCAACGTATGCAACAACCAACAACGGCGAAAGAGGCGAAAATGCAGGAAATATCACGCTTTACATAAAAGAATACAAGCAAAGCAACCCGCATAAACGCTTTATTCTTATCGGTGGTAAGGGACAAGGTGCATCTCGGACTACGCAGCAAGACACACGAACAGCAGGCAATGGCGGTAATGGTGGAACTCTAACCTCTACAATAGATGTTAGTGATTTTTGTGATTTAATTCACGGCAGTTCGGGCATTCAAATTCATATTATTGGTACTGATACTACAATTGTCGGTGCAGGACAGCACGGACAAGACGGCAGTTTTGTACTTAATAATGAAGAATTTTCTTGGTTGCACCCCAATTTTATTTCCGCAGTTGTAAAACACGCCAAAGACGCCTATCTGAATATTCACAACGGCTTTACCTACAATATTTTTTCTGAATATACAGAACAAATAGCCAGTTATAAAGAGTCGGAAGAGTGGGAAGATTTGAACGATGAGGCAAAGATGGAACTTACAAACGCCGAGAATGAAATGCAGGCAATAATTGCCCGTATCAGTCAAAATCTTGATTATTTCGGCAACCCGATTGGTTGGGTGCCAATGCTTTCGTTTGAGGTTAATAAAGATATTTTTGAAACGGAGGTAGATAGGGCAATTCGGGTAATGTATCTAAGTTATTGGCTGAAAAATATTGATGCAAGCAATGCAGAATATATTAATGCTCGCAATCAGGCAATTGAATGGGTAAAAGATGACTTGAGATATAATCAAACTCTTGTAAATGATTTGGTTTTGTTAATTCCCGAACTGCAAGACGAAGCCGCTTTTTTGCAACAGAAAATTGATAATTTAATTGTCAGAATAGAACAAAAAACTCAGCAACTGCTTTCAAAGGCACAAAGCAATGTAAAAAAACGTAATCGTTGGAATAAAATTTGCGGAGTGCTTTCCATTGTCGCAAAAGTTGCCCCTGTGATAGATTTTGTTTTACCGGGCGTTGGCACTGCGATTAGTTCTGTTGCCACAATTGGAGGCAATGTACTTTCACAGGCAACCAATTCCTCAGACACTTACGGCTATGGTAATGCAGTAGGTGGTTTTATGGACGTAGCGGGCGGCTTTTTAAATTCGGGCGGTTTTGCAAATATTACAGGCGCATTAAATCAAATTGATATTTCTTCTTTGAACACAACATACAACACAATACAAAATGCTTATTCTACCATTAACAGCACGGTAAGCCCATTGGTAAAAGGCATAGAAAATTTGCATAGAGTTTTTGCTAAAAGTTCTACGCCAAACAATCAAGTTCAAGCAGAATTAGACAGATTAAAAGCAGAATCAAGAGAATATCACGCATTGATAGCCGAAGCCGAAGTGTTAAATGCGCAAAAGGTGGAGTTGATGAGCAAACTTGCCAATACATTTGATAATATTGCAAAAGTTAGCGTTAGTATTCAAAATAATATTCTTACCATTGACGGCTTGCACAGAGGTGTATTCAACGCCAATAGCAAGCGCGACCTTCGGGCAATGCAATATCTTGACGATATGGAACGGCGAGCAAAAGAACGTTTGTTAAAATATCATTATTATATGGCAAAAGCATACGAATATCGTATGCTGAAACCTTACCCGAATGATATTAATACAATGGCAATGTTTGAACGCTTAAAAAATATTGCTGAGGCAAACCCAAATCAACCTGTATTGAATGAACATAATTTTGATATTCTAAAAGTGTTATATGAAGAGCAAATATCTACAATAACGTCAGACATTTTAGAGATGTATAACACAAATCGTCCCGAATTGTCTGTGCCTGTCTATTTTGCTCTTACACAGGAAGATAAAGATGCTTTAAATTCTGGCGCAAGCATAAACTTAAATATCTTTGAACGTGGAATGATACCGCCAACTCAGGAAAATGTGCGTATTGTAAAGTTTGAAATACAGGAAATTACAGCGCATTTAGAGGGCAATAACACTTCATTTGCATATTTTGATTTGCTTTTGGAACATTCGGGCATATCAAAACTACGAAAAGACGGCGAAATTTTTTATTTCAACCACATCAACAATCAAAACCAAAACCCGATTACTTGGGGAATACGTTATGATGCTTATGGCGGTTTTGTTAATAATCACGAGCCGAGTTTTGCAAGTCAATCGCTGCTCTATTCTTTGTTGGGCAATTTGGCAAATGATAATATTATGATTTATTCCCGTCCAAGCGCGTGGTCAGACATTCGTATTACAAAAAATGATGTTGCTTCGGGCAATACGCGAATAATTATTGACAACATAGTATTCAAGTTGCAATATGACTTTACGCAACGTCCAGCCAACAATCGCAATCTTGATGTTTATGCCGCCGATATTGAAAACAGCAATATTTCGCTTTCGCCATATATGGAAATTTCGCGAGCAGACAGAAGCGGACGTTCCGATGGCAGAGGCACACTGTATCGTACTTATGGCACAAATGCTGCGGTAAATCTGGAAGCACCACAAGAGTATGGTCGTTACAGGTTTGTGAATTGGGTAAATCGTTACGATGAGGTTGTTTCAACTCAAAAACAGGTAAGCGTTACAATGAGCAACGACACTTGGCTAAAAGCGAATTATCAATATATGGGACCTGTTTTAGCAATGGCGGACTCGGTATTGGTAGGCAAAAATGCAGGCGAAGTTGATGTTTTAATTGAAAACATCGGCTTTGAAGAGATGGATTGGTCGGCAATTAGCAATAACCCTTGGCTTTCAATCATTTCCGCAGACGAAGGTATTGATGCCGAATATCTTGTGTTGCAGTTTGAGGAAAACCCGCTTAGCACAAAACGCGTGGGCAGTATCACCGTAACCGCACCCGAAACAGCAGAATATCAAAAAATTCTGCGAGTTATACAGTCCAACGAAACGGAAAGCAGCATCAGCACAACCACCGATAACGCAAAACAGCCAACTATTTTTTCAAAAGACGAAAATATTTTTGGCGTAATTTTGCCACAATCAGCAAATCGTATAAGCGTAGATGTGTTTGCGGCAAATGGTCAGTTGGTTTTCCGCAGTTACTATTATAATACGTCTGTTTTTGATGTAAATCTGTCGCATTGCAGTCAAGGCGTTTATATCGCAAAAATAGTGTGTGACGGAAATGTTTATACACAGAAAATTGTAAAGTAATTTATTTTTTATAATAAAAAAACTGCCATTCGATTATTGAGTGGCAGTTTTTTTAGAAAAATGCAGGGACAAATTTCTTTGTCCCTGCAAGTCATTTTCTGAAAATTTATCCGAGATAAACTTTTAGAAGTTTGTTTTTAGAATTGTTTCGCAGACGTCTTATCGCTTTTTCTTTGATTTGGCGCACTCTTTCGCGCGTTAAACCAAATTGGTCGCCGATTTCTTCGAGCGTCATTTCTTGGCAACCGATGCCAAAAAACATTCTCACGATGTCTCTTTCGCGCTCTGCAAGCATCGAGTCCAACGCTCTGTCAATCTCTTTGAGCAGCGATTCACTCATCAGTTTTTGGTCTGCCACAGGCGAATCGTCATTCATCAAAACATCAAGCAGCGAATTGTCTTCGCCCTCTACAAAAGGCGCATCAACCGAAATATGCCTTCCCGAAACCTTGATAGTATCGGAAATTTTGTCAAGCGGCACATCTAACGCCTCTGCCAACTCTTCAACAGATGGCAAACGCTCGTTTTCCTGCTCAAATTTGGAAAACGCCTTGTTGATTTTGTTGAGCGAACCAACTTGGTTCAACGGCAGTCGCACAATACGCGATTGCTCTGCCAACGCTTGTAAAATCGACTGGCGAATCCACCAAACGGCATAAGAAATGAATTTGAACCCTCTTGTTTCGTCAAATTTCTCGGCGGCTTTAATCAAGCCCAAATTTCCTTCGTCAATCAAATCGGGCAAAGAGAGCCCTTGATTTTGATATTGTTTTGCCACAGAAACAACAAAACGGAGGTTTGCACGCACAAGTTTATCAAGAGCAGCGTGGTCGCCTTTCCTGATTCTTTGCGCCAATTCAACCTCATTTTCAATTGTGATAAGTTCCTCACGTCCAATCTCTTGCAAATATTTGTCAAGAGATGCGCTATCACGATTGGTGATAGATGGTGTAATTTTTAATTGTCGCATTTTTTCCTAACGGCTTTTTAAGCCAATGAAAAATTGAGTGCAAAAGTACAAAAAGTTTTTGAAATACGCAAGAGTTTTTATTTCATCTTTCACTTTTCATCTTTTCTTCTAATTTTATCAACTCGTCCCGCCATTGCGCTGCTTCAATAAATTCGAGTTTGGCGGCAGCGGCGGTCATCTGTTTGCGGGCATTTTCTATTGCTTTCGATAAATCCTTTTCCGACATATTTTTAATAATCGGGTCGGCGGAAATATCAATTTTTTGCGACTCAACGTAATATTCGGCTGTGTAGGTCTGTTTGCCGAGTGCGGAAGTAAGGCGACTTTTTATTTGCTGCGGTGTAATGTTATGTTCTTGATTATAAGCCATTTGCTTTTCTCGGCGACGGTTGGTTTCGTCAATTGTGAGTTGCATAGAGCGGGTAATTTTGTCGGCGTACATTATCACCATTCCGTTGATGTTGCGCGCTGCCCTACCCGCTGTCTGTGTTAAACTGCGGTGGTTGCGTAAAAAGCCTTCTTTGTCTGCATCAATGATTGCAACAAGCGAAACTTGCGGTAAATCAAGCCCTTCGCGCAGCAGATTTACACCGATTAGAACGTCAAATTCGCCTGCGCGCAGTCCGTCCATTATGCGCACGCGGTCGAGCGTTTCCACTTCTGAATGAATATAGGCGCATTTTATTCCGTTTTTTTGCAAATATTTATCTAATTCTTCCGCCATTCTTTTGGTTAAAGTTGTAACCAAAACGCGCTCTTGCCGTTCCGTTCTGACGGCAATTTCTTCCATCAAATCGTCAATTTGGTTTGCGCTCGGGCGGACTTCAATTTTTGGGTCTAAAAGTCCTGTTGGGCGCACAACCTGCTCAATCACAACGCCTTGCGATTTTTCCAACTCATAATCGGCGGGCGTTGCACTGACGTAAATTGCGCGCGGCACAAGTTGCTCAAACTCGTCAAAAGTCAGCGGGCGGTTATCGGCAGAGGCAGCAAGGCGAAAGCCGTATTCGATAAGATTTTTTTTGCGCGCCGCATCACCGCCATACATTCCGCGAATTTGCGGTATTGTGGCGTGGCTTTCATCAATTATCACCAAAAAATTATCAGGAAAATAATCAAATAGGCAAAAGGGACGGCTACCTCTTTCGCGATTGTCAAAATATCTTGAATAATTTTCCACGCCCGAGCAATAGCCCACTTCCTTAATCATCTCAATATCATAATTTACCCTTTCGTAGAGCCGTTTTGCCTCGTAGGGCTTGCCAATTTCCTTAAACCGCTCAACCTCTTTGCCCAAATCAAGCGCAATTTTATCAAGCGCAAAATTTATCTGCTCCTGCGTGGTAACAAAAATATTTGCAGGGTAGAGCATAAATTCTTCAAAAATCTGTATTGTTGCGCCCGAAATGGCATCAATAGTTTCAATAGAATCAATTTCATCGCCCCAAAAAATGACGCGCAAAATATAATCGGCATAAGCCAAAAACACATCAACGGTATCACCTTTGACGCGAAAATTGCCGCGATTTAGCGCAATTTCGTTGCGGGAATATTGTGCCGTTACAAGATGTTGCAGAAAAACATCGCGCTGCATTTTTTTTCCGCAAACAAGTTGTATGGTGTTTATTTTAAAATTTTCGGGGTTGCCAATTCCATACAAACAAGAAACGGACGAAATAATCACAATATCTTTTCTGCCCGAAAGCAGTTGCGAGGTTGCCGAAAGGCGCAATTTTTCTATTTCTGAATTAATCATCAAGTCTTTTTCAATGTAAGTGTCAGTAGCAGGCAAGTACGCTTCGGGCTGATAATAATCATAATATGACACAAAATATTCGACCGCGTTTTCTGGAAAAAACTGCTTGAATTCGCTGTAAAGTTGCGCCGCAAGGGTTTTGTTGTGGCTGATAATTAGGGTTGGGCAGTTGAGTTTTGCAATCACATTTGCCATAGTAAATGTTTTGCCCGACCCTGTTACGCCGAGCAAAACTTGACAATTTGCGCCGTTTTGAATGCCGTGAGTCAGTTCCTCAATGGCTTCGGGTTGGTCACCGGCAGGTAAATATTCGGAAGTTAGTTTAAAGTCCATAATTTTCGTACAAAAACACAAAAGTACAAAAAATTCTTAACTATTAATTCTTAACTATTAACTTTTTCGTATCTTTGCAACTTTAAAAAACCAAAAGATTTTTTTTAATATGACAAAAAGTATAGGTGTTTTTTGTGCATCAAGCAGTAAAATTAACAAAATTTATTTTGATGAGGCAGAAAAATTCGGAAAAATATTAGCGGAGAACAATTTGATTTGTTACACAGGCGCGGGAAATTCGGGCTTGATGAACGCAGTACAAGACGGCGTTTTGCAAAATGACGGACAGTGTTTCGGTGTAATTCCGCAATTTATGGTTGATATAAATTGGTGTCATCAGGGTTTGAGCGGAGTTATTGTGGTGGAAACAATGATGGAACGCAAAGCGATTTTGCGTGAAAAATCTGACGCAGTGGTATTCCTTGCAGGCGGTATCGGCACGCTTGATGAATTTTTTGAAATTCTGACTCTAAAACAACTTGGCATTTTTTGCAAACCCATAATTATCTTAAACACAAACAATTACTATGATGAATTGTTGAAACTTTTAGATAAAACAATCACGGAAAATTTTATGTTGGAAGAGCATAGAAAAATGTGGCAAGTGGTAAATTCAGCAGAAGAAATTTTGCCTGCAATTGCTGCCGCACCTGATTGGCAGAACGAAAACATCAAATTTGCTTTGTTAGAATGATATTAAAAAAACCACAAAGTCGCAAAAGTAACACGCTTGAAAAGCCGAAGGAAAAGTAATTTTTCTTTGTGAAACTTTGTGTCCTTTGTGGTAAAAACAAAATGCCTGACACATTTTCAAACATATCAGAAAACGGATTTTCGCGAATTGTAAATTTAAGCAATTCGTCCGAAATTGCTATCGTTATGATTTTGGTGTTTTTGCTGCTCGCAATAGCAATAAAAAACGCCAAATATACTTATATTCAGCACATTAAGGACTTACTTGGTTCAACAAAATATTCGCGAAAATTCAATTCAGAAAAAGAAAATTGGTTGAACCAAAGTATTATTCTACTGCTTTCTATATTCGGATTTTCATTATTTTTTGTACTTTCTTTCGACTTTTTTTACTACCAATACACAACTTTTTCGCCTTCACAACAAATTGACTATCTGTTAACTTTTTTCACAAAAACGGCGATAACTTTTGTTTCTGTCGGGTTGATTTTGTGGTTACAACAGCAATTTTTTAGATTTGTGGCTTGGCTTTTTTCTTTCGACAAAAGTGTCGTTTGGTTAATTTTACATTCTTACTTTTTAGTAATCAAACTGCTTGGAATAATGTTGTTAATAATTTCATTTTTCTTTTTCTATACGCCTGTTTCGTGGCAAATATTTACGCTCAATTTCGGCTTTTTGATTGGCTTCTGCGCATTTTTATTTTTAGCAATATATTATATCAGAAATTTTTTTGGAAAATTTGTATCTTTGTTTTACTTTTTTTTGTACCTTTGCACTCTTGAAATTTTACCTATTTTAGTATTGAGAAAATTACTAATTGAGGGATATAAAATGGTCTAAAATTCTATTGTAAAATGCTGAAAATCAAGAAAATACTGATTTCACAACCCAACCCCGAAGCAGGTAAATCGCCCTACTTCGATATTGCGGAAAAATACAATGTTAAAATTAATTTTCGCCCTTTTATCAAGGTTGAAACAATTTCGGCAAAAGAATTTCGCGCCCAAAGGGTAGATATTACCAATTTTACGGCTGTGGTTTTTACTTCACGCACAGGTATTGACAACTATTTCGCGCTTGCCAAAGAGGTGCGCATTCCCAAAAATGAAGAGATAAAATATTTTTGCATTTCGGAAGCGGTGGCTTTTTATTTGCAAAAACATATTAATTTCCGAAAAAGAAAGGTTTTTTATGGAACAACGGGCAAACTTGCTGATATGTTTGCAGTGATAAATAAAAATCCTGAGGAAAAATTCTTTTTTGTACTGCCCGAAAACAACAACGATGAAATTTTTGAACTTTTGAAAAACGTAAAAGTTGAATACCAAACAGCGATTGTGTATCGTACTGTGAGCAACGATTTTACCGAAGATGAGCCGTTTGACTATGATATGCTGATATTTTTCAGTCCGCAGGGTATTTTATCGTTGTTAAAAAATTTCCCCAATTTTGAGCAGGGGGAACTTTGTATAGGCGCATTGGGTGCATCAACCGCGCAGTCAATCAGAGATGCGGGCTTCCGTGTAGATTTGGAAGTGCCAAATCCAAACTTCTCGTCAATGAGTGCCGCATTAGATGATTTTATAAAACAGAACAGAAAAAATTTGAAGTTAGAAAAATAATTTTTTCACAAACACAAATAAAAAATGCTGCTAAAAATTTAGCAGCATTTTTTGAGGTACCTAGCAGATTCGAACCGCTGTACACGGTTTTGCAGACCGTTGCCTAACCACTCGGCCAAGGTACCGAAGCGGGTGCAAAGATACAAACATTTTTTTAATTCTGCAACAAAAAATTTACTTTTATTTTTGCGGTGTCTGTCTGTTGGCGCTTCTGCTGTGATTTATGTGGTTTATCTTATTCATTAACAAACCTTTATATTGCTTTTCTGCATCAAGAAAAAGAAACATTTGCTTTGGCGAAAGCACCTTTTCAATATCTTTGTGAAACTCAGTTTTGAGTTCAAAGCGCTCTTTTTCAAGTGCGCGAAGTTCTTTTACCGCAGCGGCATATTCAGCATCTTGCGTAAAAGTAGCACCTTTTTTGCGCAACAACATCTCTTTGTTACGCAACTCATCATTTTTTTTCTTAAAATTGTTGTACAAAGCCCAAAATTTTGGGTTTTGTTCGAGCGTCAAACCAATTTTTTGCGTAAAAAAATTGATTTTTTCCGTTTCAAGTTGTTCTTTACGTTGATTGTCAGTTGGCTGCTGCGCAACAGCAAAAGCAGAACAACAAATTGTGATTATCAAAAATATCTTTTTCATTTTATATAAAAGTTAACAAGTTAGTAAGTTTCTTTGTCATTTCAAGTGATAACGAGAAATCGGGTATTGTTTGTAGAGTATTTATCTGCTTTTAACACGCGATTGATCCCTTTGGTCGAAATGACATCATTTAGCATTTGCAAGAATGTAATCAATCATAGCATCTTCGCTGAGTTCTTCCAAAAGCATTTGGTCGGTTACCTCATCGTAGGCAATAACAAGTTGATTTTCAGAAATATTCGGTATTGATGAATTATTTACAAAGAAATTTCCTATTACAAAAATTGCAACAACAGCAGCCGCAGCGTAAAGTAATGGCTTTGTCCATTGAGCAAAAGAAACTACTTTTGGTGTATGTTTCACTTCAATTTGCTGCTCCATTTTCTGTGCAAACTCCTCAAAATAGCCGTTTGGAGCTTCAAACGGGTTTATTTTGCTTTTTTCCTCAAAATTAAAATTTGTTTTCATAATATTTTCCTCCCTTTTTTCAAATATAATACTTTGACAATTTAAAAGTAAAAAAGTTTAATCTTCTTCTTTAAAAAATGTCTCAATTTTTTTTACTGCATAGTGATAAGACGCTTTTAGCGCGCCAACGGACGTTCCCAAAATTTTCTCCATATCTTCATATTTTAAATCGTCAAAATATTTCATATTGAAAACCATACGCTGTTTTTCGGGCAAAGTGAGAATTGCTTGCTGCAATTTTTCCTGCGCCTCGTCTCCCGAAAAATAGGCATCGCTTCGCAGATTGGCAAGCAAGGTTTCTTCCATTTCAAGCGAAGAGGTAACATTTTTCATTCGTTGGGAAGCCAAGAAAGTAAGCGTTTCGTTTGAAGCAATTCGGTAGAGCCAAGTGTTAATCTGACTTTCGCCGCGAAACGAATCAAGAGCCGCCCACGCTTTCATAAAGGTGTTTTGCAACAAATCATCGGCATCATCGTGGCTATAAACCATTTTTCTGATATGCCAATAAAGCGGCTTCGACATAACTTTTACAATACGTGTGAATGCGCTATTGCGCATTTTTTCGTCTTTTAGCAAACGCGTTATTTCTTCTAATTCTTCTTTATTTACCATAATTTTTTTTGGTAATTTTTCCGTTGCAAAGATACAAAATATTTCCGTTTTTGAACTATGATTTTTACCTGTGTTAATTTTGGATTTTTTTTGTAATTTTGCGAAATGAAAATCGGCATTTTTGATTCGGGCTACGGCGGTTTGACAATACTTGAAAAAATTGTTGAACGTTTGCCGCAATACGACTATATTTATTTGGGCGACAACGCACGCACACCGTACGGAACACGCTCATTTGAAGTGGTTTATGATTTTACTTTGCAATGTGTCAAAAAACTTTTTGAACTTGATTGCCAAATTGTTATTTTGGCTTGCAACACCGCCTCTGCAAAAGCGTTGCGCACGATACAACAGAACGATTTACAACGCATTGCACCAAATCGCCGCGTGCTTGGCGTGATTCGTCCTACGGCAGAGCATATAGACGATTTTACCGAAACAAACATTGTGGGGTTGTTTGGTACGGCAGGCACAATTCAGTCGAAATCCTACGAGTTGGAGATAGCAAAAACTTTTCCGCAAATTAGCGTTATTGCTGAGTCGTGTCCTATGTGGGTGCCGTTGATTGAAAATAATTTTCACAATACAAACGGCGCAGACTTTTTTATTAAGTATCACATTGACAATATTTTAGAAAGAAACAAAAATATTGATGCAATAATTCTTGGCTGTACGCATTACCCACTTTTGATAGACAAAATAAAAAAATATCTACCCGAAAACATCAAAATTATCACGCAAGGAAATATTGTAGCGGAAAGTTTTGCCGACTATCTTGTCCGCCACCCCAAACACGAAAAACTCTGTTCCAAAAACGGCATAACAGAGTTTTATACCACTGAATCGCCCGAAAAATTCAGCAGTTCGGCAACCATTTTTTTGAATAAAAAGATTGAAGCAAAAAAGATTGTGGTGTAAAACAGAGTTTTAGATTTTTTATAATAAAAACATAAAATAGAAAAAATGATTAACGGCAAAAAAATAATCGTTGTAATGCCGGCATATAATGCTGAAAAAACACTTGAAATGACCTATCGTGAAATACCGATGGACATTGTCGATGAGGTGATACTTACAGACGATTTGAGCAAAGACCACACAATAGAAAAAGCCTCTGAACTTGGTATCAAAGAAATTCAAAAGCACGAAAAGAACAGAGGATACGGCGGCAATCAAAAAACGTGCTACAACCGCGCACTCGAACTTGGCGCAGACATTGTCATAATGCTGCACCCCGATTATCAATATACACCAAAACTTATACAATCGATGGCATATATGATTGCAAACGGCGTGTATCCTGTTGTGCTTGCTTCGCGCATTTTGGGCAAGGGTGCGCTCAAAGGCGGAATGCCACTCATAAAATATGTTGCCAACCGAGCATTGACATTGATAGAAAACATTTTGCTAAGGCAAAAATTGTCTGAATATCACACGGGTTATCGTGCATTTTCGGCAGAGGTTTTGAGAAATATTAATTACAACATTAATTCTGACGATTTTGTGTTTGACAACGAAATGTTGGCGCAAATTTTCTATGCTGGTTATGAAATTGGTGAAGTGAGTTGTCCCACAAAATATTTTGATGATGCCTCATCTATCAGCCTCAAACGCAGCGCGATTTACGGCTTGGGCGTGCTGCGTGTGTCAATTACATACCGCCTACAAAAATGGGGCTTTATAAAATCAAAGTTATTTGCAAAGTGAAATTAAGCGATTTTTATAAAGAGAAAAGCGGCAATTTGTTTATTCAGATTATACGTTATATTACTGCCGGCGGAATTGCCTTTGTTGTTGATTTTGCGCTGCTGTACCTGCTTACCGACTTTTTCGATTTTCACTATCTTACTTCGTCACGTATCAGTTTTTCGGTTGGGTTGATAATAACTTACCTGTTTAGCATTTTTTGGATTTTTGATAAGCGACGAATTGATAATCGAAAAGTGGAGTTTTTGATTTTTGTCGTAATTGGTATTATTGGCTTTGTACTTACCGATTTGTTTATGAAATTCTTTACCGATTTTTTGAGCGTGCATTATTTGCTTTCAAAAATATTGACAACAATAATTGTTTTTGTATGGAATTTTGTAGCAAAACGATTTATTCTTTTTACTGAAAAGAACCAAGAGCCAAGAGCCAAGAGCCAAGACGGGTTGCAACGATTTTGGGCATTTTACATACCTTATTTTATTTTTATTATCGTACTTGCAATTTTGCTTCTTACCAACGAAAAAGCCGAATTGCATCTTTTGCTTGCAGGAAAGCATACCGCTTTTGGTGATGTTTTTTTTAACTATGTTACCGAATTTGGCAGCTCGTTTCCGTTTATTGTAGCAGGGTTACTGCTGTTTTACAAATACAGGGCTACGTTGTTTATTATGGTTTCGGGAATGTTTGCTGCGATAATTACTCACTCAATAAAGTGGATTTGTAATATGCCGAGACCAAAAATATTTTTCGCAGAAAATTTTCCCGACATTGTTTTGACGATGGTTGAAGGAGTGCGAGTACATTCGTGGCAAAGTTTTCCGTCAGGACACACAACTGCCGCATTTTCATTTTTTCTTTGTTTGGCTTTTATGACAAAAAATAAAGCACTGCAATTTTTCTATTGTAGTGCGGCAATTTTGGCAGGATATTCGCGAATTTATTTACAACAACATTTTGCATCAGACGTGCTTGCAGGAGCAATTATCGGCGGACTTTCAACCACTCTGTGCTATATTTTTATCTTTAACAAATATAAAATGACGTGGGCAAATGGCTCGCTTTAAAGTTAATAACTAAGAATTAAAAATTAAAAGATATGGAAAAGAGAAAATTAATAATTATTCAACTGCTAATAGCGGCTGTTGGAGCATTGCTGTTTATTCCCGGACTCGGCGTGGTGCACCTGTTTGATTGGGACGAGATAAACTTTGCCGAATCAGCGCGTGAGATGATTGTAACGGGCGATTACCTGAATGTGCAGATAAATTTTGAGCCGTTTTGGGAGAAGCCGCCGTTTTTTACTTGGCTGCAAGTTGCTTCGATGAAAATATTCGGTATCAACGAATTTGGCAGCCGTTTTCCGAATGCCATTTGCGGAATTATTACGCTGCTGGTGTTGTTTAATATCGGACGGAAACTACGCAATGTACGTTTCGGGCTGATTTGGACACTGATTTATGCTTGCTCGCTTTTTCCGTTTTTCTACTTTAAAACAGGCATTATTGACCCTTGGTTTAATCTATTTATTTTCTTGGGAATTTACTTTTTTATTGTTTTCACTCAGACTGAAAATGTGAAAAAAACATATTTCCCTGTCGCGCTTTCGGCTCTCTTTTTGGGATTGGCGGTGTTAACAAAAGGTCCCGTGGGTTTTTTGATTTTCGCGCTAACATTTTTTGTTTATCTTATTTTTAAAAGATTTAAACTCAAATGTAATTGGAAACAGGTGGTTTTGTTTATTGTTATTTTGGCTTTCACAGGTGGTTTTTGGTTTTTGTTGCAGATAATAAACGGAAATTTCACCATTTTTCAGGACTTTATTGTATATCAAATTCGCCTTTTTCAAACCAAAGATGCAGGACACGGTGGTTTTCCGATGTATCATTTTGTGATGGTGTTGATAGGGGTTTTTCCTGCCTCAATTCTTGCTTTGCCAACATTCCGCCGTTCAATATTGAAAGATGAAAGTGATGAAAAAATGCGCGATTTTTTCCGATGGATGATTTTCCTCTTTTGGGTGGTAATGATATTATTCAGCATTGTGCGTACCAAAATTGTGCATTATTCCTCTATGAGTTATTTCCCGCTGACTTTTATGGCGGCGTGGTATGTGGAACAGATTTTTGACGGCAAAAAAGTTCTTGCAAAATGGGTGAAAATTCCGATGGTGATTGTTTCAATAATAATTGGTATTGCGGCGGCGGCTATTCCGTTTTTCGACAAATTTAAACACTTAATCATTCCTTATGCCGATGAATTTACTCGCGGCAATTTGCAAGCGACATCTTCGTGGCTTGGCTTTGAGTGGCTCACGGGCGTGGTTTTGGTTGCAGGGGCAGTACTTTTTGTGATTTTCAGTAATAAAAAAGATTACAAAAAAGCGTTTATTTATCTTTTGTCGAGCACGCTGATTTTTGTTTCAACGGCAATGTTTTTTATTACTCCGCAGGTGGAAAAATATAGCCAGTTGGCGATAATTGAGTTTTATCAAAGCAAACAAAACGAAGATTGCTATATTTTAAGTACTTTTAAAAGTTACGCGCCATACTTTTATGCACAGCAAAAGCCCGAAAACAAATGCACCGACAAAGAATTTTTGCACACGGGTGATATCGACAAACCTGTTTATTTTGTGCTAAGAAACACGACCAGAAACAGAGAATATTTTTTGAGCAAAACCCCTGATGCAGTAGAATTGTATGACAAAAATGGTTTTGTGTTTTATGTGCGACACCCGAAAAGGTAGTACGCAGGATAGCACAGATTTTATGTTATAGGCAAGTATTGGTTAATGCAACACATAAGCGATAAAAAGGTATAAAGTTATATAACTTTAAAAAAAAGTATAAAAAATTTAGTTGCAAAATGGGAAAATAATTTTTACCTTTGCTGTTCATTTTTACACATTACTATATATGATTTAAAACAAATTATTTAACAAAGACATAATTAAAAACTGGCGTTTTTTGCCTAATCTTGTACTCTACGAATTCTCGACAAATTTGTAAAGTATATACTTTAATGTTCAAGAGTAAAGCGATAACGCTCACGCTTCGGCGTGGGCTTTACTCGGAAATCTGAACATTAAAGGCGTCGAGACCTCGTAGATACAGATTGACAATCAAAAGTTTAGTCCGCGTTTTTTTATATATACCAAAACAAAAATGAAACAATCTCAACATATCGGCTCTTTGATAAAACAAATATTGAAAGAGAAGAAAATATCGGTAAAGGAGTTTGCCGAGAAACTGCATTGTTGCTGTTCAAATGTTTATGATATATTTAAACGGCAAAGCATAAACTCCGATTTACTGCAAAAAATATCAAAAATTCTTGATTATGATTTTTCTCCGCCCAAAGAGACCAGCAGGCAAAACCTTTCTGTAATGGCGCTTATCAAAACCAGTCCTTCAAAATTTGACGAATTATTGGCAGATAATTCATTTGAGATAATGATGTCAAAGCAATTGTAAAAAGTTACAAGAAAATTATAAATTTTGTACAAATAAATTATAAATATTTTTGGGATTATGATTTTTACAATACCTACCTTTGCAGCATTAATTTTTTATTAACATTAAATCATTTTCTTATGAAGAAATTCACGATTACATTATTTTTCGCGACCTTCGCAACTGCAACTTTTTCGCAATTACCGAATTGGGAG
>Ga0209737_10000709_pt1 | contig 25833 bp, 25 predicted proteins | sample TergutCu122P3_FD_187284 | JGI IMG/M metagenome (GOLD analysis project Ga0209737, IMG submission 187284) | Cubitermes ugandensis P3 segment gut microbial communities from Kakamega Forest, Kenya - Cu122 P3 (SPAdes) (version 2) | ecosystem: Host-associated > Arthropoda: Insects > Digestive system... | reverse complement strand
GCTTCCTCCTTCGGCCGTCCTCGACGTGAGCAGCACCAGCTCGAAACCCCTTCCGGGGGAGAGAGCTCCACCGGAGCTCTCTGGGCCGCAGGAAGCTGTTCGAAAACTGTGGGTCTCGCTAGAATCACTTCAACCTGAAACCGGTCTCGGATAGAGTTGCCTGAAGGTTTTGAGCAAACCGACACCCTCACCCTTCAAGCCACCGTCAACGCGAAGGACAGAGCCGGCAATGAAGTTTCCAACGTTTCATTGACAGCCACGTTGGGGCTTTAAATTGAAGCCCCCTGGTGCGTCGGGGGGGGGCAAAAGCGGTTTTCAAAAGTCAAGCCTTGTTTATTTCACAACCATTCACCTTCAATAATATTTTGTGTTTTATCAAAGTTTTTATTCAAAGCGGGCCTTGAGGGCATTTCCCCCATTGACCTTACACTTCCTCCCGGGTAGCTTCTCCGGGTCCCATGAGTAAAAAAGTCTTCATCGTCGAGAACGATCTACCCTTGGCTGCCTCCATGCAGCAGGCGCTTTATTTGCAAGGTTATGAGGCCGAGCACACCACGGATGGGAGGACATGCATCGATTTTATGCGACGCATACAACCCCAGTTGGCAGTCTTGGCTGTCAAGCTTCCTGCAGGCCAAAGTGGCTACATCATCTGCAAAAACATCAAAAAAGAAGCGGCCCTTCAAAACACGAAAGTTTTAATCGTCGGCAACCCAGAAGGCTTTGGCGATCACCAAAAGCTTCGCATTCGCGCGGATGACTATTTGGCAACTCCGTTGGATACAGAGCACTTCATTGCTGCTGTTCAAGGGCTCATTGGCCCGGGAAGTGAATCTCAAACGGCGAAACATGCCTATCTCAGTGAGTCTGAAAACAACTACCTCAATGAGTCTGAAAACAACACAGAGACAAGCTCCGTGGATGAGCCCTTGTCTGACGAGGACTTCCAAGAAATACAAGAAGTACAAGAAATAGAAGAAGAATCTTCTGAAGAGCCTTTGGATTTTCCAGTTGCTGGTCGATCTCTTTATTCGCCTCCGCCTTCGCCTCCAACTTCTTATTCGCCTCCGCCTTCGCCTTCCGTTTCGACTTCTTATTCGCCTCCACCTTCGCCTTCCGCTTCGGCTTCTTATTCGCCTTCACCTTCGCCTTCCGCTTCGGCTTCTTATTCGCCTTCACCTTCGCCTTCCGCTTCGTCGAGCAAAGGCGGAGTTGCTTTGTGGCCATCGACAGAGCAACCAGGTGGCGGCTTGCTTCTTGAGAGTGAAAAAGCAGAGCTGCTCTCTTTGCGCGCCAAAAAAACAGAGCTTCAAGACTCTCTCAAGGAAGTGCAAACATCCAATGCAGAGTATCAGGAAAAAATCAGAAGCCTTGAAGAAGAACTTGAAAAAACGCTCACAGATCTGGAAACAGCCCGCGCTGGCATTTCTACGGACAATAAAGACAAAGAAATTTTTTCTCTGCGCAACACCATCCATCAGCGTGACAAAGAATTGCTTCAGCTCAAAAGCACGCTTCATGAACGGGAACGAGAAACCGTTGACTTGCGCGGCAAAACCAACCTCGCCGAGCAAAAAATATCTGAGCTCAATGATGAATTGGCCAGAAAAGACGCCCAGCATAAGACGCTAAGCTCACGTGCAGATCAGCTGAGCACCGAGCGCAAACGTCTCGAGCAGAACCTGTCTGCCAGCAGAGACGAGGCCCGCCAAAACGCTGCTCGGCTGCTGACTTTGCAATCGGAATATCAACAACTCTGCGGCGAATTGACAGGAACACGCGCGGAGCTGGACACCTTGCGCACGGTGAAGGCAGAGTTGGATGACGCTCTGGCCACGCTCAAAAAAACCTCCGAGAGAGAAGCCATGGGGCTCAAAGCAGACATCAGCTCCCTTTCACGTGAATTGGAAAATGAAAAAACACGTGTCTCAAGCCTTTCGAAAAACCTTGAAGACATACAAGCCCAAAAAGAGCGTGCGCAAATGCAGGCTGCTGATGAAAAAGCCGCCATGGATCAAAAAATTTTGGGACTTGAGGATGCTCAACGAAAGCAAAACGAACGCTTGGGGCGCCTTTATGATCGCATCCGTTCTGATGAGCAAACTCGGGAGCGAACACGCAAGGCCCTTGCTGTGGCGATGCAGCTTTTGGATGAGAAAATCTCCGCTGAGCATGAGTCTGAAAAAGACAAAAACCTATCCTGAAAGCTCTTCTTGTCCTTGGGCTGCGTTGGGGCCAGCCTAAGTTTTTTTCTGTGAGGACAGCTTTTTGGCCATTGTCTGAATAACGTTGGGGACGTTCTTGTCTTTGGCGAGGGATTTGATGTCGCTCTCTCTGAGCGTCGACAAAAGCCGCATGCTCAGTGCCTGAGGCACTTTTGCATTTTTTGTGAGTGCCAACTTAATGGGATAAAGTTTCAGCCACTCTTTGTTTTGGCAAATTATCCGCAAAATCTCTTCGGGGGCAGCTCTGTTTTGCGCAAGGCTCAAAATTTCAGCTTCCGTAATTCGAGGGCTTTGCAATGCCGCAATGGCAACCAGGCGATTGGTATCCCGAAGCAACAATGTTCGAACTTCTTTGTTGCCGCGCATAGCCAATTTTATTTTTTCAGCAACATTCATTCTTGCAACTTTTTGAGACAAATTCAGCCTTTGGCCCTCTTCAAGCGGTGCTGCCTTCTCATCCGTAATGCTTTTAAATTCATCCACCAGTTGAGCCGCCGTCGAGGGAATGTTTGCACCCTCCGAGGCAGCCTCGCCCAAAGCATTCCACGCGGATTGCTCCTGGGGAGACTTCCCAAAAATACGCCCCCGGGCTGCCTGCATGGCAGGCAGTTCTTCCAGAAATACGCCATTCCTCACCGCAAACTCACACATACTGTCCACCAGCGCAGGCGTCGCATGTGGGTTTTGGCAAAGCTGTCGCACCATCTCTTCATGCCTCAAAAACCGCAACTGGTTCAGGCACAGCAACTCCAACACCTCTAAGCTGCAACGACTTGCACAGCGAGCCATGGCCTGATCTGAGACAGAGGCATTCGCAACCAACAACTTGGCATAGGGGGTATTCGCCCAGTGCAAATCCAACAACCAATCCAGCACCTCTGTTGACAAACGCTGATCGCACCCAACGCTGAGCATGAATTTCTCAGAAATATTGCGCGCCGACAGCTGAGCTGTTTCTCGAACTTCTGGAGTTAGATCGAAACTCAACAGAAAAAGCACGGTGACAAAGTGGGAGGGGTGCGAAGGAAAAGCCCCCTTGGCCGCCATCAACCGCAAAGGAACGGGGGAGGAAGGCTCAACATATTTGCGCATGGCCGGCGGCAAAGTGTCTAGCAACAACGGCAGCTCTGTCACTCTTTGTTTCTCTCAAAAAGAATACGTAACCCTTCGAGGGTAAGGAATGGATCTATCTCTTCAATACAGCGGCTCTCCTTCGCTAAAACTGCAGCAAGGCCCCCTGTCGCTATAATAAATAACTTTTCCCCTCTCTCTTTCGCAATGCGTTCGCAAATGCCGTCCACCATCGCGGAAAAACCAAATACAAGTCCAGCTTGGATTGAATGAATGGTGTTTTTCCCAAGGCTGGAAGGCGGCTGGACAAATTCCACGCGAGGCAATTTGGCTGCCCTCTGAAACAAGGCTTGCATCGAAATTTCAATGCCCGGACAAATGGCCCCACCCAAATATTCGCCACGTGCGCTGACAACATCAAAAGTCGTCGCTGTCCCAAAGTCGACAACAATTAAGGCACGTTTCTTTTTTTCAAATGCGGCAATGGCGTTGACAATGCGATCGGCTCCGACTTCTCTGGGGTTGTCATATAAAACGGGCATGCCTGTCTTAATCCCCGGGCCCACAAAGAAGAGCTTTTTCGAAAAATAGCGCTGCCCCATCTGCTCCAAGCCATGCTGCACTGAAGGAACAACACTCGAAACCGCAATTCCTGTCACAGCCTTTGTGTCAAGCCCGGAAACGGCAAACAACTGGAGCAACAACACACCCCACTCATCACTGGTTCTTCTGTCTGAAGTCTCTATGCGCCAATGAGCCAACAGGCTGGCTGCACGGAATACACCTAAAACGGTGTTGGTATTTCCTACGTCAATGCAAAGCAACATCCTCTCTCCTCGTTGCTCGTTCAAGCAAGTCTCAAATGTTCTATGTCTCCTGCCACAACGGAGAATCGTTTGCCTTCGTTATCTTCGAGCACAAGAGCGCCTGAAGGCTCAATGCAAACCGCCTTTCCTTCTTTCACCTCGTCTCCCAGCTCTGCTCGAACACGGCTCCCCAAAGTCGAAGAAAGTGTTGACCAGGCATCCATGACGGGGGGGAAGCCTTTGTCTGCATACACATCCAACCAAGTCTCCAAATGCTTCAGCAAAACGGCCAGCACAAATGCTTTGGAAAAACATTTTTTTGCAGCCAAAGCCAAGGAAGTCGCTTTGCCTTCCAACTCTCCAGAAAAGTCTTCTTCTGTGCTGTTGACATTGACGCCTATTCCAACAACAACGCCTTGCGTTTTTCCTTCATCAACCATGAGCTCCGTGAGAATGCCGACGAGTTTTTTCCCATCCACCAACAAGTCATTTGGCCACTTTATCCAAACTTCTACGCCCAATTCTCGAAGGGCTTTGGCCACCGCAACCGCTGCAACCAAAGTGAATTCAGGAGCCTGCGCTGGAGGCACCTTCGGTCGCAACAAAACAGAAAAAAATAACCCTCCCGACAAAGAAAGCCAGCTTCGGCCTCTTCTTCCTCGGCCTTGTGTCTGCTGCTCGCAAACCACAACATCTCCATGGCAACCTGTCGTTTGAGCTAAAAGTTTGGCTTGCGTGTTGGTGGAAGTCAGACGCTCCCAGTGGAGGAAATTTTTTCCTAACCAGTGTGTGCTCAAAAATGGTTTCACTTCTTCAGGCCGTGCAGAGTCATTGGAAGAAATCATTCGATAACCCTTCAACGCGGTCATGGCTGCATAAGCAGCCTTTCTTCTGTCAAACCTTCAAGCTCCCCCAAAAGCACTCTGGCTTGAAGGGCCAAATTCTCATCATCCTCCCCCTGGGCAACCGTAAATAAAAATGCTTTGGCACTTTCGCCCCCAACGGCCGCAACAGCATACAGCACCTCCTGGCGCAACAAAGGGCCTCTTCGAAGGAAAAGATCTGCCAACGCCGGAGCGGCACGCTGATCTTGGAGTTCCACAAGAAAGCCCACCGCTCTTCGGACACGTCCAGTATCCTCACTTTGAAGCTCTCTCAAAAGCTCCGGCAAAACAGCTTTGTTTTTTCGAGAAGCCAACACTTGCATCGCAGCAAAACGCATAGGAGACATCGGCTTTTGGGCCTCCTTCAACAACCGCCTGTCACTTTGTTGACTGGCTTTCCACAACACTTCCCCATCCCTCAGCAGCTCATAAACCAAAGCACCGGTTTCGGCATAAACCTCTTTGGGACGAAGGGCGTGCATCGGCACTTGCAACCAACTTTCTCTTTGCAAACGCCAAACACTCTCTGAGCTTTTTCCAATCCTCAGCGCAACCATGAGGACAGCATTCGCACTCTCCCAGTGCTCATCCAACAAAATGCTCCAGGCAACAACAAAAGCTTGTGCGTCTTTCTTTGTTTTTTTGAAGTTGGGCACTTGAGCCATCTGCTCTGTCAACAACTGTTGAATGTGCTCTTTGTCTAACTTCAGGCTTAAGGCCACTTCGTCCAAAGAAACGTCTACCTGCCAATAACGCAAAGGCGCCTCAGAAGCACACCCCAAAGCCAACACCCACCCCAATGCACAAAACAAAAATGCGCTTTGTCGGTGCAATGCTACGTTTCCTCTGTGGGTGGGCCCAAAGGCAGCGAGGCAGGCGTTGTCTGCAAGCCTGTTTCTGGCACGGGCGCTCGCATTTCTTCCGGCAGTAGCTTGCGCACTCTGCGACGTCTTCGATTTTTTTTGCGTCGAACAACGGGGGCTTCCCCCTCTTCGGGCTCCTCTCTCATGGACACATTTTCGACAGGCTCCTCCGGAGATGTCGAGTCATGGTGTTTGCAAACTCGCAGGCGCGCTTCACGTTTCGCATCCATGACAACCACTTCATTGTGCAGCTTTTCAAAGAAAGCCTCATCAAACTCAAAACATTCTATGACGTGCTTTTTGACGCCCAAAGTCGTCTCTAAAAACTTTTCAGCCAAGGCGTCCCCACACCATAAGAGCACCAAGGGCTCGCCATGAAGCAGCGCTTCATTTCTTGCTTCACCGCGCAAATCCCCAGCAGAGCAAAGCATGCCCAATGTAGCGCGGTGGTGATTTAGATCGCTCCGAAGCGCTTGAATGTGCTTGCGCTCCACAGGCGTTGCTCCAGAAAGCAACCGAATGCTGTAACGGAGATCGACGCTGCCTTCTCGCTTTCTTGCTGTCAATAAGACAGCTTCTTTGGAGCGCTTTGCTATTTTCATTTCTCGAAAGCGCATGGCTCCCAGAAGCTTGAGGATTGCACGCTCAAAAATACGCATTTCAAGCTCTGCCAAATAGCTCCTCAAAAAACTCCAGATGCTCTTTCGCTCATCCCTCTCCCACGCCCGCAAATGGCTTTGCTGCACCTGCATTTTTTGCCTGGAAGCCATCAAGCCAATGCTGGACTTCGCAGCTGCCACTCGCCCATTCTCAAGCTTGACCTGGAGTGCGCGCGCAAAGCCCTCTTGAATCTCTTCAAAATTCAGTCCCTGAGGCTCCAGTTGCAGCTCCCATTTTCCATGGACTGTCTCCTGGCATTGAAATTGTGGCCTCCTTCCCGCATTCATTCGGCGCTGGTTGTCTTCAGACAGCGCCGCCAAAAACGTCGACAACTCACAATCACCTCTGACAAGCTCCCTGGCTTTCGCTTCACGCAAAAGCTCCTCCGCCAAAAGTGCGCGCCCTGCACTGGACAAAAGCTCAAACCCCACCTCCGGTATGGGCGAAAACCGCCTCCGGCGTCCTTCTCCTTCTTCCCGACGCTTGCGCTCTGTACTCTTCCCAAGAAAACGAACATTCTCTTCACACACCTGAGGGTGGCGCTCCAATGGACGAAGCGGCAACACTTTCTCTGGAAAAGGCAATACGGGGGTGTCCAGAAAAGCAAGCGCATCTGCATCCTCCGGCAACATCCACTCCCTCAAAGCAAAGGTGTCCTTTGCCGTCACCATAATTGGCTTGTCGTGCATGCGTCTGGCTACAGCCTGCAGACGAGCCAACATGGTAAGCTCCGGCGTCTTGCCTATATGCGACAAGAGCTCGTTCTCCAAAGAAAGCTTGGTTATTTCCTGGTATGTCAGCGGCTTGCCTGCCTCTGCCAAAACTTGAAGTGCTGCCTCATAAAAAGTCATAGGTGTTGGGACACAAACTCAATCATTTTGAAAAAAAAATCACCTCAAAAAGACTGAGCTGCCGACAATCCTTCTACGGGCAACGCATCTCGCCATATTTCACCGGGGTTTAAACGCCATTCTGGGGGGACTTCCCGCTTCCATACAAAAGTCGGACGCATGTCGCCGCCCGTTAAGGAAGGCGAAAGAATGTTAAAGCTGATATCCACCCTCTCAACATTGGAAGGCATCAGATCTACATCATAGTGCCCCAATGTCACGTCGGCTGGAAACATGCTTACATAACGCTCAGGCCAATCCACACGCCCTGCCATGTCGCCCTCGGAACGCATCTCTGCTACCAGCTTGTTTCTTGCATCATACATGCGCCACTGCGCTCGAAACGATGCTCGGTTTTGCACACGCAACAATTTTCGCTCATCCACCGTCCGCGTTCTGGGCAATCCCCAAATGACAAGTTGGTAGCGAATTTTTCTCTCTCCCCTGTCGAAGACAACTTGCGTGGACAAAATATCTAAACGCACATTCTGATCGGCGGCTGACCATTGAGGATTGTAACGCTCTTTGCGCATCAGATCGAACACGGAACGAACATTCTCATAAACCCGCCTCCTCTCTTCCGGCCTGTCTATGTGGCCCAGACTTGCCAACTCCTGGAGATAGTCATCAAAGTTGGCGTTCAACTGGAACTTCTCCACATGTTGGTTCACTCGGCCAAAATACCAGTGCAAAAAACTTCTGGCTTCACTTTGGTAGGCCGTTTCGGTGGGAATGGAACGTATCCAGGAAACACGCTCCAAATAGTCCGCTTTCAGCTGAATTTCACTCAGCGTCTTGTCTGCTTCAAACCGGGTCTCCTTCCAAGTTTTTGCGACGAAGATCACCGGGCACAACACAACAGCCAGACCGAGAATTATACCAAGGTAGCGTTTCATGAATCCCTCTTCTTCAAATGCACGCTCTTCACCCAACTCCAAACTCGTTTGTTCCCACTCAAAACTACCTCCTCGTCCATTGGCTGCGAGCCCCCAATAAGACAGGATAACTCTTGCACGTTTTTAGCGTTCTTCATAGAGATCGTTTTGTCAGGGCCTTCCTTTGAAACGCCTAAAGCTCACCAAATTTCCACCGCATATCGAGATATTGCAAAAATTCACCCAAACGTACAGGCTCAGGAATAACAAGTTTCCCAGAGTCTACAACAATCAGCCCCATGCACTCCAGACGATAAATCCAATGTCTTAAGACTGCTTCTCCTACGCCCAGTTCGCTGGGCAGCTCCTTCATGGACAGTTGCACCTCCGTTCCCCTCGGCGTCGACACACCTCGCAACTGGCAGGCTTTCAAAATGCTGTCCACAATGCGACTGGGGGGATCTGACAAAAGCAGCAACTCTATTTGCGCGTCAGCATCCGCAAGGCGCTCAGCCAGCTTTCTGATCATCCTCGTCGCAATTTCTGCATTGGAGCGCACCATGGCCTCAAACGTGCGCGTATCTATCACCAACAGGCGAGAATCCTTGTCCGCAACGGCAGAAGCATTGCGCGCTTTGTTGGAAATAATGGCCATCTCCCCGAAAAATTCTCCAGGGCCCAAAACCGCCAACGTCTTCTCTATGTCGCGAACTCTCTTGCTAATTGAAACTTGTCCGGCCTGGAGCACAAACATTTCCTTGCCTGTTTCACCTTCACGAAACAATACTGTCCCTGCCGGGACTTCTTTCCCAAACCGCTGAAACAGTGTGTCCTCTGCATTCATAAAACGTCCGTGTTAAGGCCCCAACACCCCGGGGCTCTCTTGTTTGAAACTGCCATGCTTAAGGCTATACGCTACCACCTAGACTTCACGCCACTCCATTCTAACACGAGGATCTCCACGTGAACACTTACCAAAACGCCGGCGTTAACATCGCCACCCAAGATGAGCTTGTTGAACGCATTAAACCCCTGGCCGCCAAAACCAAAAAACCAGGGCTCCTCGGAGGCGTCGGCGGCTTCGGTGGACTTTTTGAGCTTCCCAAAGGCCTCTACCAAAACCCCGTCCTCGTCTCCGGCACTGACGGCGTGGGCACCAAACTCAAATTGGCCTTCACCTTGCAACGCCACGAAACTGTTGGAATTGACTTGGTGGCTATGTCCGTGAATGATGTGCTGACTTTGGGCGCGCGCCCCCTCTTCTTCCTGGACTATTTCGCCACTTCCCGCCTCGAGCTGCCTGTCGCAGAGCGCGTCATTGCCGGCATCGTCGAAGGCTGTCTCCAGGCGGATTGTTGTCTGCTGGGCGGAGAAACCGCTGAACTCCCCGGCTTTTATTCACCAGGTGACTATGAGCTTGCGGGGTTTTGTGTCGGAATTGTCGAAAAAGCGGACATTGTGGATGGCCGCAGCATTCAGCCGGGCGATGGGGTGGTCGGCCTGGCCTCCTCAGGCCTACACTCCAACGGCTATTCCCTGGCCCGCAAAATTGTCCAGGACAAAGCACTCCCCTTGGAGCTGCACCTTCCTGAGCTTGGAAAACCCCTGGGAGAGGCTTTGCTGGAGCCTACAAAAATTTATGTCAAAGAGGTTTTGGCCCTCATGGAGCATGTCAAACCCAAAGGCATGGCCCATATAACGGGAGGTGGCATTCCCGGCAACCTTCCGCGCTGCTTGCCTACAGGTGTGCAAGCTGTCCTTTATGAAAAGCATTGGCAGCCCAGCCCATTGTTTGGCTTATTGGCCCAATGGGGTCTTGTCCTGAGAGAAGAAATGTACCGCACTTTCAACATGGGTTTGGGTTATTGTCTGGTTATAGACAAGAAGGAGCTTTCTTTCGTTTTAGACTTTTTCAACCAACGGGGACTTCAAGCCTGGCACGTCGGCAACATTGAAGCAGCAGCGGCTTCTTCTCCCCCTGCAGCCCAGGTACTTCCATGAAACGCATTGCAGTATTAGCCTCAGGCAACGGCAGCAATTTGCAAGCGCTGATTGAGCACCTCCATGTGCCTAACTCACCGGCGGAAGTGGGCCTCGTCGTCGCCAATGTCGCCTCCGCCCATGCGTTGACGCGCGGCAGGGAAGCGGGCATCGCTTCCTTCTTCGTCCCCCATGAAGGAGAGGGCAACAGGCAACACTATGAAACGCTGCTTGTCCAATTGCTGCAGGAATATAAAACGGACTTTGTCTGCCTGGCGGGCTTTATGCGCCTGCTGACGCACCGCTTTTTGAGTGCCTTCCCTCACCGCGTCCTCAATGTGCACCCTTCTTTGTTGCCCTCGTTTCCGGGGGTGCGCGCCCCTGAAAAGGCCCTCCAGGCCGGCGTCAAACTCACCGGCTGCACAGTCCACCTCGTCGACGAAGGCGTTGATACGGGCCCCATCCTCGCTCAGGCCGCTGTCCCCGTCCTCGAAGGCGATGACGTTGCCAGCCTCACCTCCCGCATCCAACGCGCAGAACACCTCCTCTACCCTCAAGTGGCTCGCCTTTTTGCCCAAGGACGTGTCCGCCAAAAAAACCTTCACTTCTTCCTCGAAGGTTGGCCTTCATGAAAGGCTCCTCCTCTTGAAAGGCTGCTCCCTATGAAAGGCAGTGCTGCACATGGCTTAAACTCAAGCTTCCTCAGCACCCCCTCGCGGCATTTTTATGACTTGGTTGTCGTCGGCAGCCACCTGGCCGGCTTGGCCAGCGCCGCCCTTGTGGCTCGCAAGGGCCATAAAGTGTTGGTGCTGGAAACAACCCTCCCCTATGAGTACCAAGGCCACCCTTTTGCCTATGAGCCTATTCTCCTTCCCCACCCTCGGCACTCTGCGCTGCTGTCCGCTTTCCTGGAGGAAATGAAGCTGACCAGTGACTTTCAACGCACCGCCATTCCTCTGGCAACACAGTGGATTGCCTCCAAGCAACGCTTGGACTTTCCGACTTCCGTTGAAGACAACAAGCGCGAATGGCAAAAACTCCTTGGCGAAGAAAACCTGCCTCAACTCAAAACCCTTTTGGAATTCCAAACGCAAAGCCAGGCCTTCCTCAAAGCACTGCCCAATTTGCCTCCTCAAGGCCTCCTCGAAGGCTGGTCCCTGCGCCGCCAAGCACGCCTCTTTGACGTGCCACCTCAAGCCTGGCCCTCCACGGGCGCCTGGCCTGCGTTTCAACTCATGGCCAATTTAAGCCTGGGTACTCAAGCCTCTCCCCATGCACTGCAACATTTCGCAGGGCTTGCACTCCTGGGCTCCTATGGCTTTTACCAAGGGCGGCAGGGCTTCGGAGAGTGGCTCCTTCGGCGTATGCAACAACTGGGGGCGGACGTGGTTTACCCCTCCCAGCTGACGCAGCTGGCCTTTGACAACAAGGGCTGCTCCTTGCAACTGCGGGGGGACTCTACCGTCTACCGCGTGCGTACGGCACTGTGTGCCATGGGCATTGAGTCTTTTGCACGCTTTCTGGAGGACTCCAAAATCCTCAAATACCCTGCTTTGCCGCCCTCTCCTTCCGGACGCGTCCACTTGCATTGGCTTCTCCCTCAGGAGGCCTTGCCTTATGCCCTCAAAGAGCAAGTCCTCATGCCTTCCTTCTGGCTTCAAAACATTCCCGCTTCCCCGCCGGAGCGCGGCACCTGTGAGCCTTTACGTACCATAACAGCCTCCTCCTGGCTGGAAGGCGACGCTTCCCCACCTCGCGTGGAAGCACAATTGGAGCGCATGCGGCAATGCTTGGATGAGTTGCTGCCCTTTGCCCACCAACACCTGCGCGCTGCCTCCTCTCCCCAGTTGCATGCGCCGCCAGAGCGCATGCATGAAACGAGGCTTCCTCTGCTGCCTTATAACCCTGAAGTCGACGCAGGCTTAGGGTTTTGCGGCGAGCTGATAGAGTCCAAACGCAAGTCGCTGCTCATTGCCAACCGACAACAACTGCCGGGCCTTGGCGTGGAAGGAGAATTGCTCCTGGCTTTTAAAACCAGCAAGGCCATTGAGCAGCTGCTGCTCAAAAAAGCGCCGCGGCATTAGGGGGTATCTGGGATCGATCTAGGGCGTCACATGCTGGGTGGTTCCCAGTTCGGGGTGGATGACGCACAATTGAGCATGGTTGACTTCGTTGCCAGCCAAGTCTTGGGCACTCACTGTGGCGCAAATGCCGAGGGAATGGTCGCTCGCCTTAAATTCGACAGGCAGCTCTATACGGTAGTCGGGCGATAAAAATGGCTCTCTATCTCCAAGCGGCCAAGTGGCTGGAATTTCGATCTCAATGCCACTGATATGATTGTTGAGGAAAACTCTCAGGCTGGAATAGTGGACTTTTGAAAGCCAAGCTCCTGCGTCCCATGAGGAGCCCCATCCCCTGCCGATGCCTTTTTTAACCACATTCACCAGCAGGAAGCTTTTGGCCACCGCCCCTCCGCCGTTTAGATAACGCTCATGTTCCACGCGGACTTCCAACGCCAACTCCAGGGGCTGGGTGTCCACACAGAAGCTGAGTGTCCGCGGAAACGCCTTCGTGTTTTCTGTCCACAGCCTAAGCTCCAATGGCTCCCTTGTGCTTGTGCCCACCCAGTTTTCTGGAAGGCTGCACTCCCACTCCTGCCGCCGCGCTGGGTTTCTCTCGCAGCCATGGACTTCCACCCCTCGCACAGAGGCTTTGAGTTCCTCCGTCTCGGCATGGGGCCCCCGGACAACCACCTCTAAGGTGGCAGGAGCCTTGCCAAGGCAAAAAGGTGGAAGGGCAATCGCCGGCACCTGGCACCCCAAGAAACACTCTCCGCCGGGGTGCATGTCTGGCCTTGGCCATCCTTCAACGCCTTTCAAGCCTCGAAGCACCGCTGTCGCTATCAACTGGCCGCTCGCGTCAAACTGCCCGTCCGTGCAGGTGCCTGGCTTGCCTTTGGGGGCGCCCTCTTTGGCGTAGCATACCTGGCCGGGGCTGCAGTCGCCGTCATAGCCTACCACGCACTTGCCGTTGCCCACTTTGCAGCTCTCGTCGCCCGCCTCGCATAATTTGTCTTTGCCATCGCAGGCGGCCAGCGAAAAGGCCAATGCAACCGTCAGTCTCAATATCCATGTCTTCATGCAAAAGTCTCCTGAGGCTCCATTGTATGCTTCATTGGCAGCAAGGGGGGGAAAAACCTTCAGGGCCCCCAGTCGACGGTGGGGTGGCCGCGCGTTTTGGCCCACCAACGCAGCCGCATGTCCGGGTTCACCGCCACGGGGTTTCCCACGGCCTCCATGAGGGAAATGTCGGCATAGGAGTCCGTATAAAAACTGCAGGCCTCCATGCTCGTACCCAACGCTTCCAGCTTGGCTTCCGCCTTCAACAACTTGCCTCGCCCATAGCAGACAATGCCCTCTATGCGCCCTGTCAGTTTCCCTTGCGCGTCTGCCTCCAGCACGTTGGCCAAACAGCCATCCAACCCCAAGTCTTCGGCTACCAAGTCCCCCAAATACTGCGTTGACGAGGTGAGCAAAACACACAAGTGCCCTGCCCGCCTCTGTTGCTCCAGCACCTCCAGCGCGCCCGGGCGGTACAGACGGCGCACTTCCTCCTCATAAAACCGCTTCGTCTGCTCCAACATATGCACGTGGGCAACACCCGCAAAACCCCCAAGGGCCCGCAACAGGGGGGCCGGGGAGTTTCCTCCCCACCCCAAGCTGTAGCGAAAAAGCCAACGGAAGGCTTCAAAACTGCCCTCATAGCCTAGGGCGCCCTTCTTCCACTGTCGCCACATCCACAAAAGCGCTGAATTTTGAGAAATCAGCGTCTTGTCCAAATCAAAAAAAGCAACGCTCACTCAACGCCACCTCATCAAAAAAAGAAACCTCCATCACTAGCTGATGCAAAACAACGCCACTTCCACTTTTTGATCGGAGGGATGGCGTCGGCACTCTTTTTTGCCTGAAAGATAGATACGGTCCGCTTGGCCATCTGCGCCTTCATCCCATCCAGTAATACCGCCGTTATGCAAGGTGCACACGTCCTCCACACCATTGGCTCGCGTCAGTTTAACTTGCAGCAAATTTTTGTCAGGGATGTTCTTGAGATCGACATATTGCGGCACGCTAACTATCCGGGCAATTTCAAGCAGCGGATCATAATAGGAGGGCAAACAAATAGAGTGCAGCGTTTGCAAGCTGGGATCAAACAGCTCCGCCATGCGTCGATGTCTTGAGCCTACGCCATATGACGTGGAGCAGCCCACATTGCGGACAATGGAAACCTGCCCGTCCACATCTCTCAAGGGCGCTGCTTCCTTGTCGAAGATTGAAACAGGCGCAATGGCAGCCCAGGTCACTTCGCGATCTGCACCCAATTCATGCCTGAAGAGCTCATAATAGTCTTCCACAGGCGTTAACTCGTTTTTTCTTGTGTAACACTCGTCTTGTTCGCCTCTGCTCACCCGAAGTCTGGGAGTCTTTGGCCCCATCTCACTGCAATCGTCCTCATCCGTCAAAACCACTATCAACAGCCGCGCACCCTCCCTCAAAAACCCTGCGTTTCCGCCTTCGCTTAAGGGTTTTTTCGCCACCTCCTCGGACAACAAAGCCATGCGCACCGCCTCAAAAGGCGTCTCTTGAGGGCTGCCTGAAATGCCGCGATTGATTCGGCGTTGAAAATCTTCCATGAAACCTTCTCGGTCACTCCTGAGAATGCGCCGGCTTTGTTCATGAGCACTTGTAGCCAGCGGCAAAAGCCGGCCCCCTTCAGGACAGTAGTTCTCCCCCTCAAAAGGTTTGACTCCACAAAACTTGTCATGGGGCAAGGGGGCTTCCGGAAAAACATAAACCGAGGTGCTGATCACTCCGACGTGCATGCTTTGATCGATCCCTCCACTTTGTCGAAGCTCATCCATGAATACATAGAGTTGTCTTTGAACTTCGGCCTGGTTAGCCTCCATGGAATCTGAATCGTCAATGACAAAAAGGATGTCCAGCTTTTGAATTTCCGGCTTGGGCATGTCCTGCAGACAACTCATGGGAATCCGCGAGCCCAGTTTTTCCGGGGAGCTCTCAACTCCCAAACAACTGTTGCAGCCCCAACCGAAGACAAGCAAAAATGGAAAGAGCGGCGCTAATTTTTTATAATTTTTCATAAGTCCCCAGAATGAACAAACCCACCTATGCTTCTGTTTAACATGACTCTTTTGTTTGAAAAAGAGCCACCGCTGTATGATCTACCGAGCTTTTGTGTCTCCAGGCTAACTCTTTTTTCGAAAAAAAGGAAAGTCAACTTGCCGAAGCATTTGGAACGGCTAGGTTGTCAATGCGTATGGACTCCCATTTTCCACATAGAAACTCGGAAAAACATCTCATGGCAGATGACTCAAAAAAAAGCAGCAGAACAGATCTCACACCGCCGCAAAGCACTTCTCCTCTCATTTTAAAGGAAGATATTCCTCAAGTCCTTCCTATTTTGCCCTTGAGAAATTCTGTCTTCTTCCCGGGTGGCGTCCTCCCTTTAGCTGTCGGGCGCCAAAAAACCATTGCCCTCATTAAAGACGCTGTACGTGATGAGCAATTCATCGGCGTCGTCACTCAAAAAAAAGCCGAAGAGGAAGACCCGAAGGCCACCGATCTCTATATGACGGGGACCGTGGCCAAAATTGTCAAACTCCTCAAAATGGGAGAAGAAAACTATTCTCTCGTCGTCCAGGGGCTGGCACGTTTTCGCCTGGTGGAGCTGGTCCAGGAGGCACCCTACCTCAAAGCGCGCATTGAAATTTTGGAGGACAACACCTCCATAGAAAACCTCGAAATTGAAGCCCTGGGCATCAACCTCAAAAAACTCGCACGCGAGGTGATTGAGCTGATGCCGGAGTTGCCGTCTGCCGCAAGCGAGCTGGTCGAAAGCATCAACCACCCGGGACACCTGGCAGATCTCATTGCCGCCAACATTGATGTGCCACTGGAAGAGAAGCAGGCCGTCTTGGAAACGGTTGAGCTTAAAGAGCGAATGAATCTCGTCCTGGAGGTGCTCAACCGCAAACGTGAAATTCTCAAGCTTTCAAACAAAATTGACTCTGCCGTCAAAGGGGAAATGTCCAAGACGCAGCGCGAATATTATTTGCGCCAGCAACTGAAAGCGATCAAAGAAGAATTGGGGGAGCTCGGCGAAGAAGAAGAAGAAATTGACGAGTTGGATGAGCGTCTCAAAACCGCCAACCTCCCGCCGGAGGTGGAGAAGGTGGCAACCAAGGAACTCAACCGCTTGCGCTCCATTCCCACGGCCTCCAGCGAGTATACCGTCTCGCGCACCTATTTGGATTGGATTGCGGATTTGCCCTGGAGCAAAAAGAGTGAAGACAACCTGGACATAGAAAACGCGCGCCAAACCCTGGATGCGGACCACCACGGCATTCAAAAAGTGAAGAAGCGCATTTTGGAGTACCTCGCGGTGCGCAAACTCAAAAATGACATGCGCGGCCCCATCCTCTGCCTTGTGGGGCCCCCAGGCGTTGGAAAAACCTCCCTCGGGCAATCCGTCGCGCGGGCCATTGGCAGAAAATTTGTGCGCCTCTCTCTGGGCGGCGTGAGGGACGAAGCGGAAATCCGCGGCCACCGCCGCACTTATGTGGGGGCCCTCCCGGGGCGTTTCATTCAAAACATGAAAAAAGCGGGGACTGTCAACCCGGTGATGATGCTCGACGAAATTGACAAACTGGGGGCGGATTTTCGAGGAGATCCCTCTTCGGCACTGCTGGAGGTTTTGGATCCGGAACAAAACAACACTTTCTCAGATCATTATCTGGACGTCGCCTATGACTTGTCCAAAACCATGTTCATCGCAACCGCCAACCAACTCGACACGGTCCCTTCTCCTTTGAGAGATCGCATGGAGATTATTGAGCTGTCCGGCTACACTTTTGATGAGAAAGAAGTCATCGCCGTCAAACACCTCATCCCCAAGCAACTCAAAGAGCATGGCCTGGAAGCAGACCACCTGGAAATTGAAGAAAAAGCCCTGCAGATGCTGTTGACTTCCTATACACGTGAGGCCGGCGTGCGCAGCTTGGAGCGACGCATTGCAGACATTTGTCGCGCGGTGGCCGTGGATTTTGCCTCCGGCAAAACAGACAAGCAACGCATCAGCATTGAGCGTGTCCCCGAAATTCTGGGGCCTGAGCGTTTTTATTCTGAAGTTGCAGAGCGCACAGAAAAAACCGGTGTGGCTACGGGCCTGGCCTGGACAGCTGCTGGGGGCGACTTGCTTTTCATTGAGTGCACCAAAATGACAGGCAAAGGTGGACTGACGCTCACCGGACAACTGGGTGAGGTGATGAAAGAGTCCGCGCAAGCAGCCCTCTCTTATTTGCGCTCCCAAGCAGAGCAGCTGGGCATTTCTCCTGACTTCATGGAAAAAACGGACATTCACCTTCACTTCCCTGCGGGGGCCACTCCCAAGGATGGCCCCTCCGCGGGGATTACAATCCTCACAGCGTTGACTTCTTTGATGACGCACATTCGCGTCCGTGCCGACACTGCGATGACGGGGGAAGCCACCTTGCGGGGGCTGGTGCTGCCTGTGGGCGGCATTAAAGAAAAAGCCCTCGCTGCCCACAGGGCGGGAATTAAACGCATCATCCTCCCCGAAAGGTGCCGCAAGGACATGGTGGATGTGCCCGAGCAAGCCAAAAAGGAATTGGAATTCCTTTTTGTCAGCACCATGGATGAAGTGCTGAAGCTGGCACTGGAGTCCTGGCCGCCTTCATGAAAAATCCTCAAAGCTCGACTGCCCGGGCAGCTGCGCTTTATATTTTTCCAACACCAAGTCAATGCCCTGCCGAATGTACTCGGCAATGGGGACTTTCGTCTTCTGGTTGAGCAACTTGAGCAACTCGTTTTGCTCAGCCGTAATATAAATGGTCGTGCTCATTTTTTTGCGCGCCATAGGCCCATGGAATATGACACAAATTGCCCGTGTGCAAAATGAAACACACTCCGCTTGCATTCTCTTTGCTTTTGGGCCTGTGCCTCCACTGCGCCAGCCAGCGCCCTCATGTGCCCTGGACAGAAACCTCTCGGCAACCCACAAGCTATGACTTGAACAAAGACGGCATTCCAGACGTCTTCTCTATGCATGAAAAAGACAACCCCTTCAGCGAAGAAAGCGTCGACTGGAATGGCGATGGCACTCCAGAAGTCCACCGCTATTTCGAGCATGGCCAGCTTTTCCTCGAAACCTATGACTTAGACTTTGAAGGAAAACCCTCTTTGTGGCTGCACTACCACCAAGGCAGGCTTGTCCTCAAAGAGTGGGACGACGACGGAGACGGAGAGGCAGACGGGCATGAGTTTCTCCTGCAACACAGTGTCCTTGACTTCTTCAAACTGGTGCCCCGCCTCTTCACTCTGGAAACCAACGCTTCAACGCCTCCGCTTCCGCTGTGTTGTCAGACTCTATAGCTACCCCGGCTTCTGTTTGCAGGGGGGTGCCCCAAAAACCCCGCCTGCGCAAACCCTCCAAGGCCTCGTCCCGCCTTCCCTCGTCCGGCGCAAACACAATGCAACCGTCTCCCCCGCCTGCGCCGGATTGCTTTGCCGCACACCCGTAGGCCCTCGCCAGACGGAGAATATGCTCCTGCGCCGGCAACCGCTCCCCCAGCAACCCATCCAACAAAGCCTGCAACGCCTCTGTCGCCTCCGCCAATGCCTCAAACTCCCCCTGCAGCCAGGCACGCTCCAATTGCTCCCCCCATATGTCCGAGGACACGACAAAAGCCTGGCGGGCTTTGGCCTCATGGCGCGCCTCCACAGCCTGCAACATGGCGGGCGTAGAAGCACTTTGGCCCGTAAAAACATAGGCCAAAGCGAAGGGCCGAGGGTGGAGACTGTGGACTTGAGGACGTGTACCCGGTGAAGGCGGCCGCACATACCGCACCAGGCCGCCCAGCTGGCACGTGGCGACGTCCGCACCGCTGCCCTTGCCGTTTTGCGCGTCCGCATGCGCGCGCAAAGCAAGCAACAGCGGGTTTTTGGCACTGCCCAGGGCCAGGAGGGCCGCTTTTGTCGCCAACACCGCCGCGCGGGCACTGCTGCCAAGGCCCAGCTTGTGGCCCTGCAACAAGGGCGTAGGGGCCATGGCCAACTCAAAACCCAGCGCGGCTTGCCCATGCGCGGCGAAGGCGTTGTCCAACGCGCGGGCGGCAAACAGGAAAGGCTGCGTCACCGGGTGGCTCCACAAAACCCCCGCCGGGGTGGCTTCTCCGAAGAGGGCCCCTTCCGCCAGGTGCAGGCATACGCGGCGATCCTCCCTCAAGGCCAAGGCCGCCCAGGCACGGGGGGAGACGGCCAGCACCCTCGCGGTGCCCCCCCAGAGGACGGCGTACTCTCCTGCTACAAAAAGCTTCCCCGGCGCGGATAGGAATTTCACCTCTCCCTTTTGCCAAAAAAACGGCGGCTTTTCCAAAAAACAATTAGGTACAGCACATTCCACACAACAACTCTCCAACAGCTGTGTGAAACGCAACACGCACAAAGCAAAATGTGTTAAGTGGCTTTCTTCCCTCTCATGAAGCTTTGTTGAATGCCATGTTGCGCAACCTGTTTTGCATTGTCTTCACCGGTTTTTGGACTGCCCTTGTGGGCATATTTGGACTTCTCCACGCGCTGTTTGCACGGCGCTCACCGCGGGTGACGTTTTGGGCCAGTCGCGTCTGGTCCCCTGCCTTGCTGTGGGCGGGGGGCGCCAAACTCAGCGTGGAGGGCCTTGAAAACATCCCCAACAACCAGGCCATTGTTTTTGTCAGCAACCACCAGTCCACCATTGACATTCCCGTGCTGTTTTCCATTTTGCCTCTCAATGTCCGCTTTGTCGCCAAGCATGTCCTTGGCTATGTCCCTTTCCTGGGTTGGTACCTGCGTCTGGCAGGCTTCATCCTCATTAACCGCTCAGACAGGAAAAAAGCCATCCAGCATTTGGAGCGTGCTGCAGAGCAAATTCGCGCGGGCACCAGCATTATTGTATTTCCAGAAGGCACGCGCAGCCCAACAGGCGAAATCCTCCCCTTCAAAAAAGGGGCTTTCAACCTTGCCCTCAAAGCCGGTGTCCCCATTTGCCCCATCGCCATTGAGGGCTCCGGCAGGCTTATGCCAAAAAATTCGTGGAACATTCGGCCTGGCCCTATTCGCATTCAAATTGGAGCGCCTGTGGACATTTCCAACTCTGAGGATGCGCTTCAACTCGCTGAGCGCATTAGAAAGCTCATCATCCACCAAAATGTAGCCCTGGGCGGAAAAGGCGGCCTCCCCCGGGCCAATACCTCTGCTCCTCAACTTAACCCCTCTTCGGCGGCCTCTCCATGAGACTTTTTTTCGCCTGCACCCTCCTTTGCGCCTTGCTGGCTTGCCGTACCGCCCCCAAGGCGCCTCCTCAAAGCGAATTCCAAAAAGCTTCGTCCGCCCTCCAAACCAACAAGCCTGAAGAGGCGCTGCCCATTTTGGAGCGCCTGCACAAACAAGACAGCTCCCGCTTGGAAGTGGCACGCGCACTGGCCGAAGCCCATGTCCGCCTGGGGAAAACCCAGGTACTTTTGGCCCGCCTTCAAAATGACGCGCGTCCTGTCGCTCATTATATGCGTGGCTTGTTGCTGTATTCACAACCTGGCACCGCAGAAAACGAAGCCCTCGCCGCTTTTCGGCAGGCCATTGCCGCCGCCCCTCAAGAGTCTGAGTTCCACTATAGGCTTGGCATTGCTTTGGTGGAGTTGGAGCGCGAAGCCCAGGCCTTGGAAGCACTTCAAACAGCCCTTGCGCTTGCGCCTGAAAAAACCTCCTGGCAGCTTCCTCTGGCCAAGGCACTCTTCCGGCTTGGAAGCCATGAGGAGGCCCTGGCCGCCTTGCACAAGTCCTCGCAGGGGGTGCTTTCGCCGGTGGAGCTTTATACGGCCAAACAACTCATGAGTGCCCTGGTGGAGGAGCATGTCCCCGTTGCAGCCCAGGGCGTTTTGGATGAGGCTGTCCAATGGCTGAATGTGGCGGATGTGCCTCAACAGGCCATTGCGCTTTTGGAAGCCTTGCTGATGGACTTTCCAGACTTGGCCACAGCCCATGCGCTGCTGGGGTTGGCCTACCAAAAGTTGGATGATGCAGGGCGCGCCATTGAAGAGTTCCAAAAAGCCATTTCCCTGGCTCCCAACAACGGCACCCACCATTATTATTTGGCAGAGCTTTATGCCTCCAAGCGCAGGCCTCAAGAGGCCAAACGCGAATATGAGTCCGCTGTCCAAAAAAACCCTTTCTTGGACAATGCGCACCTCAAACTTGGCGACATGGCACTCCAACACTCCAATTGGATTTTGGCTCGCCAGCATTTTCAAACCGCCGTTTATTTGGGAAACCCTCAAGCGCGGCTTAAACTCGCCCTCACCCTCCAGGAAGAAAAAAACTGGGCCGCAGCAGAAGCAGAGTTTTTAACACTCTTAACTCAAATGCCTGACAGCTTGGAATTGAAGCTGCGGGCAGGCGTTTTTTATGCGGAATATTTTTTGGCTTCTTCTTCCTCTGAGGAAAAAGCCCTCCTCCGCAACAAGGCCCTGGCTCAGCTGGACGCAGTCCTCGAAAAACAACCTGAAAACGCCCTCGCTTCACGCGTTAAGGCAATGCTGAGGAAGCCTTAGGGAGGAAAGAAGAAAAGGGCCCCGAGAAAAGGGCCCTGGCTTATTCCTTCGCCGGCTGCTCAGCTTCTTTTTCAGGCTTGGGCTTTTCTTTGCGATCGACCAGCTCGAGAATGGCCATGTCCGCCGCGTCTCCTGGGCGAAAGCCTATCTGCATTACACGGGTATAGCCGCCGGGGCGGTTTTCATAGCGCTCTTTAAGCTCTCCAAACACTTTTTGGAGGACTTTCCGGTTTCGAATGAAGCGGGCGGCCAGGCGTATGTTGCTGAGGCCTCCGCGCTTGCCCAGGGTAATTATTTTTTCTGCCAGCCGACGCGCTTCTTTGGCTTTCGGCACCGTCGTCACAATGCGCTCATGCTCCAAAAGCGACGTGGCCATGTTGCACAACATCGCCTTGCGGTGGGCGCTGGTGCGGTTTAACTTCCTTTGTCCAACTCTATGCCTCATGTCCTGCCCTTCTCCTCTGGCCGTGTGAGGTACCAGAGATAAAAAACCTCAAAAAACGCTTCTAACAAAAAAACTTAGAAGAGCTCTTCAGATTCATCTTCGTCTTCGTCTTCCTCGTCTTCAACCTCATCCAACTCGTCACCCAGAGAATGGAATGCCAAATCCCCTATGGGCATCGAAGAAACCACCGGGGACTGCTTGGGAGGCCAATTTTCCAATTTCATTCCCAGCGTCAGCCCCATTTCTGCCAGAATTTCTTTTATCTCCTTCAGGGACTTGCGGCCGAAATTCTTCGTCTTCAGCATGTCCGCTTCCGTCCGCCGCACCAAGTCTCCAATCGTCTTTATATTGGCTTGCTGCAAACAATTGGCAGAGCGTACGGACAACTCAAGCTCGTCGACAGAGCGGAACAAATTTTCATTCAACTTCACTTCAGGCTTGGGAGCTTCTATAATGATGGGCTCCTCGGTTTCGTCAAAGTTGATGAAGACGGTCAGTTGCTCCTTGAGAATTTTGGCGGCAAAAGCAACGGCGTCTTCCGGAGAAACCGAGCCGTCTGTCCATACTTCCAAGGTTAACTTGTCAAAGTTGGTCATCTGCCCAACGCGCGCATTCGTTACCTGGTAGTTGACTTTGCGGATGGGCGAAAAAAGCGCATCAATGGGAATGTTGCCAATGGGCAAGTCCTCATCTTTGTTGAGCTGCGCCGGCACATAGCCGCGGCCCCGCTTGCACTCCATCTCCATTTGTATGCGGCCCCCCTCAATCAGCGTGCAAATGTGGTGCCCTGGATTTAGTACTTCCACTTGCTCACTCGTCAGAATGTCGCCCGCTTTCACCTCGCGAGGCCCCTGGAGATCGACGCGCAGCGTCTGGGGCTCATTGCTGTGCGTGCGCAACAAGACGCCTTTGAGGTTCAAAATAATGTCCGTCACATCCTCCACCACCTCGGGAATGGTCATGAATTCATGAGCTACCCCCTCTATTTTGACGTTGGTAATGCCCCCGCCTTGCAAAGAGGACAACAAAACCCGCCGCAGAGAATTCCCAAGCGTCGTTCCAAACCCCCGCTCCAAGGGCTCCGCAACAAACTTGCCATAGCTTCCGTCGGTGAAAACCAAATCCAACTTGCGGGGCTTAATTAAGTCTCTCCAGTTTTTGGCGCTAAAATCATCTGACATTATCAATCCCTTTCGACGGGCTGCCACCAACTTCCCCGCCCTCTTTGACAGGAGGACAGCCCGCAGAAGTTCAATATAAGTTGCTACACTCAAAACAACGCTTTTTGCTACTTTGAATATAACTCGACGATCAGCTGCTCTTGAATGGGCATCGTCAAGTCTTCACGGTTGGGAGCTGCTTTTATAATGCCTTTGAGCTCTTTTTTGTCCATTTCAAGCCATTGCGGAATGCCTCGGCGGTCCACCGTCTCGACGGCCTCTTGAATGCGTACAATCTCCTTGGCCTTTTGCGCAACTTCCACAACGGAACCCACTTTCAAGGCATAGGAGGGAATGTCCACGCGCTTGCCGTTAACCCAAAAATGCCCGTGGCGCACCAGTTGACGCGCTTCTGCGCGTGTGTCTGCAAAACCCAGGCGATAGACGACGTTGTCCAAACGCAATTCCAACATTTGCAACAACAACTCGCCCGTCTTGCCTTTGGCAGCTTCCGCGCGGTGGTAATAGCCGCGGAATTGTTTTTCCAAAAGGCCATACATGCGCTTGACTTTTTGCTTCTCGCGCAGCTGCACACCATAGTTGGAAAACTTCATGCGCCCCTGGCCATGCTGGCCGGGGGGGTAGGCGCGGCGGGCAATGGCACACTTGTCCGTGTAGCAACGATCGCCTTTTAAATACATTTTCAAATTTTCTCGCCGACAAATTCTGCAAGCACTTCCAATATAACGAGCCAAGAGAAACTCCTAGTTAGACGCGACGCCGCTTGGGTTGTCGACAACCATTGTGGGGGATAGGGGTGACATCTCGAATGAGAGAAATTTTCAATCCGGCAGAGGCAATGGCGCGCAATGCTGACTCGCGTCCCGCGCCGGGGCCTTTGACGAAAACTTGCACGTTTTTGAGGCCGTGCACCATGGCCTTCGAGGCCGCATCTCCCGCCGCCACCTGGGCCGCAAACGGCGTCGACTTCCGGCTGCCTTTAAACCCACGCGCACCCCCGGAGGACCAGGCGATGACGTTGCCGGAAACATCTGTAATGGTTATGAGCGTGTTGTTGAAAGTCGACTGAATGTGGACAACCCCATTGAGGATGTTCTTCTTCTGCTTTCGCTTTCCACGCTTGGACTCAACTTCTGCGCTTTGCGCACTCTTATTTTCCTCTGACATGAACTCAAAATCCCCTTGCGTTGTTTCTGGGTGTCAACCTGTTGCTTATTTGCGAGCCGGCGGTGGCTTGGCTTTCACAACACCTCGCCGAGGGCCTTTCCGGGTGCGGGCATTGGTGTGCGTACGCTGCCCGCGAACGGGCAGGCCCTTGCGGTGCCGAAGGCCGCGGTAGCAGCCCAAATCCATCAGCCGCTTGACGTTCATCGTCACCTCACGCCTCAAATCCCCCTCCACCTTGTATTCGCTTTCTATAATTTCTCTCACGCGCTTGGCCTGCTCCTCCGTCAAATCCTTGGTGCGTGTCGCCAACGGAATCCCTCCCTTGGCGCAAATATCGTGAGCAGACTTAATTCCAATGCCATAAATGTATTGGAGCGAAACCACCAAACGCTTGGCGGGAGGCAAATCTATTCCTGCAATGCGAGCCATACTTCAACCCTTTTCCTGACGAAAATTAACCTTGACGCTGCTTGTGCCTCGGGTTCGCCGCACATATGACGCGAAGCACACCCCGCCGACGAATAACCTTGCACTTATCACAAACCTTCTTTACCGATGCTCGAATCTTCATAACGAAAACCACCTTTATTTTGCACGATAGGTGATGCGCCCTCTCGTCAAGTCATAGGGAGAGAGCTCCACCTTCACGCGATCTCCTGGCAAAATCCGGATGAAGTGCATCCTCATCTTCCCGGAAATGTGCGCCAACACTCGATGACCATTGTCCAATGAAACGCGAAACATCGCATTGGGCAAAGGCTCCACAACTGTGCCTTCCACTTCTATTGCATCATCCTTCGGCAATCCAATCTCCTGCTTCAACGGCTTATATCAACCAAAGCGCGCCGCTTTATAACAAAACCAACTCAAATGCAAGCTTCTCCAACCAACACTAAGAATTTTGAGGCAAAGACTTCAAAATTCTCTCAAAAACCTCTTCTGTTGTGCCCAACCCATCCACCGTCGCCAAGAGATTGCGCTTAGCATAACCTTGTTTCACCGGCTCGGTCAGGTTCTTAAAGTCAATGCGTCGCAACTCCACCGTCTCCAAGGTGTCGTCCTCCCTGCCTCTTCCCTTCACTCTTTCCAGCAAAACCGCCGGGGGC
>Ga0209737_10000708_pt1 | contig 25925 bp, 18 predicted proteins | sample TergutCu122P3_FD_187284 | JGI IMG/M metagenome (GOLD analysis project Ga0209737, IMG submission 187284) | Cubitermes ugandensis P3 segment gut microbial communities from Kakamega Forest, Kenya - Cu122 P3 (SPAdes) (version 2) | ecosystem: Host-associated > Arthropoda: Insects > Digestive system... | reverse complement strand
TGAAAAAATTGATCCCGTACAGTATCCGCGATTGAAGGTGATTTGGGGTGACAATAAATATCACAATCACGCTTTGGAAGCGTGGTTGGCGGCGAATCGGCCCGGATGGACATTGGAGGTGAAATCACCTCCAGAAGGATCAAAAGGGTTCGTCGTGGTATCAAAGCGTTGGGTGGTAGAACGAACGTTCGCGTGGATGGGCAGGAACCGGCGATTGAGCAAAGATTATGAAAAAACGATCTCGTCGAGTGAAGCGACGGTGCAACTTGCAAACATTGCCCTGATGCTCCGCCGCCTCGCTCCGCGTGACACCACGCAAATTTTTCATTATCGTGATAAATCCGAAAAAGCCTAATTTTTAAGGCTTTTAATTTTCAAACAGCCTCTAAAACGGTAAACGAAAACTCTTCTCCGGTACCGCCGGGCAATAGCGTCACTTCCAGCCGGACCGCCTTGCGTGACAAGGGTGGTGTCGCAAGAGCGGTCATTTCAATTGTCGTCGTACTGGAACGGACGATGTGGAATTCTTCCTCTTGCGGACGCTCTCGCAGCCGGACATGCTGGATCGTTGCCTGGCCGGTTTTCGAGACGAGCCTGATCGTCACCGGCTTGTGCTCGTACTCTGTCTCGAACACGTTCGAATAGACGACCACCAGTTCGCAGCGGACCGCCCCATGCCCGCCGGGGTCCGCCGAAACAAGTTTTTCGTGACGGACCCGGACCAGCTTTGCGGCGTCATACAGTTTTTCTTTCAAGGCATTCCGGTACGTTTTGAGCAGGTCATAGACCGTGTTGTACTGCACAATCACCCCTTCCTGGTGCGTGAACAATTCCCGCAACGTTTCGTAGGTTGCCACATAATCGTCGCAGGAACAACAGGGCGTGTCCCGGCTCAGGATAAAGAGCCGGCCAGGACTCAAACGGACACAGCCGGTCACTGCGTCCAGTTCCTCATACTGCCGCGCGATCCGGTGTGTGCCTGTACTGAGCAACGAGAAATGACCGGCCCTGTTGGGCGGAATGCCATTGAGTGTCCGGATCGCGGCGGCCCGGGCAGGGGTCGATTTCGAGAGAAGAACCGTTGTACACGCCGGCTTGACCGTCTGCGTTTCGTCAAGACTTTCCGGTACCGTCGAAACGGCCAGGCGGATATCGGCCCCTTCGCTCAGGACCGTGAGCCCGCCGAACAGTTTGACGGACCGCCGGAGCGGGAACAGGCAGACAGGGTCAACCACGGCGTTCGAGGTGGTCGCATGGCATGGACGCAAGAAAGGGGCGGTATGTTCCGAGACGGCCGCAAACGTGACCGCCGTAACAAACAATCCGTCCGGGTGTTGCCACCAGTGGAGCCGATAGAGTCGGGACAAGGACCGGTGATGATAATGCCAGGTGCCGGTCCAATGGATTTTTTGGTCGGTTGCGTCCAGTGCGAACCGCAGGTCAACGTCATGGACCGTAGCCGGGATATTGTTTGTCACCGGGTCAGCGGTTGGATCGACCTTGCTCCAATCTTCGCTGGTCATATTCTGCCAGCGGGTGCCGGAACAGGGGCCGGATTCGGTCGGTGGAAATCCGATCTTGTTCCGGTATTCGAGGAGACGGACACGCTCGACGGACGGATCGAACCCGGAAACACTCAGCCCGGCCAACAGGCCTGTCAAGGCGTTCGGGGCCGTGAACGGGAACACGTCACCCAGATTACCTGACGCGGCCCCAAGCGACCGACCGGCATGGACATCGGGGACAAGTGTTCCGGCAACCGGGCGATAACGCGAAATCCATTGGGTAAGTTGTTGTGAAAAAAATTCCATCGGTTCATTGGAGAGAGGCGGACGATTGCGATAAAAACTCCGCCTGAAGCGCAAGTGTCCGGGTATGCGATTCCAGAGCCAAAATCGACGGGACCAATTCCATGATTTTCGCCTGGATCGGTTCCAGTTCCTGGCAAGTGCAGCATGGTTCGGCGCAGATATCGTCCAGTACAAGTGTCGCGTTTCCCGGTTGACCGGTGATGGTCAGGCAGGACCGCCCGATCAATGTGATATTGCCGCTCTCGTCCGGCTCGACCCCGTTGAGCGTTCGGACGGCATTGGTGTCACCTGTACCGGGATCGGCTCCGATCACGATTTCCGTCCCGCCGCCGGACGGGGGATCGTCCAGGCAATGGAGCAGCGAGTCGGCGGACCGGACAGCCAGGGTGATCCGGTCGCCCGCCGCGAGTGTGACATCACCGTAAAAGGGGCCGCTCGTTCTGCCGCCGCTTTGGACATAGAGTGCGGAGATTTCCGAAACGGTCGGACGGATACAGAAGGGATCAAGCGGGGCCGCCGTCGGGTCAAAAAACCATTCTCCCGCCGGTTGTTTTTCCAGGCCCGATGACCTGCCAAACAGGACCGAGCCGTAAAAGAAACGGCTGTTGAAACCGAGCAATGCCGCTGTCCGGTCGTCGAGCGGGCTTGCCTGTAAGTCGATGGTCGTTTCAGCTACCTTTGTGCCTTCCTCACGGTCGACTGGTTTGTAGTAAACGGAAAGGGAAAGACCTGTCTGCCACCAGACGATTTCGCCGATATAAAAGCCGCCTGGGTCGGTCATGCCATGTCCAAGCCCGTAGGAAAGGTACAGCCCGGTCAGCAGGTCGTCGGGGATCGTGAAATGTCCGTCCCGTGAGGTCGCGCTGCACCCGAACAGGAGCGGAAATTTTCGGGCCTGGTTGAACTGGTTCCAACTGAGGTTACGAGGGTCTTGCATGGTCTACTGGACATAATGGAGGAGGGCCGATTTGCGGAGGAGAATGATCGGGCCGCTGAAATTGTCCGGCGGTGTTCTTGTCACCTTGACCAGCAACACATCGCCCGGTGTCGTACGGATTTTGGCACTTTCGCAGGAATAATACCCTTGCGAGAATTGGCTGTTCTGGACCGAAAAATCGCAGGCGATTTCGTCGAGTCCGCTCTGCGGGAACGCCTGTGCGATCGTATTGCTGTGCGGCGGTGCGGCGATGGTCCGGTAGCTCAGCTTGAGTGTGCCGGGCGCGATATTGCCGGACCGTGTTACAAGAATCCCGAACAGGAGCGATAAGTCGAACCGGTCGAAATTCCTGTTTTGCGGGACAATGATCCGTGCCAAAAACGACGATTCCCGGTTCGCCGGGAACGCGAGCCCGATCGCTTCCCGTTCCACCGCCTCTTCGACCCCTTGAAGGTGGACCGCTTCGAACGGGAGTTCCTGGCCGATCATGCCGCTCGGATCGCCCAGGACAAGGCGGCCGAAATGGTACCCTTTTTCACAATGCTCCGAATGGACGACCTGTAAGCGGCCGGAATCGATTTTGAGCCCGGACACGACGGGGCCATACGCCAGGTCGGATTGTTCGATCCGCTTGACTGCGTAAGGGGACCAATCGGTCTCCTCCAGGCAGCGGAATGCCAGCTCGAAATCGAGCAACAAATCCCCCTGGACCGCCGGACCGCCAAACGGGTATTTTTGGAGCCGCAAGCCGCTCCCTGGGACCGTTCGCAAAGACGAAACAAGCGAATCGGACAGACCGTACCCGGAATCAATGTAATCAAGCCATAACCGGGTTCCGTACGCGGACTGGTCAGCTTCAAGCGGCTCTCCATCCACGTAACTTGCCCGGTTTTTCCAGGGCAGGTACACGTCGCTGAGCCACCAGATCGTCGTGTCATCGATCAGGTAAAATTCGGGCGGGACCGACGCAAGGAGCGGATCGTCTGTTTCCGTGACATGCCGCTGCCAGCGCAGACCGGCACAAGCGGCGTATCGGAGCGGCCATCGGCCGCCGGTGGTGAGCGCGACAGGGTTGTAACCATAAATAGCACCCGGCGGGACTTTACCCGCGAACAGGGGATGACTGGCAGGAATCCAGCCGGGCAGATCGGTTCGGACCTGGAGGATCTGGCCCGGCGTATTATGGTCACTTGTCCCGGCCGGTCCATTGACCAGCTCGAACGATTCATGCTGGTGCAGGCGTTGGTCGAACGCCAGGGCCAGCCGTACAAAAAACTGGACCTCGCCATCGGACTTGACACCGACCAGGTGACCGAGACACTTATCCGGCCAATTCCGATACAGGGTCGGTTCGCCGGGTGCTTTGTCGCTCAGGAACCGGACACCGGCCTGGGGGTATTCCAGGTACGCCGCCGATTCCGTCTGGAATGTGCAAAGACCGCTGGTACACAAATCGGCCTCCTGGTGAGCGATACGGACCACGACACCCCAGACCATAGACGATTCCGATTCCAGGAATCGGCCGTTTCGAAGGAGCGATCGGGACACCCCCTTGGCGAATACACGGGCTGAGCCGTCGTAATAGACGAAATCGCCCGGGACGACATCTTCAGCGACCGGCACGTCGTACAAAAATTCGCCCGATGTGTTATAGACCCGTTTGACCAGTTCGTGCAGGTAGGCCGTATTGCCGGTATTCGTCTGCGGCAACCTGTTCGTCACGGCGGCACTGACCGGTTCCCCGTCCAAGACCGGGTGGCCTGTCAGGAGCGAGGACGCGATCCCGGCCGGGCCGGATGGTAAAAAAATCTCGTGATTCATTTTTTCGTATCGTCAGAATATCAAACAGTAAACCGTCGATGTTTTTTGCCACGGAAAACACGGAATATCACGGAAAAAATCAAAAATGATTTTAATAATTTTCGTTGTTCAAATTCCGTGTCTTTCCGTGTCTTCTGTGGCCAAAGGGTTTCTGCTGTATACAGTTATGTCAGGATAAATGGAGGTCGAACGTGAGCATGACACCGCCGTTTTCCGGTTTCTCGATCTGCTCGTCCGGTTCAAAATAATGGCGGGCGAACAGGAGGTCGGCCCGCTGGATCGTCTGGGACGCGGCGATGGCCAGCCCATAGACTCGGGATCCGGCCGTCGCGGAAAACGGCTTGCCGTGAACCCCCATGTCACCGTCTGAAGCGACGACAAGGGACAGGACCGTTTTGCCGCCGGAGTCCCTGACCGCGTGGGACACGATTGAGCAACGTAAATAGTCCCGGTCCGGTGTCGTGTCGAGTCGGCGATAGTATTCCAGCGAATCGGCGGGCACAATCTCAGGTGGCACAACGGCGGGCCCATTCACGTATTCGAGATACGCGATGTCCAGCTTGCAGCCGGACGCCGTTTCGCCCGGCACGACGGCCCGTAACAAAATCGAGGAGGCGGTGGGAAGGATTTGCATATTTTCTTATGGTGGTCAGTGGGGTGGCGAGCAGGCATTATGATGGATTCCCGGTTCTTTTCAAATTTCAGCAGGTTTTGAGCGAAAGGCCGGTGACGGTCAGTGTCGCTATACAGGAAACGGGCCGGAGTGCCAGGGCCATTGTGATCGGCGAGGTTGTTACGTCCGGCATCCTGGCCTCCAGTTGCCGCTTCGGCGCAACAAGCAGGATCGAAAACAGGAGTCCGGGCGCAAGGAGCCCGCGAAGTATCCGCGTGTTGATCGTCGGGAGCGACCGCAAGCCGCACCGGTCGCGCCGTACCAAAAATATCTGCGCTTTGGGATAGAGTACGTTCCGATAGATGAACTTAGCCGGATTGATCAGACACCCCTGTGTTGCTTTCGAGAGGATGGCCCGGTCCTCGGTACGTGAATAAAACGTGGCCCAGAACCGCCCGACATCCTCTTCACGCCCGGCGATCCGGAACGTGGGATAGCCGCTCTGGAACGTGAGCGGTGTTTCTTCGTTCGGAAAGATTAATCCGGCCTTGTAGCCGTTACCAAGGAAGCGGCGTTCCAGAACGATCGGTACGTCGTCCTCCAGTGTCGCGCCCCGTATCGACCGGATCGCGTCGGTCAGGATCGTACCGGGCTGGACGGTTTCGCCCGGCTTGTACAAAAACGAGGCGGCCAGCGGTGAGAAATAGACGGCCCGGTTCGTAGCCTGCCAGCGGCCCTTTTCGGTGAGGCCGGTCGCTTCGATCGTTTCCGGTTCCGAGGTGCAGGGCACATCGTAAAGCCGACAGACCAGTTGGGCCAGGCGGTGATCGTTTGTTCCCTGCATGACACAATCAAGCGCGGCATTATTGAAGTCGAGGTATTCCCGGGTCGAGTCACCCTGCGTGCGCAAAAGGAATCCAAGCCGGTCCTGGATGTAGCGGCGGTCCACTAAGACACCACGCAGGTAGATCGTTACGGTCCCGTCCGAGACCGGCATAATCTCGAAAAGGTTGTCCGTAAAAAAGAGCGTACCTGCCCGGATGAAAAAATGTTCGTTTTTGATGAGAACGATACCCGGATCAACAGGGAGGTCGCAACAGAGGTCAACGTCAACGACACCGGGCGGCAGTTCGACCCCGCCCGGTACGCCGTCCGCCGGGTGACCGTAATAGAGGTGGTCGCCGTAACGGATATTGTCCTGGCCGTAAACGAGCAACTTCCTGCGCCCGCTCCGGTAGGTTTTTTCGTCCACACGAACCGGCATAAACCGCTCACGATGCAACGGCGGGATCAAGGTCCGGACAAACAGTTTCGACGCCTCCAACGCTTCGTCCAGGACAAGCTGGTGTGCCCAACTCAACGAATCCATCAGCGTGAAGATACGCTCGGCGTCGTTATAAAGGGAATGGTAATAGGTCCCCCTATCCCGGTGGAGTTCCTCACTGCGGTGGAGCGGATTGACCGTTTGCATGATTATTCCCTTTCCGAGTCCAGATAACGGTGTTCGAACGAAACGTCGATCGGATCACAAAAGAATAATGTGGTCCGGTTCGACGCGAACGGCGGGAAGTTGATCTCCAGCCGAGAGGAGGTTTGTGACAAGACGCTCCGCCCGTCCGGCAACCAGGTTGTCGCGAACAGGGCCATCCGCGTCACGTAGCTGCCGCGCGGCAGGTTCCTGTGCAAAATCGCCGTCAGTTCGGAAACAGCAAGCAGACCGTCGAACGGCAGATGATTGATATGGTCCGCGACCACCGTTTGGAGTGAAACAAAATCAATTGTCTCACCGCTCGGCGTATGCAACACGGCAGAGAACCGGACCGTTGTCGGGATCGCGCCTTTGACCAGGACATCCAGCCCGATCGGTGCCAACGCGGACTGCAAGACCCAGTCCTGGATCGCCTTGATGCCTGGCATGTGGAGACCGTAGAGCCGGATTTTTTGGACCGGCCTTTGGGTTGTAAACCGGACCTCTGTAACCTGGTAGGCAGTAAAAGCCCCTTCTTCATCGTCGTGCAAAAGCGGTACGTTCGCCGCGAGCGAACCGGTCGGCCCGCAAGCGGTACGGGTCTGTGAAAGGATAACCGCGTAGTCGAGAGTTTCTTCGTCCTGGAGGTCCGTTACATGGTACAGGCAGGAAACCTGCGAATCGTCGATCGTAACCGCATGCAGAAAAGTTCCGTCCGGCTGTTCCCCTTGGTGAAGGACCGTGTCCAGGACACAGGAGACCTGTGCCAGTTGACGGGTTGTGCCAACGTACCAGTCGGCGTACCCGCCCACGGAGCCGGGGAAGAGCGTGTGTTTGTCACGGGTCATTTCCAGGTCACCGGCCCCGATCACACTACTGTCCCGCAGGTCGGGGAACTGTTCAAGCAGCGCGGATCGCATATTGACACGCGACGAGAGAACCTTGGCACTGACCCCGAGTACCATGCGGCGGATCAGGCTGGCCGCATCCTCGTCGTTTTCGCCGCCCTGGAATGTTTCCAACGCGATGGCCCGGACAAAGTAGGAAAGCGCACTTTGGTAAAGTTTGAGCTCGGTCCCACGGACCAGGTTCGCCGCCGTACCGGTCGAACGGGCATAGACCGTGATGTCCGCACAATACAGGCCGCTCCCATCCTGGACCTCGCACAGGTTCTGGTAATGAGGGAGTGTTGAGGGGATGTCGCCGGAAAGCTGGAGCGTTTCGACGTTGTTCGGGTGGAACAGGACACCATTTGCAGTGAAGGTCGTCGAAAGCCCAATGACCCGGTACAGATCCTCTTGAAAAAATAACCGTATCCGGCCGGACGCGATGGTTCCTTTCCGCCTTTCGACCCGGTAGCTTTTGGCGAGCTCGTCAAGTACCTTTTCGGTCGCGCCGGACGGGTCCGCAAGCAGGGCCGTGAAACTGCTGCTGTTACGAGCATTGCGAAAAGTCTCCCGGGCCACTTCGAGCAATGTCGCGGACGGCGCAAGGACAAGCGCATCGAGTGCCCCGTGATCGACGTCCAGTTCCGGCTCCGCCGATTTCCACAGGTCGCGCAACAACTGTTTGGTTGCCTGGACGTTCTCGACGGACACCTCGGCATAGGAGCCGGGCAGGATCGCGTAATCGATTTCTTCAGGTAGGGGCATGAGTGTTCTTGGAAGTATTCTCTGTCAGTTCGACCGGGAACCGGGTCAACAGATCGTCCCCCGCCTCAGTTCGAAGCCGGAGCGAGACGATCACGCAGTCGAGCCGTTGCTTGAGGTCCGCGATTGTCGCAGAGGCCAGCATCTCGTCCAGCGTGTCCGTGATCCGTTCCCGGGCTCGGAGATTCGTGGTCACATCGTCGATCCCACGTGCCAGGACACCATGCAGATCGCCGAGCGACAGGACGTTATAACCGCGCAGTTCGTTCGGTAACCGGCTCCCATAGCCGGGATCGAACCGGACCGAACCGCGTTGAGTCATGAGTTCCGCAATAAAGTTCTGGGCCAGTTTCTGGGCACCGCTCACCGACACGCCGCTTTGGAACGGTCTCGAAAGTAAAAATTCGAACCCGTTTTCGGTCGAATACTGGATCGTTGCAAGTGAAAGGCCGGGCATGGATTTTGGGGCATGGGGCATAGGGCATAGGAAAATAAAAAATAAGGTTCTTTTACAAAATTTGTGGGTTAAATTTCAGGTTTTTTTAGGTATTGGGGAAGTTGTATCCCCGTTTGGCCTTGAATATGAAGTGTTTCAGTCAAGTTGTATCGAAACAATGCAGTTTGGAAGTGTCTGTTGAATTTGAATATCACTTTTTTGGGCGTATAAAATCGCCGTAAACTATTGACGCAAAAGCGATTAACAATAATTATCCTTGAAATTCACCCATAGATTTTGTGAAAGAGACAAAAATAATAAATAAAAAATGAGAAATGAGAAATGAAATTCTGCCGTCTGCTGTCTGCCGACTGCCATCTTTTTCCTATGCCCTATGCCCTTAAAAAACGGTCTATCGTGTTGCCATGGAGGCTTGACGTTTGATGTTGAGGAGCGTCATGTCGTAACTGTACCGGAACGTTCCATGCTCGTTCCCGAGCCGGTCCGCGATCCCGTCCGCATGAGCGAAATGGCGTATCTTGCTCTTGTGCCGGGCCGCAAACGAACGACAGGCGGACACGATCGCGTCATGCTGTAACATGACCAGAGCATAATCACCGGCATTGACCGTTTCAAGGTTCGCGGATTCCACCAGTGTCCGGGCCATGTCGTCCAGTTCCTTCGTTTCGTAAGGGGCACTGATCTGGTCCAGGTCCGACGTGTCCGTTACTTTCTCTGGGCGGAACCAGGCGAATTTGTCCGGTTCATATTCGGTCTTCCCCTGTAACTGCAAATACTCACGGTAATGCCTGGAAAATTCCGTAAAGTTTTGGGTGATGTCCGCGATGGATTTTGCCATGATTTCGTCGGTGTGTTTATATTCAAGTCGGTTTCAATTTCCCGTGAGAATAAGGGAGCAGCCCAACGAGGCTGCGGGAGGACTGAGGCCGAAGGTCCGAGGCGGACTGCCAGCTACCGCCCACCCCGGCTCGGGACCCCGTAGATGTCTTGTTCGGCCCGGTTGCGAATCACGTCAATCCGGCTGCGTCTCTGGCTGACCGCGCCGGGTGTCACGCCCAGTTTTTCGGCCAGTGCCGCCGTCGAAAGTTTTTCTCGGCCATGCAGCCTTTCATCATGCTCATAGATCAGGGCCGACTTCGGGTCACTGTGTAACGCGGACAGGACATATTGATGCCGGTACTCGTCCGGCAACCGGCGCACCACTGCTTCCGGGTCGCCGAGTTGCCCTTCCTCGTCCGCCGTCAAAAAACTGCCGGTGTTCCGGGCATGGGCCATACGCCGGACCCGTTCGATCTGGTTCGTTGACATGGACAGTTTGTCGGCCAGTTCCGGTGTCGTCGGCATCCGGCCGAGTTCGTCCGCCAGTTCCGTCTCCGCACTTTCCAGTTGCCAGGCCGCCGTGAGCCGCCTGTCGGGGAGACCGAGCACGTTCAGTTGTTGCCGTGCGGTTCGGCGTAGCGGCATGAGTTGGTGGTTGAGGTAGGTATTGAGCGAACTCTTGGCCGGGTCGTATTTCGCCATCGCGTTCATTGCCAGGATTTTCGCGCGGATACGGAGATAGTTCGCATCGCCGCCCGGGATGCCGCGTATGTTTCGTTCGATGGCCGGGGCAATCGCCTCCAGGAGCTTATCGCGGGCCTCTTCATCGTCTTTCGCCTGCCAGGACCGGTACGCGTCCGCGTAGTCCGGCTCCAGGTGGTCCGGCGTAGCGGACAGCGAATCGAGATCGTTTCTTGCTAAAAAAATGTTACCAAGCCCCATGTTTGTTCCGAGATATTACACGACTCGTGTAAAAATGGCCTCATGATCACTCTGATCCGTGAATCGTCTTGAATCGTTTTTTTGTCCAGGTCGCGTCGGAAAACGGCCCGCACTGGTAGACCGGGTGCTGGTCGGGCATTTCCTGCTGGTTGTTGGTGTCCCGGATATGCGTAAGCGTGTACTGGGCCGACGCCGACGCGTTGATTGTATCAAAAGTCAGTCGCATCGATAAAACGAACCCGGCAACCTCCGTGGTCAGTTGATCGTTTTGGAGCCGCTCAAGCCGGACATCGCCGCCGGTCCTGATCCGGACCGTCGAACCGGGACAGACATCGAACCGGATCGGACAGACCAGGTCGGCCCGCCGCCCTTTGAGGACTTCGTCCCAATACGCTTCTTCGGCCAAAGCGTCATAAAAGCCGCGCCCGTCCGCCTCCTTCGCGGCCGGTGTCATGTCGTCGTCCGTTGTCGCTGTCTCCTCGTTCGCCTCCTGTTGGTCCATGTTCTGTGGGCTTTTGACCAGGCCCGGAAACGTGACCTCGCCGGCCCAGTCGGCCCGTTGCCGGACAAGTAATGTACCCGGACTCCCGCCGGGCGGGACATGGATCCCGTAGATCGCCATCGCACTGCCGCTTTCGAGCGATTGCATACCCGGTGCATCGACGGCGGAGATTCCTTTCCCGTTGATCGAGGTCGGGAGCACAATCGCCGCGCCGATCGGGCGGGAATGTTCCCAGGAACCGTTGGAACTGACGACTCCTTTAAGCTCCTTGATCTTGTGGAGTCGCGGCATAAACCACTTGGGAATAAAACGGATTTCATGGACGCGCGGGACGATCATGAACCCGAACGTCGCCGCCAGCCGGATCAGTGCCGCCCAGAGCGAATTGAGTTGGTACGATTCCGTGTCCATGTTCATCAGGGCGTCGAACATCCGCTCCGCAATGGCACCGGAATCGGTTCTCGATTGAATTTTCAAGATCGGGAACTGGTCCGCTTCCAGCCGGGCCGCGTTGGTGTCACCGGTCTTGAATCGTTCGGCCAGGATCGTTTCGACGGAAAGCGGGATATCCGGTTTCAGGATTTTCTCTGCGTCGATCATCGCGGAAATATCCCAGGGGGCGTAATGCTCACTGAACCGGGTCAATGCCCGGACCGTTTCCTTGACCCCGTTCTCGATCACATCCTGGGCGAACCCGTCCAGCCCGGCCCGATAGACCGCATCCATCATCTGCCGGAACACGAGCCCGACTTTCTGGTCGGCGGTCCCGCCTGTACCGGTCGAACCGGGGAGCGACTTATAGTAGAGCATCTGCGTATAGACCGATGCCGAGGACGGGTGCGTGACACTATTGATACACGGGTGCGCATCAAGCGCATAGAGCCAGTGCCGGATTGTGACCGGGACCTCTGTGCTGGCAAACGAATACGACTGGCCGGTCCCTTCCACGAACCCTTCAAAAATGATCGTCGTTTCACCGGTTTGCAGGTTTTTGAAATAGAGCCGTGCCCAGGGCCAATTTTTCGGGTTCCGCAGTTGTGCCCCCTCCTGGCCGTGGATCGGTGACGCTTGACCGTCCTGGAGCCGCTTGCCTGTCGCGATCATGACCGTGGCGACGGGGATCGAGTTGAGCGAGGCGGTGATCGTCGCCGACGTGATCGGGAACACGGTCCCCTGCGAGCCGTCCTCCGGGCCGTCCGGTTCGCCGCCGACCTCCAGCCAGGCGCGAAAGCGGATAATTTCGATGTTCGCCATCTCTATTTTTGAGGGATTGGAATTTCAGTACGATTCAGGCCAGCCATCATACCGTTTTTTGGAAAGATGCACTGAAACATGATAGGATGGCACGGCGTTTTTTTCCAACGAATATTCGGACAGTTTTTCCATGATCGACCATAACATCAGCTACGGACACCGGCATTTGAGTACGACGCTCGACAAGCCGGTCCAGGATTTTGAAGGGTTGCGCCGCGACCTTGTCCGGCTCAGCGGCGTACCCGGCTCCTCCTACGGCGGACCCAGTGAAGACCCGCGAGGGACACGGTCCGCGCAGGGTCAGTCGGTCACGGCCTCGGCGACGGTCCTGGAAGGTGTGATCCATTACGTGATCCCCGGTACCTACACTTACCGGGTGATCCTGGACGGCGACCTGGGGGAACTTGTTTGCGGGGATATGATGAACGCCTCGTTCACGCGGTCGGTGCGTCTTTCGCAGGTCTATGCCGTCGGTACCCGTGTTCTTGTCCTCAAACATCACGGGCTGCTCAAAGGGACAATCATCGGTGCTCCGGCCCGGGAAGTGCTCGATTACCAGTATGAACAACCGATCCTCGCGTCCGCGATCGGGCGGTTCCATATCGGCAATCGCGGGTATGTCAAAAACGTCGTCAAGAACCCGGACACCGGTAAAGGGATCCCCAGCTATACGCATGGCCGGGCGGTCGATGTCTGTGAGGGGGATTTTATGATCTCCAACATGGCCGAGGGGGGATTTTTTACGAGTCCGCATGAAACAAATGTCCGCCAGTCGCATGACTGCGGTGTCTGGATGTTTTCCATGGACCGGCTGTTGCGACTGGTCGGCCGGTCTGTCCAGGAGTATTCCCTGGCCCATGAACGGTATACCGGCCTGGACGAGCAGGAAACCTGCGCTTATGAAGGGACCGCACTGCTCCCCTGGGAAGCACTCGGCTATTATGCAAGGCCGGACGAGGTGTGGAAAAAACAGACCGGGACCGAAGTGGTCAACGGGAAAGGGGTTTCTTTTTTGGAGCCGAAAACGGAGAACGCCGAACCGTTCTACCGGCACCAAACGTTTCTCGGTCGGCTCGGGCAGGGGTTTTTGCGCGAGATGAGGATCCCGCCCAAGAACATCGACACATCGGAGCCGGGCATGGTCCATGAGCCGGACGACGGTGAAGTTCCGATTTGCGTTGCGCGTCAACAGGTTCTTGCGGACGGCACGATGGTCCATGAATCGATGCGGGCGATCCACCTGGTCAAACATGGCAATATCCGGTCCTTCAAACGGATCAGGGGGATCGACGATCCGCGCGGCGATGACAGGAAGGACGGGTATGAATTTTCAAAACCGTTCGAATCGGCGGCGCAGAGTGCAAGTGTTACTGACCAAATCCTTGCGGTGGTCCGTGGGCAGGGGATCAGCGGGTTCCGGGACCATGAGAACGATTTTTTGGCGATCCCCAACGATCAAAAGGCGTTCGAAAAAGATGTCGGCCTGACCGGGTTGTCCGCACTCCATGCAAGCAACTCCGTCGAGGAGCCCCCCACGCAGCGGCTGACCGTGGACGGACGTGTCGAAAAAATTTCGTACATAAACGGACGGGCGACCGTTTCGATGCTTGATAACGGCGATATCGTGTTGCGAAACGCTGGCGGTGCCGAGCTTGCGCTGCGAGGCTCGAACATCGAACTGTCCGCGCCGGGCGATGTCCGGCTCCAGCTTGGACGGTCGTTCATTACGCTTGCCGGGGACGATATTATTTTACGTGCCAAAAATTCCGCTGACCTGACGGCCACAGATAACGATGTACGAATCAAGGCACAACGGAATCTCGACATGGTCGGTGGGATGGGCGGTCGAGGCAGGACGCTCCTTGAAAACAAAGCGTCGGGGCTCCCGAACAATCAGGATGTCGACGGGCGCGAAGGGGAGGAGATCAACGGACGCGGGCTGATCCTGAAAGCGGCACAGTCCACGGTCGAAGCGTTCGCGACACGGGTTTATCTCCGGTCGCTTGAGGCCGGTACGATCGTGCTGGACGCTGATCAGGGGAACGGCTCCGTAAAAATCGACAGCCGGACAACACGAATCCACGGGGCCAACAGCGTCGAACTCGGCGCAGCGGCGGAGGGCGGGGTGCCGAACGTCGTTGCCGTGACCGCCACGCGGACAATCTCCAAAGGGATGCTTGAGGTGCATGGTTCGATCATAGCCGAAGGGAGTATCTCGTCGGATACGGGGGTTAGCGTCGAACCGGCGAACAACTTTTCGCAACCGCCGGAATCCCCGCGTCGGGTCCAGATCGAGGATCGGATCAGGTCTTTCATTGACGCGATGCCAAAGTGGTTCCAGGATTCCTATTGGGCGGAAGAAAGGAGCGGCCATGAGACCACGATCCGGAATACTACGTTTTCGTACCGCACAACCGATCAGTACGGTGCAAACCGGTTCCAATTTGAGACCCCCTATTGGATGGAACTCTATGGGGACCGTGTCTGTTCGACATTGGCGACCTGGGCGGAACCGGTCTACAAGTACCAGGAGATCACCGATCAGCAGCCGTGGCCCGGTTACGAGACCTGGACGGAAAAAGAAACAATGACGACCGGCACAACCGCCTGGTATGACAGCGAGTCGCATACGGATCGGGACGAGCCGGAGGAAGTCGAATCGCAAACCGTAATCCCGAACGATTATTACCGTATCATTGACCCGAACTAAAAAAAGGAACACCCATGTCCGACGATTTCAAGACACGTATGCGCAGGCATCCACTTTCCCCCAATCGGACCCTGGCGGTCCCTGACCCCAACAAGCCGGTTCCACCAGAGCATCGCGAGACGGTGAGCGTGACCGGTCAGGCAACAGTACACCAACCGGCCTTCGAAATCCCGATGGACGGTGAACCGACAACGCTTGACGCGCTTGTGGCTCTCTCGAAAAACGGCAATACGGTCCCGATGCCGGTGGCGAGGGACATCACGGACAAGGAACTCGCCGCGATCCGCTCCGGCCAGGCACCATCGAGTAGGCTCACGAAACTGGAACGGGATACGCTCACGAAGCTCGGATGGCAGGAAGGGGAACCGATCCCGCCTGACCTGGCCTCCGAACTCCAATCGGCATTTTCAGGTTACGTCGCACAAAAACAGGCACAAGGAATCCCGCTTGACCAGATCAGGATCAGCCGCCTGGAAGATCTGCCGGAATCGGAACAGGTTCGGATGAAAGCGGTCATGCGGGCACTCATCGAACAGGAAAAATCGCAACAGGCGACCGTAGCCGCTGAGGCGTCAAGGACAGAACAGTTGGCCGTCTACCCTGATTCGGTCAAGCAGGTGTTGGCCGGTGTCGACCTGACACCTTCTGTTCCCCTGCCACCGCCCCCTCTCCCGGGTAGCGATCCGGCCGGTACGCAACTTCTTGCGTTTCCCGATTCGGTCAAACAGATGTTGGCCGAACCGCCACCTGAACCGAAACCGGTCCCGTTTGCCCCGCAGGAACCGGCACCGAAACCGTTGGCAAGAGAAATCCCTGTCTCGACCTGTCACACCTGCGGTCATGACCCGTTCAAGGAAAAACAGCGGATCGTCTGTTACCACTGCGCCTGCGATCCGCTGGATGATCCGGAAACGGCCCCGATCTCGCTGGAAGATAAACGGCGGTTCCTGATCGCACTCGGTACAAAAAAACCGTTTGAAAAAGAGTACACGATCTTTCGGGATACGATCAAGGTACGGTTTCGGACATTACGGGCCCGCGAATTTGAGGAGATTACACTCTGGGCGATCAAGGCGGTCGCCAAAGAAAAAATTCTTGCGCCCCAGGAGATGATGCCACGGGTCCGGTACATGGAACTTTTGGGGAGCCTGGTCCTCCAGACCCGGCTCTTGCAATGTTCGCTGGAAGGGGCCGAACTGTTCTGGGGGGCACCCGATAAGCCTTACCCGACTCTCGCGGACTGGGAAGTGGAATCGTTCGACGCACTGGTCGATCATTTCATGGAGGAAGTACCCGCTGAGGCGGTTATTGTTGCGCTCCAGCATCAACTCACGAAATTCAACGAACTTGACTTTCGGTTGAGCCGGGAGGCGAACAATACCACAAATTTTTGGAAGGGGACCTGACACTCCGGATGCTTTGGGAAGCGTCCGCGTCCGGTCTCCTGCACACACTCCAGACGGACCCGTTCGATCATCATGACATGATCCAGTTGCGCCATGCCATCCAGCGTCTGCGCAAGGAACGTTACCTGCGCTATTCGCAACGGGAATGGATCACGTCGCTCGTGACGCAAATCTGTATGGCGATCGGGAACCGGGACCGGTACCGGGCCGCGAACGAAGAGATGATGCGGCTCCTGGAATATCTGCGCGATATTGACCTGCCGGACACCGGTAGCGACAAACAATCGGAAAACGTGTATGATGGTATCATGGCGTTATGGCGTCAAGTGTTCGGCGACCCGGACGAATGGGAACGCAGGCAGGCCGAGCGGGATGCACTCGTTGGGCGCGGCGAGTCGGAGGAGGCGAGACGGGCAAGGGAGCGGACAGAATACGTTCAGCGGAATTTTTTACGGTGACGGGTTCGAAAAATCAACGGTGATTTTTCAAAAATCGGCAATGTGTTCCCGCAAAAAGGCGACCGTTTTAGTGAGTCCTTGCTTTTCCAGTGTCGCGATATAGGCGTCGGCTGTTTTGGGCGGGCGGGAAAGGTTTGCACGATGCCCTCGGACCGCCTTGAGAATAAGCTTTGGGTGCTTTTGAGTCAATTGATGAACAAACGCGTCCGGCGACAGAGCTTCGATTTTGTGAGGCTTCAGAGCCGTTCCCGGAAAATCTTTCAGATTGTTAGTGACAATGTAGTTTGCACTGGCATGAATCGTAGCGGCGAGAACATGCCTGTCGTCAGGATCAGGCAACGTAAGCGTTGGTATGATCGGCTCATATCCTCGAACGAGGCCGAAAGGAAAATGCATGTCCATATTTCGGCAGGTCCGCTCGAGGTTTTCCCGTTTCAAATCCGGGCGGTTTTCCAGCAGACTACGTATCCACTCGTTTCGTATTTCGTCCGACCAATACGGTGCAAACGATTCGTGGACGGCGAGATGAAGCAAAAAATCACGTAGCGAAGCGGAGTAGAGAACATTTGCGTCGAGAACAGCACTATTCATCGTCGTATAACCCCATTTCTTCGGACATGCGAATAATTTCTTTGAGACCTTTAAGTTTGAACGCCACTCTTTGCTCATAAGCAAGCAGGCTGTCTTGGTCAATCCAATACTGGTCGCCATCCTGCCGGTATTCGAGCACTCCGAGTTCCAAGACTTCGTGAACGCAGGCTTCGGACATATCGAGAAACTTGGCCGCTTGTGCGACGGATACCTCTGCCGCTCGACCGGGAATGATACAGACTTCCTGCCCTTCACCCAGCAGATCGAGCAACCCGACGACTTTTTGTGCCGCATAAGGGGGCAAAGCATAGACTGAACCGTTCGACTCAAGGTGAAAATGGCCTGACCGGGTAATCGCCGCAACCGTCGATCTTGTCATGGCCTGCTCTTCTTTCGTCAGGAAAGGATAGGATACTGGGGCTGTGATGGACATGTCTATTACTACTTGCCAAACAAAAAAGATCATCCTGCATGGCACGGGCACGAAACCCAATACCACTGAACTTGTATGACTTCATTGTAATTCGGTTGGCCGTGAAAACAAGAGACCCAGTCCTGTCTTTTGTCTTTTGGTACAATCGGCACTCCTGGTTCCTATTGCGACAGACATTTCTCTTTTAACCGAGTCAATCGCCGATGCCGCTCTCTTTCAACCCTGCGACGGATATTTACGTCGATTCCGATTATGCGCAACAGGTCGTCAACCAGTATCAGGGGAACCGGTACTATGTCCCCGGCTTCAATAGCGGCGACCGTCCGCTCGAATTCGTCGAGAGCCACGGACGCGGCTATTATCGGTACGCCGACGAGCGGTCCGGCCCAACGGCGATGGCCGCGACCGGGACCGCGTTACTGACCGGCAAAGTCGCGATCCCGTTCAACCGCCGCAATCTCGGCCATAACCTTGACGTTTACGAAAACAGCCGGGCCTACTTTCAAGGGCGGATGCGTCAATTGCAACGGATGGCACTTGACCGGGCGGACCGGATGGCCCGGAACGTCGCGGTCCAACGGAACCGGTTCTACGGGGCGCAGCAGCAGGAGCGATTGGCCCGGATGTTCGAGAGTGCCGCGACCTCGGTGTTCCTGTCCGGTGCCCAGGCGATGATGCCGCCGGAAGTTTTTGAGGCACTCTTTGGCCGGGCCGGGTCAGGTATGGGGATGTACGACGCGGCCTACAGTCAATCGACCTATCGCCTGAAATCGGACGGATCACGCTGGTCACCGGGCGAACGGCTCCGGTACGCGAGCCAGGCGACTTCAATGCTTTATCTTGACCCGTTCGAACGTCGGCGCAGGCTGTTCGATTCTGTGGAAGGGGGGCGGCTCTGGTCGAGTCTGGAAGCGATGGGGCTGTTGGGTGGGAACGAAGCGGACGCTTTTGATCAGGCCCCGGAAGAGGCGGTCAAGTCGGCAATTGAGTATTTTCGGGATACCGAACTTGCGCCTCATGCCTCGCAGCGGACACGCGGGTTGCACGAAAGAATCCAAAAGCGGCAGGCGATCAATGACCGACGCCGGGAACTGGCCAACTTGCAGGACGCGATCAACAGCCCGCTCGACGACGATCAAAAGCTCCAAGCGATCAAAGAATACCGCCAAAAATCATCGGAACTGCTCCGGCTCGAAAAAGATTCTCTGGTCATGCCGCACCGCGAACTGGACCGTACCCCGGTCGACATGGGGAAGGCCACCGCCGCGATGCAAAACCTCCAGGCTCACTATAACCGCCGTACTTCCTATGGACGTGACCAGGAAAGGTTCGACCGGGAAACGGAACGGCTGGCCTTGATCGCACAAAAGGAGATTGTCGATGCGAACCTTGGTACGGCGAGCGGTCATTCGATTGATTTGAATAATCTGGGAGACGACAAGGCACGGCAACGGATCGTCAGTTCACTGGAACGGGCACAAACCTCCCGCGAACAGTACATCCAGGCCGAACGCCAGGCGAAAGCAGCACTCACGGATCAGGATGTTGAAGCCGGTACACAGCGGCATATCCGGGCGGCACAAGAGCGGTTCTCTGAAATCGTTACGGACCCGGACCGGGATGCCGGGATGACAAATTCACGGAAACTGGACGATCTGCTCACCAAGGCCCAAAAAGTCTTTGAGATACAGGCCCGCAAAGGGACCGCCGAGGAAATGGAGGAAGCGAAACGGAAAGCCGTCGAAACGGCCGGCGGCGGGGCGATCGGGGAACTGGTACTCCAGATAGCGAATCGCAAGTTGCTTGGTGAATCGCTTGACCTGCGCGGGGACGATCCGGAAACACGGGAGATTGTGAAGCGGTCGATCCGGGCGGAACGGACGGCAACTGTAGAATCGGCCCGGCTAAAGATTGACGAAGAACTGCTTCATGGTGGGCTGCGGTCGCGTGATTGGGAAAAGATCGATCTGTCGGAACTGCCGCTCGATGAAATCGTCTCGTTTTCGGAAGCGATCATTGCCGCCCAGGATGATCCGAGGCTTGCCGAATGGCTCAAAAACTCCGCGATGATCAATAGCAAGAAAGGGCGTTGGGCGGAATATGAAAAAGCGATCCGGGCACTCCAGGAAGCGATCACCGACAAAAACGCCTCGCCGTCGAAACTGCTGGAAACGCTCCATAATTTTGCCGGTGGTAATCTGCACCAGATGGATGTCACGCAACTCAAGCGAACCGTACAACAAACTTATGCACTGGCCCGCCAACTCGGCCAGGGGGACGAATACGTCGAAGCGTCGATGGGCCAAAGCCAGCAGATGCTTGCCGCGCTCGGAGTCAACCGGGCCTTTACCGGCTGGCATGGGATGCAGGGGTTGGCACACAAGGCGGCGGTCCTGGAAAACCCGGAATATCTCGGCGTCTGGGGAGCGCAATCCTCCGCTGAAACAACGGCGACCGCAGACGCTCATCGGGCCGCCTGGCTCAAAAGCGATGTGGCGAACCAGTGGGGGGCCGCATTGAACGTCAAACGTATCTACGGTGAATTTCGGGCCGGGTCGAGCGCGGACAATTACATGACGGCACTCGAAAGGGGGGATTCGACGTTCGAACGGATTACGACCGATGCCGAAGGGAACCGGCGTAGCGAACAGTGGTCGGTCCAGATGAGCGAGATGCAGTGGCGGCAGGTCGTCTCGGAAAGTTTTGATACGGACGATCCTGACCGGATCAAAGCGGCCCGGTCTTCGCTCGGTGCCGTGATCGCCAATCGCGGCGTCAACCAGAAAGCGATCTACGACAATCCTGACCAGGCGGCGGTTGTCCAGCATGCGCATTCCGCCGCCCAGTTTACAACGTCTGTTGCGATGGCGAGCCGGGCAAGTACGGCCCGGGGGTTCGTCAACCAGCAAGCAGCCGAACGGACAGATACGATGGGTGTCACGGCGACCGAACGCGGCCGGGTCCTCCAGCAAGTCTACCTGGAGATGGCCGACCAGATGCTGGATTCCGACCAGGTGGAGCGGATCGTCCGCACAAGCGGGATCGACCGGGAAGACCCGTATTTCATCGGCAAGATCGGCGCGGCGTTCCAACAAGAATCTTTCGCGGCGGTGCTCAAGACCGCCCCGAAAGATTCAGCGGAATACAAAGTGGCAGAAGCCTACGTTGACCTGATGGCGAACCAAAAAGATAGGGACGAAATGGCTGTACCGATCCAGCACCTGCTCGACGAAATCGGCCTTAACACCGGCCACCAGAATGCGGTCAATGCACTCAAAAACCTGAGCCGAAAGGTTGCGGCCGGTCAGCAGGTGCAGGTCGCCGTCGCAGCGGAGGAACAGCGGCAGAAGGATGCCTACAGCGAAGGGTTTTCACCGTCGATGTTGGCCAGATTCTCGGATTCGCTTGGCGAGGGAGCGACGTTTGAGGAAATCGTCAATGCCCTGTTCCAGACCGTTGACCTTGACCCGGTAAGCGATCTGATGCAAGCGCACAAAGACTTCAAGGAAGCGAACGCCCGTGTGCGCCGACTCGATATTGAACGTAGCCGAATTCTGCGGAACCGTGACCTGAGCGAAGAGGACCGGGTACGGCTTCTCGGTAAAAATGAGGAACGCCGCAGGTCGGCAATCCAGAATCTCGGCGACGCCCAGGCGACGCTCCAACCGGAACTCACGGCAATGCGGCTCGGCTTTGAAAAGATGTCCACCGCCGAGTTCGATTCAGTGTTCGGGATGGACCTTGATCTCTTGAACCAGGTTGTTACCGTCGAGGACCAGCCGGGCGGGCGGTTCCGGTTGCGGAAACTCAAAAAGGATGAAGTACGGATCAACGCCGAGTCTGGGATCATGCAGGTGCGCGAAGGACAAACATGGGTCGATAAACAGGATGCCGCCTATTTCGCACAAATGAGCCAAAAAAGCGAACAGGGGGAAGAATACTATTTCAAGGAGCTCTTTCGCGAGAACGGTCAATGGAAATATCTGGATGACGATGGCTCATTGGTTACATTCGATCCGAACGCCGAAGGATCGAAAATGGCGATTGGTACGAAAATCCTGACCAGGGCCCAGGATGGGAGTGTCAAGGCCGCGAACTACCAGTGGACGAACGGGTTCCTGACAAAAACGAGCGAGGACGGACTCACCACAAATGTTGTTACCGATTCCGATGGGCAGTTGATCCGAATGGACTCTGAACTGGGCAAGGCGATCTATACGAGCAGTGACGATGGGGTATTGAACCAGGAACTGATCCATGCAATCGAAAGCAATCGGTCCGACCTGGTGACCGTCCTGGATGCCAAGACCTTGAGCCAGGGGAAGGCGGCACAGCGTCATGCCGCTACGGCCGCAGATGAAAGCAAAACCTCCCGCCAGGAACAAAAAATTCGCGACCTGGCGAACCAGTACATTGATTCCACCGGCGCGATCGGTGAGATTGAGCCGGTCAAGGTCGAACTGGACGGGGAAACTTTCTACATGCTTCGCGGGGCCAAAGATGAGAACGCTCGCTTGGCCGAACTGGACATGTACCGCAACGAACAGGCCAAACAACAGGCGGAAATCACGGCCTATTTCGAAGCGGACGATGCCGATGTGAAAAAGTATCTCCAAAACGAAAACGAAGACCTCCGTGAAGCGAGGAAAACGTATCGGGCGAACAATGCGGTCCAGGAACGATTGCAAGGCCGGATCACGGCGAATGAGGCGAGGCTTGAAACACCGCTTGACGAGGAGGCCCAATTTGTCCGGAGAGAGATTCGTAAGGACGAACAGACTCTTGCCACGCTCGAACCAATCGGGGCCGAAATGATTGAGCAAGCCGCGAAGGAACAGGCCCGGTTCGCCCGGGTCGAGGTCCAGTCGGAACAGGTCCGTGATCTCAGTGAGGAGGCGACCTCCACGACAATCACTGACCCTAACCTCCTGGAAACGATTTATAAGTACGGCGGCTCCCAGGTCAAAAACCGTGATCGTACCGAATCGGAGCAGCGGTTCACGGCCGTCGAATTGGATGATCTGATCGGTACCATGCGGGAAGCCGCCAAGTCGCTCAGTGCCTCCGAACAAGGGACAATGGATGTCCATATCCAGGAACTGACCCGTAAGAAAACGGAAGCCCAAAATAACGCCGCCGGGGTACTCAGGGAGATGTTCGGTGAGCAAGGCGAGTCGGGAGTCCGGATCGTCGATGTGAAAACGGCTGATCCAGTCCAAAAGGATCGGCTTGGTGATCCGGTCGTCGTAACACCGGTTCTCCGGCAAAGGCCTCTGGAAATCGCAAGTGAGCCGACCGATATTCAGCAAGTCCGAATCGGGGACGGAACCTACGATGCCGTGACCGGGGCGGAACTCAATACCCCGGTCCGGGTCACTACAAAAAAAACGGTTGAAATACCATCGGCTGTTGAACCGAGTACGACCGATTCCGTAACCGTCCCGGACCAGCCACCAGCTCGTTCGGAGATCGAATCGCCTGAAAAATATCCGGCTTCGGAAACTATCCCCACGCCGCTGGCTGCGAAGTATGAAAGCCAGGCGGATGTTTTAGCACCGGCAACCACGCTACCCCAGACGCCTGGCGTTGGAATAGAAAAAACCGTTCCCGGTTTTTCTGAAACGAAGCCGCTCGAAATCAAAGAAAAACAGAAACTTGAAACACACCTTGAGCCGATTCAAGAAACCCTGGCGGCACCTGTTACCAGTACGCCGGAACTCGACGCCCCGCTCCGAACAAAAACGGGGTATGGCACCAGCGTTATCCCATCGATTCGGCTTGAAGAACCCCTGGCCGGTGAGACGTTCGGCGATTCTGAGAGAATACAGGATACCGGGCAGGGGTTCGATGTGCCGGAGAAACTTACGGAGACTCCGGCGATTTCACGGATGGCCGGGACGCGGTTGGCATCGGGCCAGTCCGATTCGCCCGAAAGAGAATGTACGCTCCATGCGAATACGGTAAATTTTCGGGTTGATAGTATGGACCTTAAAAATGGGAGTGTCATTGTCGAAGCGGTCGGGCGGGGACACCGAAACGGGACTTCAGAACAACGGTAAGGAATAAAAAATGTCAGTCACGATTTTTCAGAATACGAACGGGGTATCAAGCGGTTTTTTCAGTACGACGCCGGGCGGGATTCTCTCGATCATCAGTATTGGGGACTTTTCGAAAAAGAGTGCCGGAGCATCGGATTATCGGGCGATTGTTACCGATCATCCGATTGAGGAGGCGGCAAATGCGAATGTCATGTACGCGGCGGACGGGCATATCTACATGCACGTCCCCGGCGATAAGGTCGGCTCCATGACGGTTTCCGGCTTGGCGTTCTCAGGGTTTTGTCAGGGGAAGGCTCAAGGAGAGAACGACCAGATGACCGGTTTTGAACGCGTATTACGTTGGTACCGTGAAAATCGTGTGTCAAACCCGAAGAAAAATGACCCTATCGAAATTACACTTGGCGGAGGACTCATTCTCAAAGGTTATCTCGGTTCTTTCTCCGCCCGGGTAGCCGATGTCTCAACCCGGCTCTACAGTTTTGCGCTTCCGATGTACCTCGCACCGGAACCGGTCAAGGAGTTTGGGGGGATAGGCTAACAGTAAACCTCTTGAAGATTTGATGGAAATGTAGTAGAACGATGACTCAATGTAGCCGATTGTTTCGGAATTGGGAGAGGAAGCAATATCCCAGTTTGATAAAATGTCACATTGGGAAAGTGAGGTAAGGGCTTGGTCAAAAATAACTTATCGAAATTGGTATTGTGCGAAATTGTGAAAAAGCGTATAATACTGAATGGACAAAACAATTTTGATACGGTCGATTCGGGAAAAATACGAAGGTATTCAACAAGTTCTGCACGAGCGAGCCAAAAGAATCTGGGCAGCTACCGAAGCGAGACAGATCGGATGGGGCGGAGTCACTCTGGTGGAAGAAGCCATCGGTATGTCCCATACGACCATTCGTCGTGGATTGCGTGAACTCCAGGCAGGCAAGGTCGAAAACCTGCCGCAACAACGTTCCCGACTTCCAGGAGGAGGACGTAAAAAAACAGACGAACTTTACACGGACATTCATGCACAATTGGATGCTTTGATTGAGCCTGTCACACGAGGCGATCCCGAATCGCCATTGCGATGGACATGCAAGAGCACTTGGAAACTCGCCGAAGAGCTGACAAAACAAAAAATTCCAGTCACCCACAATACGGTACGGAGGTTGTTGCGCGGTAGGGGATACAGTTTGCAAGCCAACCGAAAAACTCGGGAAGGAGAAGATCACCCTGACCGGAATGCCCAGTTTTTGTACATTAACGATCAGGTCAGGAGGTTTCTTCATTCGGATCAGCCGGTGATTTCGGTGGACACGAAAAAGAAGGAAAATCTTGGAAATTACAGTAATAAAGGACGCGAATACCGTCCGAAAAAAACGCCGATTGAAACGAATACGCATGATTTTCCGAACAAGGAATTGGGCAAGGCGATTCCTTATGGGGTTTACGACATCGGACGTAATGAAGGTTGGATCAACATCGGCATCAATCATGACACGGCACGATTTGCGGCAAACAGTATTCGTCGTTGGTGGGAGGAGATGGGGCAACATCGCTTTCCCAAAGCGACAAAATTGTTGATTACGGCGGATGCGGGTGGCAGTAACAGTCATCGGACACGGTTATGGAAAATCGTTTTGCGTGAATTATCGAACGATCTGAGGTTGGGTATAACGGTTTGTCATTTTCCACCAGGAACGAGTAAGTGGAACAAGATCGAACATCGATTGTTTTCCTTCATCAGTCAAAATTGGCGAGGCCAACCACTTTACGACTTGGCGACCATCGTGAACCTTATCAGCAGTACAACGACAAGCAAAGGCTTGATCGTCCGCTGTGCCATCGACGACACCGTTTACGAAAAAGGAATCAAAGTCAGCGATGACGAACTGGAAGCCGTCGGTGTAAAAAAACATGATTTCTGTGGCGAATGGAATTACACGATTGATAAACAAATAATTCGATAACTTAATTTTGACCAAGCCCTAAGGGCGCATTTCCCCA
>Ga0209737_10000707_pt1 | contig 25925 bp, 16 predicted proteins | sample TergutCu122P3_FD_187284 | JGI IMG/M metagenome (GOLD analysis project Ga0209737, IMG submission 187284) | Cubitermes ugandensis P3 segment gut microbial communities from Kakamega Forest, Kenya - Cu122 P3 (SPAdes) (version 2) | ecosystem: Host-associated > Arthropoda: Insects > Digestive system... | reverse complement strand
GCAAGCGGAGCGCAGCTCGGGGTAAAAAGTGCGTAGTGTAACCCTGAGCGCCGTAGGTGCTCAACTATTATAAGTGATTGATGTTCAACCCCTAAGGGGTTGCGAAGATGACGCGTGGTTTCCTCACCCCGAGCTGCGCTCCGCTTGCACGGGGTTATCACTAGTTTGTCTCCTTCGGAGACATATACGGTATCTATCTGTGATATACCAACTTACAAATCTTCCGAACATGAGTGCGCGATGCATTGGGCTATCATAGAACGTGGCTTTCAGCCACTAATTAAACGCAAAGTGTTTATTATCAAAAAAAATAGATAGTTCCTTAAACGGAACTCAGGTTTCTAAACTTTATGAATGCGTTATTGGGCCTGTAAAAATACGCAGATTTAGGTCAGAATATTACCACTATCGTTTGCGCTCTATCAGGACCTGTTGAAACGATGCTTACCGGTACTCCGGTTTCCTGTTCAATAAAATCCACGTACGTTTTAAAGGCTTGCGGTAAACTCTCATAATCTTTTAGTTCGGAAAGATTTTGCTTCCATCCTTTAAACTCTTTGTACACGGGCTTGATTTCAGCGTTAATTTCCGCAGGAAACCGTTGGGTAGTCTCTTTTCCGATTTTATAATGGGTACAAACCTTAATGGAATCAAAATTGTCCATCACATCGGCTTTGGTAAGCACTATTTCCGTAACGCCATTTATCATTATGGAGTATTTGAGCGCAACCAAATCGAGCCAGCCGCAACGGCGGGGGCGTCCGGTGGTGGAGCCAAATTCGTGTCCCTGCTTTCTAAGTTGTTCTCCTGTTTCGTCAAACAGTTCTGTAGGAAATGGTCCGCTTCCCACGCGGGTACAGTAGGCTTTCACGATTCCGATAACGCGTCCTGTTTGGCTTGGCGCAATGCCCAATCCTGAGCAGGCACCGGCAGCAACTGTGTTTGAAGAGGTTACAAACGGGTAGGAACCAAAGTCAACATCCAGTAGTGTGCCTTGTGCGCCTTCTGCCAGTACTTTTTTACCTGCTTTTAAATAATCGTTAATTTCATATTCACAATCCACAAAATTAAAACGCAGTAGGGTTTGCAAAGAATTAAACCACGCTGTGAAAACGGTTGTCATCTCTTCCTTTGGTTTATAACCGTTCTTAATCAACGTATCAGCGTGTTTTTTATAAAGTTCTGAGAATTTATCCAAGTAATTGGGGGTAATAATATCGCCGATTCGGAAGCCGTTTCTTGCCACTTTGTCGGTATATGCCGGTCCTATTCCTTTCAAAGTAGAGCCGATTTTTTGTTCTCCTTTCTGTTCTTCCAGCATAGCATCGAGCCATTTATGCGTGGGCAAAATGAGGTGTGCTTTTTTTGAAATAAAGAGGTTTTTCACAGGGTCAACGCCAATTTTTTCCAATGCTTCAATCTCTTTTTGAAACACCACGGGGTCAATCACTACGCCGTTTCCGATGATATTTACTTTATCGGGGTGAAATATTCCGGATGGGATAGTGTGTAACACGTGTTTTATTCCGTTAAATTCGAGGGTGTGTCCGGCGTTGGGCCCGCCTTGAAAGCGCGCAATAACATCGTAGTGCGGGGTAAGTACGTCCACCACTTTGCCTTTGCCCTCATCGCCCCATTGTAGCCCAAGAAGAATGTCTAATTTCATATTGTCTGAACTGTGATTTGCTTGATAATTGTGATTAAAATGATTAATGTTTTTTCAATAAGGGGTGTAAAAATATAATATTATTCAATTATTCAAAACGAGTTATAATAATCATACTAATCAAATCAATCATAGTCTAATAATCTCCTCTTTCGTGTACCAATTCATATCCAATGGATGCCATATTTTCGGCTAATTTGGCAACCCCTTCTGCGGCTTCCAATCCGGTAGCTATTTTGTTGTTATACAGCATATACTGTTCTCTAACGTGAATGGGGGAAAGATTGGGCATTACTACATTAGCCCCTGCCAATACTGCTTTTTCCCGCCCTTTTGGGTCAAGTGTACCCAACGCCGTAGTCGCCGGTAGTAAAACTTTGGGCAACAAAAGTCGGGAGAGTGCCAATAAAAACAGCGTAAGTTCCACTTTTCCCGCAGGAAAATCCGAAAAGGGAGTATCTTTATGAGGAATAAACGGACCAATCCCCAACATTTGAGGCTTGAACTCCGCAATAAACATCATATCCTCCGCCAAATTCTCTATGGTTTGGTAGGGAGAGCCCACCATAAAGCCTGTTCCTGTCTGAAATCCTATATTCTTCAGGTCGTATAAACATTGCTTTCGGGGAATATTCGACAAGTTTTTAGGATGCAATTTGCCATAGTGTTCCCCATTAGCCGTTTCGTGCCGCAACAGATAGCGGTCAACACCGGCATTTTTTAGTGCTAAATAAGATTCATAACTTCTCTCGCCTATGGAGAGGGTAAGTGCATTATCGGGGTATTTATTTTTGATTTCTTGGATAATCTCCAACATTTTTTCATCGGTAAAATAAGGGTCTTCGCCGCCTTGTAACACAAACGTTCTGAATTCCAATTTATTACCAATCCTGCAACATTCTAATATCTCCTCTTTTGAAAGCCTGTATCGTAATGTTTTTTTGTTTCCCGCCCTGATACCACAATAGAAGCAGTTGTTTTTACAATAATTGGTAAATTCTATTAAACCGCGGGCAAACACTTTGTTCCCAAAATGTTGTAAAGAGAGTTCGCGCGCTTTTTCGAAAGCGTAATCAATAGTTTCCTTGTTTATGTTTGAAAGTAAAAAAATCCATTCCTCTTTTTGAAGAATAGTTTTTTGGAAAAGTTTATCAATTAGAATTTTCACAAGTTGGCTGTGTTATCCGAAAAAGGTGAAAGTTAAAGATTTAGAATAATAGTTTTTGCAATCTCTTTAAACTCTTCATCGGTAAATTTTAGTATCTCTTTTCCGTGGTTCATATCTCCCTCTACTTTTATAGGAATTAAATGAATGTGGGTATGAGGAACCTCCAAGCCAATGACTTTAATTCCTATTCTTTCGCAGGGAATCGATTTTTTCAGCGCAATGGCTATTTTTTTGGCAAAAAGAACTAATCCGCACAGTTGTTCGTCTGAGAGGTCAAAGATATAGTCGTTTTGAATTTTCGGAATTACCAAAGTATGTCCTTTAGAAGAGGGGCGGATATCCAAAAAAGCGAAATAATCATTATTTTCTGCAATTTTATAGCACGGAATATCGCCTTTAATAATTTTAGAAAAAATAGTTTCCATTTTATCTTGAGACGTTAATAATTTCAAATTGTAACGTTCCGGCGGGTGCCTGTATTGTGGCCACATCTTTTTTCTTTTTTCCGAGCAAACCTTTTGCAATTGGAGAATTAATTGAAATTTTACCTGCCTTAAAATCGGCTTCCGGTTCCGGAACAACGGTATAGGTCATTTCCATATTATTGGAAAGATTTTTAATAGTAACAATGGAGTAAATTAATATTTTTGACGTATCTATTTTCGATTCGTCCAATATTCTTGCGTTTGCAATAATATCCTTTAATTTCCCTATTTTCAGTTCCAACATTCCTTGGGCTTCCTTAGCAGCATCATATTCTGCGTTTTCCGAGAGGTCGCCTTTATCTCTGGCTTCTGCAATTGCTTTGGAAATTTTTGGTCTTTCCACTGTTTCAAGGTTGTAGAGTTCTTTTTTCAGAGCCTCCAAACTTTCTTCTGAGTAGTACTTAACTTTGTTCATAATTATTGTGTTTTATTTATTTTTGTAAAAAAGAAATTAAAGAGGCTTAAAATAAGCCTCTTTAATTTTTTGATAAAGATGGAAGTTAGCCTTTACAAGCTGAGCTTCACACCAATGTAATGGTTTCCTTTAAAGAAATTTGTAAACTTATAGGCATAATCAAACAAAAGTATTCGATTTCCTTTTCCTTTTTTTGCTAAAGGAATACCTACTGTAACGCCTGCACTTGGTCCTAGATATAAGCAATCTTGATTCACGTAAAGCCTGTCCTTTCCATCTACATTTTTTGTACCGAAACTTTCAAGCAAATATCCGGCACGAACTTGAAAATATTGCATAAATCCATATTCAAGACCTAATGCAAAATTATCTCTGGAATAAGCATTTGCTATGAAAGAACCGGCTAAAGTTATGCGGTGCAGCGCTTGTGCGCGTGTTAAACCTTCAAGTTTTCTATCTTCTTTATTCATTTGTCGATACCCTTCAGGGAAGATAAGAAAATCGTAGGAAACTCCAACAGTCAATATAGCGGGTAGTTCAAAGGGTGCAGAACGGCCTTCAAGAGTAACTAAATAGTCAAGGTATTCAGGAAGTCCTTTAGTAGAAAGACCATCTCCTTTATAGGTCATTGGAAGTCCTAAGTTTCTAAGGGCAACTCCGATTTTAAAATTGTCGTAAGGTCCTGAAAGATATTGAACACCGATATCAATAGCCACACCGGTTGACTGAACATAAGAATTACTTTCGTTAACAATTTTAAAAGAGACACCTCCGTGAATAAATTTGTTAAAAGATTTAGCGTAATGAATTCCAATGATGTTCTGTTTTGGTGAGAAGATTGAACCATCTCCATCTGGTTCGCTTTCATTAGTGGCAAGAATATCACCAAATCCCATAGAAAAAACTGAGATGGCAATAGTACCTAAATCTGTTTTTCTTCCTGTTTCTTTATTTTTCGCAGTTAATCCTTGTGCAATACCGACAGCAGTAACACCAATACCGCTTTGACTTCCGGATAAAAATTGTGTTCTGGAAAACGCAATTTCTGTTTTTTTAGTGAAGGCTAAGCCGGCAATATTACTGAATACTGATTCTAAACCACGTGTTTCTGCAACACCGCAAGACCCCCAGCCAGCCGAATGCGCCCATGGGTCATTAAGAAGGTGTTGTGCTCCGGACTGACCTGAACGGTCTTTGTTTCCTGCCATAGCAGTAAAAGTTATGGCAAAGCATCCAAGCATGATGCAAATTAGTAATGTTTTGTTATTTTTTTTCATAATCTTAATATTTTAATGTTACTAACAAAAATGTGATTAGAATTGATTCAAGTCTGTTTGACGCATTGTACAGAAGAATTTCAATACTCTTTCGCCAATACCGGGGCAATTTACATGGATAAGATATACGCCACTTGCAATAGGAATGTTTGCATGATTCTTCAAATCCCAGTTAACAAAGGCGGTTTCACTATCTCCTTTGGTCAGTGTACGTACTAAGATTCCACTTACCGTGTAAATATTGATAGTTATTTGCGCATTGTTTTTCAAATCCGTGGGCAAATTGGTAATTTTAACCATTGTTGTAAGTGCGTTTCTTTCATAAGTATTAAAACATAGATAAGGATTGGGAACAACATTAATATTTTCCAAGATAGAGTTAAATACTCTAGTGTCTTCAAATGTAGGTTCCATACCTCTTGTAGAGAGTTTGTAAACAGGGAAACCCTGATATTTTACATACTCATCAGGAACAGAGTAATCTTTGTTTCTTGCCTCCGGAGAATCGTACCATCTTGAAACATATCTCATGTAGGGACGTGTAACACGGATTTTGTATGTTACATCACAGCTCAACCATTTACTTTGCAAATCCGGGTCTGCCGGTTGCATCGGAATATGAGTGTACATAACATTATTAAATAACTGCATCTTGGTATTCTTTATGGAAATAAAATCGTAAATACTGTTAAGAGATTTAAATTTTTGTACCAGCCAACGACATTCATCATAGGGGCCACAATCATAATAGGGATATTTTTTGTTTTTATCCAAATAGCCATTACAATCGCCGCCATCATGCTTAATACCCCATTCTCTACCTGCAATATCAAGAGTTTCGTCATTGAGATTGAAATTGCGTTTAAAACCTTTTAAGAATTTATCGGGTAATTTGAAAAAATCACTTAGTTTTGGGGTTATGGTTTCGTCGTTAATTAAGTAGAAAGCTGAGCAAGTATTACCCGAACTATTACACACATATACATAATGCATTCCACCCCAAACTCTTTCAATTCCCCAATCTGCTAATCGCTGAGGGCCTACACCAGGATCTTGATACATTAAATCATACTGGGACTTAGTAAAAGTTGTCCCTGCTTCATAAGTATAGTTTCCTATTTGCAAATCTTGAGTAAGTATAGCATAGGTTGAAGTGGGATTGAAAATCATATCACTTCCGTTTACAAGACTTCCAAATTGTTTCAGTGTAACATCTGAGTTTTCCGAAAACATAATATTAAGACGTTCACCTGTTTCAATATTAACAGCATAGCCGGGAAACCACCCCATACCTTCGTCGCCTTTATCCCCAAATCCATCTTTAGAATTATCTGGGTTCCCATCTTTGCCCACAGATTTTGCCTTTCTTGGTTCATTCTTTAGTGCCCCTCCTTCTGCTTTTTTAGGGTCTGTACACGATTCTAAAACTATACTTCTTGTCCATAAAGATCTATCCGGAGTAAGAACAATATTTACAGAATATAAGTTGGTCATTGTTTGATTATATCCTGGTTGAAGTCGAATTTCCGTAAGTCCATTATATGGGGGGACTTGGTTGTTCCCGGTTCCAATATCATAATAATTCTTTTCCCCTGAACCATAACCATCTTGTGTATTATCCGTACTAAAAGCAGGTTCCATAAACCCCGATCCGGGTTTAAAATCCGGTTCGGTAAATTTTGCCTGGGGACAACCGTCATAGGGAGATGTTAACACGTATGGTGCCCAAGTTCCTTTACAAAGTGTACCAAATTTACCTTCATAATCTTTAAACGCACGATCAGCATATTGTCCATTCAATGGGTTTCCGGAAACATGGTCATCACAAACACTTTTTGAGGGAAAGAAAAAGTCTTCTTGTCTTAACAGAAAAAAATTCTCCCGAGTAGAGGGTGTTGAAGTATTGGCAGTTGCCCATGTATCAAAATGTTTGTTACCTGCACGTATCCAATTTGATGGGAGATCTGCATTATCGTCACTTATTCCTGTAATCCACTCACTTCCGCCGTTTTCAAAAACAATATCGTTCTGAATTTCAATTTTTTCACTTTGCAGATACACAAATTTTACTCTAAACATATTATCGTCATAATAATCAATTACTTTTTTATTCTTGTCAGTGTATTTAAAGTCAAACAAAATATTATCCCAGTGTTTAAGCGTTAGGGGGTCTTTCGTTGTAAAATCAGCATTTTTTACTGCGATTGAGATACCCAACGGGAAAATGATTTGTTCATAATACTGTCCAATTCCAGCTTGAGACCTAAACTCTCTTATAGGTATTTCATTGCCTTCTCCATCTTTATTAAATAAACCGGCTTTAATAAGTTCCTCATTAGTAACAAGTTGGCCAATTGTAAGTATCCAAATTGCATTATTTCCAACATCTTTTCTATTTTTCTCATTTTTGGAAATAATCGTATCGTGTTTAAGCATTGCCGTATCAATGATAACAAGCGTATAATCGAACGGTTTAACACGCAGCGGGTCAATTACTTTAACGTTAAGAGGACCTGCGTTTCTTTCATATTGAAGTTCTCTAACTCTATAGTCATTATTATCACCGCCTCTTGCAATTTTTTCCATAGTTTCTTTTGAAATTTCAAGCGCATTTCCTCCATTACCTTGTCCATCAATACGGGTAATTACCGGAATATTTCCATAATTGCTGTATAAGGTTAGTCCGCCTCCGTGTACTGTTGGTGGGTGAGGGATACCCTGGATAGGAGTTACAGATCTTCCCTCTGGGGTTTTTCTACCTCTCAGATACGGAAGTTTATTGCCCCACAATCCGTCCGGTTTTGTTTCATCAACAAAGAAAGGAAGGTACTCATTATAGGCGTATGCTATTGCAATAAAATAATAGGTTTTATAGTTCACTAACATTTCACCGTTAAAGGCATCTCTTGTAAACTCGAAAGAGTGTTCTATTCCGGAGTTGGAACCTTCTATTCCCACTTTCTCTCGTGGAACAGATGTTCCTAATTCTCCGTCAAACTCCCAATTAATGAGTCTTCCGATAGGTTCACCTTTATCGTTAAAATTAACTATATCGTACTGCTTGATTAATCTTGACAAATTTGGATTTTCCAAATCAACAGCACCCACTTCGGGTCCTTTAACCTGATAAATCTGATATCCTTCAAAACGATAGTTTTTGTCATAGTCTTTATCATTATAAACCATACCCGTAGAGAGACGTATTGAATCCGGAATTGTTTTATCTTCTTCAATATAATCCTCATTGGCATTATTACTATATGGAGGATTCGACAATAACATAATTAATTTTCTGTCATACTCTCTAATCGTAAGGTGCGGAGCATCCGGACCATCGATAATTTTGAAACAGTTTTCAAATAATGCCTGTGCCTTGTCGTCTGCTGCGAATAATAATGGAAGTGCATCCATGTTGTTACCTGAAGAAGCCCGTGCCCAGGGAATCCCTACAGTTACATAATTACAAGCACCCTGTTTGAGTGTAAACGGACCGGCTGACTGCATAAAGCGACGGTCTCCTGCTTCGTTTTTGTCTAAGTCCTCAGACCAGTTACCTTTTCTACCTCCCCCATTAAAGGCTTCGCCCGGAGATACTCCGCGTGTTCCCCAGTTACAATAGTCTGTTCCTTTAGGAAACATAAAAATAGTTATTACATCTTCACTGGTCGGGGTTGGTCTATAGGCATCTCCGCCATAGTACATATAAGCACCTGATTTCCATTTACCAGTCAACAATTTATAGTGTTCTGGTGCAAGTTTCGGGTCTCCTTTCGGCCCGGTTTCCCTGTTATTATGATACACAAAAGCGCGCATTCCGAAGCGTTCATTGTCCACAATTCCGTCATTAAAATTAACTCCGTTTATGGCAAACTGGTCATTCCATCTCACTGTTACATCCGTGCCGCCCACCTTTACCACAATGGTATCAGAAAGATTACTGGGTCCATTATGTTTCCACCAATTTGCCGACACCTTTTCATCATCACCTTCATATCCCCACTTTCTAAATATACTCTTCACAAACCTGTTACAATATTCTTTCTGCTCCGGAGTTCCGTCAATATCAGCGAGGGTTGGGTAGAATGCAGGACTATCTGTACCATCTTTATCTATGTAGGGACCTTGAAAGAAGTCTAATCCTACTGCAGGTGGGTACTTTCCATAAGCCCAAATCTGACCACTACCGTCTATCTCCTTACCGTTATAACAATATCCTAAACCTCTCAAAATATCACAACCCACCCAGTCATCTTCGGCAAAACCCAAATCGGGGTCACACCATTGCGAAAAATAGGTATTATTAAGCGTATTAGAGCCTCTGTTGATAATTTCGTAAGAGTAGAAAGTCATTTTATTGAGTTCGTCATTGGTGGCAAAAGCAAAAGCCTGAACTCTGATTTCTAGACCTATGGAATAAAGGCTACTCGATTCGCTATGTTTGCCACCTCTATCGTTGAGGAACCAAAATACAGTTTCATCTCCTTTAAGAACGTGGTCTGCATAAATTTGCATATTGTCCCAACCGTATGCGGGGTTTTGGCGGAAAGCAATTCTTTCCTTAGTCAAAGGCAAACCTCTTGGGTTGGGAATTGTTCCAAACGCATCACAAGAGTCATATATATCTACCCAAGGACACTCCATGGCTCTCATCACGTTTACAGAGGTCCACGGACAGAGTTCGTTCTTGAAGTCATAATAAGGATAGTCTCCCAATTCCGGCTCGTAGGTATTAGGATCTCCTGCAACATCATGATAGGGGGCCAAATACCTTGACTCGCCATAAGCGGAGCGACCGTGTGCCGGCCATTCTCTAATAGATTTGGGTGTAACATAATTCGGGTCTTTATCCCTTTTAGCGTTAATGTGTCTTTCCACTTCAACGCGAGACATGGGGAAAAATTTGTCCCAGTAAGCACAGGAGGCTGGTATAATACTGGCATTATCTACTTTAAGCGGTCCTGTCCAGTAGTCGTTTCCATCTTGTGCAAATCTCATAGCGGCTACACGAATGTTACCGGCATCATCTTCTCCTCCAATCCAAAGAGATCCGGAGAACAAGGATGTTTTACCCGAACCTTTGGGAATTTCATATTCAGCCTTTTCTCTAAACCACATAGTTCCATTTGATTTAAGATATGCTCGAACACTATTTAAGGAAAGATCAATGGCTTTACTCGGTTTTGAGCATTCAGCATCAGCTTTTGAAGATTTTTTCACAACAGGTCCCTTGTATCTTTCTGCCTGCACCTGTAAGGTGGCAAACAAGAAAATTAGGGAAAGTACAATAAAAAATTTACATTTACCATTCATAATTATATTATTTTTACTAAGTTAGACATTAAAAAGAAAATTCAACACCCAAGACTACACTGAAAGGTGTATTGTAATTAAAGGGACTCGCTATCATCATGCTATAGTAATTCCTTGCAGTTGCAACCGGCATATTATTAATATACCCATTCTGAACGGCACTAATAAATAACGATGATGTTAAATAGCCATCCGAATCGGGTCTGCCGGTGTAGTCATAAACACTGATAGCACTTTTAAGATTCAGAAGATTTTGGAAGTCTAAAACAAATGTAAGAGCACCCGGTTTATTTTTAGGTTTTCCTGTTTCTGTTTTCTCTTTTTTATTCGCTAAATTTAGATAGAAGGACTTATCAACTCTCAGATTACAGTTGAACTGCCACGGCTGATTTGCACCATTAATATTTCCTTTAAGTCGTCCATCTGTTCTTTCTCCCCAACCTAACACAGAATACACAACTCCCGAACGAGAATAGGGCATTCCTGAGGCTGCAAAAAACGATAATGAAGCTCCGGCATTTTCCAACCATCTGATTTCTTTAGATGTATCCGAACCCTTTTTCTGTCTAATCGTCTTAGGGCCATTGTACGCTGCACCTTGTGGGTAGCTCAAATAAACCGTTGCTGAAATATTATGGCGTTGGTCATAGTCTAAGTTTGTGAGCGTTCTTAGATTTGGCTGACCGGAGGCAATAATATTAATATTGGATCCCGCTGTTGAGCCTGTTCCTTTGGCAAACTGCAGGGTGTAGTTAGCTCTGAAAGATAAGTTTTTAGCACCCCTCATCGTAAGTCCTAATACAAACCCCTGAGTTGTTCCAAAATCTTGATTTTCGAAAGAATAATAAGTGTTTGGATAAGCGCCTGTATAACGATATGATTGAACCTGATCTCTAATTTCATTGTAGTAAGCACCAAAACTAAGTGCGGCATACTCTCCAACCGCCTGACGGAATCCGATTTCGTACATTACTGTTTTATGGGGTCGAAGATTAGGATTTGCGATGATATAATTCGGACTTTGGCGCTCCTGAATAAACAGGTATGCTATAGGATTAATTTGTAAGTTTGTAGGACGAACTGTAATGATGTTATAGTGTGCATAAAACAGAGAGTTTGTGGAAACAGGGAAAGAGAACGAAATACGCGGCATCCAACTTAGTGGGCGTGGATCATATTTTACGAATGCCTCGTGACTAACTTTGGAAATTGCATCCGGAGCCGGTGCTTCTACCAAAATAGGACCACCAGCACCCAAATAAGATACCGGGTCTGTAATTTCCTGTCCTTGATTGTTATACCATGTTTTTCCGTTTCTATAGGCAACAATACTCTGAGGTGCGGTTTTTGCATCATTATCGGCTAAAGCAACATAAGGGATCCACTTATCACCAATGTTATCAGGGAATCTATAATCTAACCAATCTTCGTGATCCTTCAAATACTTAACGTCAACCGCAGGTCTTAACAAAAAGGGGTCTTTTAAAACCCATTGATTGGCATTAAAATAGTCAACACGCAAACCTAATGAGAAAAGAAGATTTTGAATTGAGAATTTATCCTGTAAGTAAAAACCCATATAAATAGGCTCAAAAGCACCAATACAGTATTTGTCATCTGCATGGAAATCATCCCCACTAAAAAACTTTTTTAAATCCAACTTTCCATTGGAAATATTTCCTTTATAATCAAAGCCACTATAGCTCACAATGTTATCTCCTAAATTAAGAAGTTCATAGTTAGAAAACAAACCCAACCCTCCTGCTCGATAAAACATATTTGGGTCGTAACTGTCAATATCGAGGTATTGTTTTTCTTCCTTGATACCTAAGAAGTTTCTAAGATTTTTATCAAAATTCGTCAGTTTAGGAACTACGTTGAACATAAGGGTATCGGTAATATATTTGTCAGGAAATGGAGCTCCGGGTACCCAATCAGGATCAGATTCCCAAGTGGGGGCATCCAGACCGCTTTTCCAATATGGGTCTGAAAAGTCAAGTGGAAAATATGATTCGTCGTAAGTTAAGAATCTCATCGTTGACCATAATCTGTTAGCACTAATTCCGTAGCTTCTTTGGGTACGTTTGTCAAATTCCCAACCAAATTTAATTTCATGGTCAAGAATATTGAGCGACAAATTTATTCTTGCTCCAATGGTTGCTTCTCTCGATTTTGAAAGCCCAAAAGATGAAACAACTCCGGGGGCTTGATATAAATTCGATGCTATAGCACCCGGACTACTGCCATTAAGAAGTCCCATAAACATTTGATAATGGTCGTAATTAAAATTAAAATTAAGAGTTCCCATAGCAGCTCCCAAAAAGTCGATTACTTTTTGTTTTTCCTCCTCGGTAGCAGTGAGAATATCAACAAGTGTCTTATCTTTAATTAGATCGACCAACGCCGATGTATAGGGAACCAGTTCTGGGTTGTAACGCCCTCCTCCGTCTTTGGTCCATCCCTCCGGATCAAAGGTAACCCAGTACGGGGCTTTCCAGTTAGAAAGTTTGACAACATATCCTTCTATAGAGTCACCATTTAAGGGATCTACCCATTTGATCGGAGCATCGGTAAAGTAATCTTTTCTTTCAGTAGTAAACTTTCCAATATATCCATAATCAAAATAGTTGTTTTTATGAACTCTATCTTGTGTAATACCATTGATTAACTGGAAATTTGCGCTAATGTCGTACATTACATTTTTCAGAATAGCATTTGCCGCAGTATCTGTTTTTACGCGGTGCATAAGCCTGGCATTTAATCTCAACGTATTATTGGAGTAAACAGAATTATGGCTGGAATTAAATAGAGACGACGAGTAACCCCAATTGTGTCCGTTATTAAATTGATAGGAACCGGACACAGAGAAGCGAAGGTTGTTTTTAGACCTTCCTCTTGCATCTTTTCCGCCCCCCATAATATCAATTTTCGCTTGTGCAAGAAAATTCCAATATTGGGCATCTTTTCTAAATTTAATTTTTTGGAAGTGTTCAGCTCCGAGTTCGTTTGCACTATAAGTTGGAATGTATCTTTCTCCAACAGTAACCCAAGAGATAGGTCTATTAATAATATCTTGAATAACGTCGGGTTTTGCAATCCAAACACCACCATGTGCAGGGCGACTGTCAATATTATAATTTCCGCTAGCAGAGAGCAGAAAGCCCATTCTAGCGGGATCCTGAGGGGTTTTACCTTTAAGCAGAGGTCCGGTAATGGTAGCCTCTCCCAACATCTGTCCCGAACCTTCCAATGAACTTCTAAGTTCTACGCTACCGTGATACTCTTTTGCCACACCACGGGTAGTAATAATGGTAAAGCTAGTACCATCTCCATACTCGGCTGGGATACCGCCCTGGAGAAGTTCAAGACCCTCAATGGTTTGAAATGAGACACCACCTAATCCGCGTACACGAACTCCGTCGATAATGGTTTGCTGTCCGTCGCTGCGGTGTCCGCGAATAGATTGAACCGTTCCGTCCACTGATGCCACACCTTCCATACTTGTAAGTACGGCAGAAATGGAACGTCCCGGGGTTTTACGTACCTCATCTCCCGTTAATTTTTGAGAAGATGTAGTGTTGTCGTGTGAAAAAACAGGAGGTACGTATGGTATCTCCACTTCTTTCAGTTCGTTAGAACAGTTAATCGTTAGATTAATGAACTTCGTTTCTGAGTTTGGAACGTAAATTCCCTTTTCGGTATGGATGGTCATACAAGTCATGACTCCACCGGTGGTAAGGTCGTAAGTTCCTGCAGAAACTCCAAAGATTTGGTATTGGCCCTTATCATCTGTCATACCAAAACCCATATTCTTGCCCTCCTGTTTAAGGAAGATTTGAAGGTAGGGAATTGGATTGCCATTCTGATCTTTGACCTCACCTTTAATGATGCTTTGTGCTTGTAAAACGCCCAAAGCCAGCATACACAAAAAAAGTGTAAAGAGTAACTTTTTAATCATAGCCTTTAAATTATATTAAACATAAATTTTGAGATTTTTTTTAAGGGGGTAAAGATAAATTTATTTCGTTTCTTTCGTTACGAAATGTATAAAAAATGAATAAAAAAAACGTATTTAATTAATTTCTAACGTTTTTAAAAATTTCACCAAATAAAAATGCTTTTTGTAAGTCGGTGCCCTCAAATAAGTCTGATGTTTCTGTTTCTTTCTCTAAATCATTATCTTGCAAAATAATTTCCGGATTTTTTTTGGAAAAATCGCTCTTTTCAATATTTTGAGTTTTTTGCTTCTTTTTACCCTGTTTTGAATAAATATTTACTTTTTCTTGCATATTAACATCGTTTTGTTGATAAAAAAATACCGGCTCCGGTTCGGGTAAAGGGTCGTCTTCATTAAGAAAATAAGGGAAATTTTCCTCTTCTTTAGAAACAGATTGATGTTGTTTTTGTCTTTTCGATTTTTTGTATAAACTAAAAACCGACAACGCCAATGCAATTAGAATAAATAATATTTGTTCAATGTCCATTTATCTCATTTTTAAGTCTCTATAAATTTTTGTAATTATTTTTTTGGTATAAAGCGGAAAATCGGCTTTCATCATCCAATCGTAATAGGGAGGCTCAATGGTAAACACTTTTTTTACGGGAACTCCTTTGTATTTTCCAAAGTTGAAAACTTCCTCATCTTTTTCATTAAAAACGATATGTCCGGCAAAATCAACAGTTCTGTGTTCACGGGAAAACTCACTCAACAATTTTACATTGTTCTCTAATTTTGTAACTTTCCCTGTTTTTGTATCTTGATGTATTTCTCCTTCATATTTTGCAAGTTGCCCTTTCAAAATTTCAAACGTAGCCCTTGTGTCGGCAAGCGCCTGATGTGCGTCAGTGAGTTCTTTAAAGCAGTAAAAACGATAGGCTGCACTTAAATTTCTGGGTTCCATTTTGTGAAAAATATTCTGCACATCTATGCACATTTTGTCTCTTAAATCAAAATCTTTCCCAATTCTCAAAAACTCTTCTATCAACAACGGTAGGTCAAATTTGTTGGAGTTATATCCCGCTAAATCACAATCTTCAAGAAAGTCAAGAATCTCGTCTGCAATTTCCGCGAAAACAGGCTCATTTTCCAAATCCTTGTTGCTAATTCCATGCACCGCTTCTGCCTCCTTGGAAATAGGAAACTCGGGATTAATGCGCCATACTTTTTCTTCTTCCCTGCCGTCAGGATAAATTTTAAGTAGAGCCAATTCTATAATTTTATCTTTCCCAACATTTAAACCGGTGGTTTCAACATCAAAAAAAACAAGGGGACGATTTAGGGATATGTTCATATTTTAATTATTTTCACGGTTTCAACGGTGTTGTTCTCTTTATAAATTCTTACAAAATAGATTCCTGCCGGCAAATGGGAAATGTTGATAACATTAATTGACAATTGACAATTGACAATTGTCAACTGTTTTTTGCCGTAAATATCAAATATTTCCACATTATTAATTGTCAATTGTCCATTGTCAATTGTTAACTGTCCGGTGGTTGGATTTGGATAAACAGCGGTCGTTAATGCAGGAATATTTTTGACACTCAAATTGTTAAGTTTTCCAAAGACGGGTCTCAACATCGGAGTACCTTTAAAAAACGAGGTCTCCCAGTTCCCGCTGGTGTTGTATTTGAAATGATCTCTTGAATCGATATTTTGGTCAAACCCAATGTTTAGCTGTACATTGCCGTGTTGTTCAAATCCAATCCAGAAAACTCCCGTATCCAGAAGAATTTTTTCATTAAATCTATACTCCGCAAAATCAAGAAAACTACTTCCAAAACCGGGTTTATTGTTTCCCTGTTTATAGATAACGGAGTCGGGTTTGTTATTATCATCGCTCCAAACCATAATTGTAAAAGCAGCGTTCAGATTGGCACTCTCTTTGGTATGGTTAAACCACATCCTAACAGCACTTAATGTATCGGGTTGCCGCAGCGAAAATTTCATCGCAAAAAAAGCGTAGTTCAACGGATTGTTCAAACAAAATCCGTATTCTGCCGTACCGTCATCATACGCAAAGTAGTTGTCGAATTTTTGTTCAAAAACACAGGTGTCATTGGAAAGACAAAATACTTCCCCCACAGCGGTATTTGCGTACACGTGAACAATTTTATACGTTGCCGGGGCTTTCAATTTGTTGTCTTTAAATATGATATCACGTTCTATTGTCGGATTTTTCTGAGCTGAAATAATATTGAAACCATGAGGAAAATAAGGGTTTGTGCTTAGTGCCGTTTGAGTTGGATGTGTATAAACAGGTTTGTCATTTTCGTATACAACGTATTTGTAGGATGAAGAACGCGGTTCATCACTTAAATTTATTAAATAATTGGTAAAATTCTCTTTTACATCTAAGTCTTTACGAAACTGATTCCAGGGCATTGCCTGATATTTCTCCAACATTGATGTTGTAGGAATGGCAAACGCCAGGTCGTTGGTAAATTCATCCTTATAATTTCTATTCACATCCAAGCGAATATAGTCAATATGCCACTGGTCCACATTTCCTACCCAACTGTCGTGGCTTTCTTTGGACAAACTTGCGTAGTTTCTAAATCTGAATTGAAATTTATCACAGAAGAAATTAGCATCCGTAATTGGAATCAATATCTGTTTGAAATATTGAAGCGGGTTTTGGGAAGTCCAATCTTTAAGTTTAACTCCGGGGGTTGACCAAATATGTTTCCAAACCGTAACGGAAGAATCCGGCAAAATATCTTTCGTAAATCCAAATTCAAGAACGAGAGAGTCGTTAATATCAGGTTGAGTTCCTACTAATTCCCATATTTCACTTCCCACAACTCCGCCCCCTCCCGGCTGAAAGTAAAAACTGAAATAAATTGAATCTTTTTGAGTAATTGGTTTTAATATTCCATCAACCAGCAAAGAATCTAACCTTATAAAGCGGGAGGTTAGCGTATCAGCACCTCTTGGAGTTGTAGTCAAATGCGGGTAAAGCTCTCCCAATTCATTCAAAGCGTCTAAAGTGGCAACGCCAATGGTGGGCGAAAATACCGGAAAAGTAGTATTCACAAAAGCCTGTTTATCAACAAACAGATTCTCATTCGGATATCCTGTATAGTTTGAAAAATCCTCAAAAAAAGGAAGCCATAAGGGCGTATTTTCGGTTTTACCCGACTTCTGAGTGTTCTTTTGCTTCCGAGCTTCATCCTGTAATTGCGGATTTGTTTTAAGTCCGGTTAAAAATTCCTGTGCAAAAAGCGAACCGCTTAAACCAAAGAGGCAAAACAGGAAAAAAGTCTTAATGAGTTGTTTTTGCATAATATATATATATGTATTCATTCTTCTGTTTCATTTTCTAATTCATCGGGCAGGTCATCGGGGTTTTTTCCTACCACTAAGGTAATGGTTTCTCCTGTGTTAACCTCCGTTCCGGGCAGGATTACCCTTCCTCTATAAAGTTGCTCTAATACGGCATTTTCGTACGGACTCGCTTTGTAAATTACCGGAGCAAGTTCAAGCCCGATGGCTTTCAGCATAATCTCCGCCTGTCGCAGAGAAACATCCTGCAACTGAGGCATAACCACCTTGGGGGGGGTATTCGATGCCACCGTAACATACACTTTTCTCCCTTTTTTTACCATCTCGCCTGCGTGGGGGTCCTGTTTCAGTACTGTTCCCTGCGGCGAATTTCTATCATACAAATAATCCGAAACCACAATAATATAGTCTTTCGAAACAGCTTCCTTATTTAACAACTCGTTGGAATCCATACCCACAAAGCTGGGCATCACTACTTCTGTTCCATGGCGTGTGTAGGAATCAAGCACAAAAAGCGTTATGACACAGATAAGTATAAAAATACCCGTAGCCAATAATATATGAAATCCCAATTTTTTTGGAGAAACGAAAAAGGTTTTAATATCTGACATATTATTCGGGATGTTTTTTAAAAACAGCAAAAGTATATTTTTATTATAATTGTTTGCATAATAAAATTTTTGTTTCTTTGTCAAACTATTTATCAATCATTATTTTTTTATGAATCCCTTGTTTAAATCACACGTTTATAAAGCACGGAGAGAACAGTTAAGTGCTGCATTTTCTACCGGTTTGGCACTTTTTTTATCCAATGAAGAATCTGCCGCCAATTATCCTGCCAATACCTATCATTACAGGCAAGACAGTAATTTTCTGTACTTTTTCGGATTATCCATTCCAAATATAGTTGGAGTTGTTGATTTTGAAAGAAAAAAATCGCTGTTATTCGGCGATGATTTTACCATTGATGATATTATTTGGATGGGAGACCAGCCCAAACTTTCAACGTTAGCTGCCGAAGTGGCTGTGGATGAAGTTCGTCCGCTTGCAGAATTAGCAAACTATTTAAAAAATAAAGAGATACACTTTACCCCTCCCTATCGCCCCCATAACAAAATTGAATTATCGCGTTTGTTAAATAAGGGTATAGATGAACTTTCTCCCTCTGTTGATTTAATTAAAAAAATTGTATCTCTCAGGGAAATTAAGTCGGCGGAAGAGATTGAGCAGATGGAAGATGCGATGAATATTGGGGTAAGAATGCACGCTATGATAATGTGCTATTGCAAACCCGGCGTAACCGAGCGGGAACTCTTTGGTATTGCCGAAGGAATCGCGTTGGGGATGGGAAACGGCACCTCTTTCCCCATTATTCTTTCCCAAAACGGACAAACATTGCACAATCATAATCACGATTTAACTTTAGAAAAAGGAAGATTGTTGGTAATGGATGCCGGTGCGGAAAATGTGATGAATTATTGTTCCGACCACACCCGCACCTTGCCTGTATCGGGTAGTTTTACCGACCAGCAAAGAGAGATTTATGAAACAGTATATCAGGCGAATATGGCTGCCATTGCGAATTGTAAACCCGGAATATTCAATCTGGAAAACCATAAAATTGCTGTAACTATTATTACCCAAGGACTTCAAAAAATTGGGTTAATGAAAGGAAACCTTGAAGAATCGGTGGCGCTGGGGGCGCACGCGCTTTTTATGCCGCACGGATTGGGACACCAAATTGGTTTGGATGTGCACGATATGGAAGATTTGGGAGAAAACTATGTGGGATATGATGATACCATTCAACGAAGTAATATTTTTGGATGGAGGTCGTTGCGAATGGCAAAAAAACTAAAACCCGGACATATCATTACCGTGGAGCCGGGCATCTATTTTATTCCGCATCTTATTGATATTTGGAGAAATGAAAAGAAGTTTGCCGATTTTATTAATTATGAAAAAGTGGAAACCTACAAAAACTTCGGAGGAATTAGAATTGAAGATTGTGTGCTCATTACCGAAGAGGGACACCGCGTTTTAGGAACACATTTACCAAAATCGGTTACCGAAATAGAAACAGTTTTACAATCATAATCCCATTGGCTATGAAAAAACTATCCATAATAATTATTTTTTGCTGTTTTTCAATGATTCCATTCTCCTGTGTTAATACGTGCACCTGCATAGATTCGAATAACAAGGTAACAGAAATTGAGATTGACCCCTCTGAAAGTTGCAGTTCTAAATCCGGTCCGGTGCTGGGAGAATGTTCTTAAAAAAACGCTATGAGAAAGAAGAAAGAACTTCAGAATGCGGGAATTCCAAACCGCGTGTTTGCCAAAATAAAGCCTGTTCCCAAAACGGAGTGGGAGGAGAAAAACATAATTTCCTACCTCTATTTTTCATCTCCTTTTGGAAAAATTTTGGTAGCCTCAATGCCCCAGGGGATTTGTTATGCGGGTTATTTCTTTTCTCGGGAACAGGCGTTGCAGGAATTACGCGACAGGTTTCCAAAATGTGCTTTTCGGCGGCATAAAAACAAACAGCACGAGCATATTCGAGCACTTTTTAACGGAAAATGGGAAAAAGGAGAGAAATTGGTTTTATATTTAAAAGGCACCGATTTTCAACTCAAAGTCTGGAATGCTTTATTGAAAATTCCTGCGGGAAAACTTTCCACGTACGGTAAAATCGCAAAATCAATCGGTTTTCCCAAAGCACAGCGAGCAGTTGGTACAGCCATTGGTAGAAATCCTATATTGTACATTGTACCCTGCCACCGCGTTATTGCCCAAAACGGAAAAATGGGTGGTTTCTACTGGGGAGTAGAAAAGAAAATAGAGTTGTTAAATGCCGAAAATGCAGGTTATTTGCACTTCAACTCATAAGTAACACCATCAATCTCTCTGGCAGGTTGACTATAATCTGCACAATTTCCATTTTCATTAACGAACTCGTTTATGTAATTTTTATCAAGTGCTCCGTCAATGTAATGTTTGCAATTACAATACTTGTTGCAAGAAAAAGAAACCAATGCACTTACTGCAAGTAGAAGAATAAATAATTTTTTCATATCGATATTATTTTAAATGATGATAAATTTATGCTCTCAAAATTACAGGTGCTTCTGCTTCTGTAAAATGAGTGGCAAAGATATTAAAATTTTCTTTTAATAATGAAACGATAATTTCGCGAATAAAATGTTCTCCTTCAAAGTGCCCAATATCAATAAGTAACATTTTATTTTCGGGGATAAAGAAGTCGTGGTACTTCAAGTCTCCTGTAATGTAGGCATCTGCTCCGGCAGCCAAGGCGTGGGTAACGAAAGAGGCACCGCCGCCGCCGCAAACCGCCACTTTAGTAATCTCTCCCTGCACATTTCCGGAATATCTTACCATTTCGAGTTTCAGTTTTTCTTTTACATATTGAATAAACTCCTGCGCCGGCATTGGTTTTGGCAAGAAGCCAATCCTACCTAACCCCACCTCTTTGTTGAGATTTTCTAAAGCAATAATATCAAAAGTCGGTTCTTCGTAAGGATGATTTTGATAAAGAGTATCAATTACCTGACGTTTTTTTACTTTGGGAAAAATCATTTCAATGCGTTCTTCTTCAACCCGTTCCATTCGATTGTGTTTACCAATACTTGGATTTGAACCCGCGAGAGGTTTAAAGGAACCTATCCCTTCGCAAGAAAAGCAGCAATGCGAGTAGTTTCCAATATTTCCGCAACCGGCTCTAAACAGGGCTTCTTTCAACAACACGCTGTTTTCGGAGGGCACAAAAACGATTAATTTGCAGAATTGATTCTCTTGCGGCGAGAGCACCGACAATTTTTGCAGTCCTAATTTTTCGGCAAAAACCACATTACCGCCCTGTTTTCCGCTGTCAATATTGGTGTGCATCGAATAGAGAAGAATTTTGTTTTCCAACGCTTTGCAAAGAATTTTCCCCACCCTGTCGGTAGGTTCTATTCTTTTGATACTGTTTTTATAGATGATGGGATGGTGGGAGATTACCATATTGGCGCCTTTGGCTATGGCTTCGTCAATTACGGCTTCGCTCAGGTCGAAACACACTAATATTCCCTTAATGTCGCGTTCTTTGTCGCCGCATTGCACGCCGCAATTGTCAAAATCTTCCTGCCAGTGAAGCGGGAATTTTTGCTCTAAAAATTGGATTACTTCTTTAATTTTCATACTATAATTTGTTTTTCATTTGAATTGAGGTGCAAAGATAGAAAAATGTGTTAATGCGAAATTGCACCGTCCGCCATTGCATTTATATTTCTTTTTTTAATAGCCAATCTACAATATTTACGTGTTTAATCCCTTCAATTTCAGAATTTATTATGTCGGTAGAGATAATGTATTTCGGATAATTGTCGTCAATAGATTTTAATGGACGGATTTCTCGCTCTGCTGTTTTGGGATCTGACATTGACCAAGTTACTTGGTAATATTCAAGCTTATTCAGTGCGTTTTTTACAATAAAATCCACTTCATACACTCCAATTTTTCCAATCCAAATCTGACAACCTCGCCTATTTAATTCTAAATAGACAATGTTTTCCAAAATATGCCCTACATCTTGATATTGAAATCTTCCCAATTTCAAATTCCGAAATCCAATATCTACCAAATAATATTTTTCCTGCGTTGCAAGTTGCTGTTTTCCCTTTATATCAAAACGGTTTACTTGATAAAAGACGTAAGAATTTACCAAATATTCGATATATTTTTCTACAGTATTGTGATGGATATTTTGGTGGTCTTGTTTCATTGCTTTCGAAATATTGCTCGGCGATACAACACTTCCTATTGCACCCATAAGAAACTTTGAAAGATTATCAAAACTCCTCATATTCTGAATATTATATCGTTGTTTAATATCTTTTTCAACAATGGTATTATACACATCCTGAATGTACATATTTTGAATGTCTGCACCTTGATTTCGAAACAAAACTCCTTGTGGCAACGAGGTTTCATAAAGATAGTTGTTAAATAATTCGTATTTATTCAATGTCGTATCTTTCTGGCTTTCAGAAAATTCAGCAAACGAAAACGGCAAAATATGAATTGTAATATAGCGACCAGAAAGCAAAGTTGCAAGGTCGCCCGACAAAAAATAGGCATTCGAACCTGTCACATACAAATCAATAAATTTTTCAACATAAAGAGCGTCAATAAGGCGTTCAAATTCAGAAACTTGCTGTGGTTCGTCAAGAAAAATATAATTCATATTTTCCTTGTCTGTTTTTACTAAAATTTCTTTGTAAATATCGCGCCAAGTGTATTCTTCGGGAAAAATCGGTTTTTCAAAATTGTACTTCTGAACTCTGTTTTCAGGTACGCCCGAAGCCATAATTTGCTGAACAAAAATTTCAAACAAAGTGGACTTACCCGAACGCCTCAATCCTGTAACAACTTTGATAATATGCTCGTCTTTCAACTTGTCTAATTGCTGAAGGTAATTTTTCCGATTTATTAAATCATTTATATTCATTTGATATTTATTTGTTTATATTTCACTTTATCAAAACTTCGTGTTTTTAAAAGTTTTGACAAAGATACAATTTTTTACAAAATACCAACTGCTTAAAAAATAACATAAACAAATCTGATGGCAATGTAATTACGCTCTAAAAAAAACGCCCTCACATTTCTGTTTGGGCGTTTTTGTATTGGGTTACTGCCTACTCCATCACACACCGCACGCTTACCGCGTCGGTTTTCTTTGTATCTATCAATTCAAAGTAGGGGCAGTAGTAGGTGGTGCACGCTACAGGAATGATGGTGGTGGAAGTAGAAACTTCTGATGTCCAATATCCTACAAATCCGTAGAGTTGTTCAAAGCGTTGGGTGGCGGCGTTGAAAAACCCTGCGGCGCGCAAGTTGAAGCCTTTGCTGTTGGTGTGGGCATTAGGGGCAAGCCAGTAGGCGGGGTCTCTGAGTTCGTTCATATTGAACATATTCAAAGACAACCACTCTTCGGGTGTGGGAAGACGCCAGCCGGCAGGACATAACTGCCCGCCGGTTGCCGATGCGTAATCGTACAACAATCCAAACACTGTTCTGTATTGGTCAGAGTTGGGGTAGGTTGGGTGGTAGTAGGGTTGGGCAAAGGGAACCTCCGTGCCGTCCTGATACAGGGTGGAGCGCAGGTTTTCCGTACACCAGCAAAGTCCCGCCAATGCAATTACGCTGTAGTCTATCTCATTAACAACATCTATCGCAAATGGGGGGCAAATCTTAATTTTTCCGGTTGCCGTGGTGATGCCGCAACCTCCGGTAAGGGTTATCTTATAGATAAATTCGCCCGATTCTTCCGGTACTCCGCTGAGGGTAATCGTATGGTTTTCCCATTTTCCCGTAACGCCGTCGGGCAAACCCTCAAACTCTGCGCCGGTGGCACCGGTGGTGGTATATACAATATCGGCGATGGGCGTATTGTAAGTGAGGAATTGGTCAGTTGTTTCAGGGGCAGAGACTAATGTTACAGTATTGGCGGGGGTTACCGTCAGGGATACGGTTTCGGTAAGGCTTACGCACTCGCCGGAAAAGATGATGGAGATGGTAAAGTTTCCGCTTACTGTTGGTGTTCCGCTGAGGGTAACCGTTTCGTTTTCCCATTTTGCGGTTACGCCGGCGGGCAAACCGGTAAAGATGACATCCAAAACATCTGTGGTTGCATACACTACTTCTGCAATGGGGGTATGGATGCAAACGGTTTGTTGTGTAGCACCCTCAAGATGTGCGACTTGAGGAAACCAGGCACAGGGCGATTCATACGCACCCATATCAATGCTTATACCCATTAAGCGCGGGTTGCCTGCCAAATCGGTTTCGCCGGTAAAATCGGTAATGCCGCGGGCAGACAGGTAGAGGGCGTTGTTGCCTTTGTTTATCGCAGGACTACCGGGTTGCAATTGACAATTGACAATTGACAATTGAGAATTAAATTCAACAAATAGCGGGTCTGCGTCTATGTTGAAGCCGCCGTCGGTGCCAAATGCTGAACCAGCCCAGTTGCTGCTTCCGCCGCTACCTTGGATTAAGGAGTAGGTGTAGGTGGGGTTGGCACTGAAGTTGTGTATATTGTTGCCTTCTGTTGCCGTATTTCCCCAAATAATGCTGTTGCGGATTTGGGGCGAAGAATTAACATCATTACACATTCCGCCGCCAGCGTAGCCTGCGCTGTTTCCGCTAATGGTTACATTGGTAAGGATGGGCGAAGAATAATAATTACACATTCCGCCGCTGTTCCCATTTGCGTTGTTTCCACTAATGGTAACATTGGTAAGTATGGGCGAGCTACTTTCATTATACATTCCGCCGCCAACGCTGTATGCGCTGTTTCCGCTAATGGCTACGTTGGTAAGTTGGGGGGAGGAATCGCTAAAATTATAGATTCCGCCGCCATAGAAGTTTGCGCTGTTACCGCTAATGCTTACGTTTGTGAGCGTGGGAGAAGAAGAAAATCTATTCATTATTCCGCCGCCGACGGCTGCGCTGTTTCCACTAACCGTAACGTATGTGAATGCAGGAGATGAAGAAAAATTCTGGACTCCGCCGCCTTGATACCTAAAAATTGAGTTGCCGTTTACGGAAATAATGCTACCGGCGCCGCCGTTGGCATTTCCGCCGGTGATGGTAAAGCCATCCATCAGGGTGTTGCTATTTGCGGGAATGTTGGAGCCTATAACTACGTTGTAGCAGTTGCCATCATCTAATACGCCGTTTTTGTCAATATCGCCGCTTAAAATAGTGGTGCCGGTTCTGCCGGTTGTTCCAAAAGGAGTTACAGGAGTTAGAGGAGTTAGAGGAGTTAAATCGTTGGGCACAAAGCCACCGTAGATTTTTACGCCTTGTACCAAAACGAATGCGTTATCTCTATTGCCGTTGGTTTCGGGGAATACTTTGTTGGTAAAATGGTAATTTACCGCCGTGTACATCGGGTAATAAGTGCCTTGGGCAACGTAAATTTCATTAATCCATTTTGTGTCATCGGTGGGGTGGTTGGCTTTTAGCACTGCTGCGAGCAATAGCGGGGTGGCAAGTTCGGGAAAAGCATCGTTCCAACTGCTGCCGTTGCCGGTTTGGGTGTCATCCACATACACAATGCCGTTGGTTACTTTGGGGGTCAATTTTTGGTATTCGTAGGCACCCATATCCACTGTTCCGTCAAAAATGCGCGGGTTGCCCGCAAGGTCGGTGGTAATGTGCGCGGGAAGCAGACTGTTATTGCCTGCATTAATGGCGGGGCTACCAAGTTTTAATTGACAATTGACAATTGACAATTGAGAATTAAATT
>Ga0209737_10000706_pt1 | contig 25941 bp, 23 predicted proteins | sample TergutCu122P3_FD_187284 | JGI IMG/M metagenome (GOLD analysis project Ga0209737, IMG submission 187284) | Cubitermes ugandensis P3 segment gut microbial communities from Kakamega Forest, Kenya - Cu122 P3 (SPAdes) (version 2) | ecosystem: Host-associated > Arthropoda: Insects > Digestive system... | reverse complement strand
CTCGGGGCTGACATAAAAACTGTCCTGCATGTCGCGGGCGGGGTGCTCGGCGGGAATGTTGAGGGCCTCAAAGTTGTACCAGCCCCACTCCACCTCGGGGCCGTCGGCTACCTCAAAACCCATGCCCACAAACAAGTCTACAATGTCGTCCATGGTTTGGCTGACGGGGTGGCGGTGCCCGCAGCGGCGCATGCGGCCTGGCAGGCTAATGTCGAGTTTGGGGCCGCGAAGGGAAGCCTCCATCGCCGCCTCCTCGGCGCGCTCTATGGCGGCCTCCAGCAGGGCCTCCACCTCTGTCTTCACCTGATTGGCTACCGCCCCTACCTGTTTTCGCACCTCGTGGGCCAGCTTCCCCATCTGCGAAAGGCCTTGGGAGAGGGCCCCCTTCTTCCCTAGGTATTTTACGCGCAGGGCTTCTACCTCGGCTTTGGAGGCCACCTCCTTCATCTCCTGCTTCGCCTGCTTCAGCAACGTTTGAAAATAGTCGTCTTGCATCTTCTCCTCATAAGCTCTGGCGGCCCAAACCTGCCCTACCGCCGCTTCAACTCGTTTTGATAACTCTTCCCCAACCCCTGGGCATTGGCCAAAAGCCACTCGCTCAACTTCGTCGGCCCAGTGGGCGGAAAATCCGTCGCCAGCAAACCCGCCATGAGGCCCTTTATCTCCTCCTGGGTAATGACGACGTCTTGGGTGAGGGCGCCCAACACCCGCCCCACCGCATAGCCCAGCCACGGCGGAATGGAAACCATCCTCCGCTCAAAACCAATGGCCTTGCCAATGGCGCGCACCAGCTCCCGGTATTCGTAGGACTCGGCCCCCTTCACATCCAGCGTGACGCTGTGCTTCGTCCTCGCCCCCTGCTCCACTGCAAGCGCGGCCAAGTCGTCTACGTAAATGGGCTCAATGCGGTAGCGGCCATCGCCAAAAATGCCAAACAGCGGAAACTTTCGAAGCATCCACGCAATGTTGTTTAGCAAAATGGAGTTGTCGCCAAACAGCACTGCCGGGCGCAAAATGCTGTGCGCTATACCCAGCTTGTGCAAAAAAGCTTCTATCTGGGCCTTCCCGCGAAAATAGGGCAAGTCTGAGCTCGCGTCGGGGTTGGTAATGCTGACATGGACAATGCGCCTTAGGCCCGCGCGCTTTGCCGCTTCAAACAAAGCAAAGGTGTTTTTCACCGCCTTCTCATGCGTGAAGCGCTTGTGGTTAAAGCGTACCCAATAGGTGTTGTAGAGCACCTCCGCTCCCTCCAGGCTTCGGGTTAGGCCTTCTCCATCCTCGAAATTCAGCGGGTGCGCCTTCACCTTCCCTTTGAAAATGTCTTCGCCTGCCTCATCCAACAAAGGGCGCGTATTCGTCAGCGTTTCTACCACCCACCCCTTCTTCAAAAGCCGCTGTGCAATATAACGCCCTGACAAACCATAGGCCCCTGTCACCACATGCTTTTCATTGGCTGCTTTCATTTCTTCCACTCCTTGCTGCCTGAGAAACTGCCTGCGAAATTTTCTCTTTTTCCTTGCGTAGCGAACAAAGCACACCAAGGGAAGCCTAGAAAGTATGAGAGAGCTTGTGGGGAAAGAAAAACAAAACCCGTCAAAGCGTTGTGGACTTTGACGGGCTTTGGGGCACTTCGAGAGTGTATCCCCGACGGGATTCGAACCCGTGTTGCCGGCTTGAAAGGCCAGCGTCCTAGGCCTCTAGACGACGGGGACATGTGGACAGGCCAACTATGTCAGCACCCCATGGGAGTCAAGCATTTTAAAAAAGCAACGCGACAAAAAGCACCGCGGCAACGGGCGGCTTGTTTGAGCTTGTTTGCACATACACTTCAGGGGGCGCCGGGGGGCTTTGTTGAGTTCAGGGTGTTGGAATAAACATGAACAGAGATCTCAAGTCCTCATCTGTAAAATAGATGCCGCCGCCCAGGAAGAAGTCTCTGCCTCCCAAATACCGGTTGGTTGTCAAGTCTCTGTTGGGGCGATTGAGAATGTCATCCATTCCTGCATGCAAATAGACATGTTCTATGGGGGAAAACCGAAGGCTTGCGCGAAGGCGCGGGTATTCCAAATGCTCCGTCGTAAAATTGAATGCGTCTACCCGAAGCAACAAAGCATTTTCAATCCACTTAGACGCGTATGGAAATTTAATGGGAATCCCCAAATCAGCCCCTGCGCCACCTGAAGACTCAATGATGCCAAAACGCAAGGTGAGCAGAGAATAGCGCTTGGCAAACTCAGCGCTCACCTTCAGCTTGTCCGTGGTGGTGGTTTGTTTTTGTGCCGCGGGATAGCCCACAGCGGGGGGGTTTTGTTGAATATAGGAAATGCTGGTGGTACCCCGGGGGTCATCAATCAGCGCGAGGTGGTAGTATTTGTCCGGGCGGGGAATAAAGCGAAGGCCCAACGTATTCTTGGCCTGCCCTTGCCGGAAAAGATATTCACTGCGTACATCCACTTCGAGGTTGAACGAAGTGAGGCGTTGGGTGAAGTCTGCAACATCCTCAAGCGTTTCAGACAGACGCTGCCCAAGGCGTTCATCCGCCAGCAATTTTCCGGCCAACCCTTCGCCTTCTTTCATTTTGCGCGTTAGCTCTTCGACATGGGCCAAGGTGCCTTCCAGTTTTTGGATGCCGCTTTTAATTCCCGCCATCCCTTCGCCTTCCTGGCCGTGTGTTGAGCCCACAAGTGCGTTGACTGTGGCCATAATGCTGCGCATGTCGCCTGTGACGGCTTCAATGTTTTTGACAATCTGCTTAATGTCATTTTCTTCGCTTGCCGCAATTCTGCGAAAGCTTTGGCTGACATCATCCACATTCGACAGAATATGCCTAAGCTTCGCAGCGCTGTCGTCCATCATCCCGTCAAGTGAACGTGAAATTTTCACCATGTTGTCGACAATCTCCGTCAGGGAGCTTGTGCCCCGGGGGCCGCCAAGGCCTTCGCGAAGCGCAGCGGTGACTTGAGAAATGTCTTCTGTAATTCTTGTCAGGCTTGAAAAAATCTGTTCAATGCCCTCCACCGCCAGGACGCGGGCAATTTCATCTCCCTCTTCCAGCAAGGGTGCGCCCAAATCCCCCGGCAACAACTCCAAAACAAAATCCCCCAAAATGGACTCGCTGCGCTTGCGGAGCACAGCATCCTTTCGAGCCTGCGCTTTCTTTGCCAGCCTCAAAAAAACAAGCGCCCGTCCGTTTTCCAAACGCACTTCTGTCACTTCGCCCACGCCAATGCCTGCTGTTTGTACACGGGTTTTGGGCGCAAGGCCCGAAGCATCCCGGAAATACGCATGCACCACAATGGACTCTCTTTTTCCAAAACGCCCCTGCTCGATAAAATTCCAAAAACCCACGAGGGTGCCCAGCGCCGCGAGGACAAACAAGCCTACTTTGAAAGGCGTTATCCATTTTTTCACGACTTTCTCCGCATCACTCGTTCTTTCTGAACCAGCTGTCTAAAAAGCGCTGAACCTCGGGAGTTTTTGAGTTTCTGAGCGCTGAAGGTGGAGCCAGTTCGAGGATTTTTCCTTGTGCCAAAAAAGCCACCTCATCGGCAACTTTGAATGCTGACGCCACATCATGGCTGATGACAACAGAAGTCACTCCTAAGCTCGCTTTCGCCTGCAAAATCATCTCATCCACATAGTCGGTGGTGATCGGATCTAACCCTGTTGTCGGCTCATCATAAAGCACAATTTTGGGATTTAAAACAATGGCTCTGGCCAAGCCCACGCGCTTGCGCATGCCGCCGGACAAGTCAGCGGGGAATTTCTCGTCAATGCCCTCCAAGTCAAACAAAGCCAACCGAGAGCGTACAATCTCCCTTATCTCTTCCTCACTTTTCTTTGAAGCACTCTCCCTCAAGGGAAAAGCCACATTCTCAAAAACCGTCATGGAGTCAAACAAAGCAGCCGCCTGAAATACCATGCCGAATTTCTTTCGCACCCTCGCCAGGGCTTCATCGCCTAAAGGCACTACATCTTCACCGTCTACCCAGACTTGCCCCCGCTCTGGTTTTAGAAGCCCTATCAAATGCTTCATCAAAACCGTTTTTCCGCTCCCTGAGCCGCCCAACACTACCAATGTACTTCCCTCGCGAATGCTTAAGTCAATGCCGCTCAGCACAGGGTGCTCTCCAAAAGACTTATGCAAGTCAACAACACGAATGATGGGGGGCGAAGGCATGGCTGGCGGAGACATTCAGTGGAGTGTTACTCCTATCAAATAATCCAGGATGAAAATGCTTAAGGCACACGCAACCATGGCCTCTGTCGTGGCCTTGCCCACGCCTTTGGCGCCGCCGCTTGCGTTAAACCCTTTGTAGCAGGAAACCAAGGTGACAACCACGCCGAAAACAGCCCCCTTCAGCAGGCCTTCTGCAACGTCTGACCACTCCAACCACTCGTGGGTGCGCAACCAGAAGGTGCCTTCTGAAACGCCTTGAAAAACCACCGCTACCAGATAGGCCCCCGCCATTCCTGAAATGTCAAAAAGCGCCACCAACAAAGGCAACACGCACAGCCCCGCAAGCACCCTGGGCACCAACAAATATTGGATGGGGTTGATGGCCATCGTCTCCAGCGCATCTACCTGCTCTGTTACGCGCATCGTCCCTAACTCCGTGCACATGGCGCTGCCGGCGCGCATGGTTACCATCAGCGCGCTGAATACGGGGGCTAACTCCCGCGTAATTACAAGGGCCACTGTGGGGCCTACCAGGCTTGTCGCGTTGAATATTTGAAAGGCGCGCGCACTCTGGTGAGCAAAAACCATTCCCGAAAAAGCGCCTGTCAGACATACCAAAAAAGCGGAGCCTACGCCGATGAATTCAAACTGAGTTAGAAAATTCCGAAACCGAAACGGCGGGCGGACAGACCACCAGAGCACCTGAAAACCCAAAAGCACAACGCCGCCCAAATTCGCCACCATCCCTTTGAGCAAAGCCATGCTTTGGCTGAGCCCCTGTTTTAGGCCATTCTTCCACGAGCGGTGTTCTGAATGTTTCGTGCTCACTTTCATTCAACCAAAATGCGAGGGACTCGGGCGCCTATGCTGCACAAAACTTCATAGTGCAGGCTGTCTGCAAGTTCAGCCAAGTCGTGGGCCTCCAAACGCTGTGCTCCTTCTTCTCCTAGGAGGATGACTTCGTCACCAACGGATACGTCTTCAACCTCCGTCACGTCTATCAGACAAAAATCCATCGAAACCCGGCCTATCACCTTCGCCCTCTGTCCGTGCAACAGTACTTCTCCTTTGTTGGAATATTCCCGCCCAAAACCATCCGCGTAGCCCACCGGCAATGTCGCCACTTTTGTTGCCCTCTTCGCCCTCCATGTCGCATCATAGCCGACGGACTCCCCTGCAGCTAAGCATTTCAAATGCGTAATCCCCGTCTTCCAGGACAGCACCCTCTTTAGGGGCAAAACCTCCGGCCACCCCCGGGGAAGCAGGCCGTAGACAGCTCCTCCGGGGCGTACCAAATTAAATATGCGGCCATCTCGCGTTTCGGGAATCGACAGCGTCGCCGCCGTGTTGGCTGTGTGGCGCCACGCGGGTTTTATGCCAAGCTGCTCCAAGCGGCCCAGGGCTTTCTCAAAACGCTCAAGCTGCAGGCGCGTCAACTCGGCGCCTTCTTGCTCTGCGCAAGCCAGGTGCGTGCACAAGCCTTCTACCTGGAGCTCAGGCCAGGTTTGAAGCTCAGCTGCAAAGGCCTCAAGCTCTGTCAACGCAACGCCGTTGCGTCCCATGCCTGTGTCTATTTTGACGTGCACCTGGGCTGTGCGCTTGAGGCTTCGCAAAAGCCGTCCGCAGCTTTGTACATGCTCCTTGCGAAACAAAGTCGGCGTCAGCTTGTGCTCTAACAGAAGCGGCCAGGCCCCCGCATAGGCGCCCCCCATGACGACTATCCGCCCTTGAATTCCTGCGTGGCGGAGTTCTGCTCCTTCTTCTACGAGGGCTACGGCTAAACCCCATACCCCGCTGGACTCCAGTATGCGCGCCACCTCCACCGCCCCGTGGCCGTAGGCGTTGGCCTTCACCACCGCCAATACGGGGGATGGAAATGCCCAGCGGCGTACCTGTTCCAGGTTGTGCACAAGGGCACTTGCGGAAATTTCTGCGCGTGTCGGGCGGATGGCTAAGTCTAAGGCGCGGCGCTTGGGCAGGGCGGGAAAAGAGCAAGGGGAAGTCATGTCGGTAGGCTTGGCTTTCAGGTTGGGTAAACAAACATCTCCTGGAAGCCTTGGCATGCTCAAACCAAAACCTCCACTTTTTCTTTATATCTCCTGGGCCGCCTCTTCATGCTATGCCGCATGCTATGCCCACTTTTCATAAAACAGGCGCAGACGTCGACGCTTATTGCACCCGTTGCCGCATGGAGCTTGCGCATACCATCCTCGCTATGGTGGATACGCGCATCGCTCGCGTACGCTGTAACACTTGCCATACAGATCATGCTTTTCGCAAACATGCCCCTGGTTCCTCTTCTGGTTCCTCTTCTGGTTCCTCCTCTGTACCTTTGGCTAAGGCCTCCTCTCCCTCCCGCGCAAAGGCTTCTGGCTCTTCTGTCAGCATCCCCCAGCAGCTGGCTTCCCTGGACGCTTCGAAAGCCCGCAACTACAGCCCCAAAGAAAGCTTTGCCGAGGGCGACATTCTCAACCACCCCACTTTTGGCCTGGGGCTGGTCCAAGCTGTGCGCGGCGAAAAAATAGACGTGGCTTTCAAGGCTTTTGCGAAAACCCTCGTCCACAAAAAAACGCCTCTTTGAAATGTGTGTCGCAGCACATAAAAATGCTCTGGAAAGCCGCTATGAAATTTTTTGCCTTCCGCTTCTTCTTTGCCTTCTTTCTCGTGTTGTTTGGCCTGGGCTGCCCTCAGAAAAATGACAGCAGAAAACCTCCGCCTTCCATTGCCAAAGAGAAGGAGCCCAACAACCAGGCCAGCCAAGCCCAAAAAATTCTCCAGGACTTGACATTGGAGGCCGAAATTTCGGTCAGTGCCCATGAGCGCGATGAGGATTGGTTTTGGCTGCCTGCTGTTGCTGGCCGCTGGGCTCACATAGAGGCTGTCCCTTCTCCGGGGGTTGATTTGGCCTTGGAAGTGGTAACGCCGGAGGGAGAAGTTTTGCTGCGTACCAGCCGCGCGGGCCTTGGTGCCGCGGAATCCATCCCCAACCTGGGGCTTGGACAGCCTCGCTTTTTTCGCGTTGTGTCCGCCAAAGACGGCTCGGGGGGAAGCTATCAGCTGCGCGTGCGTTTTGTGGATGCCGTTTCTGAGCACGAAGCGGAACCCAACAACCGTCTTTCAGAAGCCACGCTTGTGCTGCTTGACATGCTGCAAAAGGGCACGCTGAGCGCTGTTGACGACGTGGACTGGTTTCGCTTTGAGCTGCCGGCCGAGCCCGAAGCTGTTCCTGAAACCACGCCCGAGCCTGAAGCTAAAGTGACTCCCCGGCGCATTGCCGTTGAAGTGGATGCTGAAGCTGAGCTTAAAATTCGGCTATGCGACGACGAAGGAAAAACGCTTGTGCAAACACGCGCAGGGCACAAAGGCCATTGGGTGGTCCGCAATTTGGCCCTGCCTCCCAACCTGGCTTCTGTGACGCTGGTGTTTGAATCCCCCTCCTTTGAGACGGGGTTTGCTCCCATCTCCTACGGGTTCAAACTTTTTCTTGAAAAAGACGATTCGCTTTTTGAGGCAGAGCCCAATGACACGCCTTTGCAAGCAACGCCTTTGTTTCCTGACAGAGAAACAGAAGCACTCCTGTCACCGGCCGCAGATCTGGACTATTTTCGCGTGGATGTGGCTCAGGCTTCTTTGGTGAATGTGGAGCTTTCTGCACTCGAAGGCGTTGACTTGGTGCTTTCGGCCATCGTTCCTGCCAATGCAGACACCAAAGAAGCTGAGCGCGTCCTGCTTCGCAGCAATGAAGGAAAAACCAACGAAGCAGAGCGCCTGTTGAATGTAGAATGCAACCTCTCCTGCTATTTCAAAGTCGAGTCCGCCGCCCAAAAAATTTCCGACAAGTGGACCAAAACTCAGGAGAACCCTAAAACCCCCTACAAAATCCGCTTGCATGTACAAAAAAATCCACAGCACCGCGAAAGAGAGCCCAACAACACCATGGGACAGGCCACCGCGTTGGGCCTGGGACAAAATCTGCGCGGACACATTTATCCCAAAGGGGATGTGGACTTCTTCCGCGTTGACTTAAGTCAAAACCTTGTACGTAAACCCATCCTCGCCACCCTCTTTGGGCTTCCAAAAAACAGCCTGGGGCTCTGGCTCCACCGCCTGGATGACGAAGGAAAGCTTGAGCTCGTCCAAACAGCTCCTGTCCCCAAAAAAGACAGTCCTTCTGTGTTGCGTTATTCCGCAGTGCCGGGCGTTTATTTCTTGGAAGTCAGAGACCCTAAAAACCGCGAATCCAATTTCCAGGACGAATATCAGCTGCGCGTTGATGATGATTTGCCATAGTGCCCCTCCCATTTCTCCGGCCCTTTTCAACTGTGTGCTTGCCATGGACTTTGAAAACGAAATTGAAAAGCTCAAACGCGAATTGAATGCTGTCGTGCTGGCTCACTATTATCAAGAAAGTGAAATCCAAGACTGTGCGGACTTCGTGGGTGACAGCCTCGCTCTCGCGCAGCAAGCGGCTGCAACAACCGCAGACGTCATTGTGTTTTGCGGCGTGCACTTCATGGCAGAAACAGCCAAAATATTGAACCCGGACAAGCTGGTGCTTTTGCCGGATTTGAATGCAGGTTGCTCCTTGGCAGACAGGTGTCCGCCTGAGGCTTTCGCAGCACTCAAGGCACAGCATGAAGACTGCTTTGTGGTGACTTACGTCAATTCTTCGGCTGCGGTGAAAGCGCAAAGCGACGTCATCTGCACAAGCTCAAATGCGGTGAAAATTGTCAGCCGCATTCCTCAAAACCGGCGCATTCTCTTTGCGCCGGATATGCACCTGGGGCGCTATGTCATGAAGCAAACCGGGCGCGAAATGATTTTGTGGCCCGGCAGCTGCATCGTCCATGAAATGTTCAGCGAAAAAAAACTGGTTCAACTCAAACATGACAACCCTCAAGCCGTCGTTGTGGCGCACCCTGAGTGCGAAGAGGCTGTGCTGGCTCATGCCGACTTTATTGGCTCTACAAAGCAACTTCTGGAGCGTGTCACGAGGGGGAGCGAGGGCCTGTTTATTGTCGTGACGGAGCCGGGTATTTTGCACCAAATGAAAAAGGCCTCCCCTGCGAAGCGGTTTATTTCTCCGCCTCCCAGCAACGGCTGCCTTTGCAACGAATGCCCCCACATGCGGCTGAACACCATGGAAAAACTCTATGCCTGCATGAAAAACCGCTCTCCTCAACTGGAGCTTCCTAGGGTGCTTCGAGAAAAAGCTTTTGCACCCCTTCAAAGAATGCTGGAGTGGAGCTCTTAAAAAGCTTTCTTGATCGGTTTAGGAATGTGGGGCGCAGCGGCTCAATTCAACCCTAAACCGTCTGCCCCAACGGAGGGGTGGCCACCATGGCTTTGACTGGCCAAAGCATGGACTCCAAACGCAACTTTTCTGCAGACGACATGCCTTCGAAGCGTACGCCCATGACATTTTCTTTGGACCAGGCAACGCGAGCTTTAAGCTCAAACTTCTGTCCGTTGATAAGAAGAGATACCCATATCAGCTCCCCCGGCTGGTGGCGACGTACACTTCGAATGCACATGCCCCCGGGAGACAAATTCAGTGAATAGGTTTTGAATACGCGGGCGGCTTCCGCGGTGCTTGCAAAACGCACTTCAAGCTTTGTTGAAACTCTCTTCTGGGCCCGCTGCTCGTTTTCTCTTGCCATTCACCAAATATAAAGTCCGCATTTTTAAAAATCCGGCGTGTTTGGCGGGGAAGTTTCCGGCTCAGGATTTTTTGCACTTGCGGGGGCTTTCTGCCGGCTTCTTCTTGGGCATCTCCCAGGAAAGGGAGTCTTGCAAAAGCTTCTTCCGGCGGCGAACGGCTATGTCCAGCGAGGCAATGGCTTTGTCCATCTGGTCCATCAAACGCATGGGTTTTCTGCGCAAATTTCGCTTTGACAGCAATGCGTGCGTCAGCCACGGAAATACGGCTGTTACGTCAGTATGTACGTAGACAGAGCCCCTCTCTACGGCTTCCATGGAAACCTTTCCCCATGTGTGCCCCTCCCCTGCAGGACAACTGGACAAAGCACCGTTGTCTACCGGGTCCACACAAAATTGTACGTCAATGTCAAAACCGTCCGTTGGAATATGGAGAATCTGATCCAACAAAGGCTCACCCTGCAAAGTGTAGTTTTTGGGAACGCCTCCACCCAAAATCCAAATGGCCATGCGTTTGGAGCCTTGAGCGCGGCAATGGTGTTGCATGGCTGCCATCGAAAACACATCCTCGAAAATGTCAATTTCAAAGCGGAATGCATCCCCCAGAAGGCGCTTCAATTTCACGGCGTTTAAGAAAATGGAACCATCCTGCACTGCCCCTACGAAAATGGGCACCGCGTGCTTGTAGCATGTGGACAACAACGAAGGCCTCTGAACGCGAAGTTGTCGCTCTATGTCCGCCACCGCTTTGCCCAGGAGAAAATGGAACTCTGGTGTTGTCATTTTGCGCTGAAACTCCGGACGCATGAGCAAGGCTGAAAAAAGCTTGTCCGTGTCCAGCAGGACTTCTTCCCAAAACCCCAGATCATAGATCCGAATGATGCGGGCTAAGCGAAACTGCAAGTCTCCTGCATTCGGGTTTACTTCGCGAATGGCATGTCCAATAACTCGGTGCAGATCGTGGTAGAGGTTTGCGCCTGTCGTCGTCAGCACCGAAATGGCTCCCGACTCAATGAGAGGAATTAAACAAGATTGATGCAAGCCCGCCGGCGTCATCGCGCCAGACAAAGTCAAAAAGACAGCCGCATTTTCCTGCAAACTGCGCTGCATCAACTCAAAAGCAATGCGCTCTTGTCTTCCGACGTAGGCACCAAAAGCCTGCTCCAAAAGCTGTGCCGTCGACTCCTTGCCGGTGATGGGCTGGGGGTCCACCAATCTCGCTGCTTCATATTGGGCTTTTAAATTCTTTTTCATGCCCTAAGGCGATATCGTCGGCTTGCAATGAGGACAAGAAAAAAATGCGGTGTTTCCCCTCCCGGGGGAAGAGGCACTCTGCGGTTCAGGGAGCGTCCCGGAAGCCTTTCATGGCCAGCTTGTCCAGCTTCGCGGCCCTGTAGACTTCCATCATGCGCTCTTGCCCAAGTCGCCAGACGCCCCACATGGTGCAAGCGTCTCCAAAATGACACGCCTCATGGTTGTCGGTGCACAAGTTCAACTGAATGGGCCCCTGCACCGCCTCAATCACATCCAAAAAGCTGACCTCCGAAGGTGGCTTGGCCAGCGCAAATCCTCCCTTGGAGCCACGCGTGGAATAGAGCAGCCCCTTGCGAACAAGTGTCTTCAGAATTTTGGCCAAAAAGTCCTCCGGCACATCCATTTGATGTGCCACCTCCCGGAAGGATACGACGCAGCCCTCCCTCTGAGCGGCTAAAAACAACATGGCTCTTAGAGCATACTCAAGTTTTCGAGAAACGGGTTGCATTTGGTGGGCAGAGCTGGCTTGGAGAATCCAGCTTATCATGATTGACTTGCATACCCATACCTATTTCAGCGACGGGGAATATGCCCCTGCCCTCCTCGTGGAGTTGGCTCTGAAACAGGGAATTTACATTCTGGCCGTTACGGATCACGACACGCTGGATGGGATTTCAGAAGCCCAGGAAGCCGCAAAAAACAAAACACTTCAAATTGTCACCGGCATAGAGCTTTCAACACAATTTAAAGGGCGTGAAGTCCACCTGCTCGGCCACTTCATCGATCCAACCGACACCACCCTCCTTGCCGTCTGCCAGCGTATGCAAACAGCGCGAAAACAACGCATGGAAGGCATGCTTCAAAAATTGGAGGAGCTTCATATTTCATTGGCCATGGAAGAAGTGGTTGCTTTGTCTCCTCAAGGAAGGTTTTCGCGCTCTCACCTGGCACAGGCCTTGGTGCAAAAAGGCGTTTGCAAAAACGTCTATTCTGCTTTTGAGCTTTATTTGAAAGCGGGGAGGCCCGCTTGGTTGCCTTTGACGCAAATTTCAACCACGCAGGCCATTGCCTGGGTGCATCAGGCAAAGGGAACGGCAACGCTTGCACACCCCAGCGTTAACAACCTCAACGAAGAAGACGTTCAGGAGCTTTGTGAGCACGGCTTGGATGGAATTGAAGCCAACCACCCGGAGCATTCATTGGCAGAGCGCAAGCGATGGAAAGCCGTTGCGCACCGCCTTCAACTCGTCTGCGTCGGCGGGAGCGACTTTCATGGGAAGCATACCAACCGCGCTTTGGGCTGCATGCCCACTTCCAAGGCGGAATTTCTTGCGTTGAAAATGCGCTGTCCTCCATAAAGCCGGAGGAGGTTCCTCCATAAAGCCGGAGGGGGTTCCTCCATAAAGCCGGAGGGGGTTCCTCCATAAAGCCGGAGGGGGTTCCTCCATAAAGCCGGAGGGGGTTTATTTTTTTTCAGGCGCCGGCTTTCCCAGTTTTTCGAAGTCTTCTTCGTTGCTGATGGACAAACGCACCAGCCCCCGCAACAGGCGGTTGCGTTTGATGTTGCCCAAAATTTCTTTGAGGTCTTCATAGACGGTTGAGTCGTTGATGATGGCGCCCAGTGAGCCTTCGCCTGAGCGTACTTTGCTTATAATCGCCTTCAAGTCCTCCGCCGAGCTCGCCAAGTCGTTTATCAAAGACGCCGACTCCCCATAAAACAGCTGGTGAATGGCCCCTTCTGCATTCTCCCTCGCCGTCTTCACCAGGGTGGCTAGCTCCGAGGCCGCCTCCCCCAGGGACTGAAATGCCAAAGTTGTTTTTTTGTCGCGAAGCAATGCCCCGGCCAAACCATCTCCTTTGCGGATTTCTGACAAAAGCACATCCACACTTCCGAGCGCATTGTCCAACTTCACCGCCGAAGAAGACAAATGGCGCACCAATGCCTGAGCGCTTTCGTCAAACCGCTTGTCAAAAACCAACGTATGCAAAATGCCGGGCCCTGACTGAATTCCAGCGAATATTGTGCGCAGAGACTCCATGAGTTCTGACAGGTTTTTGGCAAATTCCGGGTCGGCATATATGTCTACCCCGCTTTTCACGCCTCTCGTAATGTCGACAACATTGTCGACAATCTCCCCCGCCCTGTCCATCCATGCGGTGATATCTCCTGAAGCCCTCGCCTCCAAAAATGCATTGTGCTTGGCAATGGGTTGCTCGGGGGAGCCCACGCTGATGTCAATGGCTTTGTCGCCCAAAACCCCGCGGCTTGCAATTCGCACCACGGAGTCTTCACGTATGCGCTCGGCATATGCCTTTTGCACTTCAATCTCAATGAGAATTCTAGCGTCGCTTAAGTTGTCGGAAAATTCTATCTTCCTCACCCACCCCACTGTCAAACCTCCAAGGCGGACAGGAGAATCCAACTGCAAACCATCCACACTTGTGAAAGCTGTGCGGTAGGTAACTTTGTCGCTGAAAAGGCCCCGCTCCTGCCCCAACAGGAAAATGACAAGCCCTGAAAGCAACAAGCCTACGCCTACAAAAATGCCGGTTTTCCATATTAAGCTGCGCTCTCGCTCGAAAGGGTTGCTCATGGGTTTCCTCCTTTGTCGAAAAATGCGCGCACATTCGGCTCTGTCGAGGCGCGCATTTGGGCAACACTTCCAGAAGCTACAATTTTCCGATGGGCCAACATGGCGATGCAGTCGGATACTCGAAATACACTGTTCATGTCATGGGTCACCACAATGGAGGTGCAACCCAAATGCTTGTTCATGGAGACAATCAACTCATCAATGACACGCGTGCTGATGGGGTCCAACCCTGTCGTAGGCTCGTCCCACAAAATGACTTTGGGCGTTGTCATAATGGCGCGAGCTAAGCCAACGCGCTTGCGCATGCCTCCCGACAAATCCGAAGGCTGCATGGACTCAATGCCCGGCAAATTGACCAGCTCCAATGTCTGGGCAACACGAGCTGAAATCTCCTTCTCAGACAACTGGGGCATATGCTCGCGCAGAGGATAGGCGAGGTTTTCGCCTACGGACAGCGAATCAAACAAAGCAGCACTTTGAAAAACCATCGCTATGTCTTTGCGGATTTTCCGGAGCTTTTTTTCGGACAGCTGAGAAACCTCAATGTCCTCATAAAAAACACGGCCGCTGTCTGGGACTATGAGCCCAATGAGACATTTGAGCAATACGCTTTTGCCGCAACCGGAGCCGCCAATGACGGCCATCGTCTGGCCGCGGTAAATGTTGAGGGACAAGCCTTCATAAATCGGCTTGTCGCCGAAGGCCAAATGCAAGTCCTCAAACCGGATGAGTGGCTCTTGAGTCATAGCGATAAGAACAACTTGGTTAAGAAAAAGTCGGACAGACATACCGCTACGGCAAGAATGGCCACCGTCTCTGTTGTGGCTTTGCCCACGCCTTCTGTTCCGCCTGCTACGTTGAAACCTTTGTAGCAACCCACCACGCCGATGATTCCGCCAAAAACAACACTCTTCCCAATGCCTGAAGTGAAATCCAAAATCGTCGCCGTTACGACAATGGAGCGATAAAATTCCTTGTAGGAAAGACCATATTCAGCATTTGCAATCCATGCGCCCGCTACCAAACCCACCACATCTGCAAGCGTTGTCAGCACCGGAAAAATGAACAGACATGCCAATACGCGCGGCGTCACAAGTTTCTTTATGGGGTCTGCGCCCAGAGCGCGAATGGCATCCAGTTGCTCGGTGACTTTCATGGAGCCTAGCTCGGCTGTAATCCCCGAGCCAACGCGCGCGCCAACTGTGAGGGCTGTCAGGACGGGGCCCAACTCGCGAAACAAAGTCAGCACAACCACTTTCCCAACCGTGTGCAAAACACCAAAGCGCGACATGAAAAACGCAAACTGCAAAGTAATCACCAAGCCCGCAAATATGGCTGTCAACAGAGCGATGGACAGAGACTTGAGGCCAAATGCTTCGACTTGGTAGGCCACGTCCTTCACAGCAAAAGGACGTTGAAATGCACGCGCCATGGCACGTGCCCCCATCAATGCCATGCCGCCCAGCTCGTGAAGCGTCTGCGCTAAAAAAGATTTTGTCTGAAAAGTTCGACGCGGCTTGGCTTGCATCATTGAAACCTCACCCTAAATTCAGAAACCATGCGGTTAAATTCGCCGCGCCAAACTTCCCCTTTGCCCAGGGGAGCAATATAGGACAAGTCGAAAATGCAGCCGTCTTTTTTGAGGACAAACAAGTCCAACTCGCGGGCTACCCCGTCGAGCTTTGCCACATAGAGGGAGCGCAAACCCTCGCGACCATCTATCAACACTCTCTCGCTTTGACGCTTCTGCCTCTCCGTGAAGCCCATTAACAAGTGTTGCGTTAACACCTCCAGGGGAGGATCTCCATGCTCTTGGCACGTCGCATTCAATGCGAGAAGAAAACCTCCTTCTCGACTCTCGAAGGCTACGTCGTTTCCGGAAACCCCCACCTGCTTCCAATGCGTAGCGTCTGGCCTCGCCACGTGGTAGCTCAGCTTTCCTTTTTGGAAAACTTCTCCTCTCAAATGCCCGTGAGAACAAGCCAAGGCCAACAATCCACAAAGCCCGACAATGAATAGCCTCCTTTTGAATGTCATGGCCTTCCCCTTCATGCTTTAGCGAAAAGGTGTCTTATCAATAACAATGGCTGCTTCCATGAGGATGTCTTTCTGGAAGGCTGCATAAACACAAAAAACGGATCCTCACAAGCAAGCATTGTAAGACTTTCTGCTTGTTGACCGAAAGCTGGTTTTTGGGACAAAGCTGGCGCCGACGCTGCATGCGCAGGCCGACGCCGGGGGTGTTTCACTCAAGTTTTATTCGAGCACAATTTTTCGGATGCAGTGGTTGTCATTCTCAAACACATAGAGGTTTCCTGAAGTATCCATGATGATTCCGACAGGTCCATTGAACCGTGCGACTGCTCCCATGCCGTTGACAAGCCCACCATTTCCACGGCCTGTTGCACCACTTCCGGCAATCGTGGTGACCTCACCCTGCGGCGTTATCTTCCGAATACGGTTGTTGAGCCAGTCCGCTACATAGAGGTTGCCAGCCCTGTCCAGGGTGATGCCTCGGGGCCAGTCAAACTGTGCAGCTGTTCCCACGCCATCAGCAAATCCTTTCGTGCTGCCTGCAAGCGTGCTGACCATGCCATCCTTCGTCACCTTTCGGATGCGATGGTTTTCACTGTCCGCCACATAGAGGTTTCCTGCAGTGTCGATAGCGATTTCATGCGGCCGATTAAACTGTGCAGCTGTTCCCATGCCGTTGGCAGAGCCTTGCGTACCGCCCACAAATGTGCTGACCACACCTTCCTTTGTCACTTTTCGGATGCGGTGGTTTTCAATGTCCACCACATAGAGGTCGCCTGAAGAAGCATTGACAGCGATGCCACAAGGCCGATTAAATTGTGCGGCCGTTCCCGTTCCGTTGGCAGAACCTGCCGTGCCGCTGCCAGCAAACGTGGTGACTGCGCCCTCCTGTGTCACTCTACGGATGCGATGGTTGTTGGTGTCCGCCACATAGAAAATGCCTGAAGCGTCTATGCTGACGCAGGCAGGGTGCTGAAACTGTGCGGCCGTTCCCGTGCCGTTGACATGGCCAGCTACACCGCTGCCCGCAAATGTGGTGACCTTCCACGTTTTCCCATCCGGATCCAGTGAAATTTTTCGGATGCGGTGGTTGAGGTAATCCGTCACATAGAGGTTGCCTGAAGCGTCCAGTGGGCCTCCATGAGGACTATTAAACATTGCGGTCGTTCCAGCGCCGTCAAGAAAACCTGCCATGCCGCCTCTGCCCGCAATCGTGCTGACTGTGAAACTCGTCGCACGATAGCTGAATGCGGCAACAGAAGTGGCCGTTCTGTTTCCAACTGTCACTGTTATTCTTCCGCCGCAATTGGCGTGTTTGGGCACTGTCACCATCAACTGTGTGGCGGTGGCTGACGTCACAACGGCTGGAACGCCATTCAATCTCACAACATTGTTGCTCGGCGTCGGGTTGAAGTTGGTGCCAAAAATGCTCAATGTTTCGCTGTGCGCCGCCTCGGAAGGAATAAAGCCGCTGATGAGGGGCGCAAGCAGCGCAGGCTGCGTGACACTCACCGTTCTGCTTTGGCCGCCAGCTGTGAATGTCACTGTGGCTGTGCGCACGGCAGTGCCGGTGTTTTCTCCCACATTCACCGTCGGTGTTGCATTGCCGTTTCCGCTCGTCGGTGTAACGGTGCACCAATTTGTTGCACTGCTGCTTGCACTCCAACTTGCTTTGGAGAAAAGCTCCACGGTTTTTTTGTCGGCAATTCCAGAGTCAAAAGTGAGGCTCTGTGGAGTAACACCCAAAAGCAAAAGCTCCATAGGGGAGGCAGGGGCACTAAAGCTACCGGTGGTCCCCTGCAAATTCCCGGAGAGGGTGGTATTCCCAGCAATGCTGGCCGTGGAGCCGGCGGTGAAAGCCCCAGAAACGGAGGCGGCGCCATTCACAGTGAGTGTCCTGTTGGCGGAGGCGGTTCCAATGGTGGTATTCCCAGAGAGGGCAAGCGGCCCCGCAATGGAGGAGGAGCCTGTGCCGCTCACCGTCAGCGCTCCGCCAATGCTTGTGTTGCCTTTTATGTTTGCAGTTAAACTGGCAGACAAAGTGCCACCAACGCTCGTATTGCCTTTAATCTCCGCATTCAGCCGGACGGTGAGGCTCCCCACATTCAAGTCACTCTCCGCTGTAAGGTTGGGACTTGTCAGCGGATTAAAATGCAGATGCCAGGACTCTGGCTCCTCTATGCGGCCTTCTTTGCTGATTTTGACGCTGGCCAGCGCCGCAAAGTGGTGTACCACGCCCTCGGGGAGGAGGGCCTCGCCTCCCCAGTTGAGTACCTCGCCGTCCCTTATTAACAAAAGCCAGTAGTCCCCGCTCCGGTAGAAACCCTCGCTGTGTTCTGCCTCTACCCCTAGCTCCGCTTTCAGGGAGTTTTCTTTCTCCCCCTTGCAAAATACGCCATCCCAGCGGCGGATGATTGTTTTTTTCGCCCCCTTGAAGTTGCTTAACGCCTCCACATATTCACTGCCCGGTTTTAACAGGCCCTCTGCAAACGCCGCCTTCTTCATGTCCAGAAGGACTCCCGCTTCCTCCGGACTGCATAACTCTATCCATGCTGCGTCTTTGAAGGCTTCCTGGATTGGTACGCTGTTGTTTGCCAGCCGGTAGCTGCCGTCTTCTTCAGCTTGGACTTCGGCGCATACGGAAGCGTTGTCGCGCGACCATTTGAAGCGCACAGCCGGGCCGCCATCGTGAATTTCTATGCGGTAGAGTCGGCTGTCTTTGGCGCTCACTTCTCTGGAGCTCAGCTTCATCTTCCCTGTGCTAAGTGGCCACCACCAGTTGTCCTCGCCTAATCCGGAGGGCAATTCCTTTGCTGACACTTCTGGCCAGCGGCCCCCTTCGAAGGCCTCCTTCCATTTGTCGGTTCCCGCCTTCGGAATCTCCTTGTACCGAAGCTTCCACTCCGTCTTCAGACGCGTCGTCGTCTCCAGCCCCACCGCCGGGTCTACCAACTCTTTGTCTTCTGAGGCATTCACCTCCCTCGTCCACGCATCCACATAGAAGAGAAATTCTCCGCCTCCTTCGGGGAGAGCTTCTTTCGTCAGCTCCATGGGCGCATCGTTCTCTACAAACAACCCATCAATGTAACAAACACCCCGCGTCAGGGTGAGCTTCCCCGTCTCCTTCTCCAACAGCAACGTCATCGCATTGCCTGCGGGCGTGCCGCTTCTTCCCACCAAGTCTCTGAAAAAAGCTGTGTTGCGGTGCTCTGAAATCTGCACCTGCTCGTTCCAGTCGGAGTCTAACTGCAAACGTCCCTGCTGCATCAACACCGCGCTGTAGCGCTTCTTCTTGTCAAAACTAAAACGGCTGAAATCACCTTTCATGTTTGTTTCCTCACGTTTTTGGGGGTTTGTTTTCCTTCGTCTTCCAACACCTCCGGCTGTGCACAAAGGCACAACAAGGTTCTTTGAAGACTAGCTTTCTTGAGGGAAGGTGAAAGGTATTTTCGGCGCAAGTGCAAAATTCGCCCCATCCAAAGGCGAAGAAGGAAAAAGCACCCACAGAGGTTGAGGAGCTTAAGGAGAAGAAGAAGGCAACCGCGCAAACCGCTCGCGCAATTTGGTGGCGACATTGGGGGGGACCAGGCCCTCCACATTTCCGCCAAAGGCAGCTACCTCGCGCACAGCTTGAGAAGAAACATAGAAGCTCTCCTGGCTCGTCATCATAAACACCGTTTCAACATGCGGCGCCAGGTGGTGGTTCATATGGGCCAGCTGGAATTCAAATTCAAAGTCATTCACAGCCCGAAGTCCGCGCAGGACAACGCTCACATTGCGGCTTTTCACATAGTCCACGAGCAAGCCTTCAAAGGCCACCACTTCGACGCCTTGTTGAGGACAGGCTTCGCGAATCAGCCCAATGCGCTCTTCCACCGTGAAGAGGGGGGACTTATTCACGTTGATGGCGACGGCAACAATCAACGTGTCAAAAATTTTCAGCGCACGTTGAACCAACGACAGGTGGCCACAGGTAAATGGATCAAAGCTTCCGGGGTAAATAGCGATTGGAGCGCGCATAGGAATATGGAATGAGACAAGCTAGCAAAGCGGGTTAGCAACAAGAATGCAATAAGATTGAAACAACGGTGTCGCCAAACTTCATCTCTTTTTGCAAAGACAAAGCCCTCGGCAAAGTGGGGAGAATGCACCGCCTGGGCCTCTCTATTATCCATTTTCCTCCGGGGGACAAGACTTCCGCTTCCAATGTTGCGTGAAAAAGCTCCCCCCAGTTTTGGAATGCATAGGGAGGGTCTGCAAACACCAACTCGAAATGTCTGCTTTGAATTTTGCAGCGCGACAGCGCCAAAAAAGCATCCATGTGCCATACCTCCGACTGCGCCTCCAGCCCCAGGGCCGCAATATTTTGCTTGCACAGGCGAACAGAATTTAAACTGCTGTCCACCAGCAAGGCCGCGTCGGCCCCGCGACTTAAGGCCTCCAGCGCCATCGCCCCTGTGCCTGCAAATAAGTCCAAAACCCCCAAGCCCTCGCAACGCTGCCCCAGCACATTAAAAATGCTCTCCCGGACACGGTCTGCCGTTGGACGAATGTCTTTTGCGTTTGGGCCCAACAAACGACGACCTCGGTGAGTGCCTGCAACAATTCGCATTGCAATGCTTTTAGGACAAACCTGCGTCATTTTTAAGTCGGCTTGAGAAAAATTTTGGAAGCTGTTGCAAATGGCTTTGCTGGCGATTAAGCCTCGCCAACCTGATGATTTCCAGAGAACGCATTCGCAATATTGCCATTGTAGCTCACGTCGATCATGGCAAGACGACACTTGTTGACCATATGCTCCGCCAGGGAGGTGTGTTTCGAAGCAATGAAGCCCTCGTAGAGCGCGTCATGGACTCGGGGGATTTGGAGCGGGAGAAGGGGATTACCATCCTCGCCAAGAATACCTCCATCTCCTACAAGGACTTCCTCATCAACATCGTCGACACCCCCGGACACGCGGACTTTGGCGGAGAAGTGGAGCGCAGTTTGCGCCTTGTCGACGGCGTGCTGTTGCTGGTGGACGCCGCGGAAGGGCCTTTGCCTCAAACACGCTTTGTCCTTCAAAAAGCGCTGGAGCTCAAACTCAAGACGGTGCTTGTCATCAACAAAGTGGACCGGGCAGACGCCCGCCCTCAGGAAGTCCTCGACGAGGTATATTCCCTCTATATCGACTTGGGCGCCAACGACGAGCAGATTGAATTCCCTGTCCTCTATGCCATTGCGAGACAAGGCGTCGCCCTCAACAAGCTGGGCGATGAAAAGAAAAACCTGCTTCCCTTGTTTGAAGCCATTTTGGACAACATTCCTGCGCCCAATGTTTCAGACAACACTGAGCTTTCGCAAATGCTCGTCACCAACCTGGACTATGACGACTATGTCGGCAGGCTGGCCGTTGGACGCATCCACGCAGGCCGCTTCTATGTCAACAAACCCCTTTGCATCCTGCGCGCTGACGGCACGCAGCAGCATGGCAAAGTTTCCAAGCTCTACGGCTTTTCTGGGCTTAAGCGCACGGAAATTGAAGATGCGGGCCCCGGTGAAATTGTCTGCATTGCCGGCATGGATACCCTCTCCATTGGGGATACCCTCAGTGCTCCTGACAACCCTGTTGCCCTCCCCCGCATTCATGTGGATGAGCCCACCATGAAAATGGTGTTTCGCGTCAATGACGGCCCCTTTGCCGGACGCGAAGGGAAATATGTCACCTCGCGAAACCTGCGGGAGCGCCTCTACCGCGAAGCCTATAAGAATGTTGCCTTGCGCGTGGAAGACAGCGACAGCCCCGACGCTTTTGTCGTCTATGGCAGAGGCGAGTTGCAGTTTTCCGTCATTTTGGAAACCATGCGGCGCGAGGGCTATGAGCTCATGGCTTCCAACCCGGAGCCTGTTTTGAAGGAAGTGGAGGGGAAAACATGGGAGCCCATGGAGCTGGTTTTTTGCGACATTCCTGAATTCAGCGTGGGCGCTGTCACGGAGCGCCTGGGCTTAAGAAAAGCCCAAATGGTGGGCATGCAACCTCAAGGCAGCGAGAGGACACGTGTGCAATACCGCATTCCCTCCCGGGGGCTGGTGGGGTTTAGGAGTGAGTTTTTGAGCATTACCCGCGGGGAAGGCATTCTCTCTGGCCAGTCCGACGGCTACGAGCCCTGGGTGGGGGCCATTCCCAGGCGGCAAAACGGGGCCATCGTCTCTGACAGGTTGGGGAAGGCTGTCCCCTATGCTTTGTTTTCCATCCAGGACAGAGGGCAACTTTTCATCGCCCCCGGCGTCGAAGTCTATGAAGGCATGGTCATTGGTGAGCACCTGCATTCCACGGAGCTCAACGTCAACCCTTGCCGCGAAAAGAAACTCACCAACATTCGCGCGGCGGGAAGAGATGAAAACGTCATTTTGACACCGCCGAGGGAAATGGGTTTGGAGAAAATTCTTGAGTGGATTTCAGAAGACGAGCTGGTGGAGGTGACGCCCAAAACCTTGAGGATTCGAAAGCGCCTGCTGGAGAGCAATGCGCGGCACCGGGCGGAGCGGGACAAAAAGCGTGATGGTTAGATGGGTTTTGAAGTGGATAGAGCGTTAGGCGGATGCTGAGCCAGCCTGGGCCATAATCCATTAATCGTCATAATGCCCTTTGCACGACAATACCTCAAGAATTCCATTGTGAATTCTGTAAACCAAGCGATGAACTCCATCAATTCTTCTGCTCCAAAATCCGCTCAACTCACCCCTGAGCGGTTCAGGCTTTCCAATGCCCATATTGTTATTGCGCGATATGTCTTCCAGCAGTTGATTAATGCGTTTGAGTGTCTTCTTGTCCTGCGTTTGCCAATAGACATAATCATCCCAGGCTTCTTCGAACCATATTATCCTCACTCAGACACCTTGACGAGCTCGCGCTCTATGCCCATGCCACTGCTAAGGGCGGCAACACCGCGGCGTAGATGAGCGAGGTTACTTTCGCTATAAAACGGATCGCCCACTGTGCTGATGTCAAACGGCAGACGCCTTTCTCGCAACACAGCGCGAGCAAAAAGATTGAATGCAGTGGTAGCGCTCATTCCAACCTTTTCACAAAAGTCGTCGAATTGCTTTTTCACTTCAGAATCCATGCGGACGCTGAACGTTGTTTGTGGCATCGCTAACTCCCCTGAGCAAAAAGCAGGTTCTATATTGCCAAAATTAGAACCTGTTCGGTTCGTTTTGTCAATAAAACAAGAGAAGTTTATGTCAAATTGAAAGCGGTCTACGGAAGCTGCATCCTCGGAAGAAGATAACGAAGAGAGTTTTCAAAACGATAGTTAATGCCCATGTGGCCATCATTAAACTCTTCAAAATGGTGCGCCACCTTCTGCTCCTTCAAGACATGCGCTAGCTGCCTGGCCCCCCAAATGAGGTGGAATTCGTCTTTGGTTCCACAATCAAAAAACAAGCTGTGGAGTTTTTTGAGCGACGCTGTTTGGGCGGGGACAAAACGCGTCGGATCTTCCGCCAGCCAACGCTGCCACACTTCCTCTTTCAGCGCCCCCGTTTCCAGCTCCATGGGCAAGGCTGCATTCAACGGCATGCCAGGGCTTGGAGAATAGCTGGCGGCCATGGCCAGAACATTCACCACGGCAAAGTCCTCTGACTTCATTTTGGTGGCCCGGGCCCTCCGCTTGAATTCCTCAAACCAAGCGAGCACCCCTCCCGCCTGGCGTAGGGGAGTGGCCGCTTTGGGCAAGTCCCCCAAATAGCAATACTCGAAACAGGCGTCTGCAGAATGGGCCGCTATGTGTCCAAACACCTCCGGACAATGACAGGCTGCCACCCAGGCGGCGTAGCCCCCGGAACTTTTTCCTAGGAGGGCACGCTTCCTCGCCTCCCGGTGTACGCGAAAATTCTCTTCGACAAAGCCGACGACGTCCTTCGTCATATAGTCAAAATAGGCCCCCTGCGCCTCGGTGTTCAGCCACTGGCTTCCCCCCAGGGAAGTCCACCCGTCGATGAAGATGCAAAGGCAGCCGGGAAGCTCTCCCGAAGACATGAGCGCGTCTATGCGCTCTGGTACATTGGGGCTGAAGGCGGACACGTTCAACCACTGCAGGGCGGAGCCGGCGTAGCCATGCAAAAAATAGGCGGCGGGAAAGAGGGCCTTGCTCTCTTCATAGCCCGGGGGCACATAGACGAGGAGCTCCCGGGTGCTGGAGTCCCCCAGGGGGTTTTGGTACAGCGAGGGCGCATGGAAGGAGAGGCACAGGACGCGGCCTTTCATTTGAGCGGTTTTCCAAGTCGCTGCATCACACTTTGCAAGTCCATCCATACGTTTTTTTTCTCCGAGGGGTTTCTGAGCAAATAGGCGGGGTGGTAGGTCGGCATAAGGGGGATGCCCGCGTATTCCCTCCACCGCCCGCGCAACTTGGTAATGGGCGTGGACTCAGACAACAAAGTTTGCACCGCAAACTTCCCAAGCGCGACAAGCACCTTGGGCCCAATGGCGGCCAGCTGCGCTTTGAGGAAGGGCTGGCATGCCTCAATTTCATCCGGCTCCGGGTTTCGGTTGTCGGGCGGACGGCATTTGACGACATTGCAAATATAAACCTCGTCGCGCGAAAAATGCATCGCCTCTATCATTTTTGTGAGCAGCTGCCCTGCCCTCCCCACGAAGGGAATGCCTTGGGCGTCTTCGTCGGCGCCGGGGCCTTCGCCTACAAAAACCAACTCCGCCTTCGGGTTGCCTACGCCGAAGACAATTTGCTTGCGCTGCCTGCAGAGTTTGCACCGGCGGCACTCCCCCAATTGCGCTCGCACCTCCTCCAGCGACAAAGCGGCAGCAACAGGGGTTTGTTTTTGCCCTTGCGCTGCTTCCAGCAAGGGAAGCCCCGCAGACAAAGGCATGGCGCTTTGCGGCACAGCGCTCTCGCAAGAAGGCTTGCCGCAAGCTTCCGGCGAAGCAGGCGCCAGAGGTGGTGCCGCCTTTGGCTGCAACAAGGCCCCCGTGCCATGCCAGCGCAAATAGCGTGACAATTCCTCGGCGACGGCTGCTTCGGTGGCTTGCGTTTCGTTGCTTTTTTTGGTTTCGCTCATCGGTCCCACTGTGCCAGTTGCTCTAGAATAAAGGCGGCTATTTGGGCTTTGCTGCCCTTCACGGGAATCGGTTCCGCAGAAGGCCTCATCCACAAAACGTCGTTGTCGTCAGAGGCAAAACCCAAGCCCGCTTTGGAAATGTCATTGGCGCATATGGCGTCCAGCCGCTTCTCATGCAGCTTTCGCTGCGCGTATTCAATGAGGTTGTGTGTCTGCGCGGCAAAGCCAATGAGGAAGGGGCGCCGAGGGAGCAGGTGTACCCGGGCGGAGGCCGTGGCCAAAATGTCCACAGTGGGGAGCAAAGCCATGGCCGCAGGGAGCGCATCCTTGCTTATTTTTCGGGGGTGGGTTTCGGCCGGCCGAAAGTCGCTCACTGCAGCGGCAGCAATAAAGCAGTCTGCCCCTTCCACCCTTTCTAGGACGGCGGTACACATTTCTTCTGCCGTCACCACGTCCACCCTTTCAATGCCCAAAGGCAATGCCTCCTTCAAAGCCTGGGCAACAGGCCCCAGCACTACACAAACCTCCATCCCCCGGCGGAAGGCTTCCTGGGCCAGGGCTGCCCCCATCTTCCCCGTCGAGGGGTTGGACAGAAAACGAAAAGTGTCCCAGGGCTCTCTCGTTGGGCCTGCCGTCAGGAGGAGTTTCTTGCCTTGGAGAGGAGAGGACACAAATACATGGCGAAGGGCTTGTACTATCTCCTCCACTTCCGCCAGCTTCCCTGGGCCGAAGTCTTTGTCGGCCAACTCCCCCTCCTGGGGGGGTACCACCACAAACCTGGGCTCCCGCAAAAGCCCCGCGAGGTTCTCTTGCGTCCTTGTGTTTTCCCACATGGCAACATTCATGGCCGGCGCCAAAACCACCGGCCCCTTAAAGGCCAATACCGCGGCCATAAGCGGGCTGTCTGCAAAACCGGCGCGCATGCGGGCGAGGCTGTTGGCGCTTAGGGGCGCGAAGACGAAGGCGTCTGCCCAGCGCGCCAACTCCAGGTGCCTGTAGGGGGAGTCCGTCTCCGAGGTTTCTGTCAAAACCGTTTGCCTTGAAAGCGCCTCAAACGTCAGCGCGGAAACAAAAGACTCGGCAGCTTTTGTCAGGGCCACCCGCACCTGGGCGCCCTCTTTTTGCAGGCGGCGGAGCAGCTCGCAGAAAGAGGGCGCCCAG
>Ga0209737_10000705_pt1 | contig 25976 bp, 23 predicted proteins | sample TergutCu122P3_FD_187284 | JGI IMG/M metagenome (GOLD analysis project Ga0209737, IMG submission 187284) | Cubitermes ugandensis P3 segment gut microbial communities from Kakamega Forest, Kenya - Cu122 P3 (SPAdes) (version 2) | ecosystem: Host-associated > Arthropoda: Insects > Digestive system... | reverse complement strand
AACCGGAAGACCTAAACCGGTAAATGTTTCTGCTGCAGCACCCATGGGTCCACTAAATACCAATATTATATCGATAAGTGTTAATATAAAGGCAAAAATTCCAACAGTTTTCCAGTTAAACATTGGACTAAGGTATAAAATTATCATTATAGCAAATGTTGCCCCGAAAATGTTTAGTAAACCAGGAAACCAAAGAGTGTACACGCCAGGTAACTGAGCATTTATTGCGCCCTCAAAATACAAGTTAAAGAACACAAAGAACAGGAAAAATAGTGCAGGAGGTTGTATCGCGAGATACCATTTTGCTTTCTTTTCATTTTTTTGTTTTTGTGCATAAAGCGCAATTACAAAACATAGAATAGATAACCCAAAGAAGGCGCCTGCTCTAAATACTGTTGCAGCATCTCGAAATGGCTCTAATATACTAACTACGCCTACAATTAGACTTCCAATACTAAACCCTACAGAAAACAGTTGTGCACGTCTTGTCTTAATGTCGGAGAATATGTGAGTAACAGTAAACAACATCATAGTATAAGCACCTAAGAAAAATGATAACAATGCATTTTCAAATAAGCGACCAGAATAAAGGAAAGAAGACACAGTAAACGTTGAAACAGCAACAATTGCCACTGCAACAAACGGAATAGTGTCTTTTGTTTGAAACTCGCTTTTTTCAATTGTATCTTGGAATTTTTTTTCAGTTCGTTTGTTTAAGAAAACTGCGACTGTTACGATAAGCAGTAAAGCCAGTGGCATAGCAATATCTAGAGTTGGCATAGGAGAACAAGGTGAGTATGAAACATTTATTTGTTTACCCAAAAATGTGGAAAATAGATTTGTCAGTTTTATACAGGTTTAAATGTTATGTTAAATATTGCTAAAGTGGCTAAAAGGGCTTCTTCTGTTCGTACAGTAGTTGTTCCTTGTTGTGGGATAGTATTAACTATAAAATCTGAAACGTCTTCAATGCGTAAGCCTTCGTCTCCAACAATTTCGTGTAGTCCGCGTGTAGGAGCACCAAACGCAATTAGTATACGTTCAGCTTTACTCCAATGATCTGCTATTTTATTAGCAATATTTACGAAATCGTTGGCAATTCGTGCGGTTGAAATTACCAAATCGAATCGTTCATTTTGCAGCATATGACCAAATGTTTTGTTTTCAATTTTGACACGGAACCCCCAGTAAGAGGGGATAAAATCACGATTGACCGTTTGTACCTCAACATGATCACCCTTTGTTAAAATTTGGACAGTTAAACGTTCGCCAATAGAAAAATGTCTCTCACGCAGTAATGCGGTGTTTTGGACTCCAATATCGACTGCTAAGCCTTCTTTTGTTTGGTTTAAAACTACGCCTTCGCGGTATTCACCAATTTTTAGATCACTGTTTTTACCACTATTTGGGTGATGTGGGGTACGTAATGGAGGGAGGATTCCGGCGTATTGTAAATCTGACTCTATTTTGTAGAGAGTTTTTCTTAGATACTGTGGAGTTTCTATATAGTTTAGTAGTTTTGCGATAAAGTTCAGGTCGCGTGTTTGATTTACACGTGTGTTGTCTGGGTAGATTATTATTTCATGTATTCTAAATATTGCTGCTGTTCGAGCGATTAGCCCTATTTTAAAAGTTTTTTCTCGCAGGTGTGGGGTGTCAGAAATTATGGATGCTGGAATAGCTATTGTAAGTTTACATTTATTCAACCTGTATTCCCCATGTTTGTTACGTTCAGCTTAAAAAGGTGTGTGGAGATATAAAAGTTAGAGTATCCTTGAGGTTTAAGTGATGGTCAAACACCTTTTAGAGGATTGCGAAAAGATAAGATTGATAGATAAAGCAGGTATGATAGATTTTTGTCTTAACATGTATACGCATTATCAGGAAGCAACTAATTTGGCCGCGGGCATGTTAAATAGTTATTCTAAACCTAACAATATCATTGTTACAGGTATGGGTGGTTCAGCTATAGGTGGCGAGTTTCTTAAAGATTGGGCAAAAAGTGAGATTCATATTCCTATAGATGTTAATAGGGAATATCATTTACCTGCTTATGCTAATGAGAAAACGTTAGTTCTTGTAACCAGTTATACGGGTGATACTGAAGAAACTCTAAGTTCCCTTCGGGATGCCATTAAAAACAAGTGTATGATTTACTGTATAACGAGTGGAGGAGCGCTTATGGAAATTGCTGAACGGTTAAACATTCCATATTTGCAGGTACCATCAGGCATGCCACCGCGCGCAGCTCTACCGTATATGCTTATACCTCTACTAATGTTTCTTGAAAAAATAGGTCTGACATCAGATATGGCTATGGATATCAATGAAGCATTATCTATCATAAAAGATATAGCAGCGCAAAATGCTATTGAAACGCCAGTAAAGGGCAGTATAGCAAAAACGTTAGCAGTAAACATTGAAGGATTCATTCCCATGATCTACGGATTTGGCGTTTTTAGTAGTGTTGCAAGGCGTCTCAAGCAACAGATTAATGAGAATGCTAAAATGATGTCAAAATGGGATAATCTACCAGAATTGAATCATAATGAAATAGTTGGGTATGAAAAAATTGAAAACTGTAAAGACACTTTTGTAGCAATTTTTATCCGAGATATAGATGAACCTATAGAGATACGTAGTCGTATTGAAATAACAAAGGAACTCATACAGCCCGCGGGTATAAGTATCTATGAAATTTGGTGTCAGGGTAAAAGTAGTCTCACAAAGATGTTTTCAGTTATTGCCATTGCAGATTTTTTGAGCAACTATTTAGCTGTACTGCGTGGAATTGATCCAACACCAGTTCAAACAATTGACAAATTGAAGGATTCGTTAAAAAAGAATGGTGTTAGAGAGCAAGTGATTAAAGAGATAGAAAAAAATTACTAAGTCTTTTTTTATCACATTTCTAAACATTTTTTAAAAAACAATACGTCTATAACCCGTATACAAATTTTGAAGAGCATTTTTTCATAACTGTTTAAAAGACAGTGACATGCAAAAACAATGAACCAGAGACTCAACTTAACCGAAATATTAACCATAATACCTGGATTCCTGCCATAACATAACCATATTTTATGTAATACTGCGAAGTTTTAAAATATGCAATTTGTAAAATTATTAAGCGTAATTTTTCTCAAAATTATTTTTTAATGATTTGAAATTAAACGTATAGTTATGTGTTGTAACACCACACCATGAAAATTCATACATATTTTTTATGAACCAAGTCTAAAAATAACACCTCTTTAAATCAGCAAAAGTGACAACAAATATTCACAAATGTATCAAATAATTTTAATTACCACACATAACACATAATGTATTTCGCGATGCAGATAATAACCAGAAAAAAGGTACTCCATAGTTCGTGTATGCGTGTTATGGATACATGGAAAAAAAGTTAGTTATTTGGTGTAACGTTTGAATTCTTCTTCAGCTGTACCCATTGAAGTTCTTTGTGGAGGATGCTTAAACCCGTAAGCACAAATTACCTGGATTGCACCGTTTTGTTTCTTATTTAATGCCACTTTAAGTGTTCGTATAATATCTAAAAGTACACTGCCTGCGTTTGGCGCGTCAATTGTTTGGAATTTAATGTCAATTTTGAGTGGGGCATTGCAGAAATAAACTCCATCAATATAGAAATAGCTGTCACGTTTATTCTGTAGAAAATCTACGTAGTCTGTTGAGCCTGCAACAATTTGAGTTTTGTAGGGCAATGCTGAAGCGACGGATTCCGTTTTTATTGCACGTTTCGTTTCTCTGGTACGTTCAAGAGTGTCAACAGACTCTACACCACCTCCGACATCAAGTTGATAAGTTTCAGTAATTTTTACTCCACTGTCAGAGAGTAATTTAAGCAATGTTTTATGTAACGCTGTTGAACCAATTTGGTCCACTAAATCGTCGCCAACTAGAGGCAAATTTGCGTCTTTGAACTGTTTTTCCCACGAAGGGTCACTTGCGATAAAATTGGGTGTTGTGTTGATAAATGCACAACCGGCTACAATAGTTTGTTTTGCGTAGAATTCAGTTGCTTTAACTGCTCCACTGGGAAGCAAGTTTATAACTATTTCAGCTCCTGTCGCCTTTAGAATTTTGGCTACATCATCATCAGGTTTGTTACTTACTTGAACTATATGTCTTGCTGATTCTCCAACCCCGTCAAGGAGCGGGCCTTTACTTACGATAACACCTGTTTTTGGCACTTGTGAAACTTTTATGGTATTATTTGGTTTAGCGTAAATTGCCTCGGACAGGTCAAAGCCAACTTTACGTTCATCCACATCAAAAGCTGCGACAACTTCTATGTCATTTACAGTATACCCAACCAACGTTGGGTTTCGTAAACCAAATCCTTCTGTTTTTTCAGTATTTCCATAGTAACTTAACCCTTGAAGGAATGCTGAAGCACAGTTTCCAACACCAATTAATGCAATTCGAATTCTTTGCACTTTTTTACACCTACTTGACTTTCATATTTGTGTTAGCCCTTATAAAAGGGATACGCCACAATAATACAACATATAAGAGATAAAAATTAAAATTGTTTGTTAGATTTAGCAGATTATTCAAAAAAAGTTTTTAGCAATGAATGTATTACGTAATGTAGAACCGTTGTTTTGAAATACAGAACACAGGTTACTGCTAATAGAGTTAAACATCATGTGTGAAATAAAAAATGCAGGCTACAAAGATACAGCACTACGTTTACTTCAAAGTGCTAACTGTCAAATTGGAGATAACATATGCATTACCTGTAAAAGTAAAACCTATGAAGGCATCCTAATTCCCCGCGCCGAATATGGAGATACAACAAACATCATCATTATAAAAATGAAAAACGGCTACAATGTAGGCATAGCTGTTTCCAAGGGAGTTAATATTGAAAAAATTGGTGTAGGCACTAAACCCATGCATACAACACCAACTTTGCCTGAACAGAATTCTGCTTTACCTCGCGTTATAATAATGATCACAGATGGAACTATTGCAGGTCACGTTAATTACCAAACAGGCACTACTACTTGTTCAACTATATCAGCAAATGATCTCTATGGTGTTGCACCAGAACTATCTGAAATCGCCCAAATTGATACTGAAAACGTTTTTAACACCTATAGCGAGAATATAACTCCAAAAAACTGGACAAAACTTGCCAAAAAAATTGCCAAACACATAAAACATGGAACAGATGGCATCGTAATCACCCATAGCACAGACACTATGAGCTATACTTCAGCCGCACTAAGTTTCGCACTACAAAACCTACCAATCCCAATCATTTTTGTTGGAGCCCAATACCCATCAGATCGCCCAAGTAGCGATGCTACAACTAACTTAATTGCCGCTGTTAAAACTGCAGGAGAAGCCCCTTTTGCAGAAGTAAGTTTAGCTACGCATGAAACAATTTCTGACTCCACCATTGCTATACATAGAGGTGTTAGAGCACGTAAATGCCATACAAGCCGACGAGACGCATTTAAATCCGTCAATGATTTTCCAATTGCCAAAGTTTTAGACCAAAAAATTATCATAGAAAAAAACGAGTACCAACAAAGAGATCCCTCAAAACAACTAGTTTTGAAACCAAATTTCTGTGAAAAAGTTGCACTTATCAAACTTTATCCCAGTATAGATCCATCAATTATTGACTACTACGTTAATCAAGGTTTTAAAGGTATTTTGCTTGAAGGTTATGGTTTAGGACATGTTAATACAACATGTTTTAAAGCTATTAAAAACGCTACAGCTAAAGGTGTAATTGTAGCTCTTGCATCTCAATGCATTTGGGGACGAGTTAACATGAACATTAATGATACAGGTCGTACCCTGCTAAATTTAGGCGTTGTCGCACTTGAAGACATGTTCCCTGAAACTGGACTCGTTAAACTCATGTGGGCTCTTGGTCAAACAAGTGACACAAAAAAAGCAACACAATTGTTAAAAACAAACATTGTTGGAGAATTTACAATCCGTTCACTCCCACAAAAAGAAACTGGCTACGGAGCATAATAAAATGACAACTACTATTGATTACACTAAAATTGGTTTAAAAGTTGGTCTAGAAATTCATCAACAACTTAACGTAGGTTCAAAACTATTCTGCAATTGCAAACCTGAATTATGCAAAGATACCCCAGAAACAACATTTTTACGCCGACTACGTCCCACACAAAACGAGTTTGGCAAAATTGATCCAGCCGCACTTTTTGAGTTTCAAAAGGACACAAAAATCTTATATGAAGCAAACCATAAAAGTGCATGCCTTATCGACATGGATGAAGAACCACCTCAATCACTAAACATGGACGCATTAAAAGTTGTCCTTGCAGCATCACTTATGATGAATATGCAACCTGTTGATGAGGTGCATATTATGCGTAAAATAATTATTGATGGTTCAAGCACTACTGGTTTTCAGCGTACAAGCATCATCGCCTTAGATGGATGGATAAAAGTTGGAGAAAAAATCATACCTATACGTACAACAAATCTTGAAGAAGATGCCTCACGTAAAATAGGCACTGAAAATGAAGGAAAAACTATTCGGTACCGTTTGGACCGACAGGGAATTCCACTAATTGAGGTTACCACAGCTCCAGTAATTTACTCACCACATGAAGCACAACAAGTAGCTTTGGCAATTGGCAAAATTTTGCGGGACACAGGCAAAGTTATGCACGGTCTTGGGGTTATTCGTCAGGATCTTAATGTATCAATTCCAAATGGTACCCTAGTTGAAATAAAAGGTGTACAAGAATTGGAAATTATCTCAACAGTAGTTGAATACGAAGTACAAAGACAACTTGAGCTACTTAATGTAAGAGAAGAATTACATAAACGAAGAATAACTAAAGAAACTTTAAAGGCAGATTTTATCGATGTTACAAACATATTTAAAACATCTAAAGCAAAAGTTATTCAAAAAGCAGTTGATAAAAACTATAAAGTACTTGCAGTAAAACTTACAGGATTCGCAGGACTTTTAGGTAAAGAATTAATGCCTAATTTCCGTGTTGGTTCTGAATTCTCTGACTATGCTAAATTTTGGGGTAGAGTCGGTGGAATATTTCACACAGATGAAATGCCCAACTATGGCATAACACCTGAAGACGTGGCAGCTATACGCAAAGCTGTTAATGCCACTGAAAAAGACGCCGTTGTGTTTGTTACAGATACAGATGAAAATACTAAAGATGCACTTACAGCAGTAATAAACCGTGCTAAAGAAGCCCTTATAGGCATACCTGCTGAAACCCGAACCGCCAAAGACGATGGCACAACACGTTATATGCGCCCACGCCCAGGCGCAGCTAGAATGTATCCTGAAACAGATGTACCAACTCAAGCAATCACAAAAGAACTTGTTAAAAATGTTTTAGCTAATCTGCCAGAGCCAGCTGAAAAGAAACTTGTACGTTTAATGACACAATATACATTAAACGAAAAATTGTCAAAACAAATCATCGACTCAGAATATGCTAGACTATTTGAGGATATCATTAAAGAAACTGGCGTAGCATCCTCCACTGCCGCAGCATTTCTCACTGAAACCATAAAAGCTCTCAAACGTGATGGAATTACAGTTGAAAATGTCAACGAAAAACAAATTAAAGCAATATTTTCCGCTGTTGGCTCAGGCATACTTACTAAAGAGGCAGTAACAGAAGTTTTCAATTGGCTCTCAAAAAACGAGGAAAAAACTGTTCAGGATGCAATAACTGCATTAGGTTTGAAAATGTTTACAGAAGCTGACTTGGAAACTATTATTGACCGCGTCATAGCCAGTAACAAATTGATAATTGAGGAGAAAGGCAAAAACGCGTTTGGCATGTTAATGGGTACAATAATGAAAGAAGTTAGAGGCAAAGCCAATCCGGAACTTGTCGACAAAATTTTAAAACAAAAAATCTAACTTTTTTACTTTAATAGATTTAGGCGTAATTTAGTTTTTTATGGTGAATGGTAGCTGGTTAAGGTTGGGTTTTTGCCAAAAATATGTAATTAGCAATAAAAAAACACGGTTTTCTCAATCACAAAAAACTCCAACCAACAACCTCATCCACAAACATACAAAAACACAACACAATTACCAGAATATCAACTAATAGCTCCAACTAATTTCCACAGCAAAACAAAAACATGCGAAATAAAAACAAAAAAATTATTGGCAGCCTCCGAAAACCCCATTTTAGAAAAACAAACAACATAGTTACACGGTTTTTCAACATGCCATTTTTGGAAAAATATAGGTTTTCGGAGGTCGCCTATTCAGTGCTAGTCTTTAAACCTAAAGCTAACAAATACATTTCAGAACTTTTTGAACGACTAGCGGCTGGTTTAACAAATTTTACCTCATCAAAATACTCTTTAGCAGTTTCAACAAATTCGTTCATCAAATCACCTTGGAAGAGTTTTACAAAAAAGCTACCACCTGGTCGCAGAATTTGCAGTGCAACATCTAATGCTTTAGATGCTAAATCAATTTGTTGTGCATGGTCAACTTCCCAGATTCCCGTAACATTTGGTGCGGCATCAGAGAGTACTGTATCGGGTTTTCGGGGTAAAAATAACATGATTTGTTCGGCGATTTTAGGATCGGTTAAATCACCTATAATTGTTCGCACATAATCCTGAGGAAAAGGTTCTATTGGATTGAGGTCTACGCCTAAAATAAAACCATGTCGTCCAATCATTTTTCGAGCAGCTTGTATCCAGCCGCCTGGTGCAGCACCTAGATCTACAATTACACTTCGTAGTTTTATAAAGTTGTATTTTTCGTTAACTTGTACTAGTTTGTATGTGGCACGGCTTCGATAGTTTTCAGCTTTGGCTTTTTTGTAGTAATGTTCGTTTTTTCTTTCACGTATCCAAGCCTTTGGCAAGGGAATCACCCTCAGATGTATTTGTCTCGTTTAGAATTTGAGGTACAATTTGTGCTTGTGGGTTGCCTAAACCTATTATCCAATCTGTTAATTTTTGGCAAGTTTTAGGAGAAACAACAGTTGTGGGGTCGCATCTTGCATTGTCTGGACATAACATGCAGGGGCAATCAACTATGGTTTCAATAGATGCAGGGAGTCTTTTTGGAAAAAGTCTATATGTCCATCTGCCGTCTTGCAGCTCTTTTTCTCTTCGTATAAGTGCTTTTTCTTCTAATTTAATTGAAACACGTGAACCTTCGCGACTACTTGCACCTAGTTCACGCCATAAATCTGATTGCAGTACACCTTTATAACCTGTGTTTATCACATAATGGAGCGCTTTTTGTTCTAGGTCATTACGTTTAGGCATGTTAATATCAGTTCCAGATAATGAAATAATTGCTTGTTTCAGATAAAAATATGTATCCCTCTTAGAATCTTTATTAACATGGTTAATACGCAGAAAACATCACTATCTGATAATAAATATTGTTTAGGTATAGAATCCACTGCAGATGATTTCGGTGTAGGTATAGTCAAATTCAGCGGTGAAATTCTTGCAAATGTTGTAGAAAGCTACATACCAACAGAAGGAGGAATTCACCCAAGAGAGGCCGCACGTCATCACGCGGAAGTTGCAAACAATGCTATTTTGCAAGCACTAACTTCTGCAAAAATAAAACCTAAAAACCTAACAGCTATTGCTTTTTCTATGGGACCTGGTTTAGGTCCTTGCTTACGTACGGGGGCAACTGTAGCGCGTGCATTAGCGGCATATTTACAAATTCCGTTAATTGGTGTTAATCATTCTATTGCGCATATTGAAATTGGAAAACTAAAAACAGATGCAATAGATCCTGTTACGCTCTATGCTTCAGGTGGAAATACTATGGTTACTGCGTTTGAATCTAAGCGTTACAGGGTTTTCGGTGAAACCCTAGACATAGCACTTGGCAATTGTCTTGATGTTTTTGGGAGAAAGGCAGGTTTAAAAAGTCAGAAAGGTTTACCACTTGGAGCTACAATAGAGCAACTTGCTCTTAATGGTAAAACGTTTATCGCATTACCATATGTGGTCAAAGGTATGGATTTCTCCCTAAGCGGACTTTTAACATCAGCAATTACACAACTTCAAAGAGGTGTTCATGCTCTTGAGGATTTATGTTATAGTTTGCAAGAACACGCTTTTGCCATGGTTACAGAAGTTACTGAACGGGCGTTAGCACATACTGAAAAGAAGGAAATCCTGCTAACTGGTGGTGTAGCAGCTAACAAACGTTTGCAGACAATGCTCAGAGCAGTATCTGAAGAGCATGACGCAAAATTTAATGTAGTTCCTCAAAAATTTGCCACAGATAACGGTGCAATGATAGCTTGGACAGGTATCTTAGCCCATATTCATGACGTAGTCACATCTATAGATGAAAGTTATGTGAAATTACGCTGGCGCATAGACAAGGCAGATGTACCATGGATAAGCTAAATCAGTCCATATTGTTAAAGAAAGGTGCAGAAGCAAGTCTTTACATTACCAGTTGGTATGGAAGAAAAGCCGTAGCTAAAATACGAACCAAAAAAAAATATCGATTAGAAGCACTTGATACACAAATCCGTAGTTACCGCACGATACATGAAGCTCAATTATTGCATCAAACCAAAAACGCGGGCGTTACAACGCCGTTAATTTATATGTTAAATGTGTCAGAAGCTACAATTTTAATGGAATACATAGACGGCGTGCAAGTAAAACAGTACCTAAGCAAAGCTTCAAAAATGGAGCAAAAAAAAGTTTGTTTAAAAATTGGTGAGTTAATAGGTAAACTCCATAAAGAGAACTTTATTCATGGCGATTTAACAACTTCAAATATGTTATTAGATAATCATGAAACAATTTTTCTCGTAGATTTTGGTTTAGGTGAAAAAAGTGTGGAGTTAGAAGCTAAAGGTGTTGATTTACACCTGTTAAAACGTGCCCTACAAAGCACACATTTTAGTTTTTGGGAAACATGCTTTAATGATGTTTTAAGAGGATACAGTTTAGTGTTAGGCAACGAATTTACAGAAAAAATTTATGAGAAAACTAGAGAAATAGAAAAACGGGGTCGTTATGTTGAAGAACGCAAACAATAGTAATGATGATATTAATGTTGAAGTACAAATTAAAAATAAAACGATTCTATTTGTGACAGGTAATTTTCATAAGTTTGAAGAAGTACGCAACATCCTAAACCTCAGGGGGATAACTGTGGGTATGCTACGTATGAAAGGAAAAGAAATTCAAAGCGACCACACTAATGAAATTGCAGAAAATAGTGCAATAGAAGCATTCAACAGGTGTCATCTGCCGTTAATTGTTGAAGACTCAGGATTATTCATAGACGCATATAACGGCTTTCCAGGAACATACTCAGCCTATGTGTATAAAACAATTAAAAATGAAGGCATACTGAAATTAATGGAAAACACACAAAATCGCAAAGCAACTTTTTACTCAACCATAGCATACTGTAGCCAAAAAACAGGTACCGTACTCTTTGAAGGCAAAATTGATGGTAAAATAACACTTACAGAACGCAAAGTCAAAAGCAATTCAGGCTTTGGTTTTGACCCCATTTTTCAACCAACACAAAGCAAGAAAACATTCGCAGAAATGACTTTAAAAGAAAAAAACAACATGTCACATAGAACTCAAGCCGTCAGCAAATTCGCTCAGTGGTATAAAAAACAGGTGTAATAAAAATTTAAATTTTCTAAGTACAAAATCTGCAGAATAAAAAAGGAGTGGAGCGTTTTAAACGGGTACAATTTTGAGCGCGTTTATTTGCTCAATTTTGTTAACAGGTTTTACTTTTACTTATCTACGTTTATCTGTGATTTTTGGTTTTGAGATTATCCCATTGATTTTGTTACTATTTATGATGGGCTTTTTGGTTTACATTTTATTTAATGGTTTCTCAATAGACCTCTTGCGAAACTGTCATTTTTTCGAAGTTACAGATGCCGCATATCAAGTTGAATCGTAAGCTGAAACGTTTTCTACGATTACGATAACGATCAGACACTATTTTAAAACGCTTTATCAAACTGATCACTTGCTCATTTAACACACGCTCACTTGAAACCCTGCGATTAAACAGTTTATCCTCCTTGGTTAACGGTCTTTTCTTACTACGTTTTATTGGAATTGCAGAATTAGCATGAAACCGGACAATACCAACATACCCCGTGTCCACAACAGCCCGGATTTTAGAATCTATCTTTAGTTTTGACTCTTTAAACAGTCTAAAATCACTGGCGACGACCATTAGTCGAGGAAGTGCAAATTATTTGCCCATCCGCCTTGTTTACAACAACTTGAGTCTTTATGGTGTGCCGCTTTTTCTTTCCACTGTAGTAGCGTTTTTGCCCCTTTTTGGACGCTCTATAGGTGATTCTGTAGCATCAATCAAAACAACCTCGTATTCAGTATCACTTTTTAACAACGCTTTTCGTCCCGGTAGCGAAAAGGTTCCATCTTTAACCAAAGTATCCTCAACCCAACGGATCATGCGGTACATGTTGCTCTCATCAATTGGGTAACTTGCAGCAATATGCGCATACGTTCGATATTCCCTTATGTACTCTAAAGTTGCAAGTAACTGCTCCTCTATGGGCAACTTTGGTTTTCTACCGCCCTTAGCATGCTTAATAGCAAACTCACGATTCAATATCTCAAGCATTTTTTCAAAAGTAACACGCTTAACACCAGTTATCCGACGAAACTTTTCACCCGAATAACTAACCAAAGTCTCAAACTTCACACGATCACCTATAAATCAAAACAAACAACATAACTACTTATTTTAGTTTCGCAAGAAGTCTAATATAGATTCTTTATGCAATGGAAAAAGCGCATGAAACGTGTCTAACAGTTACGAAGAAAAAATGTTTACAGATAATAACGACACTAAAGAAGCTGATAAGCAGACCATCTAATTTATTCAGTTACTTTTTTAGATTCGCAAAAAATCTATTACAACAGATTTGTTTAATGAGTTTTTGAATTCATTAAGAATAAATATAATTAACAGACGTAGTGTTATACATCTTAATTATCATAGTAATGATGATGTTGGATAATGTCGCAAAATAAAGATAATGCTGATATTTTTAGATTATTGTCAGAAGGCACTGGGGATTCTGATAAGAAAAAAGCTCGAGAAACACTTTTAGCGACAACTGGTGTTAAAGATATTTTTCAAAGAGGTAGTATCAGTATTAATATTTATACTTGTCTTGGTGTGCAGTGTAAAGCGTGTATAAAAGTTTGTCCAACAAATGCTCTATATTGGGGAAGAGGTAAAATTGAAATTGTTGAAGATTTATGCGTTTACTGTGGGGCCTGTGTTTTAATCTGTCAAGTGGATGACTGCGTAAAATTAGAACGCGTAAGAGATAACGGTAAAATTGAAAAATTTAGTAAGTCTATAGATGTTTTGCTTTTTCAAAAAAAGGCAAATACCAACAAACGAGTCCAGCGTGTTCAAAGTGTTGTTTTAAAACCTAAAGACTACTATGCTCAGTATCCAAAAAAATAGGCAAAAATAATTCTACAAAAAATAGTTCAGTGTTCACCAGATTATCCATTGTTATGCTTTAAAAAGCGTAACTGACGATTTAACATGTCGGATAGCATCATATTTTTTACTCTTTTTTATTGTCCTATGTTTGTAGGTTAAGTGGACATGTAGTTTGTGTTGTTATTAGCAATATCACAATATTTTAGTAGTGTTTGGACTAAATTTTATATTTGTCGCATGTTATAAGCATAATATAGTTTGTAGGGGAGAAAAGTAAACATGAAAAATAAGAAGAAACCAGAACAAAGGAACATGAAATTGGTAACGGTGCTACTACCTGAAGCTCATTTAAATGGGTTAGATGATCTTGTTAGGACAAAAATGTATGCAAGTAGAAGCTGTGTTATACGTAACGCTGTACGGGATTTGCTTAAAAGAGAATTGTATAATAACAATAGTAATACGAGAACAAATACAAAAGAGTAAATGTTTAAACAATCTTTGTTAGATTCCAAAGTTTACGTGCAGACTCGGCAGGGTTCTCAGCTGAAACGATTTCACGACCAACAATTAAATAATTTGCGCCAGCTTTAATTGCAGCCTCTGCACTACCACCCTGAGTACCAACACCAGGTGAGTAAATAGGCACTTCCTCACCTAACACTTTATGCACTTCACATATTTTTTCAGGAATTGTAGCACCAACTACAGCACCATCAGCCTTGTAGGCAACATTTTTCTGTGCAAACATCAGATACTGTGGAATTGATACGCCAGTAATGGGATCGACTATAGTCTGTCCATACCCTTCAGCCGCACCTCTATGGCTCATATAAGTAAGCAAAATAACACCTTTACCTTGCTTATGGGAAGTCTCAAAAAGCGGTTTCAAACCATCATCCCAACCAATAAAAGGGTTAGCAATAATAGCATCAAACCCGGCAGCATAATAATAATCAGCTATAACCTGATTAGTATTACCAATATCGTTAATTTTTGCATCCATTATCGCCAAAAGCCCTTTAGCATGAACTTTATCCACAAGGCCTCTCACCCCATCAAACAAACCGAGAGGTAGAACAAGATGATTGTTAAATTTAACCGCACAAATATATGGATAAACCTGCTCCAGTATGGCATCTGCATTAACAATTAACTCTTGACTACTACCGGGTTTTTGAAATGGAAAATCTAAAGCTAAGACTAAACGGGAATTATTAGCTTGAGCAATTTCTTGAATTTTAGATTTAAACTGCAAAGTAAATCCTCAGGTTATTCTTATCTACTTTCATCCATTAAACACTTTTTATTTTACGTGAGGCTTAAATTTCTGAAAATTTCTAAAATAGCAAGTTACATTCACATTTAGAAGGAATACACATGGGTAAAAGCGTAACAGAGAAAATATTTGAAAAACATTTAGTCGACGGCAAAATGGAAGCAGGCGAAGAAATTGGTTTAAAGATTGATCATACATTAACTCAAGATGCAACAGGTACAATGGCGTATCTTGAGTTTGAAGCCATAGGTATTCCGCAGGTTAAAACTCAGCTTAGTCTAAGTTTTGTTGATCATAGCATGCTTCAAAACGATTTTCGTAATGCTGATGATCATCGTTATTTGCAGAGCGTTGCAGCTAAATATGGCATTATTTTTAGCAGGCCAGGTAATGGTATTTGTCATCAGTTGTATCTTGAACGGTTTGCCCAACCAGGTTTAACTTTGATAGGTAGTGATAGTCACACTCCAACAGCTGGTGGTATGGGTATGATAGCTATGGGAGCAGGTGGACTTGATGTAGCAGCAGCCATGGCAGGGGAGCCTTTCTATATTGAAATGCCAAATGTTTATGGCATCAATTTAACAGGTAAACTTTCACCGTTTGTTTCAGCAAAAGATGTTATCTTGGAAGTTTTAAGAAAAATAACTGTTAAGGGTGGAATAAATAATGTTCTTGAATACTTTGGCCCAGGCGTTAAAACTTTAAGCGTTCCAGAACGCGGAACTATAACTAATATGGGAACTGAGACTGGAGCTACTACATCCATTTTTCCCTCAGATGAAAAAACAAAACAGTTCTTAGCTAGTCAATGTCGAGAAAATCAGTGGTTTGAATTAAAAGCAGATGATGGCATGCAACAACAGCTGTATAGTGAAGTTCTTGATATTGATTTAGCAAAAGTTGAACCTCTTTTAGCCATGCCACACAGTCCAGATAATGTTAAACCTGTTAGCGAGTTAGAAGGTACACCTGTTGATCAGGTCTGTATAGGTAGCTGTACTAATTCATCGCTTAGAGATTTAAAAATTGTTTCAACCTTGCTAAAGGGTAAAAAAGTTCATGAAAACCTTAGCTTAACAGTTTCAGCAGGCTCACGCCAAGTAATGGAAAATCTCGCAGCAGCAGGGGAGCTTGAACCATTAATTCAGTCCGGCGCAAGAATTTTAGAGAACTCCTGTGGTCCATGTATAGGCATTGGCCAAGCACCAACTACGGGTGCAGTATCTCTACGTACATTTAATCGTAACTTTAAAGGCAGAAGTGGAACACAAGATGCCAAAGTCTATCTTGTTAGCCCTGAAACAGCTGTAGCAGCAGCAATTACAGGAAAAATTACAGACCCACGTAAACTTGAAATATTTCCAGAAATAGTTATGCCAAAAAAATTCATAGTAAATGATAACATGTTCATCACAGCAACTACAAATCCAAATGCTAAAGTAATCATGGGCCCCAACATTGTACCTTTACCACAATTTCAACCCACTCCCACTCAGCTTAGTGGGGAAGTCCTGCTCAAAGTTGGCGATAACATAACAACAGACGATATACTCCCAGGCGGAACAGACATAATGTCTCTGCGCAGCAACATCCCAGAAATCAGCAAATACACATTCTGTCGCGTAGACCCAAACTTTTACCAACGCGCAATACAAAAAAACGGAGGCTTTATCATAGGCGCAGAAAACTATGGACAAGGCTCCTCACGAGAACATGCAGCATTAGCACCAAAATACATTGGAATAAAAGCAGTCATCACAAAAACATTCGCACGAATCCACATGGCCAACCTAATAAATTTTGGAATACTCCCTCTAACTTTTGCCACTAAACAAGACTACGACAACATAGACCAAGGAGACCTACTAGAAATAGAAATAAATGAATTATCAGAAAAACTAACACTTAAAAACAAAACTAAAAACAAAGAAATCAAAGTCAACCTAAACCTAAGTAAACAAGAAAAAGAACAAATAAAAGCAGGCGGCAAATTAGCAGCCATAAAAGCCAAACAAAAATAAAAAGACACTCTTTTTTTATAAAAAGGATTCTCATAGTACAGCAGTTAGAACACGTTCTATGAATTTCGTTTTAATAACATACAAACACTGAAACTGGGTACCATTGAAACATTGCAGTCAATATCACAGGTCATCTTGTAATTCATCGCATATGTTAATATTTAGTTGAAAATGTTGTTAAAATTTAGTCCTCATAGACCCATCTCAACTATTTTTCTAATGTTATTGATTTCTACGCTTTTTGTACCTAATAGGAAGCGAGCCAATTTTGGATTAGCGTCAGAACCCAATGTGACAACTGTGTCGCCTTTAAAAGATATAGTAACAGTAATCCCTTCTCGCTGCAGATCTTCTGCAATTTCTTTAACCATAGGTTGTACATTTCGTACTGTTCGCAGACCAGTAACGCCGCGCTCAATTGTACCCACTATACCTTCCTGTGGCTTATCATCATCGTTTTTACGTACACTGGAAGATATTATGTCTTTTATAAACTCTTTGTCCTTAGCGTTGACATCAATTTTTTTATCTTGCGCAGTAATTTCCAAAGTTTCACTGTTATCTTGGCTTATCTTTATTTTACCGGATTTTATGCTTTCAGCTAAAAAAGTAGTCAGCAACACGCTGGTTTTTCCTCAAAAGAGAAAAAGACTATGGAGATGGTTCTGCATCTGAAGAATAAACTATGTCTAAGACTATTGATCCATTAATTTTTGCTTTCATAGGACCTGTTTCTATTGTTAGATCTTCAAAACTGAGTTTTATATCAGATTTTTTTCCCGCAAGCTTGTCCATGACTGCAATTAACGTATCACACATTGTCGCAGCAGCTTTTTCTAACCCATGAGAAGCAGTTTCTATACCTTTTTGCATAGTTTCTTTTTTGTTGTCCATAATAAAATACCACACTGCAAATAAGTGTTATTTGAAAATAAATACTTAACTGTCACCAATTATTATTTTAGTGTTACGTTAAAATTTATGACAGATTTTTGTGTACGGCAAAGCTAAATATGTAAATTAAGAACACAAATATTTGAAGGGTTATTTTGGCAGAAAAAAGCATCGTTTCAGAAAAATCAACACCGAAAAGAGAGACACACAAAATTTTAGAAACTGGACTTGACGCAGCAGAAGTAGAGAGTAAAAGAGAACAATTTGGCTTTAATGAGATTTCTGAAAAGAAAAATATTGCGTGGTTGCAGTTTGCTAAAAGGTTTTGGGGTCTTACTGCTTGGTTGTTGGAGATAATTATTATTCTTTCAGTCATTTTGCAACGTTATGCTGATGTTGGCATTATTTTGGGTTTGCTTATTTTAAATGCTGTGTTAGGTTTTGGAGAAGAGTTTAGAGCTTCAAAAGCTGTGGATGCTTTAAAGGCAAAACTAGAGGTTAATGTCCGTGTTTTAAGAGAGGGTGTTTGGAGGATTTTGTCTGCGCGTGAAATTGTGCCAGATGATGTGGTAAGAATCAGGCAGGGAGATTTTGTTCCTGCGGATGTAAAAATAGTGTCAGGTCATCTTGAGGTTGATCAGTCAGTTTTAACTGGTGAATCACTTAGTGTAGAAAAAAATCCAGATGATCTTTTGTATTCTGGTTCAGTTGTGAAGCGCGGGGAAGCAAAAGGTATAGTTATATCAACAGGACATAACACGTTTTTTGGCAGAACAGCACAACTTGTTCAGTTGGCTAAACCCAAATTGCATATTGAAAAAGTCATATCCAATGTAGTTCGTTGGTTACTTGTCATAGTTTCTATTTTAGCTATTGTAGCACTTGTTTGTTCTATGCTTAGAGGTTTTAGTGTTGCTGACACTTTACCTATTCTGTTGGTTATTTTGTTGTCTGCAATTCCGGTGGCGTTGCCAGCCATGTTTACAGTTAGTATGGCTCTTGGAGCTATGGAATTGTCCAAAAAAGGTGTGTTAATAACGCGTTTAAGTGCTACAGAAGATGCTGCAACTATGGATGTACTCTGTGTTGATAAAACTGGGACGATAACTATGAACAAGTTATCGTTAGTCAAAACTTTAATTTATAACGAGTTTAGTGAGCAAGCTGTAACGTTTTATGGCGCATTAGCATCTCAGGAAGCAAATTATGATCCAATAGATCAAGCATTTATAGAATTGGCTAAAATAGAAAAGTTACCGGTGGATACATGTTTGCAGACGAGTTTTGTTCCGTTTGACTCTAAAACACGCTACACTGAAGCGGTAATACAAAAAGATGATGAAGTGTTCAGAGTTATGAAGGGCGCGGTTAGTGTTATAAGTGAAGTGTGTGAATTAACAGAAACAGCGGTAAAGCAACTTGAGGATCAGGCACAAGAGTATGCGTTAAAGGGTTATAGGACTCTTGCAGTTGCTAAAACAGATTGCCCTAATGGAAAGTTTAGACTTGTGGGGTTAGCTGTGCTTTATGATGCACCTCGTCCGGATGCTAGACAGCTTATACATGAGTTAAATGATTTGGGAATTTCTGTCAAAATGCTAACGGGAGATGCGTTACCAATAGCTAAGGAAACTGCTAAAAGTGTTGGTTTAGGTAATCGCATATCTTTAGCTTACAATTTAAAATCAGATGTTAAAAAAAGTGGTCTGCTCATAAATGATGATGTAGCACAGGAAAGTGATGGTTTTGCAGAGGTGTATCCTGAGGATAAATACACCATTGTCAAAAAACTACAGGATAGTAAACATATTGTCGGTATGACGGGTGATGGTATAAATGATGCCCCCGCATTAAAACAAGCAGAGGTAGGTATTGCAGTAAGCAATGCTACAGATGTTGCAAAAAGCGCAGCAAGTGTAATTCTGGTAAATGAAGGACTAACAAGCATAGTGGATCTAGTTAAAAATGGTAGAATTATCTATGAACGGATAACCGCGTGGATTTTAAGCAAAATAATAAGAACACTACAAGTGTCAGTCTTTACAGTTCTAACATTTCTACTAACAGGAAATTATACGATTTCAGCTTTTGGAGTTATCATGTACTTTCTTTTAACAGACCCCGTAAAAATTGCATTATCCACAGATAAACCTCAAGGCTCAGATAAACCAGCCACATGGAAAATAACGGGAGCCATAAAAGCCTCAGCAATTTTAGGAACACTAATAATTATTGAATCCATTACAGTATTATACATAATACTTAACGTGTTTAATATATCAAGTAACAATCCAGCGATTTACACCTATACTTTTGAAATACTATTCTATTCAGCATTATTTCTTAACTTTAACGTTCGTGAAAGAAGACCCTTCTATAAATCCATGCCGAGCAAAATTCTCATACTCACCACAATTGCAAGCTTGATAATTGGAACAATACTTGTCACTATTGGAGCACCAAATTTTGTAGCAATACCCATCACTGAAACACTTATATTATTGATATTGTCAGCATTCTTTTCATTTATAATAAACGATTTAATCAAAGTCCTCATGGTACAAAAAATCGGAATAAAATGGTAAACAAAAACTTGAGAGCCAATACAGTTAAAACCAAAACTTTTCACTATATCAACTTAAGGGGATTACGTGCAGATTTCAATACGCTACTTTACTAGACTAAGAGAAATAACTGGTAAAAAAGAAGAAAAAATTTTCTTCACAGAAAAACAAAAAATCACAGTATCCCTAACGTTAAAAACATTATCTGACAGATATGGCAAACCATTCACAGACTACATTTTTGATTCAAAAGGCCAAATTAAAAATTTTCTACAACTAATAATAAACGGAGCCAGTATAACACAAGACAACAAACTTGAGATGCCACTCCAAAACGGAGACACGTTAATAATTTTACCCCCAGTCGGTGGCGGCTAAAATGGTTAATAAATAGAAGCGCTACGCTTTAGCTCCTAATTATATGGGTAGCATTCCGCCCCAGAACATTGTTTTTTTGCGCATTAATTTAACATATTCTTTGAGGACTGTTATATCTGCTTCAGTTAAATCATCCATATGGTTAGCGAACAGTTTTTTAACATCGTTTTCTGGAACTTTTACAAAAAGTACATCACGTTCAAAAACGTGTCTACCAGCGAGGGGTTTATCCATAGAAATTGCCACTTGTTCACCCATTTTAGCTTCACCTACAGCTTTACCCTCATCTTGAATCTGCTGAATTTCACCAATATCAGAACCATCTTCTACGCGTATAAGAGTCACACGGGGTTTTATTCTACCACCTTGAATTTCAACACCTGCAACTAAAGGTTTAGCTCTACGGAAAATGCAGTTAGGTAACACCATTAATTTACCAGGTTTAACAAGGGCAGCAAATTCTTCTTCGTTTTTACGTTCACGTTTTTCCTTAACCCATTTTAGATAATTATCAACAAGTTTGTAAATTATTGATTCCCTAAAAATTTTAACGCCATTAGCCTCAGCTTCTTCTTCAGCATCATGTAAAACCTTCACACCAAAAGCCAAAATCGCCCCCACAAGAGGATCACGCTGCTTAACTACAGAAGCCTCAATAACATCACGTTTACTTATATCGCCTACATCAGCACTTCTAACCTGCACATTATTAGCCTTAAGAATTTCAGCCATAGCTTCAAGTGAACCTAGAGTATCTGCTTTAGCAATAACACCGTCGATTTCTTTATTTATACGAACTCTGCCAACTTCTTCTGTGATAAGATTACAATATTTAGTTGCATTTGCACCTAGAGGTACTACGAGTAAAGGAGCCCCAGCCAATGCGTTCTCAAGATCAGGAGCAACAATTTTTACACCAGCACTTGCATAAACAGAGTCTACACTAACAAATTTGTCTCTAGGATCACGCATTTCATCTAACGCTTTAGGCACTAATAATGTGCGGACACGGGCAATAATTGGACCAAGTTTACCACCAACAACAATTAAATCATCCTTATGCAATGTGCCATCATAAACAATAGCATTTAAGGTCATACCTAAACCGGGTTCTTCTTTTACTTCTAAAACAGAACCTTTTGCAGGACCATCAGTTGTTTGAAGTTGTTTCGTTAAAAACTGTTGAGTTAAACCCACAAGCACCATTATTAGCTCAGATAACCCTTCAACTGTTTTAGCACTCGTAGGTACTAAAGCCACGTTCTGAGTAAAATCACGAATATGATCAAATCTATCAGTTTTAAAACCTAATCGGCTAAAATCGCCCATAACATTGTATAAACGATTATCAACTTCCTGCCTGACAAAATCGAGCTGCTTTGCATATGACTGTAAAAATGGTGCACCACGTGTTGACTTCCATCCAGGAACACGATCAATCTGATTAACAGCTACAATAAAAGGAGTTTTTCGCGCTTTAAGAATTTCGATACATTCAAAAGTTTGAGTCTCGAACCCACGTAAAGAGTTAACAACTAGCACTGCAATATCAGCAACGCTTCCCCCACGTCGCCTAAGATTAGTAAATGCCTCATGTCCGGGTGTGTCTACAATAAGTAAACCAGGAATTTCAATACCTGTCTTAAAGCTAGTCATGTAAGGACCAATAAGTTGCTCCAAAGTTTCAATGGGAAAAAAACTAGCACCTATATGTTGTGTTATACCTCCAGCTTCTCGAACTTGAACATTAGTTTTACGAAGCACATCAAGCAGAGAAGTTTTACCTGAGTCAACATGACCCAAAACACAAACAATTGGTTGACGAGTTGGCACTGTACTTTTTCCTCCATAAACAAAGCTATACAAGTTTAAGAGTTAAACATGTTTTGACTAATAAAAACACTTTCATTAATCAACAAAAACTATTCATTTTAAACAAGGTTTCCCACAATCAATACTTAACTAAACATGGCCTCAATTTCAAAATAGGATCAGTTAACAAATAACTTGAACTGTTCAACATAATATTTACGGTTTTCCACCGTTGATTTGAAAGTTATTTTTGAACTAATACATAGTATTCCTAAGAAGAAACTTGAAAAATTATTTCTTCTGTTTTTTACTACTACCAGATGCCATGTCGGGCCCGGCTTCAAGTTTTGCAGGCAGGTATTTGTCTACAATGTAGGTTAGACCATAGCGACTGAAAGCTTCAAGTTCTGTTTTTCGTCGGATTTTAAGGAACGTTTTGATTTCGCGTTGCCATATAGGGTCGTTTTGATATCGTGGGTCTTTTTGCAGTTCATATAGTCGTTTAATGTCTACTTCATCTAGAGGATCAGTTGGTAGTTTATATTCGATGATGTCGCTTGCCCATACACCGCTCCAAACAGCATCTGGTGTGTTTAGGTCTCGTAGGTGTGCAGCATTGGCTGAACCTGAAATGATAACCTGTGCGATGTGCATACCCCAAGGGTCGCCGTCGGTTAATATGAAAACGGGTAGATTAAGTTCATCATGTAGTCGTCGTATGAAGCTTCGTGTTTGTCTTGGAGCTTGTCCACCGCAGGAAACTAGGAGCGATTTATGTTTGTTGTGAACGTTTTCTTCTATAAATCTGGTGAAAAGTGCGCCTTTTTCGATTGCTATAACTTTATCAGCAGAGGTTTTTAGAAACTCAGAAGAAGTTATAGCTGGTCCTATGAGTACTCCGTCTGGGTGGCTGGTTAAGTTAACAGACTTTCCTTCGTATCCAGGTACTGTGTATGCTACATCTATGTCACCAAATATGGCACTACGTTCTTCGGGGAAGATATTAAAATCCTCGCGGGCGAACCCTGTAAGAGTTTCAAGATCAGTTATAATGTTATTTGACTCTTGCTGGTCGGAAAAAGTCATCTCATATGCTTGAGCAGAATAGTAGACATCTCTTAAAGTAGACGTTTTGCGTTGACTTGTAAGCTCATTGCTAAATAGCGCAACCCAGGCAAGCTGTGTAAATGGTTTAATATGTCGAATGTTTCGGGTGCTTCTTCCAACACTTTTTTCACCTAAAACGTATTGTCGAAGTTGCTCATCATAAGTTATGTTTTCAGTGCTACGACTGGGCATGTTAACTGTTGGAAATACTCCTTGATCAAGCTGTTCATATACTGAAGTTCCAAAAGATTTAAGCCCTTTTAGAACAGCCTGTTTTCTTTCAATAATTTTAGCTTTCTTCTGCTCCGCCATATTTTTGCACGCTCTTCAATAGTTTATCTACATCAGGTCGTCTAGTTTGTCCAGATAAAATGGTTGAAAATTCTGCGATTCTAGGCAAGTACTTACTAAAGATGCTAAGCCGTTTCTTTTCTAAGTGTACATGTTCTTGTCGTGTTAAAAAGTGAGAAAGCTGTCTTGAAACTTCACGAATTGCGTTTGCTTCTTCTTTACGAACTTCAATACGATCAGAAATAAACTCTTTACCAACAGTCTTGTATGGCACCTTTGTGCTACAAACATGAATAACAATAGCTATAGGCATATCTGGAGTTACTTTATAACGTCGCCAATTCATAGCAGAAATAACTTTGTATGCTACATCGCTTGCCTCATCGTAAAGAAGAGGAATTTTATTTGCAAAACGATAAATTACAAACCCACCAGTTTTAGGAACACCTCCACCATATGCAATAGCCATTTCCACAATGAATGGATGCCCAGCATATGTTGAAGGTTTACGTTGATGAACCACTAAATATTCAGGATTTAACTCTTTCATAACCCCCGCTTTAAGCAAATCTTCACCTAAAGGCGATAGACAGTTTGCATCAGGAGGCAAGAAGTCTTTGTATCGCTTCAAATTCTGCATTAACTTAACTATCTCTTCATGAGAAAGTTTTTTCGGATTTTTACTAACAGGGATTCCTGCGAAATCAAGAAATTTCTGGGCAGTAATTTCACCTACACGATGAAAATGTTGTCTAAGGAAAGTAGACATGTTAATACATGTTGTTACCTGAATAAGACGCTGTAACAATTCTACATCCACACCATATGGATGAGGATGAGTCTCCGTTGGAGGATCAGGCATAACATTTGTAACACGAGTAAACTTGTAAAGACGACCTTTTGGATCAACAAAAGTAATATTCGCATATGGATTAACCATGGCAGTTTGCTTAAAATATTCAATAATTTTAGGCATAGCCCGCAAATAATCGCCTTCAAGAGTAAACTCTATAATTGTCCCACGCCAACCGTCCTTATTAGTTACAACTTTACGATCCAAAATTATAGGCTTGTTACGTTGGATATCAATCATTAATTTGAAACTATAAATTTTTTCTTGACCAGTGCTTGAAGTTACTAAAACAGGCTTATGGGTTGTAATTTGCCCATAGAGAACAGCCATTTTTCCACCTAAACCAAAAGTACCCCTTGCCTGCTTATGCTTATATTTTGAACCGTAAAGAACTTGACCAAAAGCAGAAGGTATGAACCGAGGTTGAATACCACTACCATTGTCTTGGACCCGAAGTTTATAAATTTGAGTATCCTTTGTAGCTTCAGATTCAAAGGATAACCGCACATAGACATCTGGAGGAATTTTTTGGCTTTCTGCAGCATCAAGAGAGTTTTCTACAACTTCGCGGATAGCCACAAATATACTTCTTGACGGGTTAGTTAAACCTGCTATGTCTCGGTTTCGGTAGAAAAAATCCGATACGCTCATTTCTTCGAAAGTTGTTTGAGACACTGTCTGTTTACTCACTTCCAGTTTAAAGATGTCTATTTTTGTAAGTATATTTATTGCTCATTCTTTAAGGTAACTGAAAACAAAAAATGAATTCTTCATGCGTAAAAAGCCAAAAAAACAAAAACACATACATTTTTGCTGTAAACATGTATAAAAACAGGCAACAAATAAACACAAATTAACGCACTACTTCAAAATAGTACAAAAAACAATTTTTCAAGTTAACAGATAATAATGCACAACTATATCCTTCACATAATTTTTTGTGCATTTTAGCAATAAACCAATTAAAAAAACACAAAAAAACATAGCGCAAAAAAAGGGCATACAACTCACAAGACAAGACAATAATTTAAAATAACACCTTAATACTTAATGTAATAATCAACGTTAATAATACGGTTGGAACTGGAAAAATGAGTGAAAACAGTGCTTACTGGACAACTTTAGCTGAAAAAATAGTTGGGGTAATCCTAATAATCATCAGTGGATTAATGCTTTACTATACAGCAACGACTAGTAGTCTAGGGAAATATGACATAATATTCATATTCTTAGGAGTTGTTGTCTTAATTGTCGGTATACTTCTACTGATTGTAAGGCC
>Ga0209737_10000704_pt1 | contig 25983 bp, 40 predicted proteins | sample TergutCu122P3_FD_187284 | JGI IMG/M metagenome (GOLD analysis project Ga0209737, IMG submission 187284) | Cubitermes ugandensis P3 segment gut microbial communities from Kakamega Forest, Kenya - Cu122 P3 (SPAdes) (version 2) | ecosystem: Host-associated > Arthropoda: Insects > Digestive system... | reverse complement strand
TCAAGGGGCTTCGCCCCTTTACCGCTGGAGGCTCTTTTCTACGTTGTTTCTTCCGCCGCCGAAGGCGGCGGAAGAAACAAGAAAAACCTTAAGTTGACGGCATTGGTTGTTTTAATGATTTTCGTTGTTTTGCACAAAAATCGGGAAGGGGGTTCGGGGACAGAGTCCACGAGAAGCGGGGCTACCGCCCCGCAACACCGTATTTTCGGTGTTGATTGCAGTTGATAAAAAATATTTTTTGTGCATTATGCAATATACTGAATAGTTACGCCTCTTTTCTTTGTTCGTTCTATTTCCTTGAATTTCTTAATATTATAAAAAATACCTGAATCCGTGAGGTTTAAAGCTTTTGACGAAAAATAATAGGAGGAGTTGCGAGGCGGAGCCTCGCTTCTCGGGGGCTCCGCCCCCCGAACCCCTTTATTTTCTTCTTCACCCCCCTAGGTGTAAAAAGTCAAGAGCAAAAAACAACTCTAAAACATCGTATCTAAGCCGTTTTTCTGTCACCTAATAAAACGGACTCTACGGATTGAGGAAATAGTAATAAAAAATATGCAATGCTGTCGACTGGCAAGGAGTTTGACAGCAGACCGCACAGATAAGGTTTTTTATTGCGGAACAGTATTAAGTACGAGGTGAACTGACTATGGAAGATGTTTTAATAAACGGTAAGACGGAAGAGGTTGACGAAAAAGATGAGGTAAAGGCGATTATACGCAAATATGACGAGAAGAAAAAACAGCGTCTTGATGATGTGACAGCCACTCAGACGGTGATTTGCCTTCTGATTGCTATAAGCTTTTTTGTTGCTAATATCTTTAATCCCAATTTATGTAAAGAGCTGCTTGATTTAATCAAATGCTGTATTGAAGGCTCCAAAGGCACGTATCCGAATATACTGGACTGGCTGCCATGATACAGATGAGAGTTCGCAGCGTTAATATTGTATTTGAGTTTGCGTTTTTTGCGTTGACGGCAGTCGTATTTTCTATAGGTTCAAACTCGGCGGCGGCATTGTTCGGAGCCTGTTTTTTGCATGAATTAGGGCATGTTGCCGTGCTTGCGGGGTTCGGAGGACGTATCGGCGGAGTTCATTTCGGCGGCGGCGGAATACGGCTTCTGCCGAACAGAAACAGTTCAATATCGGCGTGGCGGGAGATAACTGTTCTTCTCGCAGGTCCGCTGTGTAATCTGCTGGCGTTTGCGATATTCAGAAACGGCTGTTTTGCGTTCTTTAACCTTATGCTTGGCATTTTTAACCTGATGCCGTTTTCGTGTTTGGACGGCGGGGCTGTTATTTTGAATTTCGGTGATATATTGGGCAAAACTCGGTTAATGACAGTAATGTTGAAAATACTGTCTGTCATAATACTGGCCGGAACGGTTGCTTATACATTATGTAACAGCAGGGCAAATTTATTTGAAACTGTAATCGTTTACTACTGCATTGCAGAAATTATAACCTAAAAAACATTGCTTGTGCAATGTTCACAAATTAATTGTGCAATGTATATAGAAAATCTACAAACAATTTTTGCGAAAAGGCTTGCTATCCGTGGAAGAGTATGGTATAATTAATAAGTTAAGTTTTTTAGAAGACTTGACATGATTGCACAGATATGCGGTGAAGCGGGAGGTTGCTTGCGGTTTGCAAGGTTTTTCCGTGGAGTATGTCCGATTTTAAACCGGGCGAAGGGAATAATGAGCACAGTTCGTGTAGATTGAAATGCTAGCTTGCGTCGGCGTCTATGTCTATTTAAGTGTGTCTAAATTCTTCATTCGGATTGTTATTCCGAATTTTTTTATTTAGACGGCACTGCACACACGGAAGCGTGTAAACCGTTTTTCCAGACCTCGCAAATTTCAAAGGAGGCGAAAAAAGTGGCAGTCAACGAAAGAATCAGATTCAAGGTTAAGGGTTACGATCACGCAACAGTTGATATTGCGGCTGCAAAGATTGTCGAAGCAGCTAAGAGAAGCGGAGCAAGAGTTTCAGGACCTATTCCGCTACCGACTGATAAGGAAATCGTTACTATTCTCCGTGCCGTTCACAAGTACAAGGACAGTCGTGAACAGTTCGAGCAGAGAACCCACAAGAGACTTATTGATGTCTTGAGACCTACAGACAAGACTATGTCAGCTCTTGATAAGCTTGAAATCCCCGCCGGCGTAGACGTCGTAATGGACGTTAAGTAGTCAGGAGGATTTTACGGCGAGAAGTTAGGCGTTGCCTAAAACCTCTGCTGTTCAATTCGTTCTTGTCTGTATATCGGCAAAATGACGGTAGTCCGTCGGTCATGTTGGCGGTATTTTACCGTTCAACCAATAACCTATATAGGAGGAAATACAAATGAAAAAAGCAATTATCGGTAAAAAAATCGGTATGACGCAGTTTTTCAATGAGGCAGGCAAAATTGTTCCCGTAACAGTTATTGAAGCGGGTCCATGTGCGGTTGTCCAGAAGAAAACAATCGAAAACGACGGCTATGCCGCTCTTCAATTCGGTTACGGCGATATGAAGGCTCATAGGGTAAACAAACCTGTTAAAGGACATTTTGACAAGGCTGATACCGGTTATAAAAAGACCCTCATCGAATTCCGTCTTGAAGACTGCGACAGTTTGAATGTCGGCGACATTGTAAAGGCCGATACTTTTGAAGTAGGCGACATCGTCGATGTCAGCGGAACAAGCAAGGGTAAAGGTTTTGCAGGTACAATCAAACGTCACGGCAACAGCAGAATTAAGGAAACTCACGGTTCGGGTCCTGTTCACAGGCACGCCGGTTCAATGGGTGCTTGTTCTTCACCGTCAAGAATTTTCAAAGGTAAAGGAATGCCCGGTCACATGGGTGCCGAAAAGGTAACAGTCCAGAACCTTGAAATCGTTAAAATAGACGTTGAAAACAATCTTATCGCAATCAAGGGTGCTGTTCCCGGGCCTAAGGGCGGAATCGTTTGCATCCGCAACGGCGTAAAAGCTTAAGGAAGGGGGAAACGTATATGTCAACAATTAAAGTTTATGATATGACTGGAAATCAGGTTTCGGAAACAGAGCTTTCTGACGCGGTTTTCGGTGTTACTCCTAACGAGGCTGTTATGCATGCGATGGTTGTTAATTACCTCGCTAATCAGCGTCAGGGTACACAGTCTACTCTCACAAGAACAGAAGTTCGCGGAGGAGGCAGAAAACCTTGGAGACAGAAGGGAACTGGTCACGCAAGACAGGGCTCTACACGTGCTCCTCAGTGGTATCACGGCGGTGTTGCTTTGGGTCCTAAGCCCAGAAGCTACAGATATACACTTAACAGAAAGGTTCGCAGAATTGGTATGAAGTCTGCTCTTTCAGTTAAGGTTCTTGATAACAACATGATAGTTCTTAACGAACTTGAGATGGACAACTTCAGAACAAAAACTATCGTTGAAATGCTTAACGCACTGGGCGTAAGCGGTAAAGCTCTTATTGTTACAGCCGAGGCTGATTTCAAGGTAATCAAGAGTGCCGCTAACATTCCCGGGGTTAAGACGGCGGCAGTTAATACGCTGAATGTTTATGATATTCTCAATTATGACAAATTCATCGTTGTTAAGAATGCAGTAGGAAAAATTGAGGAGGTGTATGCGTAATGAAGGCGCCGCAGGATATTATTCTTAAACCTGTTATCACAGAAAGAAGCATCGACGGACTTCAGGTCGGTAAGTACACCTTTAAAGTAGCTAAAGATTCCAACAAGCTCGAAATTGCTTCGGCAGTAGAAAAGCTTTTCGGCGTTAAGGTTGCTAAGGTTAACACAATGAACTGCACAGGACGTACAAAACGCGTGGGCAGATTCACAGGTAAGACAGCCGACTTTAAGAAGGCTATCGTTACTTTGACATCCGATTCAAAGAGCATTGAATTCTTTGACGGTATGTACTAAAAACAATTAACGGTTAACAGTTAACAATTAACAGTTGTTGTGTCTTTGACCGGCGGTTTTAATTGTAATTGTGTCAGTTAATTGTCGTTTATGGGAAATGCTCCCGAGAAAGCATTTGAGATTAACAGTAATCTCAGTTACTTTAACATTATATGAATGCTTTGGCATCTCATTGAACTGTTAATTGTTAACTGTTAATTGTTAATTAAATTAAGGAGAGATTAGTAAAATGGCAATAAAAAGCTATAAGCCTACTACGCCTTCACGCCGTCAAATGACGGTTACGGACTATTCTTCACTTTCTAAAGTTGCTCCCGAAAAGAGCTTGCTTGAACCAATGAAGAAAAAGTCGGGCAGAAACAGCTACGGCAGAATTACTGTTCGCCACAGAGGCGGCGGTAACAGAAAAAAATATCGTGTAATCGACTTCAAGAGGAACAAGGACAATATGGCAGCAACTGTTCTTACTCTCGAATACGACCCTAACAGAAGCGCTTTCATCGCTCTCGTCCAGTACGAAGACGGAGAAAAGAGATATATTCTCGCACCGCACAACCTTAAGGTCGGAGCTAAAATCATGTCCGGTCCCGAAGCTGATATTAAACCGGGCAACGCATTGAAACTCGCTGATATTCCTGTAGGTACTTTCATTCACGCTATTGAGCTTTACCCCGGCAGAGGAGCGCAGCTCGTCCGTTCGGCAGGTAATCAGGCTCAGCTTATGGGTAAGGAAGAAAAGTATGCTCTTATCAGACTTCCCTCAGGCGAAATGAGAAAAGTTCCGATTGATTGCAGAGCTGCAATCGGACAGGTTTCAAACATTGACCACGAGAACGTAAATCTCGGTAAAGCCGGCCGCGTCCGTAACATGGGATGGAGACCGACAGTCCGCGGTTCTGTAATGAACCCGTGTGACCACCCGCACGGAGGCGGTGAAGGACGTTCGCCTATCGGACGCAGCGGTCCTGTTACACCGTGGGGTAAACCTGCACTCGGTCTTAAGACCCGCAAGAAGAATAACCGTACGGATAAGTACATTGTTAAGCGTCGTAACGCTAAGTAATCTGAAAGGAGGAACTGTTTAATGAGCAGAAGCGTTAAAAAGGGACCTTTCGTCCAAGAGGTTCTCCTGAAGAGGGTTGAAGCTATGAACGATGCTGGCGAGAAAAAGGTTCTGAAAACTTGGAGCCGTTCGTCAACAATATTCCCTGATTTTGTAGGACACACATTCGCAGTTCATGACGGACGCAAACACGTTCCGGTTTATGTAACTGAAGATATGGTCGGTCATAAGCTTGGTGAGTTTGCACCAACGAGAACCTATAGGGGTCATGCCGGTTCTAAGACGTCAAATAACGGCAAGAGGTAAGCGGAAGGAGGAGTTTTAAATGGAAGCTAGAGCTTATTTAAGAAATGTTCGCATTTCGCCAAGAAAGGTAAAAATCGTTCTTGATTTAATCAGGAACAAACCTACCACCATAGCATTGGCTGCATTAGACCTTACTCCAAAGGCTGCTAGCCCTATTGTGGCTAAGCTTTTGAAGTCCGCTATGGCTAATGCCGAGAACAATCACAACATGAATAAGGATAGTCTTTATGTTGCCGAATGCTTTGTTTCTCCAGGTCCCATGATGAAGAGAATGAGACCGAGGGCACAGGGCAGAGCGTTCAGAGTTATCAAGAGGACATCACACATTACAATCGTTCTTAGAGAAAAAGAATAATCCCAAGGAGGTTTAATTAATGGGCCAGAAGGTTAATCCGCACGGTCTCCGTGTCGGCGTTATAAAAGATTGGGATTCACGCTGGTTTGCGAACAAGGCGGATTTCGGCGACACCCTTGTCGAGGACTACAACGTCCGCAACTTTATTAAGAAGAGTTTGTATGCGGCTGGTGTTCCGAAAATCGAAATCGAGCGTTTCGCAGATAAAGTCAGAATCCACATCCACTGTGCTAAGCCTGGCATCGTTATCGGTAGAGGCGGTACAGAAATTGACAAGCTTAAAGTTAAGCTTGAAGCTATGATGAAAAAACAGGTTTTCGTCAATATTATTGAGGTTAAACAGCCTGATATGTCTGCACAGCTTGTTGCAGAGAAAATCGCTCTTGACCTTGAAAACCGTGTTTCTTTCAGACGCGCTATGAAGCAGTCAATCAGCAGAACAATGCGTCTCGGTGCAAAGGGTATTAAGACCCGCGTTTCAGGACGTCTCGGCGGCGCTGAAATCGCAAGAGCTGAGAGTTACCATGAAGGTACAATCCCGCTTCAGACAATTCGTGCAGATATTGATTACGGTACTGCCGAAGCTCATACAACATACGGACGTCTCGGCGTTAAGGTATGGGTGTATAAGGGTGAAATCCTCAAGGGTGACGACGCTAAGATTGCAGCTCAGAGAGCTAAGTTTGAGAAGAAACCCGAAGATAGGGCTCCGAGAAAACGCCGTGACGATAACCGTAACAATAACAGAGACGGTCAGAAGCGTGGCGGATTTAACAACCGTGATAACAACGGCGGTAACAGGGGCTTTAACCGCAACAATAATAAAGAGGGAGGTAACAAGTAATGCTGCTTCCAAAAAGAGTAAAATACCGCAGAGTTCACAGAGGCCGTTTGACCGGTAAGGCGCTAAGCGGAAACACAGTAACATACGGTGACTTTGGTCTTCAGGCAACAGAACCGGCTTGGATTACCTCCAATCAGATTGAATCTGCCCGTATCGCTATGACACGTTATATCAAAAGAGGCGGTCAGGTTTGGATTAAGATATTCCCTGACAAGCCTGTTACAGAGAAGCCTGCCGAGACCCGAATGGGTTCAGGTAAAGGCTCGCCTGAATACTGGGTAGCTGTTGTTAAGCCAGGCAAGGTTATGTTTGAAATCAAAGGCGTTGCAGAAGAAGTTGCAAGAGAAGCTATGCGTCTCGCTATGCACAAACTTCCTGTAAAGTGCAAATTTATTGTTAAAGAGCAAGGAGGGGAGCAGTAATGAAAGCATCTGAAATCAAAGATATGACTGTTGCTGAAATGTCTGAGAAGCTTGTCGGCTTAAAAGAAGAGCTCTTCAATCTCCGCTTCCAGCTCGCTGTAAATCAGCTCGAAAACACAGCCCGCATCAAGGTTGTTAAGAAGGATATCGCCCGTATCAAGACGAACCTGCGTTCTGCAGAGCTTGGTCTGCGATAGGAAAGGGAGGATTTAGCTAATGTCTGCTGAAAGAAACTTAAGAAAAACCAGAGTTGGTAAGGTTGTAAGCGATAAGATGGATAAGACTGTTGTTGTTGCCATCGTTGACAATGTTAAACACCCGCTCTATAAGAAAATTGTTAAGCGTACCGTTAAGTTCAAGGCTCATGATGAAAAGAATGAGTGCAATACCGGTGACATCGTTGAGATTATGGAAACACGTCCCCTTTCTAAGGATAAGAGATGGCGTGTTATGAATATTATCGAGAAGGCTAAGTAAGTTTTTTAGCTTGAAAGGAGGAACTCGCTGTGATACAGATGCAGACTTATCTTAAAGTCGCTGATAACACCGGAGCAAAAGAGCTTATGTGTATCAGAGTTCTGGGCGGCACACGCAGAAGATATGCAAATATCGGAGACGTTGTCGTTGCTTCCGTTAAGAAAGCAACACCCGGAGGCGTTGTTAAAAAGGGCGATGTTGTAAAGGCGGTTATAGTCCGTTCGGCTAAGGGTCTCGGAAGAGAGGACGGAACATATATTCGTTTCGACGAAAATGCCGCAGTTATTATCAAGGAAGATAAGAACCCTAGGGGAACACGTATTTTTGGACCAGTTGCTAAGGAACTTCGTGAAAAAGAATACACGAAAATCCTAAGCCTTGCTCCCGAAGTACTTTAATCGGAGGTGTCATTAATGAGCAATAAGGTACACATTAAAAGCGGTGACACTGTCGTTCTTCTAAAAGGCAAGTACGAGGACAAGTTCGTTAAGAACGGTTCCAGAAAGACCGGCAAGGTTCTTGAAGTCAGTCCTAAAGAAGGCAAGGTCATTATTGAAGGAATAAACATCATCACAAAGCACGTTAAACCCCAGAGACAGGGTCAGCAGGGCGGAATCGTTAAGGCTGAAGCTCCTGTTTATGCCTGCAAAGTTCAGCTCGTTTGCCCTAAGTGCGACAAGCCGACAAGAACAGGCCGCACATTTGACGATGAAGGCAACAAACTTCGCGTTTGCAAAAAGTGCGGAAAATCATTTAAGTAGGAGGATTTTACAGTATGGCAAGGTTAAAGGATTACTATAACAGCACTGTGGCTCCTGCAATGATGAAGAAGTTCGGCTATAAGAGCGTTATGCAGATTCCAAAGCTCGAAAAGGTCGTTATCAATGTAGGTGCCGGTGAGGCAAAGGAAAATTCTAAGGTTATTGATGCGATTATGACAGACCTTACTGCAATTGCAGGTCAGAGACCTATAGTTTGTAAAGCTAAGAAGTCCGTCGCTAACTTTAAACTCCGTGAAGGTATGCCTATCGGTGTTAAGGTTACTCTCAGAAGCGAAAGAATGTACGAGTTCACAGATAAGCTTTTCAATGTAGCTTTCCCTCGCGTTCGTGACTTCAGAGGCATCAATCCCAATTCATTCGACGGCAAAGGAAATTACTCCACAGGTATCAAGGAACAGCTTATATTCCCTGAAATCGAGTACGACAAGATTGACAAGGTAAGAGGTATGGATATTAACTTTATCACCACTGCCAAAACTGACGAAGAAGCAAAGGAATTGCTTACCCTTTTGGGTGCGCCTTTTGTAAGGTAGTTTAGGGAGGATATGATTAAAAATGGCTAAAAAAGCAATGATTAATAAGCAGCAGAGAACTCCCAAGTTTTCCACAAGAGCATACACAAGATGTAAAATTTGTGGCAGACCTCATGCGTATCTGAGAAAATACGGAATCTGCCGTGTTTGTTTCAGAGAACTTGCACATGACGGTCAGATACCGGGTGTTAGAAAAGCAAGCTGGTAAAATTACGAGAAGGAGGTTATTCGGAATGCAAATCACCGATACAATCGCAGATTTACTGACAAGAATTCGTAATGCGAATTCAGCTAAGCACGCCATGGTTGACGTTCCTGCTTCTAATGTGAAGAAGTCTATTGCTCAGATTCTCGTTGATGAGGGTTATGTAAAAGGCTTTCAGTTCATTGAAGACGGTAAGCAGGGTGTTATCAGAATTACACTGAAATACAGCGATAATAAATCGCCCGTCATCACAGGCTTACGCAGAGTGTCTAAACCTGGTCTGCGTATTTATTCAAGCTGCGAGAATATGCCTAAGGTTCGTAAGGGCTTGGGTATAGCAATCGTTTCAACGTCTAAAGGTATCGTTACCGACAAGAAAGCCAGAGAGCTTAAAGTCGGCGGCGAAGTTTTAGCTTACGTTTGGTAATAAGGAGGATACTGATATGTCAAGAATAGGTAAAATGCCTATTAGTGTCCCTGCTGGTGTTACAGTTGATAACACTGCTAACCTTATTACGGTTAAAGGACCTAAGGGCGAAATCGCTAGACAGTTCAGCCCCAAGATGATTATTGAAATCTCCGAGGGTGTTGTTACTGTTCAGAGACCTGACGATGAGAAGACCAACAGGTCGCTCCACGGTCTCACAAGAACGCTTATATCCAACATGGTTACAGGCGTTACAACAGGTTTCTCAAAGACATTAGAAATCGAAGGCGTAGGTTACCGTGCCGCAAAACAGGGAAAGACGCTTAACCTTACAATAGGTTATTCTCACCCGGTTACTTTTGACGACACAGATGACTACACAATTGACGTTCCCGCTCCTAATAGAATTATTGTCAGCGGTATCGACAAACAGGTCGTAGGTCAGATTGCGGCTGAAATCAGAGAAAAGCGTCCGCCTGAGCCGTATAAAGGCAAGGGTATCAGATATGCCGGCGAAGTTATCATCCGTAAGGAAGGTAAGACTGGTAAGGGCAAGAAGTAATTAACAAAGGAGTAAAATGCTATGATTAAAAAGTTTGAACGCAATAAGGCCAGACTTAAAAGACATTGCAGGGTTCGCTCAAAAATTTCCGGTACTCCTGAGTGTCCGCGTCTGAACGTTTTTCGCTCATCCAAGCATATCTATGCTCAGGTTATCGACGACGTTAACGGTGTAACTCTTGCTTCCGCTTCAACCATGGATAAGGGTTTTGAAGGCAACGGCGGCAATGTCGAAGCTGCACGTAAAATCGGCGAGACTGTTGCTAAGAATGCTGTCGCTAAAGGTATCACGACTGTTGTTTTTGACAGAGGCGGTTACCTTTACCACGGAAGAGTTAAGGAACTTGCTGACGGTGCCCGTGAAAACGGTCTACAGTTCTAAGAGGGAGGATAAACTATGTCTAAAATAGACGCACACGGCTTGGAGCTTGAAGAAAGAGTTGTTGCCATCAACCGCGTTTCTAAGACTGTTAAGGGCGGACGCGTTATGAAGTTCTCGGCTCTTGTAGTTGTCGGTGACGGTAACGGCACTGTGGGCTTCGGTCTCGGTAAGTCAGGAGAAGTTCCTGACGCAATCCGTAAAGGTATCGAAGATGCCAAGAAGAACCTTACTAAAGTAAATCTCAGAGGAACAACAATCCCTCACGAAATTATCGGTGCATTCGGCGCAGGCAGAGTTCTTTTGAAACCCGCCGCTCCCGGTACTGGTGTTATCGCTGGCGGTCCTGTACGTTCGGTACTTGAAGTTGCCGGTATTAAGGATATCAGAACAAAGTCTCTTCGTTCTAACAATCCTTGCAATGTAGTCAGAGCTACAATCAACGGTCTTACGGCTTGCACAACTGCAAGAGAAGTTGCTGCACTTCGCGGCAAGACTGTTAAAGAAATCTTAGGTTAAGGAGGCAGTAAGGAAATGGCTAAGAAGATTATCCTTAAGAAAAGTTTAATCGGCAGAAAGCAAGACCAAATCGCTACTGCCAAGTCGCTCGGTTTAAAGAAAATCGGCGACACCACCGTTCAGCCTGATAACATTCAGACTGAAGGCAAGATTAACAAAATAATCCACCTTATTGAGGTACAAGAAGCGTAAGCAAGGAGGTGCAATAAAACCATGAGGATTCACGAATTAACACCTGCCCCTGACTCCAATAAGGCGGTTAAGCGTGTCGGCAGAGGTCACGGCTCAGGCAGCGGCAAAACTGCTGGTAAGGGTCATAAGGGTCAGAACGCACGCAGCGGCGGCGGTGTAAGAATCGGCTTTGAGGGCGGACAGATGCCTTTGGCAAGACGTGTCCCTAAGAGAGGATTCAACAATATCTTCGGTACAACTTACAGCGTTGTCAATGTTTCGGATTTGAATTCATTTAATGACGGTACTGTAGTAGATACTGAGCTTCTCGTTGCTTCAGGTCTTGTTAAAAAGCTAAACGACGGAGTTAAAGTTTTAGGTAACGGCGAGCTTACGTCTAATGTTACCGTTAAGGCTGCTAAATTCTCCAAGAGTGCAATTGAAAAGATCGAAAAGGCCGGCGGGAAAGCAGAGGTGATGTAGTGTGTTTGAAACTCTGAGAAATGCCTGGAAGGTCGGGGATTTACGTAAGAAGCTCCTATACACTTTATTCATGATAATCATCTTCAGAATAGGCAGTGCTATTACTGTCCCGTTTCTCGATATAGATGCAGTCGGTACGTGGATGAAAGATACTGCCAAGGACGGAAATTTCCTTGAGTATATGAACGTCATGACGGGCGGTGCCTTGTCTAAGGCTACTATCTTCGCTCTTTCAATCACGCCGTACATCAACGCATCGATTATCATGCAACTTTTAACTTATGCATTGCCTCCTTTAGAGCGTCTCCAACAGGAGGGCGAAGAGGGTCGCAAGAAGATTAATAAGATTACAGCCGTAGTGGCTTTGGCTCTTGCGGCATTTATGTCAATCGCTTATTACTTCACACTCAAAAACAGCATGAAAGCTGTCAGAGCCGGTTCAGGTTCGGTTGATGCCGGTACGTTTGCTCCGTTTAAAACGTGGGAAAACTGGTTTATCGGTGCGATTATTGTTGTCAGCTTTATGGCCGGTGCTTCACTTGTTATTTGGATGGGCAACAGAATCAACGATAAAGGTATCGGAAACGGCGTTTCAATGCTCCTTTTCGCAGGTATTGCAGCGCGTTTCCCTACAGATGTGGGTATGCTGGCGGGACTTACAAAGAATAACCCGAGCAAGTATCTGTTCGTTTCAATCGGTGTTGCTCTGTTCTTCGTACTGATGATTGGCTTCGTAGTATTTATGAACGAATCCGAAAGAAGAATTACAATCCAGTATGCCAAAAGAGTCGTCGGACGTAAACAGTACGGCGGTCAGAAATCGCATATTCCAATAAAAATCTGTATGAGCGGCGTTATGCCAATCATCTTCGCTATGTCCTTCATGTCGCTGCCGACGACGATTCAGATGTTTAAACCTTTGACGCCTGGCGTCACAAGCGGTTTCTACTATTATTTCTGTCATTTCTTCAGCACAAGAAGCTATTCATATGCGGCAATTTATTTCCTTCTCATTATCGGATTTAACTACTTCTATGTTTCGATGCAGTATAATCCTGTTGAGATTGCAAACAATCTGCGTACAAGCAACGGCGGTATCCCAGGTATCAGACCTGGTAAGCCGACATCTGATTATATTAAGAGAATTCTTTCGAAACTTACTCTTGTTGGTGCGTTCTTCTTGGGCGTTATCGCAATCGTTCCGATTTTCGCTTCGATTTTCGACAAGAACCTTGCGTCGCTTTCAATGGGCGGTACTTCGCTGCTTATCGTTGTAAGCGTTGCGCTTGAAACAACCCGTACGCTTGAATCACAGATGATGATGCGTCACCATAAGGGTTTCTTAAAATAAGGAGTTAGTTACTATGAATTTGATATTTTTAGGTGCACCTGGTGCAGGAAAAGGTACTCAGGCTGAAGTTGTTTCCGATACCTATGGCATTCCTCAGATTTCCACCGGTAATATTCTTCGTGAAGCCGCTAAGAACGGTACGGAGTACGGTGTGAAAGCTAAGGCGGCTATGGACAGCGGAGCACTTGTTTCCGATGAGATTGTTATCGGTATTCTTAAGGAAAGAATTGCGGAGGACGACTGTCAGAAAGGATTTATCCTTGACGGTTTTCCGAGAACGGTTCCCCAGGCCGAGGCTCTCGACGCCATGGGCGTTAAGATTGACAAGGTTATCGAAATTTTCGTAGCCGATGAGACAATCAAGCAGAGAGTTTCAGGAAGAAGAGTATGTGAAAATTGCGGAAGCTCTTATCATGTTGTATATAAACCTACAGCAGAAGAGGGCATTTGCGACAAATGTTCGCATAACACAATTATTCGCAAGGACGATATGCCAGAAACGGTTATTGAAAGACTTTCGGTCTATCATGAGAAAACAGCTCCCCTCAAGGACTATTATGCAAAACAGGGCAAGCTTGTTACTGTTGAGGGTCAGGAAGAGGTCGCAGACACTTCAAGACTTACTCTTGAAGCAGTTAAGGCTTAATCTATGATAACCATCAAGTCCAAAACTGATTTAGCTAAAATGCGTGAGGCTGGCAAACTTGCCGCCGAAACGCTGAAGCTTGCAGGCGAATCCATAAAGGCAGGTATGTCAACCCTTGAGCTTAACGGTATTATTCATGATTTTATCATAAGCCGAGGCGGTGTACCGGCAACTTTAGGTTACGAAGGTTTCCCTGCGAGTGCGTGTATCTCGGTAAACAACGAGGTCATTCACGGAATTCCCCGTGCGACTAAGAGATTTAAAGAAGGCGATATAGTAAGCGTTGACATTACTGTTCAGCTTGACGGTTTTCACGGTGATACGTGCAAAACATTCGCCTGCGGTAAAATCTCCAAGGAAGCGCAGGAACTTTTAGATGTTACGGAAACCGCACTTTATAAAGGTATCGAAGCCGCACAGGCGGGAGCAAGGCTAGGCGATGTTTCTTACGCCGTCGGAAATTACTGCACAGAACGCGGTTACGGCGTTGTAAAGGATTTCTGCGGTCACGGTATCGGCAAGCAATTCCACGAGGACCCCGAAATTCCGAACTTCGGGAAAAGAGGGGAAGGTCCGAAACTTCAGCCCGGTATGACGCTTTGTATCGAACCGATGATTAACGTCAAAGGCAGCAAGGTGAAGATTATGGGGGACGGTTGGACTGTCCGTACAGTAAACGGCTCACTTTCGGCACATTTTGAGCATACAGTCGCCATCACCAACGAGGGTCCCGTTATTTTAACGGCGCTTTAGACTGGAGGGGACTATGAACGCTGTAAAAGGCACAGTAGTAAAGGCGATTGCGGGGCGTGATAACGGCAAGTTTTTTGTTGTCACAGAAACCGACGGTAAGTTCTGTTACATTGCAGACGGCAAGGAACGGAAACTTTCAAATCCTAAAAAAAAGGCTTTGAAACACGTTTCCAAAACTCTGAAAGTAATAGATTTGGAAGGTATAACCGATAAAAAGCTCAGGAAAACGCTGAGTGGCTTAGTTTCGATAGGAGGATAAGGCTATGGCAAAAGAAGATGTAATCGAAGTTGAGGGTGTTGTAACCGACGCTTTGCCTAACGCAACATTTAAAGTTCAGCTTGAGAACAAGCACGAGATTTTGGCTCATATATCTGGAAAACTCAGGCAGAACTATATCAGAATTGTTCCCGGTGACAAGGTTAAACTGGAGCTTTCTCCTTATGACCTGACAAAGGGAAGAATTACTTGGCGTGTTAAGTAACAAGTAACAATTAACCATGAACAGCGACAGTCATTTGTTGAGGTTCAATATACTAAGGAGGTATTTCAATGAAAGTCAGACCTTCAGTTAAACCGATTTGCGAGAAATGCAAGGTTATTAAACGTAAGGGCAGAATAATGGTAATCTGCGAAAATCCTAAGCATAAGCAGCGTCAGGGCTAAGGCTCTGAGCATTAATGGAGGTGCAAGAACAATATGGCAAGAATTTCCGGTGTTGACCTTCCTAAAAACAAGAGAGTTGAAATAGGACTCACTTATATCTTCGGAATAGGTCATTCTACTGCTGTTAAAATCCTTGAGGGAACAGGCGTTAGTGCCGACACCCGTGTTAAGGATTTATCAGAAGACGATGTAGCTAAGCTTCGTGATTATATCGACGCAAACTTTACGGTTGAAGGCGATTTACGTCGTGAGGTTGCACTCAATATCAAGAGACTTGTTGAAATCGGTTGCTACAGAGGCGTTCGTCACCGTAAGGGTCTGCCCGTTAGAGGACAGAGAACCAAGACTAACGCAAGAACCCGTAAGGGTCCTGTTAAGACAATCGCCAACAAGAAAAAGTAAGGGAGGTATGAGCTTTGGCACAGCAGAAGGGTAAAAAGGTTACTGCAATCAGAAGACGTAGAGAACGTAAAAACATCGAAAGCGGCGCAGTTCATATCCAGTCCACTTTTAATAACACAATTGTTACCGTTACAGACACTCAGGGTAACGCTATCTCGTGGGCAAGTGCGGGCGGCTTAGGCTTCAGAGGTTCAAAGAAGTCAACTCCGTTTGCGGCTCAGACTGCTGCTGAAACAGCTGCTAAAGCTGCTATGGAGCACGGTTTGAAGATTGTTGAGGTTTATGTTAAGGGACCGGGTTCAGGTCGCGAGGCTGCTATCAGAGCTTTGCAGACTGTAGGTCTTGATGTTAAGCTGATTAAAGACGTAACCCCAATTCCCCACAACGGATGCCGTCCTCCCAAGAGAAGACGTGTCTAATTATAGCGGAGGTGTAATTAATTAATGGCTAGATATACTGGTGCGGTCTGCAAGCTTTGCAGACGTGAAGGCAAAAAGCTGTTCCTCAAGGGCGAGCGTTGCTACACAAATAAGTGCGGTATCGACGAGAGGAATGACGAAAGAAAAAAAGGCACTCCGGGTCAGCACGGTATGAACCGTAAGAAAGTATCAGAGTACGGAACCCAGCTTAGAGCTAAGCAAATGACAAGACGCTTTTACGGCGTTTTGGAAGGTCAGTTCTACCACTATTTTGAGATGGCTGAAAAGAGACCAGGCAAGGCTGGCGAAAACCTCCTTATCCTTCTCGAAACACGCCTTGATAACGTGGTTTACAGATTAGGTTATGCTAACTCAAGAGCTCAGGCAAGACAGCTCGTCGTTCACAACCATTTTACAGTTAACGGAAAGAAGGTTAACATTCCTTCTTACTTACTAAAGGTTGACGATGTAGTAGCTGTATGTGATAAGAGCAAGGCTACGGATTCTTTCAAGGTTATCCTCGAAGCTAACAGCGGCAGGACTTCTCCTATGTGGCTTGAAGTTAATAAGGAAGCCGCCAGTGCTAAAATCGCAAGACTTCCGATGAGAGAAGATATTGATTTAGACGTTGAAGAACAGCTCATCGTCGAATTGTATTCTAAGTAATATTTTAAGAGTTTTTGCGAAATTAGGAGGGTTTTTATGCTTGAGAAAATCAATAAGCCTGATATCGAAACTGTCGAACTTAAAAGTGACGGCAAATACGGTAAATTCGTTTTAGCACCTCTGGAGCGCGGTTACGGCATAACAGTCGGTAACAGTCTCAGACGCGTGCTGCTCTCCTCGCTTCCGGGTGTGGCTGTTACCTCTGTTAAATTCCAAGGTACAGACGGTACAGTGCATCATGAATTGTCCACGATTCCGGGTGTAAAAGAAGATGTAACGGAAATCATTCTTAGCATTAAGGGATTAACCGCTAAGTTATACGGCGAAAGTCCCAAGACTGTTTATATTGAAGCCGAAGGCGAATGCGTAGTAACCGCAGGTGATATTAAGACTGATTCCGAGGTTATCATACTCGACCCCGCTATGCATATTGCAACACTTGGCAAGGACGCAAAGCTTTTCATGGAAATTACGATTGACAAGGGCAGGGGATATGTTTCTGCTGAACGCAATAAGAAACAGGTTAACTTCCCCGTTGATGTAATCGCTGTGGACAGCATTTATACACCTGTTTTAAAGGTTAACTACACCGTCGAGGACACTCGTCTCGGTCAGGTAACCGATTATGACAAGCTTACTCTTGAGGTATGGACTGACGGTACCGTATCGGCCAAGGAAGCTCTGTCGCAGGCAGCCAATCTCCTCAACGAGCATCTGAAGCTGTTTGTTGACCTCTCTGATGAGGCAACGATTGCTGAGATATTAGTCGAAAAAGACGAAAAGGGTAAAGAGAAAATCCTAGAGATGACCATTGAGGATCTTGACTTATCAGTGCGTTCTTTCAACTGTCTCAAGCGTGCCGGAATTAATACGGTTGATGACTTGATTAATAAGTCAGAAGAAGAAATGATGAAGGTTAGAAACCTTGGTAAAAAATCCTTTGATGAGGTTAAGGAGAAGCTCCAGTCGCTTGGCTTTGAGCTTCAGTCTGAAGAGGAGTAACTAATCACCGGCAGCTTGCCGGTAAAGGAGTGAATTAACAATGCCGGGTACAAGAAAGCTAGGCAGAACTACTGACCATAGAAGAGCTATGCTCAGAGGTATGGTAACTTACTTGCTGGAGAACGGTCAGATTGAAACTACCGTTACACGTGCTAAAGAAGTTCGTGCTGTTGCAGAGAAGATGATTACTATCGGTAAGACAAATGACCTGCACTCCAAGCGTCAGGTTTTGGCGTACGTTACCAAAGAGGGCGTTGCCAAGAAACTGTTTGATGAAATTTCACCTAAGTATGCCGACAGAAACGGCGGATACACACAGATTATTAAGACTGGTCCCCGCCGTGGTGACGCTGCTGAAATGGCTATCATTAAGCTTGTTTAATATTGATAAGATATTAATAAAAAAGACTGCTCATTATGGGCAGTCTTTTTATTATTGATTTTTACAGAAGTTTCTTAATAATTTCGTTACGCTCTTCCTGACACAGCAGAACAGGCGGAATATCATATACAGTTCTGGCGCCTGTTTCACCGTTTTTACCGAGTCTGTATGCCGCTCTTGTGTAAGCAATCAGTATCGAAGCCGTAAATTCGGGATTCGAATCAAGCTTAATTGAAAATTCTGTTACATGGCGGTTATCCTCGCCTGTGTTACTCATTCTGATAACATTTCCGCCGTGCATAAGCTTGCTGTGATTAGCCTTTAATTCTTCCTTCGAGATAAAATTCACTTCGGTATCGTACTCGTCAAAGTAGTTTGGCATAGATTTTATTTCCGAGGCAATCCGCACCGTATCCGCACCGTCTTTCGCCGCAACGTAACAAATCCTTTTATGCTTTTCGCGGGTTGAAAGGGCAGGGGAGTTGCCTTTTCTAATTGTGTCGACAGCCTCTTCTATCGGAACCGTGTACTGGATTGCATCGGCAACGCCCTCAACACGGCGTATCGCATCAGAATGTCCCTGACTTACGCCTTTGCCCCAAAATGTGTATGTCGTACCCTCTGGCAGTATTGCACCCATGTAAAGACGCATGAGCGAGAACATCCCCGGGTCCCAGCCGACTGAAACGATTGAAATATGACCGCCGTTGGTTGCCGCTTCATTAACTTTACTGAGATATTCAGGGATTTTTGCGTGCGTATCAAAGCTGTCAACTGTATTAAACATTTTCGCAAACTCTACGCCCTGAACAGGCAGGTCGTTCGCAGAACCTCCGCAAAGAATCATAACATCAATTTTGTCTTTCCATTCTACAGCACTGTCAACATGGACAACGGGCACATCTGCCTTTATTTCAAGAGAAGAGGCGGGCTGTCTTCGGGTAAACACGGCAACAAGCTCCATATCGGAGTGCTTCATAAGCTCCGATTCCACACCTCTGCCGAGGTTTCCGTAACCGCAAATTCCTACTCTAATCATGTGTTATGCTCCTTTACATCATATATCATTGACTATTTTATCCAACCCTGTTTTTTCCAGTGCTCTTTGTCAAGCTGACACCAGTTGTATTTATTTTGAACCGTTTTCATTATCGAGAAAATAAAGCGTGATTTTATGCCGTGCTTTACCTTGCCTGAAGTTTTAATAATTTTTCTTGCGGTTTTGCCGACGGCTTTAAGTATTTTTTGACGTTTTTTTTCGGTAATGTCATCCCAACAGGTTGCGGCTAACCGAAAAGCCAATAGGTAAGATTTTGCACCGCCCCACCAAAAGAACTGTCTTTGCATGGATTTCGCAACTCCTTTGTGTCCGACGCCGCCAGTCGTAGATACGACAACCCCTATTTTCTTGAACATGGCGGGATGCGGGCGGTGGGCATAATAGCGGTAAGCCATATGGTCAAAGAAACACTTCATCTGCCCCGTAACTTCCAAAACATAAACAGGGGAACTGAATATGACCGCATCAGCTTCTTCAATAGCCTTAATTATCGGATGAACGTCGCTGTAATGCGGGCAACTTTCTTCGCCTTTGTTGAAACAATTGAAACATCCCATGCAGGGTTTTATTCCCACTCGATAGTTGCGGGCGGCTTAGGCGATATATCGAAAACAACACGGTTAACCCCTTTAACCTCTGATGTAATTCTTGCAGCAACGGTATCAAGCACATCATAAGGCAAGCGGACGGAACCTGCCGTGACAAAATCCTGAGTTGAAACAGCACGGAGTGCAATTGTTTCCTCGTAACATCTTTCACTGTCACGGACGCCGACAGTCCGAACATTGGGCAGAACGGCAAAATACTGCTTAACTTCCTTATTTAGACCAGCTTTGTCAATCTCTTCACGGAAAATTGCATCGGCTTCACGGAGCAAGTCAAGTCTGGGCTTTGTAAGTTCGCCCAAACAACGCACTGCAAGCCCAGGGCCCGGGAAAGGCTGACGGTTAGTGAAAATATCGGGCATACCAAGCTTTTTGCCGCATTCACGAACCTCTTCTTTATAGAGCATTCTGAGCGGTTCGATAATTGCCTCAAATTCAATATTTGCAGGCATACCGCCGACATTGTGATGAGCCTTAACCTGCTTGTGACCGTCTGCGCCGCTTTCTATAATATCAGGGTAAATCGTGCCTTGAACAAGGCAGCCTGTCTCTCCCATTTTCTTGGCTTCTTCCTCGAAAATTCGGATAAACTCCTCGCCGATAATCTTTCTTTTTTGTTCGGGGTCAGTAACGCCCTTGAGTTTCTCAAGGAAACGCTCCTCGGCGTCAACACGGATTAAATTAATTTTGTATGTGTCACGGAAGAGGGAAGTAACCTCGTCACCCTCATTTTTACGCATGAAACCCGTATCTACAAAAAGGCACGTTAATTTGTCACCGACAGCTTTATGTGCAAGTACAGCACAAACTGCAGAATCAACGCCGCCGCTCAAAGCACAAAGAACAGGACGTCCTGCGGCCTGTTTTTTTATATCCTCACAGATGTCTGCAATAAATTCGTCCATAGTTCCCTTAAGATTTGATGTTATCATATTTACCCTCCAAATTTAATCTAACCAACTATAGGGGCAACTTTTAAATGCAAGGGATAGAGGCGGCGGATTTTAATCTGTCCGCCTATAGACCGCCGTCCGCCGACATAGTCAGCGAGCGTAATCTTAGGCTTTGCCTAAGATTACAAGATTTAAGATAAAGCGCCCTAAGGAACTGTGACAAATAACTTGCCTATTTGCCTTCTCTTTTTGCCGTTATGCGTTGTCGAAAATTCTCGTTTTGCGTCAGCAAAACTGCGGTTTTCTCCTAGCCTAATAACAAAAAATACTGCGGCAAATTTAGGCAAGTTATTCATCAACAGTTCCTAAACACGGTATTCAAACGAATTTACATCTTGTGATATTCCTGTAACGGACGTACGCATTCGCTCTTATGCAGGATTTTTTCGGCAATACCTTCAACGCTGGCCATAGCTGCCGTTAGGGTTGTCATATACGGTATGTTGAATTTAATTGCTGCTTTTCTTATATAAGAATCGTCGTCGCTGCTGCGTTTGCAGCCGTTCGGAGTGTTGATAATCATAGCAAGCTGATTGTTGCGTATTGCATCGTCAATGTTAGGTCTGCCCTCATACATTTTCTTGATAAGTTCAGCCTTGATACCTCTCTCGGTAAGATACGTGTAAGTTCCTCCTGTAGATATAATCTTAAAGCCTAATTCAGAAAGACGTCTTGCAACGGCAACCGACGCTTCTTTATCCTTGTCGGCGATAGAGATAAGCACGGAACCTGACAGCGGCAGAACTGTTTTACTTCCTTCCAAAGCCTTGCAGAAAGCTATGCCGAACGTATCTGAAAGTCCGAGAACTTCTCCTGTCGAACGCATTTCCGGTCCGAGCACAGGGTCGACCTCAGGGAACATATTAAACGGGAACACAGCTTCTTTTACGCCGTAATACGAGATTTCAGGACAGGTCATAGACGTCAGGTCAATTTTCTCGCTCGTAAATTCAGACATGACAAGTTTTGTTGCAATGTTTGCCATATTAAGATTGCAGACTTTGGAAACAAGCGGAACTGTTCTCGATGCACGGGGGTTGGCTTCAAGAACATAAACCTTTCCGTGGTGAATTGCATATTGGATGTTCATGAGACCTACAACGCCGAGTTCACCCGCAATTCTGCGTGTATAGTCACGGATTGTTTCGAGTTGTTCATCCGAAATATTTACGGTCGGAATAACGCACGCCGAGTCTCCCGAGTGAATGCCCGCATATTCGATATGCTCCATAACTGCGGGAACAAACGCATGACCGTCAGCGGCAAGAGCGTCTGCTTCGCATTCAATGGCATTGTCAAGGAAACGGTCAATCAAAATCGGAGCGTCGTCGCTGATATACTGTGCATTTGTTTTGATATACTGACGAAGCTGTTCGTTTTCAAAGACGACTTCCATTGCTCGTCCGCCCAATACGAACGAGGGACGAACCATAACGGGATAACCGATGCGGTTTGCGACGGCAACGGCTTCCTCATAGTTGCACGCCATCCCCGACTCAGGCATAGGAATATTCATTTGGTCCATCATCTTGCGGAACAGGTCTCTGTCTTCGGCAAGAGCGATAACTTCAGGAGCTGTTCCGAGAACGGGAACTCCTGCTTTTTTTAGGTCCATAGCGATGTTAAGAGGCGTCTGTCCGCCGAACTGAACGATTATGCCGAGAGGCTTCTCTTTCTCACAAATCGAAAGAACGTCTTCAACGGTGAGCGGCTCAAAATAAAGCTTATTTGAAGTGTCATAGTCTGTTGAAACAGTCTCGGGATTGCAGTTGACCATGATTGTTTCAAACCCTGCCTCACGTAAGGCAAAAGCCGTGTGAACGCAGCAGTAATCAAACTCAATGCCCTGTCCGATTCTGTTGGGACCTCCGCCGAGAATAATTACTTTTTTGTCACTCATCGGTTTCTCAACGATACCTCTGGCTTCACGTGAAGCTTTAAGCTCTTCTGTGAGCTTGCCTACGCCGTTGTAAGTTGAGTAGTAGTACTCGGCGTCAAATCCGCTGACGGGAACAACGTCCCACTCTTCCTCAATACCGAGACGCAGTCTGTGATGTCTTATATAATCTTCGGGAACTTCCAAAAGCATAGCAAGATACTTGTCGGCAAAACCGTCTTTCTTAGCCTGAATCAGAAGCTCGTCAGGAATAACTCTCTTTTTGTATTTGAGGATTTCGGTCTCTAGCTCAACAAGCTCTTTAATCTGTTCCAGGAAATAGTGTTTAATCTTTGTAATCTCAAAAATTTTCTCAACCGTAACGCCTTTGCGTATTGCCTCGTATATGGCGAAATATCTCTCGCTGTTCGGAGTTGAAATCTTGCGGAGAAGCTCGTCTGCTGAAAGACCGCAGATATTTTTAGCAAAACCGAGACCGCTTCTTCCGATTTCCAGCGAACGGATAGCCTTTTGGAATGTTTCTTTGAAAGTGCGGCCAATGCTCATTACTTCGCCGACAGCTCTCATCTGTGTTCCGAGTTTATCCTCAATCCCCGGGAATTTTTCAAATGCCCAGCGTGCAAATTTGAGGACTATATAGTCGCCGTATGGCTTATATTTGTCCATTGTTCCGTCTTTCCAGTAGGGTAACTCGTCAAGGGTGAATCCTGCAGCGAGAAGCGCCGAAACATAGGCGATAGGGAAGCCTGTAGCCTTGGAAGCCAAAGCCGAAGAACGTGAAGTTCTGGGGTTAATTTCAATACATACAATTCTGCCTGTATTAGGGTCATGTGCCATCTGAACGTTTGTTCCGCCGATTACACCGATTGCCGAAACGATTTTAAAAGCGGTTTGACGGAGTTTTTCCTGTAATTCTTCGGAAATAGTGAGCATAGGTGCACTACAGAAAGAGTCTCCTGTATGAACGCCCACAGGGTCTATATTTTCAATCATGCAAATTGCAATCATTTGATTCTTTGCGTCACGGACAACCTCGACTTCAAGCTCTTCCCATCCGAGAATGCTTTCCTCAATGAGTATCTGTCCAATCATTGAAGCCTGAATGCCTCGCTGGGCGATAACACGCAATTCTTCTTTATTATAGGCGATACCTCCGCCTGTGCCTCCCATTGTATATGCCGGACGTATAACAATCGGATAACCGAGTTCTGCCGCAACCTGTTCAGCCTGTTCAATTGTGCGAGCCTCGGCACTGCGAGCCATTTCAACGCCTAATTCGTCCATCATATTCTTGAATTCAATTCTGTCTTCTCCGCGTTCAATCGCATCAAGATTGACGCCGATAACCTTAACGCCGTATTCTTCAAGAATGCCCGCCTTTTGAAGCTCCAAACTAAGATTAAGCCCCGTCTGTCCGCCCAAGTTAGGGAGGAGTGCGTCAGGACGCTCTTTTGCGATAATCTCCGTTAAACGGTTAACATTAAGCGGTTCAATGTACGTAACATCAGCAACAATCGGGTCGGTCATTATTGTTGCGGGGTTGGAGTTGACAAGAATAATCTTGTAACCCAGACTGCGGAGCGCCTTACAAGCCTGAGTACCTGAATAGTCAAATTCGCACGCCTGTCCTATGACTATGGGACCTGAACCTATAATCATAACTGAGTTAACATCTGTTCTTTTCGGCATTTACATTTACTCCTTCATTTACTTTTTATTAAAATTATACCATGTTTTGAGGGGCTTGTCAATAGAATAAACGAAGAAATAATAAAAACAGTAAATTATTGAAAATATTATAAATTTGTATTGACAAAGCTGTTAAAATGTGTTACAATATAATATATAATTTTATTTTAATTTGAGGTGGTATACAATGGGTCTTAAGTCTATCAAAAAAACCGTTGCAGCTGTTTCGGCCGTTACAATTGCGGCTGTATCCTCGGCTAGTGCTTTCGTTACTTCTGCAGCCCCTGCTTCAGAGTATCTTGACTATGCCTCGGCTCTGCAATACTCGCTTTACATCTATGACGCCAATATGTGCGGCAAGGATGTAAGTGCAAAATCCGCTCTTACATGGAGAGGAAACTGTCACACGAACGACGTGTTCGATTTTAACGGCAAGAAGGTTGACCTTACTGGCGGTTATCACGACGCAGGCGACCATATTAAATTCGGTTTGCCAGCGGCTTATTCTGCGATTGTTCTTGAAATCGCTTACGACCAGTTCGGCGATGCGTTCAAACAAACAAAGCAGGACGCACATCTTAAAACAATCCTCGACCGTTTCGCTGACTACTTCAAGAAGTGTGCGGTTTACGAAGGCGATGAAGTTGTTGCTTTTGCTTATCAGGTAGGCACAGGCGGCGGTGATTATGACCACGGTTACTGGGGCGCTCCCGAAGTACAGCCCGATGCATATAAGGTAGGCAGCCGCGGTGCTTTGTTTACTTCAGAAGACAACCCTTGCACAGATATAGTTGCTGCAACCGCAGCCGCTCTTGCTTTCCATTACAACAATTACGGTGACGCAAATTCGTTGAAAGCAGCTAAAGACCTTTATAACTATGCGATGAAAGCCGAAACAAAGGCTGTATCTAAGGTTCCGCAGTACAGCAGGTGGGATGCAGATTATTGGGATTATGTCTCAATGGCTTCGCTTCAGCTTAACAAAGCTACAAAAACAAATGATTATGACGCAAATGTCAATCCTAATGTAGTAGGAAAAATGTACACAGACTTTGCTTCTAACTGGGACGGTATCTGGCCTCTCGTCAACCTTTACAACAATGTAAGCAAATACTACGGTTCTTCGACTCTTAACTCAATGCCTATCGTTAAGGGCAACAACCTTAAGTGGGCAGAAGGCGACGGCTTCCGTTTCGTTATGGAATGGGGTTCGGCACGTATGAACGCAAGCCTGCAGCTTACAGGTCTGCTGTATGACAAGCTTAACGGCACAAAGGATTACACCGCATGGGCTAAGAATCAGATGGACTTCATTTTCGGTAATAACAGCCAGAAACAGGCGTTTATGGTTGGCTATAACTACCGTGACGATGTAAAATATCCTAAGTATCCGCACCACAGAGCTGCTGACGGCGGTACTGTTTCACCAGGAACATGGGATACATCAACAGCATTGCCGCTTATTCAGAACACACAGAAAAACGTTCTTGTCGGAGCATTAGTCGGCGGACCCGAAGACCCTGGCAAGACTCAGAACTCGCTTATCACCGATACATTCAGATATACCGATAGCCTTAATAACTATGTCGGCAACGAAGTTGCTATCGACTACAGTGCGGCATTTGTCGCTTCTTTAGCTGCTCTTTATCTTGAATACGGTGCAGGTGGCAAGGTAGTTGACCCTCCGTCGAGAATGGCTCCTGGTGTTAAAGATACATATGTTATTGATTCGTCGCTTGTTACAACTGCGGCAACCACATCAGTAATTACTTCTACCTCTAGCCACAAAACTGCTCCTGCAACTGCTGATACTGGCGTAACAGCTTTCATTCCTGTTATGGGTGTTCTCGTTGTCACTACTGCGGCAATGTTTGTGCTTAAGAAAAAAGCGGATAATTAATATAAAAAAACGGCTCGTTTTGAGCCGTTTTTTTATATTAATCCGCAAGTAAACTCTTGCGCCTCACGGCAAAGCCGTTCGGGAGTTTACTTGCTCAAATGTGCCTTTTTCTCGTCTGCCTGCGGCAGACAACCGAAAAAGACGCACAGT
>Ga0209737_10000703_pt1 | contig 26032 bp, 23 predicted proteins | sample TergutCu122P3_FD_187284 | JGI IMG/M metagenome (GOLD analysis project Ga0209737, IMG submission 187284) | Cubitermes ugandensis P3 segment gut microbial communities from Kakamega Forest, Kenya - Cu122 P3 (SPAdes) (version 2) | ecosystem: Host-associated > Arthropoda: Insects > Digestive system... | reverse complement strand
TGGTACAGACGGCTTAGCCACAGCCTGTACAGATGCAGAACAAACTGTTAGCACAATTAAATTTAACAACACCATAAAGATGATTATTAAGGTCAAAAATTCACTATTATGTTTACACATTTTTTATTTCACATTTTTGTTTAAAAAAAGGGATAATTATTGCGTTTTTTCCATAGCGATCCAATCAAAATCAACAGCCGCCAAACTCATACTAGGTTCAGAAGCATTTGGTACATAATTATCTGTGTACACGTTTGTATCTCCAGTGGCAAATTGTGCACCTACACCACCCACAGTATCTTTAACACCACTTGAGTTGTACAAGTTTAAGTCTCTATGACCTGCCACGCCACCTGCTCGAAAAGTACCAACAGTGCCCACTTGGTGACGATGTTGTCTTGTCAATATTTGCATGGATACGACTGTGAAACTTGTTGTTGTAACTTCCACTACTTTAAGAAGTATCGGTCGAGTTGAATCGTACTCGTCACGCACCGTAACTGTTACAGCAGGTTTTTGTTTGAATGCTTTGTTGAAAATAATTTTAACGCCTGTGGATTGACTGGTAGTTGTACCACTACCACTTTGAATACTCAAAGGTTTACCTGATACGGTTAAGTTTTCAGCGTTTATAGTTCCATGACTTTTGAGGTTACGAAGTTCAATATCCCCGTAACTATATGCACTTGACAGATTAGTGCTAATACTGCCTGTACCACCCGCATTAGTAGTGATAAGCAAAGTTTCCGCAGCTGGATTACCACCAAGCCAGTACGCTGGCTTATGTGCACCACCTTGTGCAAGATAAATAAACGGTGTTCCAACACGTGGTCCCCAACCAATCCACCAATCAGGTCTAGACGAATTAGCTGAGTCATACCCATTACCATAGAGCATAATTGCGCCTTCCATACTGTTTAATTGTCCTCGAGCAAAAAAGTCTCTACGTACGTATAAATGGTCATTCACAGCAAAACCAGGGCGCGGATCTGTATCAGACTGGTCCGTATAGAGGAGACTGCCAAATACATCTGTCCACTTATTCGTAACATTATCTTTTAATCGCAAACCCACCGCATTGATTGCATTACCACCAATAGTAGCAAACGGGTTGCCACCTGCAAATGTTTTCTCCCAGTACATCCACTTAAGAACATCACGTAATGAGTTAGTAAATTTCACATAATTGTGTTTGATTGTCAACGGATTATCAATTGATCCACCATTAAACCCTCCACCACCGCTGTATTGCCATACTGCATATAATGTAGTATTGGATGTGATGGCAAAAGTTTGATTTTGTGTATATGCAACTGAGCCGCCACTGCTGGTAGCCCATCCAATAAATGTGTGGTCTGTTTTTGTTAAATTGTTCGGTCCTAATACAATGACGGTTGCACCGCTTGCATATGGGCTATTGGCATCTGTTGGGGCTGTTCCACCAGTATTGCCGTTGCCGTTGTAGGTAACTGAATAACCTGAAGCAGGTACGCCGAATAATTGATACAAATAAATTGAAACCTGCCCAACACCAAAAGTATTATCACGCCAACCCTTATTATAACACATTACCGACATGTATTGTGTAGTTGCAACAGTAGTGTCACGTATTCGTACATCTATGAAAGGAGCGGTAGTTTCAAGATTGCTTAGGCCTGAAGATATGCAGACCACACATACTAAATAGATTTTTCCCTGTGTTAAAATAACTTGATTTGCTCCTGTAAAATTAAAATCCACCCATGTTCCAGTAGACGGCGAAGAGGGAATATTATTAAAACTGACTACATCTGAGACAGCAACAGGATTGGAAAGTGGAAACCATGTAGATGGGGGTTTTTCGAAAATTTGTGCCTGTATTGAGGCAGTGGCACTCCCGTGTCGGATAAGGAGAAACTTGGCTTGTGTTACTTTTAACCCGTTACCTGTGCATTTAGTGCCTGCAAGGGAGCGCGTATTAGTGTAGTTTGAAGGGTGGAGAGTTGAGATGGAGTGAACACTACTGGCTGTTTCTATATATTGGTCTATAATTGTAGACATTACGCTACATCCTCCAAACTATTTTTGTTTGATTTAACTTTTTATTTAGTTGTGAAAGTTCATGAACTGCAATGATGCTAAAATGCCTATTACAGACATTACCTGAATTTTTAATGTGCAATATATCCAATATCATAATGGTTAGCCTTCTCTATATACTCTGACGTAATGCGTCATTGGACTGCTTACATATAAAAGTTCCTAATTTCACGCCATATGGCATAAATACTACTTATACTGTTTATGCACCTGTAGTAGTGTAACTTTTAGTTAACTATATAACTAGTGGTGTGTATTGTAGTTGTGGTGTTTGTATTGCCCAATCCCACATCAAAGGAAATTAGAGAAAAAATAATCCGCCATAAACAAAACTAGGTAGTGTGCCAATTTAGAATAGTTAATTCAATGCAGTATCAAATACGTGTTAATTCAGAGGTGATTAACAGGTTTTTCAAATTTGATATGATAAAAAGGGTGCATTTGCTGAAAAGGCGTTGTTTATAACGACAAATGTTGGTAAATCTGATCATAAAACTACCGAGAATCTTGGCGTTGTGATTTACTGAGGAGTTGGTTTTGAAAATGGGTTGATAATGGCTCTTGCGTTAGAGAGTATTTTTATTTAATCTTTGTGACACATTAGTTTCGGTTATTTTTAGATTAGTTTAATAAGGTAATACACTAATTCAAACACGAGGAAATTCAAAATGGATAGGGTCATCCATGGTAATAAGCTGATAGTTGCGAAAAAAATTCTTGTTGTCCATCCATATCTTAAAGATGCAATTGGTGGCGGCGAAGAAGTATTGCTTAAAATTCTTGAGGTGTTAACTGACCTAAAACACGATGTTTATTTGCTTGGTGAATTGCCCTCGGGCAGCATATTTGATGATTTACCTATTTCAAGCATTAAACAAATTCACTATCATTCTGATGTGAATTTTAAGTCTAAACGATTTCAAGCTCATCAGCGCTTATTATTTCGCCATTTAAAATTGGCACACAAGCTGCGTAAAGAGATCGGTAAAATGGATTTGGAAATTACCACCCAAGATACAATGTATTTTATCGGAGCAGGAAAAAAACGTGTGGCATATGTACATTTTCCAGAAAATTTAACCCGTATGCAAAAGCCTGATCTTAAACATCGTTGGTTTTGGAAATTATTTTACTACCCAATCGTTTTTCAACTTAAACGTCTGATAAAGAAAACTGATCTATTGATGTGTAACAGCCTCTATACCCAAAACGCTATCATGAAGTGTTGGGGGTGCGAAGCTGAGTTGGTTTATCCACCTGTTGATGTCAAAGCCTTTCAGCCAGCGCAGAAGGAACATTTGGTTGTTTCAGTAGGTCGTTTTGTTCCAATAAAAAATTATGAGTTAATTGCTCAGGTTGCTAAATTAATGCCTGATGTTAAATTTGTGATAGCTGGTCGTAAGCCGCCTGATGTCTCTTATTATGATAAAATAGTTGCCATAAAGCCTGATAATATGGATTTAAGCGTTGATGTTACGCGTACTGATGTTTCTGCTTTGCTTGGTAGAGCAAAAATTTATTTGCACGGCATGGTTGATGAGCCTTTTGGTATAAGTGTGGGTGAGGCTATGGCTGCTGGTTGTGTCCCAGTGATACATAATAGTGGTGGGCCTAAAGAGATTGTTGGTAGCTATGGTTTTTTTTACAATAATGTTGAGGAATGTGTTAAGGCTATTGCTGGTGCATTGCAGAGTGATATAAATCCAAATGATGTTGCTGATCGAGCAAAAATGTTTGGTGCTGATATTTTCAAGAAAAATTTCGTTACAACTTTGGAAAGAAATGGCTTTCTCTAATATCTCTTTTTTTTGTTTTTTTGTTTTAGTTGCATAGTTGTATATCATGTCCAAGGGTTGGAATATTTTTTGTATACCGATTTGAGAGGGTGTTGTTGGAAAGGTTGGTTTTGTATTGTTAAGCTGTTTTGGGAGTGTTTTATTGGGTTAGAGAAGGTTATTCGATGTTTTATGTGCATTCGCCATTTTTTATTTTGATTTTGTTAACGAATTTATATAATTGATCGTTGCCATTTTTTATTTTTAAAATAGACTGCAATTATGTAATATACGTTTGTCATAAAAATATTTTAGGCGACCTCCGAAAACCTATATTTTTCCAAAAATAGTATGTTGAAAAACCGTGCAACTATGTTGTTTGATTTTCTAAAATGGGGTTTTCGGAGGCTGCCTTTAATCACAAAAAATAACTAAACCTTTGCGCTAAACCTAAAATATATAACGTAACCAGAAACGTTTGAGTTTGATAGGTCCAAAAACTAATTAAGCTCACTTATCCTACAATTAAGTGCCTCATAAGTGTGTGATATATTTGCATGAAAAAGTCGATGTAGTGCTCTTAACTAAGAACAGTTTAAAGCCATGCTTAAAAGAGTGTGTTGATTCAGCCTACGCTCAGCTTCCCGTGGGACGTTTAATAGTTGTGGATGGAGGTAGTACCGATGGTACAGTGGATTTTGTAAAATCTTATCCCAACGTAGAAGTTATTGATGATAAAACTGGTAATCGTGCCACTGCCCGCCAGAAAGGCATTGAAGCTGCAAAGACCACTTGGCATTTGCATTTGGATTCTGATGTTGTTTTATGTAAGGGTTGGTGGTCTGCAGCTCAAAAATTTTTACATCCAGATGTTGGTGCGCTTTGGGGTGTTACAATTCCTGGTGATCGGCATATTTACAATATTACTAAATCTATGGCGTTGCTTTATCGTAAAAATGTTTTAGACTATATAATAGCGCAACAGCATCTAAAGCGTTATCTTACTCACGATACCTTAATTCGGACAGAGACCGTTAGAGATATTTGTATTCCCTCTGATTTGCACATTTGGGAAGATCATTTCATCGGTCAGCATATTGTTGCTAAAAATTTTAGATGGTTAACCACTCGAGAACCGCGTTGTATACACTATTTTCATGAACGTAGAGGGTTTGAAGACTTTGTTAATAGTGGCAGGTTTGCGAAACGTGTTTGCGCTTACAGCAGTCGTCAAATATTGTTACGTTTGGGTTTAGCTGTTCCTAAGTCTTTGTGGATTATTTTGGTCACTGGTGATTTTAAAGCTGCAAAACTTCAGCTCCAAAATTATATTGGTTTAACAAAAGGTTGGTATGGAAGCACATAGAGTGGCCTCCGGAAACTCACGTTTTGTGTTTCATTTCGATAAAAACAAAATAAACACAACAGTTATCCCATACAAATTCTCATACTTTACCTTTACTACACATTATACCCGCTAGTTAAGAGTTTTTCGGAGGTTGCCATAAGATGTTATTTTTGTTTTTGTAGACATTGTTCTATGTATTTTGTCCAAACAGGTGTAGGTGATTCTAATTGGTTTAATGTATTTTTTGTGTTAATCTTTTGTGAATTAGTTAACAGTTTTTTTGCAGTTGTGATAATGCGATTGGTGTTGCGGATTATTTGAATTGGAAATCCTTTACTGTGCAAAAACCGTGATTGTACATCCCAGAAGTGGAAATTTATTGTTGGAATTCCATATAGTGCTGTTTCTCGACAGGCCGTTCCACCGCTGCCTACCATTAAATTAATGTGGGGTATAAGTTGTGCTGTTAAAACTGGTTTTGGTGAAACCCAAACATTAGAGATATTCTTAAATTTTGTTTTTTCTTTTTCGTAACGTGGTAGATAAATAACTGTGCCAAGCTTGGTGAGTTCTTGTAGTAGTTTTTCTGAATTAATTTTAACATTTTCACAATATACTGCTTGATATTCAGCGTCACGAAAAAGAATGATTGGTTTTTTTTGTTTCTCAAGGTCTTTAAGAAAGTTTGGTTTTTCAAATTCTGTGCCTACATATGCCATTTCTTCTAGTCCATTATATTGGATTATCCGTGATTTAGAAATGCCAAATTTGCTCCATGACTTACCAAAACATTTAGGTGTTATGAGGTAGTCTACTAGTGGACAGACTAGCTTGGCGACTGCGTGTGCGAAAACGGTGTCGTTGGCATATACAATTGGTATTTTAAGTCCAAAAGCGGTTCGTATGGCTGAGATATCGCCATGTGACCAGAGTACTTTTGGATAGCCTATTTGATCAAACAGGTCTAAAAATTCTAAAGTTCTTTTTTGTTCGGCTGCTAATTTTTCTTTAAGTGTAGTTCCGTATTCTCCTACGGATTTGTAGGGAACTTTTAATGCGTCAAGCATGTCGGTTGTTTGAGTTTGTTTTTTTGCAGTGACAAGTGTTGTGTATCCTTTTTTTTGTAGTTCAGGTAGTATGCTGTTTATGGTTATGCTAATTTTGGGTGTAACGGTGTCTAACCAAACATCAGGTGAAGGCATAGATATATCAAAGTAGGAAGGACACCTCATGCATTATAAGGTTTATCCAAATGCTAAAAATCACATTATTGTATCTCCTAAAATTTAGACCTCTCAATACATTATGGGCAACTATTCTTGCATTTTTGGTTTAAACTTGTTTATTTATATGCTCTTAGAATGGCTTTCCTAATGGGTGGATTATTAGAGTCTGGAAAAAACATGTATCCATCGGTTAAATAAAATTTATATCCATGTTGTGATACAAAGTTTGAAATTTCAACTTCATCTTCAGGGTTATGGTATGTGCATATAGCCATTTTATTAATGTCTATAAATTTTACATCATTTATCATACCGCCATATAATGATTGTTTTTCACAACCCTCTATATCCATTTTTAAAAAATCTATCTTGTTTATATTGTATTTATCGATTAAATCTACCAGTGTAATGTTATTATTGTCACTAACATTGGATAAGTATTTTTGTATAATTTCAACTTTTTCTTTATAAACTGAAAATGTTTGTTTTAACGCTTCACACCACTCAGCATCCCCCTCTATAATATACACCTTGCTTGCTTTTTCAATAACACTTAATGCAAAATTCCCCTCAGCAGCTCCAGCATCAACAACAACGTCCCCATCATTTACTCCAAAACTATCACCTATAACCTGTTTAACATCTGTTTCCATAACGCCCACAAAATACTTATCGTTTGTTAAGTATCTATGCGGTGAAGCGTAATCCTGCTCAAACGATACAGAATTAAAAGACTGCACTGCTGAACTTTCATCTAGACTCCTTTTATAAAAAAGCCTCTTATTATCAACTAAGACATAAAACAATCCTGAAACTGTATCTTTTTCAATTTTTAGCTTTCTTGTAAAATATTTTTCGTGAATAAATGCATCCATTTCAGGAAATGCAGTAGCCCCTTTTTTTCTTAAAAGTGAAAAAATTCTCAACATGTCCGTTTTTCTTGCATCATCCAACGTAAAATCATCTATATGATCCTTAAAATATTCTTCCTGCTGTTCAATGTTCTTTTTCAAAATTTCTAACTCTTTACTATGCCTAATTCTCCAAATTTTAGCTCTTACAGAAAAAGGAATAACTTTACGATATACATTTTTTACTATACCCATCATTTACTTACCTGCAAATTTATTTTTTCATATTAACACATTTTTTATTTTACTTTAATGAATTGACAACCCATTTGTTTTGCTGCATTTTCATCGTTATCCCTGTTGCCAATAAACAGGGTGTCTGATGGATTGAAGCCGAGCTTGGTTGTTGCTAACTCTAACTGTTCCACTCTGCTAATGGAATCATCACGTGTAAACACTACATCAAATTGGAGGTCAAATTTTTGGCAGATTTTGTGTACGGTTTCTCTGCTTTGCATTGTCACTAACGCTTTAGGTAATTTTGTGTATTGCCTGTAAAGTTGCATGCCTTCTTCATGAACTGTGATTTTGTCAATTACAGCTCCCTCATAGTCTGTCCACGTGTCAAAAACTTGCCTTAGAATTTGTTTGTCTTTAATTTGCGCTATTGTTTTTAGTAGTGGCCTAACTTCAATTATGCCTGTTAACTCACTGAATTTTTTGTACATAGCTGAATAGTTAATTGGTAAATCAAGCAGCGTTCCATCTAAATCAAAAATGACAGTTTTAAACATTTTAGACATACATTGCTCCTAATACTTTATTATCCTTAACTAGTAATCCTGGCGTGTCCATATGACGTATCCAATACAAGTCTGCTGGCAACGGATTGTATTTTTCAAGTTTAGGCAACATTTCTTTGTATGCAAGTTTTGTGTATAAGTAGGGAATGTTTATACTGTAATCATTTAAGACAACTTTACTGGCGTAACTAAAGAAGAATGAAGTGGTAAACATGCGTCCTGGGTTGATCTCAGTTACACATGGTATGCCTTTGTTATTTTCTTTTAAGTCAACACTGGCAATTCCAGTAAAGTTTGAATCAATCGCTAAGACTGCTTCAGTGCTGATTTTGTTAACAGTGTTCACATGTACTGTTTTTTGTACAGCGGGCGTACCCATAATACCTGAAGGGGCGAGATATGCATAAATATATTCCAGACGTTCACGTGCCATTGAAGTAATGAGCTCACCGTTATGCCATAAACTGTGGAATGCAATGTTTCTACCTGGTAACATTTCTTGGGCGATAAATTCCCAGTCAACATTACGAGCGCGCCAATAACTAATCCACGAAATAGCTGTTTCACGATTACTTGCAGGGGTGCTTCCTCTACCCCCTGCCCCACGAGTAGCTCTTATCCATATTGGCGAGCCCAGCTCAGTAAATGCACGGTCAATGTCAGACTCTTGTTTAATAACGATGGTTTCAGCTACTGGTACGCCCTTATTTTTCCAAGCCATAGCCGAAGCAAGCTTATTTTGACAGGCTTTTACCGCTTGTTTCGAAGGCAAAAATGTAGGCGCATCAAGTTTCTCTCTTTGCTCTGATACAATCTCCACTTCGGCATCTGGTTGAGCATGCAAAAAATCAATTTTCTCTTTATGAATTATTTCATTTAAACAGTCGATATAGTTTGAGTCTTTGGCTTTTGGTACCAAATATTTGGTGTCAGTAGGCATTGTATGCAAATAGTACTCACTGGCTTCTGTTCCAACAATGTATAATTTTTCAGGAGCTATCATTAAAGACTTTACAAAGTTTATACCTGCTGGGCCACCAGCGCCTGTACACAGTATGTGTTTTGTCAACCAGTCCACTTTACCATTTAATTTAATATCTGCACATGTGTATATGTTTAGTGCAAATTTAGTTTGACCTATACAAATACGAATTTATATCTGTATCCAAAGAATCATACAGACAACCTTAAAAACAAAAATGTTATCTTAATCAAACGGTAACATGTAAACGTGGGCCGGTCGTCTAGCTTGGTTAGGACGTTGGCTTTACGAGCCAAAGGTCGCCGGTTCAAGTCCGGCTCGGCCCACCAACAACTCTTAAAAATAGTTTGATTTGGGGTTATTTGATTTTGATGACCATTCTGATATTTTGTAAATCTTTATCTTATCGAAAGGGTTTGTTTTCCCATAACTTATAAGTGATACAGTGATAGATGCCATATTCAGTGAGATTTTGTCTAAACTTGGGGATAATTTAATACTACAACATAGTAAAAGAAAAAATCCAACGGTTTCTGTTATCATAGCCACATACAAACGTGGGCATCTGCTGAATTATGTTTTAGAAGCGCTAAGTGACCAAACCATCAAAGATTTTGAAGTATTGATGATTGTAAAACCCAGTGGTGATAGAACAGAGCAGGTGATTGAAGCATACCGTGAAAGACTGAAAATAAAAGTTATCATACAAACGTACGGCTATTTTACAGATGCATTAAATCTTGGATTAAAACATGTTGAAGGAGACATAATTGTTTTCTTAGATGATGACGCAATTCCCTTTCCCGATCTCATACACTCTTATATCCTGTCCTATTCAATGCCAAACGTAGGGGGAGTTGCTGGAGATGTTATACCTGTTATTTTGAAAGAAAACAAGATTTACCCCTTCAAAGATATTCCATCAGAAATCACATTTACAAAGGATTTAAAAAAAACCTTTTTCAGAAAGATCATAAATCGACCTTTGAAGGGTTTAGATAATTATCTCATCTACATATCAAGAGCCGGGTTTGTTTGCCTAAACCATGAAGTTGCAAGCAGAGCTGGTAGTCAATGTGTGAATTCTCTTCTCGCCAAAGGAGCCAACATGTCTATTTCGTCAAAAGCTTCTACAGGATTCCAGTTTCCTGCCTCGTGGATTCTTGGTTTATCAAATGAACAATATTTGGGTTTGCACCTGTGGAAAAAAGGATACTCTGTTATTTTTAATCCCGCGGTAAAGGCTTATCATATAAACCATGGTCAATCCCTATCACGTAACGTCAAAGACGCAAAAAAAGCAGCAATTCTCTGCACTGAGGTTAGACTATTGTTCTACAGGTTACATGGTAGCGAACCCGATCTTTCAGCAATGCATAGACTAGTATTACTGATACTAGAAATTATTGTTGACATTAAAAATATTTGTCTACATAGAGAAACTTCCCGTATAAACATGTTCAAAAACAAATTTTTTGCAGAACTGATAGGTCTGCGATGGTTGATTTATAAAAGATTAGGGTTGTCATATTCACCGCTTGCGGATTTGGAAAAAATGTTACAATAGGGCGATTAAAAATTTGATGTCAAAGTTCTGACTGAAGAACAGCCTTCTTATTTTTAACCTAAATTCTGCACGTTTTTATAGTATACAAATTGATGAGTCTATTTTAAATTATATTTGTAATTAATTTCTTGTTTGAAACATCAGTATGAGTTGATATTATTTTTTACAACTATCTTTTTTGCAGTATAGGCTAATTATAGTATACGTCATGCGTGAAATAGTATGATGCATTATCTGCGCAAAAAGCGGGATTATCATAAAAAAATTGTGTGATACAGTTTAATTAACTATATGCAACAAGTTATAGTGAATATATTTCAGCACTGTATACTGCAATTTTGCTGAGAATTCAGGTTTTAAGAAGATTTAAGTAATTATTAGTTTATTCTCTCTTTATGCAGTTTAAGCTGTGTTTTGGAATTACATGTCATGGATTGTGAAAATATGAAAGTCTGTATGATTTCAGGGTTAGCAAAGTTTTTTGGGGGGTTGGAAAGTGTTGTTAACGAACTAAGTAATGTGTTAATTACACGTGATGTTGTCGTCAATATTTTTGGTCGAAGTGGCCAAGATTTTGTGGAATCTGGTCATAATTGCAAAGTAATTGGAATTCGTCCTTACTCTTTTTTCCCTCCAAGACTGGGTATGCCTTGGAAATTTGAATATAATTTGAAGACTTGGCGGAAAACCAAAATTTTTGGTCCATATGATATAATTCATGGTCATGGAGACAACTGTTTTTTCTCTTCATTATTTAGAGATAACACACCTTTTTTGATGACTTTTCATGGAACCATGGCAAAATCTCTACAGAGGTCTATAGATCCACGGGAAAAAACTTTGCTCTACGTTGAGAAAACAGCTGCTTGTAGATGTGATGTTGCCGTTGCCTGCTCAAACGCAGTAAAAAACGAGCTTGTTAACTATTATGAAATATCGCCTAAAAAGATCAAAGTAATTCATAATGGCATTAACGTGGAAAAGTTTGTGCCGATTGATAAACAAGTGGCTCGAAGAAAACTCTTGTTACCTGAACGTAATACATACGCTCTATGGGTGGGTAGTAATCCCTATAGAAAAGGACTTTCAACGGCAGTTAAAGCTGTGGAAAAATCGAGCTGTTCCAAACTCTTGGTTGTTGGAACGACGGGTAAAAACTTGGGAAAAACGATTTTCTTGGGGAAACTATCTGAGCAGGATTTGATTGCTGCTTATAGTGCAGCGGATGTTCTGATTTTTCCAACGATATATGAAGGCTTTCCAATGGTTGCTCTAGAAGCACTTGCTTGTGGGTTGCCGACAATAGTTTCGGAGGAGTCAAATTTGGGTGAAATAATTACGGAAGGCGTTCACGGATTTGTTGTGAAGGGAGGGAGCGCAACATCTTATCAGGAAAAAATTGATTACATTATTAATGATGCTAATATCCTAAAAGAAATGTCTATTAAATGCCGTACCCTTGCTTTGAATTACTGCTGGCAAAAACAGACAGAAAAATATTGGTTACTCTACCAACAACTTTTGAAAAACAGGTGATACAATCAATGGATAGTTGATGGTGTTGTTTTTTCTGAAGCTATTGTGCTATAGCGAGAGGCTGTTTGACTTTAAAGGTTGTATTTGTTGATCAGCTGTTTCTGTTTTTGTTAGTGTTTTTCCGTGAAAGCATTTTAGGTTTCATGTTTCTTTCAGCATCGACTTGTCGATGGTGCAGTCTCCTGTGGAAAACGTCTTTTTTCATTGCGCTTCAATGAAAACTCGTTTTATAAAATTTGTGTGTAGTTTTTAGCATTTGGAGTAAAGTTTTTTGGGTTGAACACTAAAAATTGAGTGTTGCGCATGTATCGGCCAATTCGGGGAATAATGCCTGCTGCGTTTGTGCCTAATTTACACGTAAGTACCTGTTCAAATAGTCCTAATGCCTCGGTGTTGATGATATCACGGTTTAGTTGTGTGCGTTCAAGGGTTAATGTAATTTCATCTGTTGTTGCGCCTAAAACTATAAGTCTTTCCAAAAGTGAGTCCTGCCAATTTTTTAGCTTCTCTACTTGTGTTGTTGATAGCTCTGCGTTAATTATATTCTCTACAGCATGTATGCCTTTGACTTTGATGCTAATGGGCAAATCAGCGCTTAATGCAAATAGTTCAGCAATTTTTTTAAGTGATATTTCTTTACCTTCTAAGAGTTGAGTTTGTAAAGTTGTAAGAGGAATGTGGGCATAAACTGTTTTTGGCTCTAAAATACCTATGTCAACGATTAGTGTTCCTGTAGTGTCTATTTTTTGGATGTATCCTTTAAATTCAGTGTCTGATGAAACTTCATCGAGACTTGTTGGACAAATGCCTATTTGTTTGGTGATGTAATTTTTAGCTACAACTTCATCTTCGCCTGTAATTTTTACTTTTACCCATCTGTTAGATTGTTTATCTAAAATTTGTACTTGTGCATCTAAATCTTCGAAAATTGTTTGTAAGGACATTTCTATTTGTTTGAGTTGCCCTTTATTGTATGTTTTAGTAAGTAAAGTTAAAACGGTCAATTGTTGCCCTCAAGTAAATTGATTATTTCGTTGTGGAGTTTTCTAACTCTTTCGGCAGCATCATCTAATTTTTGGTTCTGCAACTGTTTAACAGTTGCTTCTGCTGGTATGCGTTTGGTGCCGCTGATACATTTGTCGGCGTAGCAGACAATTTTTTCTTCCAAAGTTTGTGGTATATAGTTATCTTTGGGCCAGTTAAATTGTTCTGCCTCTTCGGCTATTATACCTGCACCTACGTGTCGTTTGATAATACAAATTATCTCTTCGGGCAAGTTTTCTGCTTGTGCAAGTTGCATGCCTTCAATTGCATGATTTACACTGTGCGTTTTAGCACGACCAAGGTCATGTAAAAGCGCGCCTGCCTCAATTAATGCTACATTAACAGGATATTTTTTTGCTTTAAATTTCTCTGCTAATTCAAGCGCTAATACGGCTACTGCTTGGCAATGCGTAATCACTTCGGGTGAGCATTTGTTTTTTTGTAGAATTTCTACAGATTGCTCCCGGTTTGGAAGCTGCTTATTCACCCATTTCCTTCCTTAAAATTTCTACTTTTTCTGCAAGCTTAATTACCATTTGTTCATTTCCCGCATGCACTAAGGGCTTACCACATGTATTGCAGTGGAAAACAAGCTCTACCGCCTCTTCAAATGGAACACGTTTGCATTCTGCACTGTGACAAAAGTAGAAGTCATGATTTTTCTCATATTCAAGCCGAACATTGAGTTTTTCTAACACTCTTCTTTTTTGACTCAATATAAAGCCTTCTAATTGACTGGGTTGAAGTTTCCAATGAAAAATAAACCAACCTGTTTTGGGGTCACGTGTTCTGCGTAAGCTTACAAGGGAGTGGTCATAGAGTTTATAGAGGATTTTGCGGACGCTGTTTAGGCGTATGGCTGTTTTGTTAGCTATATCATCATCCGTTGTTTCATCTATGCTTTTTAAATATTCAATAAGTCTAACAGCTTCCTCCTCTCCAAGAGCGGAAGCCACCTTCATTAAAGTTGCATCATCAATAGTTGATAACATACCCATTTTCCCTTATATGCCTATTATTAATGAAACATTGCTACATAAAACTCTTCGTACATACATTATGTTTTTTCTTCGTTAACTTTAATGTTTTTACCATGTTTTTGAGGTATAATTTTCACTTCAGCTTTTTCAAACTCTACTGTTAACTCTTTACCTTCAAAAAATCTATCCAAAAAAATTGCCAAAGCACTACACTCACTATGCGGTTGATTGCCTACTCCAATGTTAAAGTCTGAAACTTCTGTGCTGTAGAATTCTCCGGGAACTTTTTGGCTGCCTACTAAAAGAAGTATGTCTTTACCTGTCTCACATATGCGCTTCATAACATTGCTTGTCTGAATGTTTTCCCCATATGCTGTTAAATGAACTACAATGCCTCCTCGAGTTTTCCAATCGTGGACAACGTTGCGCCAGTTATTTCCCATCTCAAAGGTAAAATTGCCTCCCCAATGTTTTGTAATGGCTTTTATGGTTTTTTCTATGGATTTATCTTCAATATCTGCAAGAATAAAACCTGATGCACACATAGCACGTGACGTTAGAGCACAGTGGGTAGTCAATCGCGAGTCCCGATGGATACGGTGCCCCCATCTTAGAACAACAATTTTTTGTTTACTGTCCATTAACTGATTGGGTGTATTTTCCATTGAGTTTTTCCACTTTTCTTCTTATTTGCTCAGCAAGCTGCGGATTAACTTCAAACTTTATCTCCACACGGTCCCCTAAGAACTCTTCCTCTTTTACCTCCGCTTTCTCATGAACCCATGAAATAAACGGCATCGCTTCACTTGTTAGTGGCAACGAAAAACTGCCTTGTACATAATTTTCCAACATTCTAATAATTTGTGTTTTTAACACATCAAGATTGGTGTGTTTTTTTGCTGAAATTAAAAGGGGATTCTGGATTTTATTTTTTAATAGCTCCAGTTTCTGCTGCGCTTCTTCGGGACTTAGCCGATCAGTTTTGTTTAACACAGTTATCTGAGGTATGCCGCCTGCATCTAAACGATTTATTGTGTCCTGACATATGTTAATTTTCTTTTCAATTAACTCAATAGGCTCTTTTAAATCTAAAACTAGTATGATCAAGTCGGAGTAAATAGTTTCTTCAAGTGTAGAATGAAATGCTTCTATTAATGATATTGGCAAACGGTCTATGAAACCTACAGTATCTGTTAATAGAAATTTACGGTTAAAAAACTCTATAATTCGTGTTGTAGTTGAAAGGGTGGTAAATAATGATCGATCAACCATGGCGTCTGCTTCAGTTAAAGCGTTAAAGAGAGTGCTTTTACCCGCACTTGTGTAACCTGCTAATGAAATTGACAAGAAACCCAGCTCTGTACGTCTTTCTCTTTGTAAAACACGTTTTGTACGAATGGCGGCGAGTTTTTTGAGGATTGTCTGAACCTGTAGTTTTATTGCATCTCTATACACATCTGCTTCATAAACGCCTAAACCCATAAAGCCTGGTTGCTCGCTGCCTCTGCATAGGCGAACTTTTTCTCTGGCATGTCTTAATTCATTTTTCAATGTTGCCAACTGAATTTGTAACTGTGCCTCAGTAGTTGTGGCCCGTCGAGCAAAAATCTCTAAAATAAGTTGGAAACGATCGATAACTTCTACTTTAGTAGCTTTGGCAAGATTATAATTCTGCAACGTACGCAACGTGTTATCAAAAATTACCTTATTTGCTCCTGTATCTTTTACTAAATTGGCAAGTTCTTCAACTTTTCCTGCACCAATTTGATATCTTGCATCTGGGCGTCGGGTTTGTTCAAGAGTACCAACTACAGTGTACCCTGCTGTCTGTGCAAGTTCTTTCAACTCTTCAAGACTAGATGCTTCCCTATTGAGGCGTCTTTGAGCTATGATTGCTTTCGTTCTTTGGGCTCCTCCGATTCATTACTGTCAATTTCCACAATATCACCCAAAGTCATCTCTTGATTTTTACCTGCCATTGAAACTGGCGCTGTTTCTTCCTCTTCTATGGGTATTAACAGTTTTATTTTTAAAGTACGTTCAAGTTTGTTAGCAAGTAGATTATTTGGCTCCATTTTACCCAGTTCAATATGTTTTAACACTGAGGCTCGTTCACTAATTTTTAAGCCAAGGTCTTCATGGGAGTAACCCTGTTTTTCCCTTGCGTTGCGAATAATTGAAGCGTACCCTTCAATAAGTTCTTGAGTGATTTCTACTTTCGCTACAAGATTTCGTTTTTTCTGCATCATCTGTGGTTGTCTTTTAGTTTTAGCTGTCCCTGTCACAGTTGAGGCAGAAGTAGAGCCTGCGCCTGATGCAATGGTTAAGAAGGGTGAACTGGGTGCACGTTTTTCTTCGTCTGGATAAATGATTTTACCATGTTTAGCGCATTCAGCACAGACAGTTAATTTTGCGCCTTCAATATTTGCCCGAATTGGGTCACTGTGAATTTTGCGTCCACAAACTTCGCATCTCACAATACTCACCTTTTAAATATCTTATCCATATGATAAGTTTATACTTATCGAAACAAAAATGACTCAACTACGGTGAGCATATAGTGAAAAATCAACTTGACAAACTCCGCAGCATAGCTGACTATCAATTCGGCAAAAACGTGGGCCATAAATTATTCCCCGAAAACGTAACTGTAGATCTTTCAAAACGCACAGGCAGAATACGCTTTATCAACCTTAATGGAGACCGTTTAGCTACACTTAGACCAACTGATGGCCTTTTTTCTTTAAGCATCAAAGCCGCTAAACACGTAGTTGAAAATATTCCTGAAGCTAAAGGATTTGTCATGTTGCAAAATGCTGTATCAAAATATATCGCCGAAGGCGGTGACGTATTTGCTGTTCACGTTGTTCAAGTGGACAATGACATTCGTGCAAAAGACGAAGTCTTCATAATCGACGAAAACAGACAACTTGTAGCAATCGGACGCGCCACTCTCTCTGCACCAGAAATTCGTGCCCACAAAACAGGTGTAGCCGTTAAAGTGCGCCATGGTATAAATAGCAAAGACTAAACGGATTTCTCGTTTTACACCTTTTTACATACTTCTCATTTTTCTTCATAGTTGAAAATTATTAACATCCATTTTTACTGCTTTACGTGTGTTTACCTGCCTTAAGTCCTGCTGTTGCTGTTCTCAACGTTACTGTTTTCTTTTTCTCTTCTATGTCCAAATCTTTGATGCCTAGCAGATGGGTTAAGTTTATGAAGCTCTAATGTAAACTACACTATAATTGAAGAGTGTGCTGTATGCATAGACGTATAAATCCTCGTGAACAAAAACGCATGATGCAACGCATGGGCATGAATATGGACAGCGTTGAAGATGTTACCCAAGTTATCATAAGAACTGCCTCAAAAGACATAGTTATCGATGAACCTGAAGTTGCTATTTTGCAGGTTCAGGGACAAAAAATGTATCAAGTCATCGGTGGTCAAGTATCTGAACAAGCACCCGGTGCACTTATAGCGTCAGCTCCAGCAAAACCCGCCTTTACTGACGAAGATATACAACTCGTAGCAGATCAAACAGGTAAAAGCCTCGCGAAAGCCAAAGAAGCTCTTGAAGAATGTGGCGGCGATTTAGCAAAAGCAATTCTGTTGCTCTCATCCTAATTTTTTTACTTATCACATTTTATATATGTACACTATTTTTATACGTTAACAATTATGTTACAATAATTCTGGTGACCGTTAATGTGTGTTATAGCGTTGTATGTATATCAAATTAGGTGGTTAGTGAATGGTAGCTCAAGGCAGTAGTGTTTGTGTGGTTGGCAGTTTTTCCTTGGACTCAATTGTTGTACCTAAACGGGTTGAGGTTTTTTATAGTTTAGGTGGTGCAACTACTTTTACATCGTTTGCCGTAAAAGCTCTTGGAGAGTCTGTGTCTGTGGTGTCACGTGTAGGGGGTGATTTTCCTGAGATGTATCTAAGTCAGTTACGTGAGATGGGTATTGATGTTTCTGCTGTGAAACGTTATCTACAGGAGTTTACAACTCGTTTTGAGATCTGTTATACTGATGACTTCTCTGAACGTACGCTAACGTTAGCCTGTAAAGGTTGTCCAATTGGTCTTAATGATATCCCCAAGGGTTTGTATGCTAAGGCTATTCATGTTGCGCCGATAGCTGGAGAAATTAGTTATGAAATTATACAGCATTTAAAAAAGTGTTGTGATTTTTTATCGTTTGACCCACAGGGTTTTCTGCGACATGTTGATGCAAATGGTGTTGTAACTCTGCTTTCCCAAGTAGACAAACGTGTTTTGGAGCTAGTTGATGTTTGTAAGATGTCGTTGGATGAGCTTTTTGTTTTAACTGGTTTATCTGATCTTAAGACGGCAATTAGGGCGATGCATGATATTGGTGTTAAAACTGTTATTGTAACTATGGGTGCTAAGGGTTCTTTACTGTCTGTTGAGGGTGTCTGTTATGCTGTACCGGCTTATCTATCTTCTGCGATTGTTGACCCTACAGGGGCGGGTGATGTTTTTATTGGTGCTTTTTTAGTCGAGTATCTAAAGGGGTCTGAGCATTTGTGGTGTGCCTCTGTGGGTGCTGCTGCGGCATCGTTTGTTGTGGAAGGCTTAGGTTCCACTTATATGGGTGAAAAAGACCAAATTTATCAGAGAGCCAAAACCCTATATGAACGTAAAGCTAACAAGTAATTGGACGTTTTTAAAGATCTATTTCCAAACGAGTTTTATCGTAGGGATTAAATCTTTTGCGCTTTGTTCCAATTGCTTTCTTAATACATCTTAGTTATCTGTCACTAAGGATTCGACAATTTTTGTAGTGTTATCTTCAATGAGTATCTACAATTATGCTTTCGTCTGTTACGATTTGTATAGCTTGAATGCAAGATTTGCTCAATTTTTCATCTTTTACTGCCAAGAAAAAGTAGCTCCAACTTTGGCTTTTCAAACTTTGCTAATAATGTAATGTTTCTGATAGCTAAAACTATTTTGTCTCGAAACACAAATCTTTCAAATTTATTACCATTTTAAAATTGTTTGCTAAACTTTGATTTTTACAGTACTTTACTTTTTTTCCGCTCGCAACCAGTATCCATTTATGGATGTATCTCTTTTTGTATGAAAAGAAAAGCAATAGTATTATAATAGTGATAATAAAACATTAAACGTGAGCGTGACTTGTTTGGGTCGTATAGATAAAGGCGAAAGTTGCAGTGTATCTGGCTGCAGTAATGAGGCTGAGCGTTCAATTTCAGCTGACAAAGTGAAAGCTGCTGGTTTAAAGATTGACAGTGATAAGCGTGCTTATTTGTGTAAAGTGCACTATAAAGAATATAAAAAGAAGTCCAAGAAGGATAAACTTCTTGATAAATGGCGTCATGGAATGTAGAAGGTTAATTCATAATGCGGATTTTACAGTTACACTCTAATTTTATAACTTATAAGCCTGTTGAGAAAGAGCTTCCCCAAGCTGAAGAAATAGAGCAAAAGGAGGTTCATATAGAGGAAGTGGTTATCCTCTTTACATCTGTTGAGGAGGGGGACAACGCTGTGGTTTCTCAGAAGGCTATTAATGATGCGAGGGCTTTTTTGGGTAAGTTGAAGGTAAACAAGTTACTTATTTACCCCTTTGCACATTTAAGCAGTAACCTTTCTAAGCCATCTGAAGCCTTTAGTGTAATTAAGGCGATGGAAGATTATGCAAAACAAAAAGGAATAGAGACATATCGTGCGCCCTTTGGTTGGAATAAACAATTTACAATATCTATTAAAGGGCATCCTTTAGCTGAGCAAGCTCGCACTTACATCTCTGAATTACCCAAAACAGATGCATCAGTAGAGGATGTAGATGTATGTGGCTCCAAAAAAGATGAAGAGCCTGTTTCTGCGGCACTTAAAGCTGAAGACACTCTGAAATCTTTTTGGCATATCCTTCAAGTTGATGGTTCACTGGTACCTGTTGAGGAATTCAAGTTTAAAGGTAACTCTAACCTGCAGAAATTCGCTAATTATGAAATCAAAAAAACCCGTGCCGTTACTGTTATGCCACCTCATGTGCCTCTGATGAAGCGTTTAGAAATTGCCGATTATGAACCTGGCAGTGACCCCGGCAATGTCCGATGGTATCCCAAAGGTCGTATGATAAAATCCTTGCTTGAGCAATACGTCACAGCTCGTGTACAAGCATATGGTGGTATGGAAGTTGAAACCCCACTTATGTATGACTTTAACCACCCCAGTCTTGCAAGTTATCTTAACCGGTTTCCCGCACGTCAATATGTGCTTAAATCTGAAGATAAGGAACTCTTCCTCCGATTTGCAGCCTGCTTTGGCCAATTCCTAATGGCGCATGATGCTCAAATTAGCTACAAACAATTGCCTTTAAAACTCTTTGAGCTTACACGTTACAGTTTTAGACGTGAAAAAAGCGGCGAAGTAGTAGGCTTAAAACGTCTCCGAGCCTTTACCATGCCTGATTGCCATGCCTTCTGTGCTGATTTTGATCAGGCAAAGAACGAATTCATGACACGATTTGATCTCTGCATAGATGTACTTGACAATATCGGCTTAGTCAAAGATGACTATGAAATAGCTATGCGTTTCACTAAAGACTTCTATGCAGAACACAAAGAGTTCATTGCTGCCCTAGCATTAAAATTTGGTAAACCCATTTTAGCTGAAGTTTGGAATGAACGGTTCTTCTATTTTGCGTTGAAGTGGGATCTTAACTTTGTTGATAATCAGGGCAAAGCGGCGGCTCTTAGTACTGATCAAATTGATGTTGAAAACGCTAAACGCTATGGCATTACATATGTGGATGAGAAAGGTGAAAAACAGGTTCCTCTAATTTTACACTGCAGTCCCAGCGGAGCTATCGAACGTGACATATATGCTCTACTTGAAAAAGCTTACTTAGAACAAATGACCGGCAAAGCACCTATGTTGCCTGTTTGGTTATCTCCCACTCAAGTGCGTTTGATTCCAATTTCAGATAAATTCCTCAATGAAGTGGAACAGTTAGCTCAGCAAATTACAAACCATTGCATTCGTGTTGACATAGATGATTCTGCCTCTACATTGCAAAAGAAAATTCGTGAAGCAGAACAGGAATGGATCCCCTACATCATTGTGGTAGGTGAAAAAGAAATAGAGTCAGGCACCTTATCTGTTCGTGTCCGTGAACTTAAGGGTAAACAGGAAGCTCTAACTGTTGAACAACTTGTAACTAAGGTTTCTGAAAAAATCGTTGATAAACCCTATAAACCCTTGCCATTACCTGTTCACCTCTCAAAACGTCCGCAATTCCACGGCTAACCTATCTGTAGCTTCACTGCTCTATCTTTTTTACTACATTTAACCCGCTGTAATTTCACGGCTAACTTGAATGTATCTAAAGTCGTATATTACGTGGTAAACTATATCAATATTGAACAATAGGAATCTATAAGAAGTGAAAGACATGGATAATGAACTTCAAATTTACATAGATGGCAAATTCTATCCTAAATCAGAGGCTAAAGTTTCTGTTTATGACCACGGATTTCTTTACGGTGATGGTGTTTTTGAAGGCATCCGGGCATACAACGGTATAGTTTTTAAACTTGTAGAGCATGTTGACCGCCTGTATCGTTCAGCTCATGCTATTGCGTTAAACATATATTTAACTAAGCAAGAGATGATTCAAGCTGTATTAGATACTCTGCGTAAAAATCAAATGAGAGATGCATACATTCGTCTTGTTGTGTCAAGAGGCGTTGGCGATTTAGGTCTAGATCCACGTAAGTGTCCTAAAACATCTGTTATTGTCATTGCTGATACAATTCAATGTAAAGCTAGTAATGCCCAAGAAACAGGTATAACTACCATGTTTAGTTGGGTCAAACGAAATCCTGTTGATGCGACAACACATGAAATTAAATCGCTTAATTATCTAAATAGTATTCTAGCCAAGCTTGAAGCTAATGCCTATGGTGCTGATGAGGCTATGTGTCTTGAAAGCAACGGTTACATTGCTGAAGGTGTTGGCGAAAACGTATTTATCGTCAAAAATGGTGAACTCTTCACTCCTCCCACTTCAACAGGCGCTCTCTCAGGTATAACCGCTGAAGTTGTTGCCGGTATAGCATCAAAACTTGGATTTAAAGTTACTATAACTAATCTTACTCCTTTTATGCTGTTTACTGCAGATGAGGCTTTCTTTACTGGAACTGCAATGGAAATGACTCCCATACGTGAAGTTAACAAACGCGTAATCGGTGATGGCAAACCTGGACAAATTACCAAAAAATTGATGGTGGAATTCCAAAAAATAATTGCTGACCCAACACAGGGTGTAAAAATCTAATTTAAGATAAACCAAAGTTGCCCGGCAGTTTACCGGGTTAGTTTTTTTTTCTGCTTTTTAATAAACTGCTCTAATGCGTTATATGCTCCTTCAAGTTCTTCAATTGGTGGCAAGAAGACAATTCGTGCATGACCTTTACCATATTCTGGATCAAAACCTGAACCGTTCACTATTAGAACACCTGTTTCTTTTAACAGTTCTACAACAAAATCCTTATCAGACTTCCAATAACTACCTATACCCTCAATTTTTGGAAAAATATAAAATGCCCCTTCAGGTTTGGTCGTGCTTACGCCTTCAATTTCGTTTAGGCGTTTCCAACTAAAGTCTCGCCTTTGTTTTAGGCGATCAATGATGTCTTTAACGAAATCTTGTGGACCGTTTAATGCTGCTGTTGCCGCCATTTGAACTGGTGTATTAGCACAGATGCGAATTCGACATTGTTTTTCCACTCCTTCTTTAAGGGCGCTAAGCTGTTTGCCCTCTCCTTTGAAATACATATATCCAAGGCGCCAACCCGTCATCTGATAGACTTTGCTAAAACCATTTAATCCAATAACTGGCACATCCGTAGTTAAATTAGCTGCGCTTACAAAAGGTTTCTCATAAGTAAGTTGATCATAAATTTCGTCACTAATTATGGGCAAATCATGTTCGCCTGCGATGTTGAGGATTTCTTTAATGGTTTTACTATCATAAACTGCGCCTGTTGGGTTATTTGGGTTAATGATTACTATGGCGCATGTTTTTTTGGTAATCTTTTTACGTAGATCCTCTATGTTGGGTTGCCAGTTTTCTTTTTCTACAGTTTCATAGGCAACTGGTGTACCGTCAAAAAATTTAGTGTATGAAATGTATGGTGGATATGTTGGGCCGGGGAAAAGAATTTCGTCTCCTTTCTCTACAATGCCTCCAAGTAACATTTGTATGCCTTCAGAAATGCCTTCGGTAATCAAGACGTCCTCTGCAATAATGTCTACATTGTTAATTTTTTTTTCTTTATTTGCCACTGCCTCTCTAAGATCTAGTAGTCCTTCTGAGGGGGAGTAATAATTATCCTCCCGTGCAATGGCCTGACATAATGCTTCCTTAAAACTTGCGGGCGTTTTAAAGTCAAATGCGGCGGGGTCGCCTATGTTTAGATAATAAATTTTTTTTCCATGTTTAATTAGGTCTTTAGTGTACACTATAACATCGCGAATTGCGTATTCAATGTTGCTTGCCCGTTTAGTTACCTTAACGTTTGCCAATGTAGTTACCTTATACTCAAGTCATGGCAGAGAAAAACATAAAGGCTTCCTTTTTTGTGGCAGTAAATAATCTACTATTATTGAAATTCAAAAGTTAGGGGTTTATGTGTTAAATAGAGCGTAACCTTTAACACATCTGCTTGTTTTATTTTCTTGTCTTGCCATAGATGAGCACCCGTAACGACGGACTTAACAGAGGGACGCAAGAATCATAAAACTTGCACCTATGACCGCTTAAGTTCTACCCAATTATGGGACAGGTAAGACATCGGGCAACCGAAATTCCCGCGCCGAGAGAGCTTAGCCAAGCTTAAAGCGACGCTCAGCTATGAGGTTAAGTGTTAGGTTACGTTGGGAGACAATAGCCCGTATTTTCAATCCTTCAAAGCTTTAAGCACATAAATCCCTTTGATTATAGTAATTTGGTTTATAGAAGTGTTTTGTGGGTGCTAACATTTTTACTCCACACTATAGTTGCCTCTGATTATACCTCAGGCAACTTCCGAAAACCTCTAGCCTATAAGCGTGGGCAGCCTCCGAAAACCTCTCAGCTAGCAAGACTGTATTGTGTGATAGAAGAGTTGAAGGAAAATGGTTGGACAATTTTACTTATTTGGAGCAACAGTATGACTTGGATGGGTTAATTTTGTTTTTATTGGGTTTGAAGTGTAAAACACGAGTTTCCGGAGGTTGTCAATATAATGTGTAGTAAAGGTAAAGTATGAGAATTTGTGTGGGGTAGTTGTTGTGTTTATTTTGTTTTTGTCGGATTGAAATATAAAACGTGAGTTTCCGGAGGCTGCTTTCAGTATTGTCATGTAACTTTCATGAAGCCTGTTTAGTAGGATTTGTTTGTTTTTCTCGCATAACCCATTTATTTTTAAACAAACATCTCTATGTAGTATACATTAGGCTGTGAACATGCGTGGATATTGAAAGAAAAATTGAGCTTATATGCAGGCCGCCAACAGAGGAAGTTGTAACAATTGAGGATTTACGACATCTGTTTGAAACTGATGATCATCCTATAGCATATGGTGGATGGGAACCCTCTGGGCTTGCTCATTTGGGGACAGGTGTTATTTGTGCTTATAAAATGAAAGATTTCGCTGAAGCAGGTGTACGGTTTAAGGCTTTTTTAGCTACTTGGCATGCGTACCTAAACAATAAGCTTAATGGTGATTTAGCGTTAATTCGTAAAGCGGCTGATCTGTTTAGACATTCTTGGCTTGCTCTTGGTGTTCCAGCGGATAAAGTAGAGTTTATATATTCTGATAAGCTCTATGATGATGTTGAATATTGGGCTAAAGTTCTTAGAATTTCAAAAGAGTTAACTGTTGCACGTACCATTCGCACTCTTGAAATTGCGGGCAGAAAGGAGGGTGAGGCTCGTTATGTTTCTGATTATCTCTATACGCCTATGCAGGTTGCTGATATTTTTGAGATGGATGTTAAAATTTGTCAACTTGGTTTAGATCAGCGTAAAGCTAACATGGTTGGTCGGGAGGTTGGCGAAAAAATTGGTTTCTGGAAGCCTATTTGTGTACATCATCATTTATTGCAGGGGTTAGCTAAGCCGGGGGTGTGGCCAATTCCTGAGGGGCAGGAAAGGGAGGCTATAGCTAGTGCTAAGATGTCTAAAAGTAAGCCTGATACTTGTGTGTTTATTTATGACTCGCCAGAGGAGATTAAGCAAAAATTGAGTAAAGCCTTCTGTCCTGAGCGAACTGTTAAACATAACCCTGTGTTAGATGTTTGTAAGTACATTATCTTCCGTGAGAAATCTGTTTTTACCATTGAGCGCCCTGCTAAATTTGGCGGAAATATTAATTTCCAAAGCTATCCTGAACTTGAAACTGCCTATGCGGAGGGTAATTTACATCCTATGGATTTGAAAACAGGTGTTGCTGTTGAGCTTGGTAATATCCTTGAGCCTGTGCGGCGCTATTTTGAAAATAACCGTGAAGCTAAAGTTTGTCTTGAAATGGTGCGTGCCGCTAAAGTTACCCGTTAGTCTGTGACTATTTGATAGTTAGATAATGCAAATTGGAAGATTCAATAAATGATTAATGGCAATTGGTTGAAGCGTGTGGCTTATGTTGTTGTTTGTTTTATTGTGTTTGGGGGGTTTTTTCGGTGGTGTGTAGGGTTTTGCATAGGGTGTTTAGGGAGTTTTCGGTGAATTTTAATATGTTTTTTCCTGCTGTAGTTATGCTAAATACTTTTCTAGGTTTGTCAGTGGTCATGTTCCA
>Ga0209737_10000702_pt1 | contig 26038 bp, 24 predicted proteins | sample TergutCu122P3_FD_187284 | JGI IMG/M metagenome (GOLD analysis project Ga0209737, IMG submission 187284) | Cubitermes ugandensis P3 segment gut microbial communities from Kakamega Forest, Kenya - Cu122 P3 (SPAdes) (version 2) | ecosystem: Host-associated > Arthropoda: Insects > Digestive system... | reverse complement strand
AAACCAGGCGCTCTACCAAGCTGAGCCACACCTCGTCGTTTTTTAAAATCAGTCTTTGTACTGCTTTACAAATAACTGCTATCATACTTCTTTCTTTAGTTTGTAGTCAATCTATAAGATGATTTCCGGGAAGAATCCACCAAACAATTTTTCCATCAACGAACAACTCAGCATGATCTTTTCTTTTATAATTCTTATTGATAATTTCTGCAGTTGCATTTTTAATAACAATAGACCTGTCCTGCAACTTTAAAATATGATAAAATAGAAGTTATGGGTAATGAAAAAAAGAATAGCCGAATTGGCAGAAAACAAATACCAAGAAATGTTTGGTATGAGTAAACTAACGTTCGATACGATGTTAAAAATACTTGAATCGGCGTATAAAAAATTGCGCAAAAAAGGAGGCAGAAAACGGAAATTAAGCGTTTTTTGGATATGCTAGTGGTAATTGCTTGGCTACTATCACGATTATCGAACAATGGCTAATATTGCTTTTGATTATGGGGTTCACAAACAACGTATTATTGATATTTGCAAGTCATGAAGGGAGTCTATGAAAAAAGTTAAAAGGAGGAACTTGGTTGAAATTTTTTAAAACTCGTATCGTTTCTCTAAACATGAAAATTATGTTATAATATGTTTTAATTTGATTAAAGCTTTTGTATTTGAGGTGAAAATTATGATCAAAATTAATTTTAAGCAAAAGATAGCGATATTACTTTCAACGCTTGTAACAACGTCAGCTGTTTCCGCTTCTAATTCTAAAAATCTAAACCGTTTAAATAGAAAAGGGATCTCTTTTTCAACTGAAAGTGGAAATAAAGATTCTTTTTCAAGTAAAAGGAATAAGTTAATTCAAAAATCATACGACGAAAAACGAGTAGGTCTTGGTGCATTTGGTTTAGTTTGTATTGCTGGTCTGCTAAAAGTACTAGGAATTTTTGATAAAAGTAAAACGGACGGAGAAGCTTCTGCCAAAGGAGCTTCTAAAGATGAAAGTAAAACAGCAGAACCAACTGTTGTTCTTGAGCATAGTTCACTAGGAATTAATGAAGGTAATATTGGAGATCTTGTTGCCAAGATTGAAACGAAAGATAAACAATTAGATCTTTTAAGTATTTCAATTGGGTTTGGAGGAGCAAAAAAAATTACAGATGAAGATTCATTTTACATTCTTAAAGGTTATAAAAATGAGATAGGTGCTAATTGTGATCTAATTGTAAGATTTTTGAATAAAGATCGTAAAGATTATGAACAAAGAAGAGAATTCTATGCTAAAAATTTGGAAAAATTTCGTGCGTTACCTATTATTCCAACTATACACGGAATTTATAAAAATGCTGTTGTAATGGAAACATGTAACCATAGTTCCTGTATGAGACAAATAGGAAGTTGTGGTATGAAAAAGATTCCGCATGATTTACCTGAAGATAGACTTTTGTTTGATAATAGGGAAAAAGTTTATTATTATTACGATCATCATAACCAAGAATCAGATGATGTAAAATTGTACTTGAATAACTTGAGTAATTAGGATTTGTTCTCGTTGGTTATAAAACGCATATTTGTGTTTTTTTCCCCGTTTTGGGAGAAGATTTTCTGAAAATCTACATTTAATCTATGATCAATTGGTAAGATGTAGATTTTTAGGAGCAAGGTGAAAATTATGATAAAAATTAATTTTAAACAAAAGATAGCGATATTACTTTCAACACTTGTAACAACGTCAGGTGTTTCTGCTTCTGATTCTAAAAACTTAAAATGTGTAAATAAAGAAGAAAGCTCTTTTTCAACTGAAAGTGGAAATAAAAACTCTTTTACAAGTGAAAATAATAAGTTAGTTCAACAATCATACGACGAAAAAAGATTAGCAGTTGGTCTTGGCGCAGTTGGTTTAGTTGGTGTTGGTATTGCTGGTCTGTTAAGAGTACTAGGAATTTTCGGTAAGGATAAAAGCAAAACGTCAGAAGGAGCTTCTCATGTAAATGTAACAGAACCAACTGTTTTTTTTGGCCTTAATCCATTAGGGATTAACGAAGAGAACATTGCAGAAGTTGTTGAAAATGTTACAAAAAACGGTAAAAAACTAAAAATTGTAGAGTCGTTTCGTCGTGAGTCGAGATTATTAGAAGTTAAAGGTGAATATATTGATTCATTTTTCATTCTTAAAGGGCATTATGGTGATGGTAGTGGTACCTTCGATTTAATTGTAAGGCTTTTAAATGAAAAAAGTCCATATTATAATGAAAGAAGAAAGTTCTATGATGACAATTTCGAAAATTTCAATAAGGTAGGCATCAATTGTCAAAATACATATGGAATTTATAAAAATGCTGTCATAATGACCGTATGTACATGCAGCCGTGATTGTGTTGATGGTGAAGGAAAAGAAGGATGTGGGTTCAAAATACCTGAGTCTTCAAGGGGAAATCAATTTTTGGTTGATGAAGACAAAGCTTATTATGATTATGAACACCATAACCATGAATCAGATGAGGTGCGGAAAAATTTAGATGGACTACCTAAAATTATAAAGTTTAGTTAGATAACTCAGCAATTTTTGCTTGATCTATAAGTTTGAAAAATTTTCACGTTGACGTTTGTTTCTCTAAACATGAAAATTATGTTATAATTTAATTAGATTTTTGGCTTATATGAGGTGAAAATTATGATCAAAATTAATTTTAAGCAAAAAATTGCGATATTACTTTCAACACTTGTAACAACGTCAGGTGTTTCTGCTTCTAATTCTAAAAACTTAAAACATGTAAATAAAGAAGAAAGCTTTTTTTCAATTAAAAGGGATATGTTAGTTCAAAAATCATACAACGAAAAACCGTTGGCAGCTCTTTTCACTGCAGTTGGTGTTCTTGGTCTGGTAAAAGGAATTTTCGGTAAGGGTAAGAGTAAAATGGTCGAAGAAACTTCTAAGGTAAATATACCAGAACCGACTATTGTTCGTGTTGGTAATTCGGTAGGCATTAACGCAGAGAACATTGGACGCATTGTTAACCAGATTAGAACAGATGATAGAAAACTAGAACTTTTAAATGTACTCCCTATTGGTTTTGGTGGAGTAAAAGAAATTACAAATGAAGATTCATTTTACATTTTTCTAAATTATGAAATTAAAGAAGGCTTTGAGTATGATTTAATTGTAAGATTTTTGAATAGAAATCATAAAAATTATGAAGAAAGAAGAAAATTCTATGCTGACAATTTAGAAAGGTCCACCAATTTAGTTGATAGTCAACCTATATACGGAATTTATCAAAATGCCGTTATAATGGGAGTATGCTGTCATAGGAGCTGTTATGCTAATCGAACGAGATGTGGGGCTATGAAAGAGATTCCATCTACTCTATCTGTAGGTAAAATTTTGTTTGACAAAAAAGAAAAAGTTTATCATAGGTATGAACATTATAACCATGAATCAGATGTGGTAAAAGAAGAGTTAAGTGAATTGGAAAAAGAAGAGAATGTACAAGGTTCGTAGCCTTTCTTAGAAGCTGCTATACATTTGCTGGATCTAGTTGTAAAAGAAGTTTAATATATCTGAGGTGAAAATTATGATCAAAACTAATTTTAAGCAGAAGATAGCGATATTACTTTCAACACTTGTAACAACGTCAGGTGTTTCTGCTTCTAATTCTAAAAACTTAAAACATGTAAATAAAGAAGAAAGCTCTTTTTCAATTAAGAGGGATATGTTAGTTCAAAAATCATACAACGAAAAACTGTTGGCAACTTTTCTTGGTTTAGTTGGTGTTCTTGGTCTGGGAAAAGGAATTTTCGGTAAGGGTAAGAGTAAAGTGGCCGAAGAAACTCTTCCAAAAGTACCTTTTAAAAATAAAAGTAGAGAAGACGAAGAAACTTTTGATGTAAATAAACCAGGACCACAAACTTTAGAGGTCGATTCTCATGTAAATGCACAAGAACAAACTTTCGAAGAGGCTTATGATGCACAAGTGGGGCATGAGCAACTTTTGAAAGAGGCTTATAATGCAGGTGGAACCGAACAAACTTTCGCAGAGGCTTATAATGCAAGTGGGCCAGAACCAGTTTTTATTCATAAGGATAATTCATTAGGAATTAATTTAAGTAATGTTGGAGGAATTATTTCTGCTTTTGAAAAAAAAGGTTTGCCACTAGAATTTGCACTTACATCTTCTGCAAATTATAACGAAATAGTTACAGATGTTGAAGAACCAAATAAAGATTTATTTTACATTTTGAAAGACTATTCATTTTCAAATGGTAAACAGTGTGATTTGATTGTAAGATTGTTGAATAAAAATGACCGAAATTATCAAAATAGAAGACGATTTTATTCTGAGAATATGTCAAAATTGAATAGTATGATTGAGTTCAAACATATGTTAGCAATTTGTAAAAATGCTGTTATAATGGAAGTATGTCAATGTCGGTCATGTGGTACTAATTCAAAGATTCCATTTAAGGGTGGAGTTTTAATTCATAAAGTTGACAAAAAGGAGAAAAACTTTTATAATTACAGTCACTATGATCACGAATCAGTTGATCGTAAAGAAAAGTTAAATAAAATGGTTTGATGATTTGAGGCTGAAACTATGATTAAAACTAAGTTTAATAAAAAGATTGCAATATTACTTTCAACGCTTTTGACAACATCAACTGCCTACGCTTCTAAAAATTCAAATCATACAAAAAATTTAAATCATACAATTGAAAAAAAAGATGCATTTTATATTAAAAGAGCTAAATTACTTAAAAAGTCATACGATGAAAAAAAATTAGGAATTGCTACTATTTTAACTCTTATTGGTGTTCCTGCATTTGCAAAATTACTTTCAGGTGAGCAAGAGGAAACTGTTGTTTCTGAAAACAATTCATTAGGAATTGATGAAACCGAAATTAAGAAAATTGTTGAAAATATTGAAAAAGAAGGTGAATTATTAACTGTTATAGCTAATGATAAAATAGATAAAAAGGATTTACCTAAAGACTTATTTTATGTTTTAAAACGTTACAAGGGTTATCATAATTTGATTATAAGATTTTTATCTAAAAATGACCAAACTCGTTATAAAGAAACAAGGGAACTTTATGTCAAAAGTATTAGGGATGATTATACCGCTAAGGTATTTATAGCTGGAGTTTATAAAAATGCTGTTGTAATGTTAGAAGGTAGATCAATGGAAAGATCTTGTTTGCTTACGCGAACTTTGGCCGAACAATTAACTTTGAATTATAGTACTGTTAGTGGTGACATGGTGGCCAACACGTATTTACCGCTTGAAGATTACGGTCCGTGGGCACCGCATTAGAACAGCCAGAACAACCAGTTAAGTAAATTTTAGTTAGGAGTATCATTGATTTTTCCCAATCCTCTCCAGGAAAAGTAACTCAAAAAGGCGAGAACCATAAGTTCAATGATCGATCCAGTCTATTTTTCCTTTTTTTAGTGCTTCATCATAGCTATCAAATGTTGGCATTTTACGTTTTTTCATATCATACCATCCTTTTGGCATAAGAGGATTTGGGTTGTTTGTCATATTATCATGATTCACATTTTCATCTTCATCGGGTCTTATTTTTCTTGCAAAAACAACAGTCCTAAAACCTTTCATTTCATAAGAACATGTGGAAAGTGTCAAAATCGGATCCGTTGCCCTAAATTTATTATCGGTAGTTATGTGAGATCTAATATGAATTTTATATAGAAATTCATAAAAATCTTCATCTGAATCAAAATTAGGCACCAAATAGTTAAAAACTTCACCGTGTGATTCATCTGTATTTGTTTGGATAAATGCAAATATTTTCCATTTCCCGAATCCAGTAACAATATTGTCAAAAGTTATTATAGGTGATTTTTTTAAAAAATCTATGTTTCGATATTTTAAAATCGGGGCAAACATTTTTCCATTACGCATACTGTGTCCGTGAAGTACGGTATTTTGTGTACATGAATCAAGTACAGAATAATATGAATTTATAAAAATACTGCCGTTTATATCTTTTTCTTTTTTATAATTTTTGTGTAAATAAAAAATTGGGTCATCAACTGATGACTGCAACACAGGATAATCTATTACTGTATTTTCTATTTTTATCCAACCTTTAATATCAGGATTTATAGCAATTAGATCTTTAAATTTTTCATATATGTCTCTTATATTTTTGTCTCTATTCTCACTATGAATTTTTCTTGCTTGCTTTAAAGCTTGATCTGAAAAATATTGGTCTATCACATAAAATTTAGCTAAAAACGAAAGAGAGATAGTTAAAATTATAAAATTAATCCAAAAGATTATATTTTTTAGATTTTTTTTATTTATCTTTATTTTTTTCAGTTTCATTTTTACTAGTTTTATCAAGTTTGTCACTTCCCGATTTGCTAAAAGATTTTGTTTCGTAAACGAATTCTTTTAGTGCTTCTTTTTCTTTTTTCAAATCACATGTCAGTACTGATTTTTTGTCTATCATTTTAAGTTGATATTCGTTGGGTACTCTGTATTTTTCTATCTTATAATCTGAAAAATCTTTTGATACCTTTATTAATCCCATTATTTCTTGAATTTTAAAATTTGTACTCATTGAACCCATAACTTTTTTTGATGAAGATAATAATTCAGCTATTCCCATTGATTTGAATTTTTCTATAATGGCACTGATCACGTCACGCTGTCTTTCAGTTCTTTTAAAATCTGCACTCGGATCATCTCTATTTCTTGCAAACTGCAGCGCTTGATTTCCGTTCAAATGCATTTTTCCGGATCCCTTGAGACGGCTGCTACTTTTAGAATATTTGTTTATATACTCTACCTCTTTCTGAGTTAAATTAAGATCAATTCCTTTTATTGCATCTATAGCATCTTCAAATTTTTTAAAATCTACTACAATATATCTGTCTATCTTCACACCAAAATTTTTTTGAACCACATCAATTGCAAGTTGTATTCCACCTATTGCATATGCGGCATTAAGTTTATCGAAATTACGTCCTGGAATCTCAACCCAAATATCCCTCATCAAAGATATTATTTTCATTTTTCTGTACCTTGCGTTAAGAGAAATAATAATGTTAGAATCGCTACGGCCACCTTTACGGCGTTCCAACTCGTCTAGACCGACTATTAAAACGTTAAGGACCATACCGTCTGCTAACGAATTATTTTCATTGTTTTCATTTCGTGTATCTATACTTTTGTAACTTTGATTATAAATTATTTGTAAATAAACCATTCCTATGCCTGCAAGCATAAGACATAGAAAAAATAGTAATAAAAATATTCTGTAAACTAAAAATCTAGATTTCTTTTTCAAGATTTTTATCACCAAACTTATGATATTTTTTTAAATTATATATTAAATTTTGTAAAAATTCAAAATATTATTTTTAAAATAACGGAGAAATGTTTTTTATGGAAAATGAATTAGAAGAAATACTAAATGAAGGAAAAACAAAGATATTGAATGCAAAAACAGTTGAAGAATTACAAAATACAAAATCGTTATTGCTTGGAAAGAAAGGAAAACTTTCTGAAATATTGAAACAGATACCTAAACTTGATATTCTATTACGTTCCAAAATAGGACGTATTGCAAATAAAATAAAAAATCAATTAAATGAAATGATAAATTCTAGAAGAGAGGAAATTTGTTTAGAGGATTTTAAAATACCTGAAGATTATGATTTTACTGTTCCAGGTATACAGCCATCAAGTGGTACTTTGCATCCCATAACTCAGATGTGCTATGATCTTAATGACACATTTAAATCGATGGGATTTGAAATATTTCATGAATTTGATATAACGAGCGAACTGTATTCTTTTGATAATTTAAATTTTAAAACTGATCATCCTGCACGCGAGAGTATGGATACATATTGGTTATCAGGATATGACAGTGGTAAAAACAGGTTATGTCTTCGTCCTCACCTTACTGGTGCAAGTGTACGATATATGCAAACACACAAGCCACCATTCAGATTTGTTTATCCAGGTAAAGTCTACCGCAATGAGTCAACAGATGCATGTCACGAAAGAGCATTTTTTCAATATGAAGCTTTGATAGTCGATCGTGAATTCGTATTTTCTTCAGGTAAAGTTATGATAAAAAGTATACTTTCAAAGATATTTGGAACTGATGTTCCTATTAGAATGCGTTCTGGATTTTTCCCATTTGTTGAACCTGGTTTTGAAATAGATATGGCATGTTTAGTTTGCAACAGAAATGGATGCAGTGTCTGCAAAAATGTCGGATGGATAGAAGTGATGCCAGGAGGCGTACCTCATCCAAACGTCCTTAGTGCCGCCAAATTAGATCATAATGAATTTACTGGTTTTTACGTTAACATCGGATTAGATCGTTTAGCTATGATGCGTTATGAAATAGACGATGTAAGGCTATTTCATAGTGCGGATCTCAGATTTTTAAATCAGTTCAAATAGGGGAAAAATTATGAAATTATCGCTAAACTGGATAAAGAAATACATAAAAATACCGAAAAATCTAGAAGTTGGTAGGATTGTTAACGACCTTACGGTTTCCACTGTTGAGATAGAAAATGTTACAAATTTAGGACAAAATTTTGAAAACATAGTGATAGGGATCATTGATAGATTATTCCCTCATCCTAATGCAGATAGACTTAATATTTGTAAAATTAATTTAGGAAACAGTGATACGAGTGAAATAGTTTGTGGAGGAACGAATTTAAAAGTTGGCATGAAGGTTGTTGTAGCCAAACCTGGCTCAATGGTTAAACGAAATGGTTTAGGAAATTTAATAGATGTTAAAAAGATAAACCTACGAGGTGTAGAAAGTTTTGGTATGATTTGTGCGTCATCAGAGATAGGCTTATCAGATTTGTTTCCAGCTGCTGAAGGAGAGGTCGTTGATTTATCAGAATTTGATTTAAAGATAGGAACCAATCTTGCTGAAGCTCTCGATATAAATGATGTTATATTTGAAATTAACAATAAATCGTTGAGCAATCGTCCCGATCTTTGGTGTCATTATGGTGTTGCCAGAGAAATTTCTGCTATTTATAATCTAGATTTAGAAAAGTTTTCACCTACGAAAAAATCTTCCCAAAAATCTGATGTTGAATTAAAAGATACATCTCTTTGTCAGAGATATGTATGTGCAAAAATAGAAGATATATCAGCAAAACCTTCATCGCTTGAAATCCGAACATATCTTTGGCGTGTAGGTATACGCCCTGTAAATTGTATAGTTGATATAACTAATTATGTAATGATGGCAACTGGTCAGCCTTTACACGCTTTCGATTTAAAAAAAATAGAAGGTAATATTAAAGTACGTTGTGCTTACGACTCAGAAAAAATTTTGCTTCTAGATGGAAAAGAAATCTCGCTTTGCAAAGAAGATTTAGTCGTAGCAGACAAAAATGGACCATTAGCTTTAGCAGGAATTATTGGTGGAAAAAGGGGTTCTATATCATCAGATACTAGTCAAATTCTGATTGAGATAGCTAATTTTGATCATGTTAGTGTTAGACGCACTGCAATGCGTTACAAAATTCGGACTGAATCAGCTGTGAGAAATGAAAAAGGCATAGATCTAGAAAGGTGCGATATTGCTTTAACCCTTGCCTTACGGATGTTTGAAAATTTTTTCCCTAGCGCCATCGCAAATTTTAGTGATAACTATCAAAGGCGTTCTAAAATTGTTAAAATTAATGTTTCTCTTCCTTGGTTGGAAAAAAATATTGACAAGAATATTGAAGACAGTGACATAATAAAACTTAATCGACTTGGATTTAAAATTAATCTTACAGTGGATACAATGCATGTTGTCGTGCCATCATGGCGTTCAACTGGTGATGTTTCTTTGCCAAACGATATTATGGAAGAAATAATTAGAATTCATGGATTTGAAAATTTCAAGCTAAAACCAATAAAAATTTTAATTGAAAACTCAGTAAACCAATTGGCTGAAGACATGGACAGAAAAATTAGAGAATATTTAGCTTTACGATGCGGTATGAATGAAATATTTACTTATCCTTGGATAAGCGATGAATACATAAAAGCTATACTTCCAAACGAAATTGACAGTATGTTATCACTTTCATCTCCGCCCTCATCAGACGAGCGTTACATACGTCCATCTCTTGTCCCAGGTATCTGTAAGGCTGTTATGAAAAATTTACGTTTTTTTGATGAATTTGGATTATTTGAGTCTGCTCATGTATTTCTAAATAAAAATTTTGAATCTAAATATGATTTACGAGAATCATTACCTTTTCAGTCAAGAAACGTTGCTGGAGCTTGCGTTGGAAATCTAAAAAATATAACTTTACTTTTTAGAAAAGCTAAGGGAATAATAAGTTGTTTGCCGAGATACGTTCAATTAGAAGCATTGTCATTTGATAAAATTGAAAAACCAACATGGGCTGATGATAATCTATGGATAAATATAATTTACAATCAAAAAAAAATAGGAGATTTAGCGTTATTATCAAAAAAAGCATCGCTTGATTGTAAAATTAAAAATAGCGCATTGATAATATTCGAGTTATGTATTGATTCACTCAAACCATATGTATCAAGAACAAACAAATTTATTAAAATTTGTGAATATCCAGAAACAGAACACGATATTTCATTGTTATTTGATCTTTCGGTAAAATGGGAAGAGATATTTGATACGATAATATCAAAAAAATACAGTATAATTAGAAATGTTAATTTTGTAGACGAATACAGAGGATATCACATCTCTGATGACAAAAAATCCGTTACTATTAGAATAAAAATTGGGCTATTAGATAGAACATTAACATCAAAAGAAATAGAAACTTGTATTGCCAATATTATTGATTGTTTGAATAAAAAATTTGGAGCAAAAATTCGATGTTGAATAAACTTCCTTCGTCACTCGAAAATATCAATTTTTTATAGACTTTTAAAAAAAATAAAAATTTCGCAGAAATACTTTAAGTATTGCAAGAAAATTTCATGTTATTTTTAGAAAAAATATAAAAAAAGTGATTTATTTGTGGTTAGGAAAGAAGTCTATTTATATTTTTTATATTTTTTAAAGAGGTTTTCAGTGAATGTTGAACAAGTTTTAGATAAAATAGAAGATGTACTTGAATCAGCGTGGCATGTACCAATGTCTGGGAGATCTGTTGTTGATATATCAGAGATTGAAGAATTAATAAAAAATTTAAGGCTTGTTATACCTAAAGAAATAGCTAGAGCAAACGAAATTATGTCTGATAAAGACAAAATTTTGGAATCTGCGCATAAAAAATGTGAAAAAATTTATAAAGCTGCAAAGCAAAAGGTACAATTGATGGTAAGTGAACATGAAATCGTTAAGACAGCAAAAATAAAAGAAGCAGAAATTTTAAAAGAATTTAATTTCAAATACGATGAATTAACCAAACAAACAAAACAGTATTTAAGAAAAATTTTAGAAGAATTAGAAGAGTTCGTAACTTTCAAGTTGAAAGAGATTAGAAATGCAAAACAGATGGTTAACGATATAAAAATTATTTAAGAACTTCCACTTCGGCGGCCTACGAGTTTTAATCTAACAACTTTTGTGACTAAGTAATATTTGAATCTTATATGGCTGGAGGTTGAGAATTGGAGGACTTTATTTACGTAGTACCTGATATGGCTGTAGATTGAGAATCGGATGGCGCGTTAGTGTCTGAAATTAAAATTTCAAGTTTGTTGTTTTTTATGTCATAGTGAAGTGTTCTCTTTAACGATGCGCTATCTACTACTATTTTACCATTTTTATCTTTTAAACTTTCGATATGGTCTGCTACAATTCTATACATTTCGTTTATATGTTTATCTATCGTGTGAACATTACCATTCTCTTCAATTACTTTTGCAGTTTTAACAAGTGAGCTTTCGTCGTATGTAAAATTTATTTTAAATTTTTGGTAAACATTTTTAAATAATTCATCGATTTTATCAACAATAATAGCAAAATATGCTTCCCAATCCAATTTGTCAAATTCAATTACTATTGCACGTCTCAAAAAATCTTCTGGGAAATTTTCTATTGAATTTGTATTACAAATTACAACAGTTTTATCACAGTAATACATAACATCCGCTACCTGTGACTTTCCATAGTCTCTAAGATCACACAAAAAATTAAAAATACTACGATCCCTCGTATAATTTGGCAAAATTCTGTTTAAAGTATGATCTATTTTGTCTAAAACCAAAACGACATTTGAGTTTTTAACAAAACTAGCCAATTGGTAGAAATAGGTTTTATCATGATTCACGGGGCTATCAAATATATCATAACCTTCGAAGCCTAAAAGACGATACGCAAAATTTACATTATCATTAACAATATTACCTCTCTTATCAGCATATAAAGTATATTGGTTTTCTAAAGAACAATCAACTTTTATGCAACCAATACCTAATCCATTTGCAATTGCTTGAGCCATAAAATTTTTACCACATCCACTAGGACCACTGAATACTAGCACAATACCACCTGGATTGTTTCCATACATTTTACTTGCAATCCATGAATTTATAGCTGAAATTACTTTTCCTTTAGCTCTTTCTTGCCCTCGAATTTTTAAAGTACTCATATTAATTTTCTCTTTAGTAGATGAGTAATTTAAATTTAGTTTGTTAACACTAATGGATGACTTTTCAAATTTGCTAAATTTTATAATTCCAGTTAAACCCATAGCAACGAATAAAACAGAAATTGTGAACGTCGTAAAAAAAGCAAATATGAATCCAGAATGAATTTTAATTTTAATTTTTTTTCTCGATCCCAATGATTTTTTTAAAAATTTATTATACATTTAAAACCTCTTTCTTTTGAATAAAATCTGATTACTATATAGATTACACATATAAATTATACATTAAAATTTTAAAATTTTCAAATAGACATAGACTTTGAATTTATATTTAGAAATGTACTAAAACTTTAAACTATTATCAACTGCGCCAATGGATAATAAAAATTCCTTGCAGAGCATCTGGGTTTGAGCACACCTGAAGAAGTTGAAGGTTAGGACGAAAGCGTCAAGCGTTTTACACAAAAATATTGATAAATTGGTATATTTAATATATCATAGTATGCAAAACCATTTTAATACAGGTGTAGTTGTGAAAGATTTTTTTTATACATTGAAAAAAAAATTAAAATCAAAAACTCGTTCCTCTCTTAAGGAATACCATTATGAATTAGATAAAATCTTTAGAGAGGATGAAATATTATCATGCAAAAACAGAAACACAATGATAACAAAATCAGTGAAAAAGCTTACTTCAAATGCAAAATTTAGAAAAAAATACAATACTAAAAAACTTAAAAATATAGTTAAAAATAGAATGAAATATTGGGCTAATCGTATTGTTAAGGCTAAAAATATAAAAGATCTAGAAGTTTCAGTGATGTGTTTACACTTAAATGACGAAAAAGTTTTTATGAATAAAGGAATGATTTCAAATATGAAAAATTTTGAATGTACGACAGAACGATTTTTCAATCTTAAAAATCTGGATATAAGAAGTTTTGTACCTTCAATATTGAAATCTTTTAGTGATAAAAATTTAATTACTAAAGAAAATTTTATTTTGTCACTGAAATATTATTTAAGTCTAGAAAAATTTCAAACAAAGAATAACTGCGATTTGTTAACATTCAAAGGTGATTTTGATACAGTTGAGAATAAGGCAGAGGCAAAAAAAATAGAAGATCAGTTAGTTGAAAGAGAAGATAAACCAATTCCAGAAAATATTTTAAAAGGAGAAATTATTGACAGCCTAAAAACTGAAAGAAAAAAAATAGATTCTATTAACGATGTTGCCGCAGACAGAATAGATGTTGCCGCAAGCAGAATAAGTGAGAGTAATAAAGAAGGCAATATACAATTAGAAAGTCAGTTGGTTGAAAGAGAAAATAAACCAATTCCAGAAAATATTTTAAAAGGAGAAATTATTGACAGCCCAGAAATTGAAAAAAAAGAAATAGATTACACTAATAAAGTATATTCTAATCTTGAAAAAATTATTAAAAATTATAAATGCGATTTTGACAATGATTTACTTAAAATATCAGAAGAAATTGAACCATATAAGGAAATATTTAAAAATTTTTCAGAATCAGCTAATATAAATATATCATTTGCCTACTCACAAAAATGTTCTCGTATAGACATGAAAGTTGTCGACAAAAGTATTGATACACTTTTAAAATTAGGTAAACCCTGTAATCTAGAACAACTACTTAAAAGTATAAATGAAAAATATTCAAAAATTGGGACCAAACTTCAAAATCGTTTTAATGTTTATGAACATGAAGATTTGAAAAATAATGCAGATTTTTGCGAAATTTGTGAAAAATTTAAAGGTTTACAAAAATTACTAGAAAAAATTAGTCTTTTACATTTATTGAAAAATACTGAACACAGTTTAAATTTACTATTAGAGTCGAAACAAAAAAATAGGAAATGCCAAATCTCTGCGTTAGCTTATATTCTAAAATTACATAACGATTTAGTTAGAGATGAAACGTTAGATACAAGCTATAGAAAAAAAATTTCAGCAATATTTGTAGAAGTTTTAAACGATTTTTTTTCAAGGGAAGATTTTGTTTCGTTTTTAAATAAAATTCTCGAACCAATACCTAGTAACATTTTTCAGAAAGTTATGTTTTATTATAAAACATTTCTTAGGGCAAACACTGATAATCACCCAAATTTTTTGGTTTCTTACGAACTAAGATCGTTATTGTCATCGTCGACAATTTCTAAAACAAATAACATTGACATTGAAATATTATTTCTATATAGCACTTCAACAAAGGTAATTAAATATAAATTATCAGATTTTGATGAACTTAAACGGTCAGAAGTTGATGCTTTAATTAATAAATACCCTAAGCGAAGCGAATTGGAAGAAGATGTTGTATTTTTAAACACTAAGGAAATGCTAGATTCTTTAGTTTTATCAGAAAACAGAGAAATTTATTATAAGATAGGACAATCCATTGACATAATAAAAATAAAGCATAATTTCTTAGGAATGTTAGAAAAATTAAAATCACACAGCAACGAAGAATTCGAAAAATTTAATAAAGATAGAAATATACTTAGAGATGAGAATATAAAAGAAATAAATGAAACACTAGAAAAATCTTTAACAGAAATTAGAGGTATTAATGACGCTGCTAATGATAAAAATAAAATGCATTTGTCTAAATCAAAAGAAGATATTCTAAAAAATATTCGTAAAAAAAATATACCAAATACTGTCAAAAAAGAAAATATATCAGAAATGATTAGCGATATTTATAAAAAAAATAATGAAATTTTGTCTAAATCGTTTTTAGATTTTGAAAAAAGAACACAAGAAGCTTTAAATTTATTTGATCAAATTTCGGATGAAAATAAGAATGCTAAACTGATTGAAAACCTTATATTAACCATAATATCAAACATAATATCAAACATATCCGAAGCTATTGACGAAAAAAATAATAAAATTTTGTCAAAATTATCTTTAAATTTGCAAGCTTCATTAGAGTTAACAAAAACAAAAAAAAAAGAAATTGAAAGTATTGAAAGTAATTTTTTAGGAAGAGTTAAGACAGAAATTTTAAGTTTGTTTGATAAAATTTTACTTCAAGGCGAGAGAGCTTTAATAATTAAAGCAATAGGGCACTAGACTTTACGTAAAACATCACTTTTAGTGTTCAATAAGTTGTCCACGGCACACTATCTCGACGGAGACAATCCTAAAGAGTGTGTAAAACTCTATTTCTGCTGCTTATTTAATTTCAGAAAGAGATATGTTTTGAAGCGCTAAAAAAATCGAAAAACTCAAACTTCGAATATATTGAAAGATTCATAATTTTCTATACTATAAGATGTTATCTTTTGATTTTGAGTCTTTTTTTTATTCCTATCCCTAATTTCTTCAAGACTTGTAATATTATCACGTTTCCAACGTTTTATTATGCCATCCATGTAACTCAAATTATATTTCCCTTTAACTTTTATACAAAGTTCATAGGCTTCTTTTATGCTATACTTAGTGTATTTCCATAGAACAAACCAACGAACGATGGCTTCTTCTTCTTGTGCTGTAGGAGCACGTTCTTTTGTTCCTATAATTTTTCTGAAACAGTTCCACAATTTTTGAAATTTGTTAAAAGATTTAATTTTTTCTTCAGCACTTTCAATTGAATCAATGCCACTTCTGGCCCAATCAATTCCAACTTTCTCAATATATCTTGTAGACACCTTACCAATTTTTGCACAATACTGTACAAGCATTAAAATTACAGAACATGGCATACCTTCTGAATCTTTAAGATTTATGAAAAGAGATACATCGGTTCCTGATAGTGGACGCCCAAGAATACTTTCAACTTCGTTTAAAAGACATGTTATTTCGTCACTAGATTTAAGCCTCTGTGAAACATATTCAATGTTTGTTTTATCTATAATTTTTTTATTACTAATTTGTTTTTTTTCTAAATTTTCACAAAATTCTTTTTCATGATGTTTAAAAATATTTTTATCCAACCAGAATTTAATAGCGTCACAAACATCATCTTTATCGATTTTTAATGCTGAGGAGATATCATCAACAGTAAATGTTTTAAGAGATCTTTTAATTACAATTAATAAAATTTTTAAATGTACAGCACAAGCTAAACGTATGACATCTTCGCTAACATCGTACACATCGACATCACAAAAATAACTTTTTTTTTTGTTCAAAAAATTACTCATAAAATTCATTATAATTTATAATATAAAATTTTTCAACAAAATTGGTTCTATTTGTCGTTAATTTATGATAATGTCCTTTAAGAACCTGTATTCAATGCTCAAAAAATCGCTTTTTTGGATCTTTTTCCAAAAAACATCCTTAAAAATACTCGAAATACAGCAAGTATTTCTAAGTTTTTTGCCTTGTTTTGAGAAAAAATCTCTCAAAAATTCGATATTTGTCACTATTGAATACAGGTTCTAAGTTAATTTTTTTCATGTAATTAATAAAATTTTAAACATTAAAAAAAAAAAGAAATGAAGTAATAAATCCCGATAATAAGGAGAGAAACTATTGTGCATCTCAAAATAAAGAAAATTTTAATAATTTTTAGTTTAGTTACTCTGATATCAACTATTTTTATTTTAGGTATTTCAAAAAAAAAAAGAAATAGAATAAATATTCTAACATCTTTTTATCCTGTTTACATAGCAACTATCAACATTACTGACAAAATTGATGACATTGAAGTGTCAAATTTATCTTGTAGTTATGGCCAGCAATGTTTGCATGATTTTTCTTTAAAAACTTCAGATATTAAACAGATTGAGGATTCTGATGCTTTTATAATAAATGGTTCTGGAATGGAGCCATTTGTAGACAAACTTTTGAATAAATCAAAAGTTATAGACTCAAGCAAAGGTATAAAAATTTTAACTGATGAGCATGGAGAACAAAATCCATATGTATGGCTTTCGGTTGATAACCATATAAAACAAGTAAAGAATATTTCCTCTGAACTTTGTGAAATTTTTCCTAGGTATTGTAAAGAAATTAATAAAAATTCTGAAAACTATGTGCAAAAATTGAAAAAATTAATGCTGGAAAGTGAAAAATTGCAATTCAGTGGAAAAGTTTTATTAGCTCTTAACAATAAACTTGAGTATCTTACAAATTCCGTTGGTTTAAAAACTATTATTCTGTTGCCAAAGCACAACCACGATGATTCGCTGAGTTTACGTAACATTTCAGAAGCTGTTGGAAAAATAAAAAAATATAATATCAAATTCGTTATTAGCACTGATGATAGTCATCAGAAAAATCAGGAATTGATTTTTAATGAGACAAATATTAGTGATATAAAATTAAGTTTAATTACTGAAGGTGATGGTTCTGCTGATTCTTATTTGAATAACATGATAAAAAATTTTGAAATTTTGAATAAAGCTTTGTCTCAAAATGTTTAACAAAAAATGTAACTGTTGTGTGCAAATCGATAATGTTTCAGTATGCAACAATGGGTGTTTCATTCTGAATTCTATATCGTTCGATGTAGGTCATGGTGAAATTTTGGCTTTGATCGGTAAAAATGGTTCAGGCAAAACTACAATTTTGAAAGCTATTCTTAAGTGCGTATTATATAGCGGTGATATAAGATTTTTTGATTCGTTAGGTAAAAAAATAAGAAATCCAAAAATAGGCTACGTACCTCAACGTTTGGATTTTGAAAAAAATGCACCGTTAACAGTTTCGGAATTGTTTGCTTCAATAATGAATAATTTTCCTGTTTGGTTTTTTACTAAAAAAACATTAAATTGTAAGATTTCAAAAATTTTAGAAAAATTTGGTATAAATTATCTTATAAATGCACCATTGGGAAGCCTTTCTGGAGGAGAATTACAAAAAGTTTTATTCGCTTTTGCGTTAGAGCCTGTACCTGACATACTTATACTCGATGAACCTTCTTCTGCACTTGATGCTAAGAGCGTAAATTTATTATATTGTCTAATTGTTAAAATGCGAAAAGAATTTCACATGCCTATTATTTTGGTGTCTCACGATTTAATACAAATTAAAAAATGTGCAACTAAATACGCAATTATTGATTCAGGAAAACTCGTTGAAAATTTACCAATAGAAAATTTGAAAAATAGTAAAAATGTCAAAAATATACTTGGAATTTAACAATATTTTCAAGTTACAAAAGAAGCCTATTGAAAAGTTCTTAATTTTTTTTTGAAATATATATTTGATTAATAGTAATAATATAATAATGCTATATCTATGTATGGTAACGTGTTTTTTTATTTTTTCAAAGAACAAGATAAAAATTTTATTTTGGAGTTATGAAAGGAATCCATTAAAAAACTTTGGAGAATACTTTGGGCTATAAATATCTTAAAGATGAAGATCTTTCTAGAATAAAAAAACGTAAAAAAGCAATAAAATTTACTGCTAGTTTTTTTTTCTACTCAATTTCATTTATATTAATTTCACTAATTTTAATTTTTGGAATGTTTTTTTTGTACAAAAAAATAACAGATAATAGTATTAATTTAGATAAAAACGAAAAAATAAAAGAAGTGCCTATTGAAGGTGATAAAAAAATAGAAAACGAAAATAATGTTTCTAAATCTAAATTAAAGAACAGTAGCAAAATTTTAGAATATAAATTTAGCGAATGGAATAAAAAAAATCCTCTGAATCTATGGATTATAAACAAAAATAATCCTATTGAAAATGCCAAAATAGAGAATGAACTTGTGTTTTGTGATAATAAACAAGTTCATAAAATAATAGCTGACCCTCTTAAAGCTATGATAAGTTATGCTAAAGAAAATAAAATTGATATCTGGATTGTTTCTGGATACAGAGATTTAAAAACTCAAGAGACATTATTTGAAAACCAAAAATTATTTGAAAAGAAAAGGGGACTAAATGATGAAGAAGCAGAAGAGATGGCCCAATTTACAGTAGCTAAATCTGGCCATAGTGAACATAATTTGGGGATTGCTGTAGATTTTAATGGCGCTAACAAAAATTTTGAATCAACAGCAGCCTTTTCTTGGTTATTAAATAATGCGCATAAGTATGGGTTTATAAGGAGATATGCTGAAAATAAGAAAGCACACACAGGAGTTAATAATGAACCTTGGCATTGGAGATATGTAGGAAAAGAATATGCAGAGGATATTAAAAATTCATGTATGTGTTTAGAAGAATACATATTAAAAAATATGTTAAAGATGTGATAAATGTTGTGATAAAAACAAAAAAAAAATTTAAAATAATAATTGTATTTGTATGTATTTTTTATATTTTTTTAACTGTAATTTTAAAAAAATATAAAAATCAAGACATGAAAAAAAACAATAATTATGAATATTTAGAAAAAAAAAGAATTTTGATACCAAATTTGGTTGGTAAAAACTTTAAAGAAATCGTGAATAATATAGACGAATATAGTATAGTGGTAGCTTCTGAAGAGTTTAGTGATGACTATGAGAAAGGAACCATAATTTCACAAACTCCTATTTCAGGTTCATACGCAGAGAATAATTTTACGATTGTCACGAAAGTAAGTAAAGGCAGCGAATACAAAGTTTTACCAGAAATTCAAAAAAAAACACTATCTGAAATATCGTTAATCCTAACATCTATGAACTTGATTCCATTCGAAATAAGGCAACCAAGCACTGAAAAAGAGGGTACAGTCCTCGGTTATTACAAACATTCTCCAAATGAAAAAGTAAAATTCGGAGAACGAATAGCCATTTTGGTAAGCAGCGGACCTTAGAAGCAGTTCTCATAGATTTGAAAACATATATCTCCGGCAATTTTTACCCAAAACAGCGTTAAAAATACGGAAGTAATAACCTGTCTTCAATAGTGTGGAATATCGAATTTTTGAGAGATTTTTTCTCAAAACAAGGGAAAAAACGTAGAAATACTTGCTGTATTTTGAGTATTTTTAAGGATGTTTTGTGGAAAAAGATCCAAAAAGCGATTTTTTCAGTATTGAAGACAGGTTCTAAGGTTTGAAGATACAGCATGAACCGAACTAAATAGTATCTTTTCTTTCTTCATAAAATTCATCACTAAAAACACTATAGTCTCCAACAACTGAGGAATATTTGGATTTTTTCATTATATGTATCGCCCAAGGTTCCAAATAAAGCCCAACTAATGAAGTTTCTAAATGATTTTCAGTCGATTGAATCATCCATTTAAAACCATCAACATCAACAATTATCTCGTTATGTACACCTTTAAACGTGACGGATGTGACAGTTCCAGAGATATGCCCAAGTTCACTAGATGGTACAAACTTTATGTCTTCTGGTCTTACAACAACATCAACATGTTCGTTACGAGCAAAACCAAAATCCAAACATTCGAAAATCCTTCCTGCAAATTCAACTAAATAATCGTCAATCATTATTCCATTAACTATATTGCTTTCACCTATAAAATCAGCTACAAAAGCATTTTTTGGCTCATTATATATGTCTTTTGGACTACCTATCTGCTGAATTACCCCTTCGTCTATTACAACAACGGTATCAGACATCGATAGAGCTTCTTCCTGATCATGGGTAACAAGTATAAAAGTTATACCTGTACACATATGTATCTTTTTTAATTCCATTTGCATATCTTTTCTAAGCTTAAGATCAAGAGCAGCTAACGGTTCATCAAGAAGCAATATTTTCGGTGAATTAGCAAGTGCTCTAGCAACAGCCACTCTTTGTTGTTGTCCACCAGACAGAGAGTCAACACCTCTATTCGCCATCCGAGACAATCCAACCATACTTAACATCCTATTCACACATTGGTTTATTTCTGTTTTGTCTTTCTTCGCAACCCTCAAGGCAAAGGCAACATTATCAAAAACATTGAGGTGAGGAAATAATGCGTATTTTTGAAACACTGTGTTAACTTCTCTTTTGTGAGGAGGAATGTTAGTTATTTTTTTATTTTCAAAATATATATCACCGACATCAGGTTTTACAAAACCACCGATTAACCTAAGTATTGTAGTTTTTCCACAACCTGAGGGCCCTAAAAGTGTGACAAAATGTCCACGCGAAATATGTAAATTAAAATTATTAAGAATTTTTTCTTCACCGAAATTTACAGTTATACCATTTAATAAAATAATATATTTTCGAATTTCGCTATTAAACATCATATTTTCAACCCGAATTCAATTGCTGTTTACCAACAACAAGTGTTATTAAAAAAATAAGTGCGCAAACGATAACGATAGTTGCACCTGTTGGTGTTTCGAAACTTAAAGAAAAAACCAATCCTAAAATCCCGGAACATAATGAAAAAAATACAGTTAACAAATGATAATTTTTCATACTTTTAGCAATATTTCTTGCTGACGCAGCAGGCAGCGTTAATAAAGAATTTACAATTAAAATTCCAACCCACTTTATAGCTGATGAAACTATGGTCGAAAGAATTACTATAAACGCAGTTTTATAAAATTTAACATTGATTTGTCTACTCAATGCAAGATCTTTGTTTATACTAGATATTAAAAATTTGTTAAAGAAAAATATCCAAAAAATCAACACAAAAGCAAATAAACCAGCAAGCGAAATTAAATCAAAACTTGTTACAGAAAGAACATCACCTATCAAAAATTCTGAATATTTCGAAGTTTTTCCACTCAAGGTCAACACCAATATCCCAAATGACAGACCTATTGATGAAAAAGCACCAGTGATGGTATCAGCAGATGATCTTTCAAAATTTATTACGTTAGATATACATAATGCAAAAAGCGTAGAAAATATAAGGACCGAAAGTCTATAATTGCTAAAACCGAACATTGCACCGACCGCAGCTCCAGTAAAAGTACAATGACCTAGAGCGTCAGAAAAAGATGACATACGATTATGCACAACCATGGTCCCTACCAAGCCCAAGAGCGGGGAAAGCACCAGAATTGCTAAAAAAGCATTACATACAAATCTATAACCAAACCACGTGATCAAAAGATAATGCACCCCTTGAAGATTTTGCAAAACTTTCCTAAAACGCAGAAATTCAATTTTGCAAAGCAAACATGCCAACATCTTTAACCTAAAGGTTAAAGTTTTACGATGCGGGTGATAATTTTAAAACTTGTTTATTATTTTTGTTGTACTTACCGTATCGAATGTTTCGCAGTTATGACTAAAAAACTAAAAAATTGGAAAGAATAACAGATTATGTATGATTCAAAAAATTTTAAAAAGACTTAAGAATCTGTCTTCAATAGACTTCCTATAATTTGAAAATATTAATAAAACATCCTGTACAGCAACTATTTCTACATTTTTTGCCTTGTATTTGAGAAAAAATCTCTCAAATTGAAGACATGTTCTAAGCACTGTTGGAGGAAAAAATTCAATATGGAAATTATGAGTTATTTAAACTCTTTTTGGGTAGGTGGTCTAATCTGTGTTTTTGCACAAATACTAATAGATAAAACAAAACTTACACCTGCCAGAATTCTAGTTTTGTATGTAGTGCTAGGAGTAATTATGACTGCAACAGGAATATACGAACCAATAGTAAAATTCGCAAAAAGTGGAGCTACAGTTCCACTAACTGGATTCGGATACGTAATGACCAAAGGTGTAAAAGAAATGATACAACAAAGAGGGTTTCAAGGAGTTCTTTCTGGAGGGCTTGTGGCAAGTTCAGCTGGAATCTCAGCTGCAATTCTATTTGGCTACATTGCCGCACTTGTTTCCAAACCAGGAGATAAAAATTAAAGAACTAAAGAAAATCGCCTGCCAAATTTTCTATAAATTGGCAAGCGATACAATTCTACAGTGCATATCTGGCAAAAATCAGGCCTGTTTCATTTTTGCAAAGCATTCACTGCAATAAACTGGTCTGTCATCGTGAGGTTGAAAAGGAACTCTTGCTTCACCACCACATGAAGCACAGGTAGATTTAAACATCTCACGCTCGCCTCTAGCGTTATTCTTACGTGCGTCGCGACAACATTTGCAACGCTGTGGCTCATTTTGAAATCCCTTTTCTGCGTAAAACTCCTGTTCTCCTACAGTAAACACGAACTCCGCCCCGCAATCTTTGCACACAAAAGTTTTGTCTTCATACATGCCATTTAACCTCGCTTTTTTGAAAATAACCCCAAGGACGGGTTCGCACCGACACCTCTGTGGAAAAAACAACGCTCTGCTATACTAAGCTACTTGGGCACAATTACAATAATAATTTGTATTTCTAACATATATATCAAAAAATGTCAACATTTTTATTTTTATGTTAAGGTTCTAAATTAAAAAATCTTTACATAATGGTGTAATTAGAGTATAAGATACCTGTTCTCATAGTTTTACCATTTCGTTTGGAATCAAAAATTTGTTAGGAGTTTAAAATGATTTTCAGAAAAATTATTTTGTTATTTTTTGTAATAACATTGTCTTCAACAGCTAATATATCATCTCTTGATGTAAAAGATATGACATTAGAAGAAAAAATTGGTCAAATGATTTGTCTAGAATTAAGATACTGGAGTTCCGATGGTACCGCTCCCGTTCCTGTAACAGAAGTTAGCCCTGAGGCCATTAAATATTTAAAAGAAAATTCCATTGGAAGTGTCATACTGTATGGTGTAAATTTAGTTGATATAGTACAAACTGTAAATTTAACGACAACTTTAGGTTCTGCTACTGATGATCCTAAATGTAAGCCCGTGCTTATTATGACAGATCAAGAAGGTGGAAGAGTTGAAAGGGCAACCTTTAAAAGAAAACCATTAAAAAACAATTTAGAAATTGAAACATTGGAGGAAGCTTTTGAAAAAGGAGCTTTTATTGGTAAAGAACTAAAATATCTTGGTATAAACTGTAATCTTGCTCCTGTAGTAGATGTTAACAGTAATCCGGACAATCCTATAATAAAAGAACGTTCTTTTGGTAGCAATCCTGAAGTTGTATCGGAGTTTTCTAAAGCTTTTGTTAAAGGATTGCATAAATATAATATAATAGCCACTGCTAAACATTTTCCTGGTCACGGAGATACTTCAAAAGATTCTCATTTTGAACTTCCGATTGTTAATAAAAGTTTTGAAGAACTTAATGATTTGGAATTTAAACCTTTCAAAGCAGTAATCGATATAGGTATCGATATGATAATGACGGCACATATCGCATTGCCAAAAATTGAAAGCAAAACCATAATTTCCAAAGAAGATGGACAAAAAATGTACATACCAGCGACGCTATCAAAGATAATTTTAACAGACATTCTCAGAGGTTATTTGGGATTTAATGGTGTGATAATTTCAGATTCAATGGGAATGAATCCAATTTCTAAAAATTTATCCCCATTTGAGGCAGCGAAGATGGCTATAAACGCAGGAGTTGACATACTTTGCATGCCGTTTATTGTGCGTAACAAAAATGATATAAAGAAAATTCCTGAGTTTATTGAATTTATAAAAAATGAAGTACTAGAAGGGAGAATTTTAGAATCTAGAATCAATGAATCTGTTGAACGTATTTTAAAAATGAAAAGTAAAATTTCAACGTCATGAAAAGATTGCCAATCAGCGCAAAGATTTTCTGCACAAACTGTCTTATCAGATAACCAATGAATATGACCTTGTGAAAGTGGAATATGGCAATTCATGAGTGGACGTGTGCAAATTGTGGAACTCATCATTTCCGAGACCAGAACGCTGCTCAAAATATAGATATGGAAAAGGCTTGCGTGCTGCGTTAACTATGTAAATAGTAATCGGCGGTAGCGCTTGTCCCGTCGTTAGGGTGTTGTATTGCTTGTAGGCTCTGCTAAACACTCTTGTGAAATATGCAACCATGAAGCTTATACCCTAAGCCCCTCAAAACCGTAGGTTTAGCTAGGGGTGCATTGACATGGTACTAATAAATTTTATTGTATTTGAATATTTTTATTAATGCGTGTTTTACATAGATTTTTTATAGATCGAGGATAAAAGTTTATATAATAAAAGGTGAAATTTTTGTTTCAACATATAAAATTACTTTCTCTATTTTCTTTCTTTACAAACAAGAATTTGTTTTTAGAAAGATTTAGTTTTTTGAAAAGTTTAAAAAGGTCTACACAAAACATAATATATGTATTGCATTTTGTATTTAGTAAATATGTTGTTTTGATGATTTTAATAGGAGCATTATATTTTTTTAAATTATCAGTTATTGTTGTATCCATTATTTTGATTATCCATTTATTACTAAAACTATTAACACTTGATATTGATGATTGGCAATTATATTTCAAAGATGATATAAAGTTGGCCATACCTGAGCATTCACGGAGGTATTTAACAGTTTTATTAAGTAATATTATTTATAAATTTTTTTGTGGCAGATAATGTTCTTATAGCTGTTCCGTTTTAAATTCATCTGAGATATAGTAGGTGCATGGCTTATTCAAAAGACGCGCGAGAACTTGTCTTTAAATATCTCGCAGAAGGTCATACTTACAAAGAAGCACGCAAGGAA
>Ga0209737_10000701_pt1 | contig 26040 bp, 23 predicted proteins | sample TergutCu122P3_FD_187284 | JGI IMG/M metagenome (GOLD analysis project Ga0209737, IMG submission 187284) | Cubitermes ugandensis P3 segment gut microbial communities from Kakamega Forest, Kenya - Cu122 P3 (SPAdes) (version 2) | ecosystem: Host-associated > Arthropoda: Insects > Digestive system... | reverse complement strand
TTGTATTAAAACTTGATAATGCAATCTCTTTGCTTTGAATGTTTCCGTTTCCAACAATTGTTTTAGTACCTGTTGCATGGATGATGTTTTGCGCTAAGCAATGGATGTTTAATAATTGTAACATTAGGATAATAAGGATATTAATATGTTTCATAAGTGAAAATATTGAAAATTACTTTACCGCCTCAACTCAAAATTTTTCCCCAAATAAACCGTTCTTACGTACTCGTCGCTGGCAAGTTCTTCGGCGCTACCTGTTTTAATAATTCGCCCTTCAAAAAGTAAATAGGCGCGGTCGGTAATTGAAAGTGTTTCGTGCACATTGTGGTCGGTAATTAAGATGCCTATGTTTTTCTCTTTCAATTTCCAAACAATATTTTGAATATCTTCAACAGCAATAGGGTCAACGCCGGCAAAAGGCTCGTCTAATAAGATAAACTTTGGATTAGATGCCAAACAGCGGGCAATTTCTGTCCTTCTCCGCTCACCGCCCGAAAGATTTTGTCCCAAATTTTTCCTAACTTTTTGAATATTAAATTCTTGAATAAGACTCTCCAATCTATCATTTTGCTCTTCTTTTGTCATGTCGGAAAACTGCAAAATAGCTCTAATATTATCTTCAACGGAAAGCTGGCGAAATACAGAAGCTTCCTGTGGTAAGTAAGAAATACCCATCTGCGCTCGTTTGTACATAGGCAATTGGGTAATGTTCAAATCATCTAAAAATATTTGTCCTGAAAAAGGCTTGATGATGCCTACTATCATATAAAAAGAAGTAGTCTTTCCGGCTCCGTTAGGTCCAAGTAGCCCAACAATCTCTCCTTGTTTTACGTTAAATGAAGCTTCGTTTACAACGGCACGTTGTTTGTAAATTTTTACTAAATTTTCTGTTCGTATGGTATGATTCATTATATAATAGTTTCGGTGTTTAGTTTTATTTTTTTTGATAATTCTTCTACAAAACGTTGCAATGGCTTTTGTATCAGTGGTTTTAGAAAAACAGGCACCTCCAAGTTCAATTCTATTTCTAAGTTTGTTTCATTTTCAGATACAGACTCTAATTTAATTTTTATATAAAGAGGAATGTTCTTATCATTATCAGCCTTGTAACAAATATAACTGTAGGGTATCCTTTCCAAAATCGTTAATGTAATTCTTGAAATATTCTCTATGGTAAATGAACAAGAATCTTCTGTGGTGCAAAAATCTTTCACTTCTTCGGGTATATATTGAGAAAAATTTTTACAATTGCCTGCTAATGCAAAAAGTTTGGTATCAGAAATCTTTACAATAGTTTTGGGGCTACTAATTATCATATTAGGTTTTAGTTTGCAAATAAACAGAAAATATTCTGACTGACGTACAGGCGGGGGGAAAAAGTCAGGGCAAAATCATTAAAAATAGTTATTTCTATTTACCACTTGATATGTTGCGTTTGGATAGGCCATTGAAAATGCTCTTGGTGCTGTTGGGATTTTATCTCCCCATTTGAATTCAAAGGCAGCAATGGCATCTCCCGAAACTTCAAGCAAATCTATTTCTTGTTCATCGTATGTGCGCCAAAAATAAAAATCCTTATCTGTATTTTCGTTTTTGTTCTTTTTAACGCACTCTCCTATCATATAATTCTCCCATAAAGCGCCCACATCTGTTCGTAACGCCACTGATTGAAACGCTCCAATTAAAGCATTACGGATGCCGTTATCATAGAAATACCATTTTCCTGCTTTTGTTACTTCTTTTCGTAAATTACGGCTAAATGCCCCCAAACGATAGATTACAAAAGTTTTAGATAACAAATCAAGATATTTTTCAACGGTATTTTTACTCATTCCAAGTTTTCGCCCCAATGCTTCATACGAAACCTCGCTACCTATTTGCAAAGCTATCATTTGCAAAAGTTCCTTCATTTTTGAGGCATTCTTAATCCCGTCCACTATCAAAATATCTTTCAACAAGTACGCATCTACAATGTTTCTAAGATACTCTTTCCTTTCTTCGTTACTGTTCATCAACACTACTTCCGGATAAGAGCCGTAGAGCAGTCTGTTTTCAAGATTTTGACGGGTTTGTAACGGGTTTTCAACTTGCATGATTTCTGATTGTGAAAAAGCCGTAAGATGAAATGGAGAACTACGACCCACTAAGGGCTCGCCCGATTTGTTGAAAAGATCGAAAGAGGAAGATCCGCTTACTAAAATTCTAATCCCTTGAATTTCATCAACCATCAATTTCAGTTTTGCTCCAATGTCCGGAATATGCTGTGCCTCATCAATGGCAAGCAAGTCAATTTGGTCAAGCAAACTACGATAATTTCCAATACTACGATTTTCAAGCAACTTAAGTGCATCATAATCTTCACCGTTCAATGTCAATTTTTTACCGCCATACTGCTGAACAATCTGATTCATCAAAACCGTTTTTCCCACTCGTCTTGCCCCAAAAATAATGACTACCTTGTTGGGTTTTAAACTGCTCTCAATTTTTTGCTGTAAACTCCTTACAATTTTATCCATAATTGGATGATTTTTTTCAGCAGCAAAATTAAAAAAGTTTTTTAATTGACGAAATTAATAGTAAAAAATGTTTTTGATTGACGAAATTTATGTTAGTGAATAGTGGATAGTAGCACTCAATTCTTTGTATAGCTTGAAGTTAAATAAATATTGACGGGTAAGATAGCCCCGTCAAATAAAAATGTTATTTTTGTCGAACATTAGTGTAATTTTTTATGAAAACACATCACATTTCAAACGAATTTCTAAGCCTTGAAATCATAAAAACCATTCTGAATAAGAAAACTAAAATAGCCCTCTCAGGTGAATCAAAAATGGCAGTAGAAAAATGTCGTAATTATTTAGATGAAAAAATGTTGCATCAAACTACACCCATCTATGGTATAACTACCGGTTTTGGTTCGCTTTGTAATACCATAATTTCAAAAGAAGATTTATCACAGTTGCAATATAATTTAGTGGTTTCTCATGCCTGCGGTTTTGGAGAAGAGGTGCCCCAAGAAATCGTTAAACTCATGTTGCTTTTGAAAATTCAATCTTTGTCGTATGGAAATTCCGGTGTACAGCTTGCTACGATTGAACGATTAATAGATTTTTTTAACTATGATGTTTTTCCAGTTGTATATCAGCAAGGCTCATTGGGTGCATCGGGAGACTTAGCGCCTTTAGCGCATTTGTGTCTGCCGCTGTTGAATCTTGGGGAGGTATATTATAAAGAAAAAAAACAGAAAGCCGCTTCTATAAATGAAAAATTTGGTTGGGAACCTATCCAACTACAATCGAAAGAAGGTTTGGCATTGCTTAACGGAACTCAATTTATGAGTGCTTATGCTACATGGCTTTTGCTAAAATCGGAAAAGCTATCCTATTTTGCAGATATGATTGCTGCCCTTTCGTTAGATGCATTTCACGGACATCTTGCACCATTTCATCCTTCTGTGCATTTGGCTCGCCCACATATTGGGCAACTTGCTACGGCTGCCAACATTACAAATTTCTTGGAAGGCTCTGAAATCATGAGGTTTAAAAAAGAACATGTACAAGACCCATATTCCTTTCGCTGCATCCCACAAGTACATGGCGCTACAAAAGACAGCATTTACTATATTAAAACTGTAGTTGAAACAGAAGTTAATTCGGTTACCGACAATCCAACCATTTTTCCTGATGAAGATTTGATTATTTCTGCCGGAAATTTTCATGGTCAACCTTTGGCATTGGTCATTGATTTTCTAACACTCGCCATGTCGGAGCTTGCAAATATTTCCGAACGAAGAATTTATCAGCTCATCTCCGGCAAAAGAGGTTTACCCGCATTCTTGGTAAAGAATCCCGGACTTAACTCCGGTTTTATGATTCCGCAATACACAGCCGCGTCAATAGTTAGCCAAAGCAAAACGCTATGTATGCCGTCTTCTGCCGACTCTATTGAGTCATCGCAAGGGCAAGAAGATCATGTAAGCATGGGTGCAAACGCTGCAACGAAGTCTTATACTGTGGTTAATAATACGGAAAAGGTATTAGCAATTGAGCTTTTGAATGCAGTACAAGCGTTAGAATTTCGTCGCCCGCTGAAGACATCGCCGCAATTGGAAGAGTTTGTAGAAAACTACCGAAAAACTGTCCCATTTGTAGAAAATGATACTTTAATGTATGAATTAATGCACAAATCGCAAGTTTTTTTACAAAATTGTTAACCCATGCCCTACCATTTCCTACTTATTGAAACCGCTACCGAAGTGTGCTCTGTTGCTTTATCATGCAACGAAAAAATTGTTTCTTCTATCTATTTAGAAAGAGGGTATTCTCATACGGAGAATCTGTTCCCATTTATTGAAAAAATATTAATAAACGGAAAAATTACAATCAAAGAGATTGATGCAGTAGTCTTGAGCATAGGGCCCGGTTCTTATACCGGATTAAGAATTGGCGCTTCTGCAGCCAAAGGGATTTGTTATGGGCTCAATATCCCACTCATTGCTATTTCAACATTGCAAAATATTGCTTTGGGAGTTATAAATAAACAAGTTATTGAAGAAAAAGCCTGGGTTTGCCCTATGATTGACGCTCGCCGCATGGAAGTGTTTACCGCTTCTTTTAATAATAAAGGAGACGCAATTTCAGAAGTAGAAAGCAAAATTATTGATGAACATTCTTTTAAGCTTGAATTAGAAAATAATATTATCTATTTTTGTGGTAATGGCATGGAAAAATGTAAATCGATATTGCAACATAAAAATGCACGTTTTATTGATGCGCCCTTAGAAGCTTCCAATATGCTGTTTCCGGCTTTGAAAAAATATGAAAACCGGCAATTTGAAGATGTTGCTTATTTCGAACCGTTTTATTTTAAAGAATATATTGCCAAAAAAACTGTGGTAAAAGGTTTATACCAACGTCTTTAGCCATGCAATCTCTTCTGCCCACTTGTTAGTGTCCGGAGTTTCTAAGATAATAGGTATGTTATCAAACCGAGTGTCTTTCATCATTCTAATAAACAACTCTTTCCCTAAAAAACCTAATCCAAGATTCTCGTGGCGGTCCACACGGCTACGAAACTCTTTCTTCGTATCGTTCAAGTGAATAGCACGTAAATAATGGGCGCCAACTATTTCATCAAATTCGCGCCACGTTTGCAAATAACCTGTTTCCGTTTTTAAATCATAGCCTGCTGAGTACGCGTGGCAAGTGTCAATACAAACGCCTATTCTGCTTTTGTCTTCTACTTTATCAATAATTTGTGCTAAATGTTCAAAACTAAAGCCTAAATTTGAGCCTTGTCCTGCGGTATTTTCTATTACTGCCGTTACGCCTTTGGTTTTTTCCAATGACAGGTTAATTGATTCTGAAATTCTTCGTAAACATTCATCAACAGAGATGAGATTTAAGTGCCCGCCGGGGTGAAAGTTCAACAACGACAAACCTAATTGCTCTGCACGGCGCATTTCATCGTTGAAAGAGTTGCGCGATTTCTCCAAAGCATCCTTTTCCGGGTGCCCTAAGTTAATCAAATAGCTGTCGTGGGGTAGAATGTGTGCGGGTGTATAGCCTATTTCATCGCAGTTTTTTCTAAAAAGTGTAATGTTTTTTTCCGATAGGGGAGGGGAGTCCCAGCGGCGTTGGTTTTTTGTAAAAAAAGCAAAAGCAGTAGCCCCAATCTCTTTTGCATGTAATGGAGCATTTTCAACGCCACCTTCTGCACTAACATGTGCGCCTAAATATTTCATAATCGGTATTTTTCGGCAAAAATATCAAAACTTGTTAATCTACTTGTCATTTTTTTTATGCTTTTTACCCCCCTTGATTGAAAAAGCGAAAAATATTATGCTGATTATCAATAAATTATTGCATAGATGTCAAAAATAATGCTTTTTCATACAAAAACATGTTTTTTTTTATAATTTTGTTTTTTAGAAAAATTAGCTGAGGGCGTAATAATTGTAATAACCTATAATTGAAGACTGAAAGATGAAAAGAAAAGCAATATCGGATAAAGAGATTCAACAAACTTTGAAAAAAGTTTTTGGGTTTAATTCCTTTAAAGGCGACCAACTTAGGGTAATAAAATCACTTCTTAAAGGCAAAGACTGTTTTGTAATTATGCCGACCGGAGGTGGAAAATCCTTGTGCTACCAATTACCCGCTTTGGTTTGTGAAGGAACTGCGATTATTGTCTCGCCACTCATCGCCTTGATGAAAAATCAGGTAGATGCACTCAGAAATTTTGGAACGGAATTGGGTATAGCGCACTTCATGAATTCATCGCTTTCAAAACAGGAGATTAAAGACGTTAAAGAAGATTTATTAAAAGGAAAAACGAAACTACTATATGTTGCACCGGAAACTTTAACCAAAGAAGATAATGTAGGTTTTTTTAAAGATATTGAAATCTCATTCTTTGCCATTGATGAGGCACACTGTATTTCTGAATGGGGACACGACTTTAGACCCGAATACCGCAGAATTAGAGAAACGATTGACCGTATCAATAAAAAAGTACCCGTAATTGCGCTTACTGCAACTGCAACGCCTAAAGTTCAAAGTGATATTCAGAAAAATTTGGGTATTGATAAAGCGGAAGTTTTTATCTCATCTTTTAATCGCCCCAATCTTTACTATGAAATTCGAGATAAAACTAAAGATATTGATAAAGAGATTGTTAAGTTTATTAAAAATCACAGTGGTAAATCAGGAATTATTTATTGCCTAAGTAGAAAAAAAGTAGAAGAATTGGCAGAATTTCTAAGAGCCAACCAAATTCGCGCCTTGCCCTACCATGCAGGCTTGGAATCGCAAGTGCGCGTGAGTAATCAAGATGCGTTTTTGATGGAAGATATTGAGGTTATTGTAGCAACCATTGCTTTTGGAATGGGAATTGACAAACCCGATGTTCGTTTTGTTATTCACTATGATATGCCCAAAAGTTTGGAAGGCTACTACCAAGAAACCGGACGTGCTGGGCGCGACGATGGTGAAGGCCTGTGTATCGCTTTCTACGATATTAAAGACTTATACAAATTGGAAAAATTCTCTACTAAGAAATCGGTAGCAGAGCACGAAATGGTAAAACAACTCTTAGCTGAAACCGCATCTTATGCAGAATCAACTAATTGTAGGAGAAAACATATTTTGCATTATTTTGGAGACATCTACGAAAATGATAATTGCGGCTGTTGCGATGTTTGTTTACACCCAAAACCAAAAATGAATGCAACCGAACATGTGCAACTCATTGTGGAAGTAGTAAAGGAAGTGAAACAACAATTTGTTGATAACCACATTATAGATATTGTAATGGGAGAAAAAACCACTACAATTGTTAAGTTTAAACACAACAAACTGAAACAATTTGGAGAAGGAGAGGAGTTTGATAAGAAATTTTGGGCAAGCGTTACCCGTGTTGCCATTTTCGAAGAGCTTATTTACAAAGATATTGAAAACTACGGATTACTAAAAATTACGCCAAAAGGCGAAAAATATCTTCAGAATCCCTATACTTTGTATGTTCAAAAACCACATAAATTAAAATCAGAAGAAGAAATTGATGACGAGGAGTTGGATGATATAATACCTGTGAAGGGAGAGGCAACAGATGCTACACTGTTCGCAATGTTGAAAGATTTACGAAAATCAATATCCGTTAAAGAAAACTTACCTCCCTTTATCATTTTCCAAGACCCCTCTTTGGAAGATATGTGTATTCAATACCCCACTTCAATTGAAGAGATGGTAAATATTACAGGGGTAGGAGTGGGGAAAGCGCAAAAATATGGAAAACCATTTGCCGACTTGATTAAACAATATGTAGAAGAAAATGAAATTGATCGTCCTCAAGACTTTATCGTAAAATCTGTGGTAAAGAAATCCGCTATCAAAGTATTTATCATTCAAGGCATTGATAGAAAATTAAATTTTGAAGACATCGCCCACGCCAAAGGATTGGATATGGATGAACTTTTAACAGAAATTGAAAGTATTGTGGCATCCGGAACAAAATTAGATATTGATTATTATATCGACGAAACTATTGAAAGGTACCACCAAGAAGATATATTAAATTATTTTTCTGAAGCGGAATCAGATTCTGTCCATGTAGCGCTTGATATTTTAGGTGAAGATGATTATAGTTTAGAGGAGGTTCGAATTATGAGAATTAAATATATGTCGGATGTAGGAAATTAGTGTGGAAGTTTCAGCATTACATACATTATTTCATTCAAAACTATCCTCCCTGTATGACAAAAGGGAAATTGATTCTATTTTTTTTATCTATATTGAAGATAAATTTGCGATGCTTAAACATCAATTTTTTTTGGAACATAAAAAAAGTATTGATGAATTTATTACAGGGAGCGGATTGAGTAAAAGAAAGATATACAATGATTTGAAAAAAATTAAAAAGGGAGTTCCCATACAGCACGTAACAGGAAAATCTTTTTTTTACAATTTAATGCTTGAAGTGAATCCCTCTGTTCTTATCCCTCGTCCTGAAACAGAAGAGCTTGTAGCGGCGATTGTAAAAGAAGAATCTAATGGGGGGGATACAAGTGGTTTAAAGATTCTTGACATTGGCACGGGTTCAGGCGCTATTGCCATTGCTTTATCAAAGAACATACCAAACTCAAAAGTGTGGGCTACTGATATTTCAAAAAAAGCTATTAAGGTTGCGCAAAGGAATGCAACTTGCTGCGGTGCGCCGGTTTCTTTTATATGTAACGACATCTTAAATGACAGTACAGAGTTTCTTCCTAAGTATTTGGATATTATAGTAGCCAATCCTCCTTATATTCCTCAAAGTGATAGAAGTTTCTTGCACTCTAATGTTGTGGATTATGAGCCAAGTGTTGCTTTATTTGTACCGGATGAAACCCCATTGTTGTATTATGAGGCTATTGCTGTAGTTGCACAAAAAAACCTCCGCAAGGGAGGAAATTTATATTTTGAGACTTATGAAAAGTTTCAACGGGAAATAGGGGCTATGTTAGCGGAAAAAAGTTTTAAAGAGATAAAATATTGGAACGATTTGAATGGAAAACCGCGTTTTATTAGTTGTAAAAAATTATAAATTATTAATTTTTACCGCCAAACCTGATTTCAAATTCGCTGCTTTATTTCTATGAATGATTCCTTTTTTTACTAACTTATCAATTAAAGAGGTTACCTTAGGTAGTTTTCCTTCTGCTACCGTTTTTTCAGAAGTTAATCTAATATCTTTCAATGCGTTGCGCATAGTTCTCGCGAAATAGCGGTTTGCTAATCTCTTGCTGTCGTTTGCTCTGATTCTTTTCTTTGCCGATTTGTGATTTGCCATTTTAAGTATTTAATATTAATAAAATTCTACTTGTTTTTTAAGGGCTGCGAAAATATAAAAAAAGATGTCCGGTTGGAAAATAAAAAAATCTTTATTAATAATATTCATAAGCCCCTATAGCCGACGGGCTCTTACGAGGATTTCCTAAAATATCATATCCTACGTTAGTATCTGCTTTCCCTTTGCCGATGGCAGGAGAGGAAGATTGTAGCGAGAAGTCCAACTTGTTTGCATCTACAAACTTTGGGTCTAAGTTAAGTAAGCACTCTTCGAAAAAATTATTATTTGGGGCTTTTAACAAACAATTTTGGAATTTTATATTAAATGCCTCGTCAGACTTTTTATTCAAAATCACTTCTTTCTCATTTTTTCCCGTTACTATGCAATTAATCAACATTGCATCTATTTCCATTTTCATATCATCATAAAGAGAAACAACATTGCTAATGTAGCAGGCAGGTGCTTTTCTTTCCGATTGTCGGAAGTAGTTTGCTATAGTTAAATGTTTCATAGTGTATTTACCACCCTCTAAATGCAAGCTGCTCCCTCCATTGTTGGCAATCACGCAATTGGTCATGTCAATATTTAGAAAACGAGAAAGCACTCCGCAGTCTTTGGTGTTTTTAATAATAGTATTACTGATTTTTACTGTGTTCGGTTCAAGGATAATATGGTTGTTATTAGTAGGTAGCGGCTCTACTTGAATACCTACAAAAGCGTTGGTAATAATTGCATTATTAATTTTCACATCTGCGCCTTCATTGATCCAAATTCTGCTCCATTGTGCGTAGTCTTCGTCGAACCATTTTTCTAGGCGGTCGCCTCTAAACAAAACGGGATCCCCTCTCACGCCATTGTCTGCATCAATATTATCATCGCCCACTTTCAGTGTGCTGTACCTGTATGCCCATAATCCGGAGTTGCTATGAAAATAGACTCTTGTTCCGGGCTCTATGATTAGAGTACCTAAGGAATCTATTGCAGCCCACCCATGCACAACGTATGGTTTATCTTTTGTCCATGTGGTAGTTTCATGTTCCTTAGCTACAATTTTGTATCGAAAATTTCCGGAACCTTGGTTGGCTATAACATAGTGGGCATCTTGTCCGTAAGCTAATAGTTTCACGTCTTGCTGTTTTTGCGTTGTCAAAAAAACAACAGAGTCGCTCACTAAAAAGGGGTCATTGACATTTCCCGGATTAATGTTAACCTTAACAAAAACGAAGATACTATCTTTTTTTGGTATAGCAATATCTTTGAAATAGGAATTATTGTTGGGCGTTCCGGCCATACCGTTTACATTTATGCTATATTTAGAGGATTTTCCTCCTGCTAAAAAAACAGTAGTAACAATATCATTATTAGACTTGTTATAAACAGTAAAATTTCTTGTTATAGAGCCGATACCTGTAAAAACAGTATCAAAATGGATAAAGGTTTCGGAGAATTGTAAAGTTCCTTGAGTTTTATCAGGTTTTTTACAAGAGACTGTAAATGTCAATAGAATAGAAAAAATAAGAAAAAAAGGGATTCTTTGCATGGTTATTGATATAGAAAATTGCAGCATGAGGCGAAGCAAATCACAATATTACCTTCTTGTACCTCCTGAGTTTCCGCTTCTTGAGCCACTTGAACTGCCCCCTCCACTTGAAGAGCCGCCCCCCCCACTACTTCTGCTACTCCCACTGCTTGGGGACGAGTAGCCGCTACTGCTTCCGCTATTTGGAGAGGAGTACCCGCTGTTGTTTCGGCTGGGTGTATTATTTGAAGGCTGAGTGTTTGGCGCACTTCTTGGGCTATCTTGTCGAGGGGTACTGTTGTAACTGTCTCTTTGAGTGGGCTGTTGGTTTGTAGGCGGTGTACTTGGTCTTTGTGGTTCTTGTTGTCTCACGTTGGGCTGTGTAGTGTTAGGCCTTTGTGGTTCTTGTTGCCTCACGTTAGGTTGGGTAGTGTTGGGTCTTTGAGGTTCCTGTTGTCTCACGTTAGGTTGGGTAGTGTTGGGTCTTTGAGGCTCCTGTTGTCTCACGTTAGGATTATTTTGTCTTTGTGGGTCGTGCTGCCGTATGTCAATACCGTTATTAGTATTTGGTCTGTTGGGGGTTACCTCTCTGTTTTCGTTTGGGAGGGTCGTTCCCCTGTTGTTTACACTTTCATTTCGAGAGGTTGTTGTTGGTGAATTTCTTGTGATTTCATCAAATCTTTGATTGAAAGGTGTTGATGTTGAGCGTGTAGTGTGGCGTACTATATTATCATCATCGTTGTTTCCAAAAATACGGTTTCCTCCTTTTCTTCCTCCGGAAGGCCCGATGTTGTTTCTGTGCCCATAGAAGTATGATTTATTTTTGTCATAATGATTGTGGTAGTAACCTGCCATATAACCATGGTAGTAGCCGTCGTAATATCCTCTCCAGTAGCTGTTGCCCCAGCCCCAATGGTAGTGGTGTCCCCAATGGCAACCCCATCCCCAACCCCAGGCAAATCCGCTGTTATACCAGCCCCAATCGTAATACCATGGGCGGTAGTAGTAGGAAGGCCACCACCAGTTGTATCCCAAGTAAATACTTACTCCCCAATAAGCAGGAACAGGATTGTACCAGTAAACATTGGTATAAAACGGGTCGTAAAACCCCCAACCGGTATAAACGTGGGTATGAAAACGCCTGAGCCTTGATGTATAGAAGTAATCATAAGTATCATACTCATCGTAATATTGTCTGCTTGTTTGTGAAGATTCCGTATCATCGCTGTAATAGGCAGTTTCATTCTCATAATACTCCTCAGTATATGTGTGTTTGGTTTGGGTTTCTACTGGTTTTTCTCTTTTTGTTTGATATTGACTATCGGAAGACCGAGTGTAAATATCATCATAATAAGTAAATGAACCTGTTTGGCACGAGAAGGCAAGCAAACATAAAATAAAAACGGGGAGGATTTTTTTTGTATTCATAATCTGAAAATTTTCCAATTAGACTATTATTTTTGGCAAAAGTATAATATTAATTTAAAAAACGCAAATCATAGCTTCATTATTATATTTTGTAGGAAGCCCACTCTTTATTAATGAGAGCAACCAGCGAATCTACTCCAAAACTCTTTAGCTTTACTTTTGCTTTTTCATAATAAAGGGGCAACTCTTCGGCTTTGTGCGCATCACTACTAATAACAAAGGAGACATTAGCTTTAGCCAATTGCTCTAAAATATAGTCGGAGGGGTAAAAATGAGCGCAACGTTGGCGGTAAATTCCACGCGAGTTTATCTCAACAATCAATTTTTTTTTACTGATTAAGGCAATGGCGTGGTCAACTAATTTCTTATACCATTCTTCCTCTTCTTTAAAAAAACGGTTTTGGTTGTGCATTTTTATTTTATCAAGATGAGCAATAATGTCAAATTCTTGTGTTTCAATCATTTCATAAGTTTGTTCCCAAAAGCATGTTACAGCTTTTTTAATGTCATTGCTAAAAAAACAAGCAATTCCTTCATCGTAGGTTGCTCTTTTTGAACCATCTATGAACCAAATATCTTTACTATTTGGAATTTTTATCAAATGTACACCGCCAATCATATAGTTGAGGGAATATTTATTCTTATAATAGATAAAATCTTTCGTAATTCCCGGAATATAATCACATTCCATACCCTTATAAATAGTAATTTGCGGGTACTTTTGTTGTAAAGATTCAACTTCTCCTAAATATTTAGGTATTTCCTCATCGGTAAGTGTAAAGTCGTAGTGATTAGAGATTGGGGCGTGAGGTGAAAAACCGAGATGATTAAACTGCAATTCAATTGCTTTATCCACAAAAAAGCGCATATTTTCTTTGCCATCGCAAAAATGAGTGTGGGTATGGTAATTGCATTTCATAATTATTGCGAATTTGTTAGAGAGCAATCGTTTCTTTTGCTTTTGGAATGATGATGTTTTGAAACCCTTTATTTTCAACTTCTTTTGCAAACGATTCACGAGCATTGTCCTCGCCGTGAACCACAATAAAATTCTTTACCTCTGCCGGGTCTTGTGAGCTAAGATAGCGTAACAACTCTCCATAGTCCGCATGGCCTGAGTAAGACTGAATATTAGCTAATTGTGCTCGAACTTTATACCTCACACCAAAAATAGATACCTCTTTGTCTCCGCGCATAATTTTTGCTCCCAGCGTTGTCGGGGCGCAATATCCAACAGATAGAATAGTTGTACGATGGTTTTCAATATTATTTGCCAAATGATGTTTCACACGGCCGGCTTCCATCATTCCTGAGGCTGAAATAATTATGCAGGGACGGTTATAACTATTTAATCTTTTCGAATCTTCAATGGATTTAATATAGTGTAAATTTTCAAATCCGAATGGATCAGGGTGAGAAAGAATAAAATGCTGCATCTCTTCATTAAAATTCTCAGTGTGCAATCTGAAAATATTTGTTGCAGAAGTGGCTAACGGGCTATCAACATAAATGGGGATGTCGGGCAGATTACCCTCATTTTTTAGGCGATGCAACGCATACACAATCTCTTGCGTTCTTTCAATGGCAAACGACGGAATGATGAGCTTTCCTTTTCTTTTAGCACAGGCATCTAATACTACCAACATCAATTCTTTTTCTGCATCTTCGATAGATTCGTGCAGGCGATTTCCGTAGGTTGATTCACATATAACATTATCCGCTTGAGGTAAGAGGCATGGGTCGGACAAAATGCGTTTGTTGTAACGCCCTACATCGCCGGTGTACAATAAGGTGTTTGTTTTGTTATTTTCAACATAAGTGATGAAAATAGATGCGCTGCCAAGAATATGCCCGGAATCGTAAAACCGAAATGCAAAAGAAGGTGTAGGAGAATATTGTATATTGTAGGGAATGCTGATAAACTGGCTCAAACAAGTAACTGCATCTTGCATGGTGTAGAGTGGCTCTACGGGAGGCAAGTTTTGTAAGGCACGTTTTTTGTTGAACTGTTTTGTATCGGTTTCCTGAATTTTTCCGGAATCGGGGAGCATGATAGCACATAAATCACGGGTGGCCGGCGTACAAAATATTTTACCTCTAAAACTATTCTTGCATATATACGGTATCAGTCCGGAATGGTCAATATGGGCATGGGAGAGAATAAGAAAGTCTATCTCATTCGGTTCAAAACCTAAATCGCGGTTCAAAGCATCGGTTTCTAAGCCTTTGCCTTGATACATCCCGCAATCAATTAAGATTTTTAAATTGTCAGAGGTTGTTAACAAGAATTTGCTCCCTGTAACTTCGCCTCCGGAAGCTCCGATACATTCTAATTTCATGTCTGTTTCTAATTGATGAAAAGTTGGCAAATGTAATAATTTTATATTAATTTGCCATCCTATAATCAAAACTAATGAAAAAAGTAGCCTTGCTTGCCGGTGGAAACTCCGGAGAATACGAAATCTCATTAAAAACCGCTGAAAATATTCAAAATCAATTAGATAAAACTACCTTTGAAACCTATTTAATACTCGTAAAAGATAACTATTGGTACTACACAGATGTAACAGGAAACAACTGTACTGTTAATAAAGATGATTTTTCGCTTACAATGAGTAACAAACAGATTGTTTTTGATGTTGTTATTATTGCCATACACGGCGATCCTGGCGAAAACGGAAAACTACAAGCCTATTTCGAAATGTTGAAAATTCCTTATGTGGGTTGCGATAGCTTTTGCTCAGCACTTACTTTTAATAAATATTTTTGCAATATAGCGGTAAAAAGATTTGGCATTCCCATTTCTCCATCGTTACACTTTTATAAAAATGACCTTTTTGTGTTCGATAGTATTGAAAAACACTGTGGGTACCCATGTTTTGTAAAGCCCTGTAATTCAGGCTCAAGCGTTGGTGTTACAAAGGCGCACAACAAAGAAGAATTACTTGTTGCCCTCGCTACTGCTTTTGAAGTAGATGAACAAATTATGGTAGAACGTTTTATACCGGGCAGAGAGCTTACTTGCGGGGTTACCTTCTGGAATGGAAAAGTAATGGCCCTTGCGGTTACGGAAATTAAAAGCAAAAAAGAGTACTATGATTTTGAAGCAAAGTATACTCCCGGATTTATTGAAATGGTAACACCGGCAGAGATTAATAAAACGGTGGAAGAGAAAGTGAAAGAGTATTCTGTAACTATTTACAAAAAATTTGGATGCAAAGGTGTAGTGCGTGTTGATTTTATTCTAAATGAAGAAAATGAACCGGTTTTTTTGGAAATCAATACCATCCCCGGACAAACGGCGATGAGTATTATTCCGAAACAATTAGCATACAATAATATATCGCTTCAAGAATTTTATGGAAGAATGATTTTAAATTGTTAAAAAAATGTAATTTCGCGCCCCTTTAAAAAAATTGCAAGTTTTTGATTTAGAAAATATTTTAAAACATTTTTTATGAATATTACCCACGAAAAAGCAACAGAAAAAGTACAACAATTGTGTATTGAAGTGCAAAAAACAGATTATCTTGAAAAGGTAGAAACTGCTTTAAAGAAATACAGAAGAACGGCGCAAATTCCCGGCTTCCGACCCGGAAACGCACCGATGGGGTTGATTAAAAGAAATTACGAAAAACCACTCATTGCCGATGAGGTAAACAAAATTGTTTCCGAAAAATTAGACGATTTTTTCAAAAGTAATAATATCAATATCTTATTTGAGCCAATGTTGATTGAGGAAAAATCAACCGTTGATTTTGATAGCCAAGAAGAGTTTGTTTTTGCATTTGAATTTGCCATTCATCCGGAAATTGACTTGGATTTTGCTTCTCTGCCACTGATGAAAGCTTTTAGAATTGTGGCTAACAAAGAGGAAATTGAAGATTATATGAATCAAATCAGAAAACGCTACGGCGATTATATCAACCCTGAAGTAGTTGAGGACGATGATTATATCACTGTGAAATGGGGCGAAGGTGAAAGTGGATTTTTCTTTGTAAAGGATTTGAGCGAAAAAGGGAAAAAATGGTTCATCGGAAAAAAAATGGATGACAAAATAGAGGTTGCTTTCTCCGAGATGTTTAGCTCTAAAGAGAATCTTAAAAAGTTTTTGAAAAAAGCCGAAGATGCTATTGAAGAAAATACTCTTGGTAACGTAGAAGTTGAGATAGCATCTATCGGGCGCGTGAATTTGGCCGAAATGAACGAAGTATTTTTCAAAAAAGCGTTCCCCGACGGTGCGGTAGCAACCGTAGAAGCATTTGAAAATTTAGCGGTGCAACAAATTGAAGCCCAATGGAAGCAGGAAAGCGACAAAAAATTCATGAACGATGCCATTCCCTTACTTATTAAAAACATCCCCATAGATTTACCCGAAGATTTTATAAAACGTTTCATCTTAAAAAATAATGCAGAGATTACAGAAGAAAAATTATTGGAAGAATGGCCCAAATATTTAGATTCGTTTAAATGGCAAATGATTGAAAGTAAGTTGGGTAAAGAAAATAATATTGAGGTTACCATGGATGAGATAAAAAATCATATTCGCCATTTCTACTATCAAAACTATTTTATGCAGTTTCATTTGGAAGATGTTGAAGAGCGCTTAAATCAATTAGTTGAAGAGGCCCTAAAAGATAAAAAACAGGTAAAACAGTTGTACGACCAATTATTCGACACGAAAATTATGTTCCTTTTGCAATCTAAAATGAATTTGGAAGAGATTTCCGGCGATTTCAATCAGTTTGTGGCGTTTATGACAGGAACGGAGTATGTAAGTACAACAACAGGAGATTTGCCTAAAGAGCAGAAGGCAGAAAGCAGAAAGCAGAAAACAGAAGGCAGAAAGCAAAAGGTGGAGAAACCTTTGGCGGAAGAGGAGAGTGTTGTGGAGGAAAAACCAAAAAAGACTAGACGTTCGCCGGCTAAGAAAAAAGTAGAATAAACTGATAAAGATAAACAAATTAGAGTTTTACTACTTTCATTAATTCTTCCATAGTTACTGTTTTCAGTTTTTTTTCAAACGTTTTCCAGTTCACTTTTTTTTGCCCCGATTGGTGCATATATTTTATGTAGTTTTCCAACAGAGATTGAGAAAAACTTTTCTGCCGCACCATACTCCTATTGTGCTCGTGCTCGGGCTTGAAATTTAACAAAAAGTAATAGTGAACATACCACAATAGTGTTTGCGAGTTTTCAATTTTTACATTATTTGCCAAATTAGTAATGCGCAACAAACGGTCTTCTATATTGTTTGGCTTTATAGTAGAATAATATTGAAGAATAGCATTGAGGGTGTCCTTAACACCTAAATAGCTCTGTGCAAGTATAGTATTAACTTGGTGCGTAATGGCTGGGTCGGGTTCGTTTTGTTTGTTAATTTTGTCTATCAAGTCCATGGTTTCATCAAAATACTTTGAGTTGCGCGATAGCGACGAAGCTAAGTGGAGCATCACTTCCATATCTTTGGAAACCAATTGGTGGGCTTTTCGAAGCAAGAAAATAGCATTTTCATAATCGTAAAATACTGCCCTACAGATACCTGCGTGTTTTAGCACCATAAAAGAACTGTCGCCCCAAATCATTAAGTTTTCAAGTATGGCATCGGCAAGTATATACTCATTTTTAGAAAAAAGTAGCGAAACCTTCCTGCGTAGCAGCGGTTTGTGAGTAGGATGGTAGGTTAAACTTGAATCGCAATAAAAAAGTGCCTCAGTCAAATGCTCTTTTGGATGTAAAGCTATAAGTGTTGAGATTAGTTTTAAAGTATTGGAACTGTTTTTTGGGTTTAGGTAAAAAATATTTTGGTAGCACGAATGCGCAAATGGTAAGAGATTTAATTTTGCATAGCAATCTCCCAAACCGTTCCACAAAAGAACGTTCAATGTGTCGGTCTCTAATAATTTAGCGTAAATATCAATGGCATCTGTATATCTTTCATTTTGAAATAAGATTTGAGCTAAACTAATTTGTGCCGACGTAAAAGTGCTGTCAGTAGCTATACTCTTATGATAATAGAAAGTTGCAAGCTCCGTATCTTCCAATGCTTCTGCGCTCAAACCGGCATAATAAAAGTCGGTTGCGTTAAAAGTGTTAGTTTCTTCAATTGCTTCAAATACTTTAGCATACTCTTTTTGTATAAAAAAGTGAAACAATTTACTATCTGAAGCTTGTGCGTTTAAAAAAACAGGAATGAAAAGGAGTAAGATAAACGGGATTTTTTTCATTTCTAAAAAAATAAATTTAGTGATTGTTTGTGATTTGGTTGCAAAAGTAAATAAAATTATAAAAAAAGGCTGCCCCCGCAAGAACAGCCCTTTTTTTGGTGAATAGTGATTAATAAGTGAGAACTAATTTTTTAGTGTCTGTTCGTGCGCCGTTGATGTAGAGGGCGTAGTGATAGACTCCATTCTCCTCATCATAATCCCCTACCAGCAGCACAAATGCCAGATGTCCGTCTTCTATATGGGGCGCATTCTGACCCTCATACACCTGACGGATAAACGTGCGCAAACGCTGCTCATCCTTGTATTTATCAAATGGTTCCCACTAATTTTGGGGTCCTTCATAATAAAATCCCACACTATCGGAAAATATATGTACCACATTCACTATGGCTACGTCATAACCATTGTACCAGGCGCGGTGTTCGGCAAGGCGTTGCAAATCGGCGTTTTGAGGCGTAAAGAAATCATCTACAGTTACGATGAGGTAATCGCACGAAATCGTATCCGCCTGCGCAGGGTCGGTAATGGAAATCCATTTCACTTTTCCGGGAATAAAGCCCGGTTTTTCGAATGCTTTGTCGTATTGCATAAAACCATTTCCGCTCCCCTCATAATTGAGAAAGGTGGCGGCAGCGCTTTTTGAAAAGGGACCCAAATGAGCATTTACGTCAGTAACCGGTTTGTGGAAGGTTAAGATCACCTCCATCTCCGTAGCCACCTGCAATGTTCCGGTGGCAGGATTGAACTGAAATGGATAGATATTGAGCGTTATAAACTTTTGATTGCGAAACGCACCGGTTTCCGCTACGGCATAATCGCTGTCGGGGAGAAAGGCATTTTGCAGATAGGCTAAAGGATTCACGGTAAACACCTCTTCCCACATCCCTTCGCTGTTGAGTTGATAATCAGGCACCGGATAGAGCATATAGTCCGGTAAGGTTTGAGAGGCAGTAGCCCTTACCGAATAAGTGATGCCGCCTGTACATTCCGGAACGGCAATGCGGTGGGAGATTACGGGTATTTCCGGCTCTCCGGTTGCGCCGGTAGCACCATATCCCTGAATGGAAATCCGCTGGTAATTGGTTCCGTTTTCCGTAATGGGGGTGGAGAAAAATCCTGGTAAACCCACAGTGAAGTTTACCTCTTGATTGTTGGAGCGGTTTAGCGTAATTTCGGGAGCAGCAGGCTCCCTTTGGGTAAGCATTACCCAAGTTTGCGCCATAGTTGTTGCACTGCAAAACATGGCGATGGTGATGATTGATAAAAATTGTTTCATAATGATAAATATTTAATTAATAATGGGTTAATGTTATTTGTTTGAGATTCCTCAGTCGCGTTGCTCCTTCGGAATGACTTTGCTGGTACGTTAAAAAAAGGGGCGGAAAATGCGGCGACAAAGAGTACTTGACTAATTGGTAGTGTTTGCCGTCGCCGCATTTTCCGCCCCCTCTACTTTGCGAGCAAACAATCGTCATTTCGAGCGAAGCGAGAAATCTGGAACAACTACCATAGTCAATCTTTTTCTGCATTTTTTTTATGTTTTTGAAATTAATTCGGCTCAAATATATAATACTCGAAACATAAAAAATCATTTTCTCTTGCAATTTCTTGCAAAAAATTGCATTTTTGCGCAAGTTTTTGCAAAAACAAAAAACAGACTTACAAATAACAAAATTTGTTTTATTTTTTCCATATAATTCGTTAATAACCAAATACTTATATTATGGAAAAGAACAAACTCAAAGAGATGCGTCAATTTAAAGGTTTTACGCAACAACAACTTGCTGAATATCTCAATATGGCTGACTCCAGCTACTGCAGACGAGAAAGCGGAGAAATAAGCCTTAATATTAAGCAATGGAAAAAACTTGCAGAAGTATTAGACGTTCCTTTAAGTGAAATATATGAAGGTGATGAAAAACAGGTATTTATATGTACGGATAATGCTGTTATTAACAATAGTGGTACCGGCAATATCTATTCCATGCCTGAATCTGTACTCGAAAATCAGCATAAATATATTGCAAAATTGGAAGCGGAAATAGAAGAATTAAAGTTGTTGTTAGACAAAAGATAAAAGCCTGTTTTTTGCAAAAAATTGCAATTCTTTTCAGAAAATTGCAATTTACTGCAAAAAAATGCAAGATAATTTAGAAAGAAAAAGATATTTTTGTTCGCATGATTTACACAAAATGAATCCATTTCCTTTATTTTTTTCTCCATGAAACGAGTTTTAATTTTACTATTACTTTTATTTTCTACAATCAATGCGTCTTTTCCTCAAGGACGTTGGGAACGCTCGCTCGGGATGACGATGCCGCGCTAATGGCGTTTGCTACCGCGCCCTCCTTTGACACGCCATAGCAGGTCATTCCTACCGTAGCGTAAGCGAAGGGAGGAATCTCAAACAAATTACGGGTCATTCTAGCGCAGCGAAGAATCTCGAACAAATCCACATTCACAAACAATCTCTTTCCATTCCGGATTCATCGTGCTGATTAACAACTCTTTTTTGTTTCTATTTCTATTCCTTACACCTTAATATTATCAAAATTTTTGCCAAACACGCTGCTTGTTTTTGCAATTGAAACAAAAGCATTCGTATCTATTTCTTTTATTGCTCTCATTATTCGTGCTTTATCGTTGCGGTGTGCGATGATTAGCAATACATCTGAGTCTTCTTTTGAGTAGGAACCATATCCTTTTAAAAAAGTTGCTCCACGTCCAACTTCAAGCATCACTTTATCAGCAATTTCTTGGTTTTTCTTGGAAAAAACCATAAATTGAAATGTTTGCCGGTACCCGTCAATAACGATATCTGAGATAAAGATATAGACGAACATTACCGACATGCTGTACACCAATTTTTCTACCGATTGTACAACAAAATAGGAAGAAGCGACAACTAAAATATTTGAGTAGAGTGAAACTCGGCCGTATGATATGTTTCTGTATTTTCCAACCATCATGGCAATAATATCTGTTCCACCGGCATTTCCTCCGTTACTTATGGCAATGCCAACCCCAAAAGCGGACAATGCGGCACCAATCATAGCGCTCATAAAGAGGTCATCTACTAAAGGTTGGGTAAATATTTCTTGTCCAATTCCCATAAAGAATGCTACAATAAGCGTACAAATGAGCGTATTAATACAAAATTTTGCTCCCAGCACACGCCAAGCAATAGCAATTAAAATGGCATTAATCGCAAGGATAGTAGTTCCCATAGGTATGGAGTCAAAAGCAAAATAGATGATGGCTGCGAGTCCTGTTACTCCGCCTCCCGTCATTTGGTTGGGGGTTAGGAAAGCCGTCCATCCAAAAGCAAAAATTGCCAAGCCAATACAAATGAAGAAATAATCATAAGTAATATTGCCTATTTTCTTAAAATTTACTTTCATCATAATTACAAGTTGTTAGTGTATGTTTCTATCATCGAACTCTTAATCTCTGCCCTGCCCTTAGGAAATCGCTTTTCATATTATTTAGTCTTTTAAGTTCAGCCACTGTTGTTTTGTGTCTTGCTGCGATTTTTCCCAAATTGTCTCCATTTCTAACCGTAATATACTCTGGGGTTCTTCCACCTCCACTGCTACTGTTGCTATTATTATTCTCTTTTTTTGCAGCTTCTACATTGGTTTTAAACACTTTTCCTCCTACATATAGCGTGTCGGACGCAAGTTTATAGTTTTGAAAGTCAATGATTCTGGCAGGGTTAAAATGGGTGCCTAAATATCGAGTTTCGAAATGCAGATGTGGTCCTCTTGAGCGGCCTGTGTTTCCTCCCAATCCAATAGTATCTCCAGCTTTTACTTGTTGCCCTGGATTTACCAATCTGCGCGACAAATGGGCATAGTAGGTTTCTAAGTGGTTATCGTGGCGGAGAATTACTAAATTTCCGTAGCCGCCTGTGGTATAAGAAGATAATCTTACAATTCCGTCGAAAGCTGCTACAACGGGCGTTCCTTCGGGAAACGGGATATCTATCCCCCAGTGTATTCTTCCTCTGCGTCTTTTTACGCCGTAAAATGAGGTAGCCTTGTATTTAGCCGGATGTACATAGTTTCCAAGCACCAAAGTATCAGGCGCAACCGTGCGATCATGAACGTAATGAATTCTCAAGATGTCGAAATTTGAGTAAATGCCATAGCCTTGCATCCATTTAAAATACATAAAAAGCATGGATTGGTCTGCGCTTTGCCCGTCATCACATTCATCAAGGTCTTCTTCACTATCGGTTAAAATTTCTTGAAATGATAAAGTGTCACTTTCACTGAAATGGAGTTGATTGGTTTTATTCTCTTGTGCTACACTTGCAAAAGGAATCAGTAACACGAAACAGAGCAAGAATATTAATTGTAAAGATTTAGAAAACATTTTTAAGCTGTATGATAGTTAATTATTGATTATTTCGAATTGTTATTATTTCAGCCATCTATTCAACCATCCAATAAACTCTCTATGCCAAAGAATTGAGTTTTGTGGTTTTAAAACGAAATGGGTTTCATCCGGAAAAAATAAAAATTTGCTTGGAATACCTTGCAATTGCGCGGCATTGTAGGCTTGCATACCTTCGGTATAAGGGATACGGAAATCTTTGCCGCCATGGATGACCAAAATAGGAGTGTCCCAATTCCCCACAAACCGATGCGGGGAAAATTGATAGCTATGGGGTGTTGGTTTTTCCCAATATGCGCCTCCTAAATCGTGGTTAACAAAAAACATCTCTTCGGTAGCTGCATAGAAACTTTCTAAGTTAAACATACCGCAATGGGCAATGAAAGTTTTAAAACGCTTGTTGTGGTTGCCTGCTAACCAAAATGCTGAAAAACCGCCGTAGCTTGCACCTACACAACCCAATTTTGTTTCATCTATATATGGTTCTTTAGCGGCATAATCAATGGCTGATAGGTAATCTTGCATATTCTGACCTCCATAATCTAAACTAATCTGGTCGTTCCATTCTTTGCCGAATGAGGGCAATCCCCTACGATTGGGTGCCACAATCACATAGCCCTGTGAAGCCATCATTTGAAAATTCCAGCGATAGGAGAAAAATTGACTTACGGCAGATTGTGGGCCTCCCTGACAATATAAAACAGCCGGATATTTCTTGTTCGGGTCGAAATTGGGTGGAAGTATAATCCAAACTAACATTTGTTTGCCGTCGGTAGTTTCTACCCAATGCTCTTTCACAGTAATAGAAGCAATATCTTTCAGTTTTTCATCATTGATGAAAGTCAATTGAGTTTGTTCGCCTGTGCTAGGGTCTATCCTAAAGATATCCGCAGGTTTTTCCATAGAAACACGAGTTCCTATTAATACATTATTTTGTAGAGAAATAGATTGATAATTATGTTTGCCTTCTGTGATTTTTCTAAACTTTTTTGTTGTCAAATCTAATTCAAAAACTTGATAGGTTGCTTTTATACCACTAATAAAATAGAGTTTCTTTCCGTCTTTGCTAAACGCGAAATTTGAGGCACTTTCTTCAAAACCGGCAGAGTAGTTGGTAGTGATACCGGTTTTAAAATCGTAACCAAAAATGCGTTTTAGGTCTGATTCAAATCCTTCGGTTTCCATACTTGCCCAAATCAATCTGTTTCCATCCGGCGAAAAAACGGGGTCAGTATCGTAGCCGGCGTTAGGGGCTGAAATATTTTTAGTAGTTTTATTCACAATATCATACAGATAAATATCGGAGTTTGTACTTATAGCAAACTCTTTTCCTGTTTTTTTCTTGGAGGTGTATGCAATGAAATTTCCATTGGGTGAAAAACAGATTTGTTCCAATCCTCCGTTGTTAGGAATTGGGCTTGCAGCGCGTTCATTTTTCATTATATCAATCACATTGCTCATACTTGGATAGTCGGCAACAAAGATGTGAGAGTAAGAATAGTTTGTCCAGTCGTTCCAATGGCGGTACATTAAGTCTTCTGTAATGAGCGCGTTTGCCTTAGGCAAGTCGGGGTGAAAATCGTGTACATTTTGATCTAATTTTACCGATTGTGTAAACAAGATGCGATTGCCAGCCGGAGCATACTTAAAACTTTCCACACCGCCGGCTATGTTTGAAATTGGCGTTGGGTTAGAGCCATCGGGATTCATTTCCCAAATTTGGAGTACTCCGTTTACAGGAGCCAAATAGCCGATTTTTTTGCCGTCCGGCCTCCACAATCCATTATACTCGTTAGTTTCTGTTTTTGTTAACTGCGTATAATTACCACCTGTTGCAGGCATTATATATAAATCTCTATTTCCGGTATTTTTTTCAATGTTATAATAAGTAACCCCAAACAGTATTTGTGTTCCATCGGGAGAAAGCTCTGCTTCGCTTACTCTTCCGAGTTGCCAAAGCAATTCGGGGGTATAGATAGGTTTCTGTGCTATAAGGCTTATGCTAAAGAAAATGGCAAGGAAAGTTGCTAAGAATTTGAATTTCATATAATTATATTTTGAATTTTTAAGCGGCAAAGATAGTATTTTTTGCTAATCCTAACCCATCACTGTTTCGCCACCCTCAATACATATTCTTTATGGTTTCGCACAGGTAGTTTTGTACTTCGTAGCCAGGGATTTAGCTCTTTCAACTGACGGTATAATATATTGTTTTCAATACAATAGGTTCTTAAATCTTCAATCGTTTGCGTAACCACTATTTCTTTGTAATCAATGGGTTTGTAAAACTCATGAGCTGCAATGCGAATGTTATACAAATCTTGATTTTCAAAAATTAATTTATACGACACACAACGATTCACATACCGAGAGGTTTCCTGATTTAAAAACAAGTTCCAGTAGTTGTTCACCTGTTGTTCTTGTATATTATTTGCTAATGCTCCCTCTCCCATATTGTATGCTGCAGCGGCTAATGCCCAGTTTCCAAATTGTTTTCTTAGTTTTTTTAAGTATTGGCAAGCAGCTCGCGTTGCTTTTTCTAAGTGGTAGCGTTCATCAACGTGTTCGTTAATTTCTAATCCGTATGCTTTGCCTGTGCTTTCCATAAATTGCCAAAATCCTGTTGCTTTTGCAGGAGAAACCACGTTTTCTAAATTGCTTTCAGCCACACATAAGTATTTTAAATCTTCAGGGAGGTTTTCTTCTTTTAATATTTTTTCAATCACAGGGAAGAATCGGGTGGAACGTTTTAACGTAAGCAAAGTTCGGGAGTGTTGAAAGCAATGGATAATAAGTTCTCTATCTAACCCTTCTTTTACCCAGTATAAGTGCAGCGGTAGCGCCTCCCCGCAAAACTCAACACCGTCGGGTAAAGGTGGAGATTCCAGCAGATTTCCCCAATGAGGTTGAGTATTTTCAATTGGCAGATGTTGGATTGCCTCAACTTCTACATTGTCTGCACTACCATTACTGCCTATTACATATACTGCCCACCCGCAGATGATTAGTACGAAAAGTGCGGCGATAATTTTAATTTTCATATTTGAGTCCTCTATAAAAAGTCATTTTTCCAAATTCTTTTTTTTGTTGTAATTTTAGAGTAAACGGGGTTGATTTTTCCGATGGTTTGTATTAGGATTA
>Ga0209737_10000700_pt1 | contig 26074 bp, 26 predicted proteins | sample TergutCu122P3_FD_187284 | JGI IMG/M metagenome (GOLD analysis project Ga0209737, IMG submission 187284) | Cubitermes ugandensis P3 segment gut microbial communities from Kakamega Forest, Kenya - Cu122 P3 (SPAdes) (version 2) | ecosystem: Host-associated > Arthropoda: Insects > Digestive system... | reverse complement strand
TTACTGGAAAAAGCTGGAGGAGGGGCATCTTATGATAATCATAAAACCTATACTATAAGCCATAGTACTTTTAATAATACTCCACTTAAGCATCGCGGCACCCGGTTACATGTATCAAATTGTACCTTTAATCCAGGAAGTGATGTATTAACTTCTGTAAGTGTTTCTAATATTGATAGTTGTACTTTTAACCAGACCTCTTTTGAATATGATAGTAGAGTTTTGCCATGGCAAGACGCTAAGGTTCCTTTTACTTCGGTTAGAAACAGTAATTTTATGGGCAATGACAATAGTACCGCGCTACAATTAAGCAGATTACGTGGTTTTCGACTTGCCAACAATACTATTTTTGGTTATGAAACAGGCATTTCCTTGCATTCGTCAGGTCATACACTATCTGATACTCTGGTAGTAGCACCCACTATAATCAAAAACAATAAAATTTCGTACTGTGGCACAGGTATTGAACTTTATAATTCAGTTGCAAAATTTACGGGGAATCGCATTGATAGTTGTTATCTTGGCGTTGGTTTATATAACAACTGTTATACCTCATTCGGCACGATGTTAGAACCTGATCCTTCAGATTATCAAATTATTCGCGACTGCTATTCCATAGAATTATATGCCTCTTCAACTTCTTTCCCTACTCTTTTCCGCTACAATCAAATTATTGATGATAATAATGCAGGAAATACTTATCAAGACCCTTTAATTTGGTGGGATGTAAAGAATACCCATTTGCTATTGAGACCTGTGGTTACATACAACTGTTGGGGAGATAATTTTTACCCGCCTGCCGACCTTTATCCCCCAACCTCAAACCTCTACATATGGAATCCTGTTTGGGATTGCGAAGGTGGTAAATCCGGCTCGCCCACGCAAGAAGAAGATGAAATTGAAACCCTATACAAAATTGGTTTAACTTATTTCGCAGAAGAAGATTACACCAACGCAGAACTTGCCTTTAAAGAAATCATAGAAACTTACCCTGAAAGCCATTTTTCCATTGCCGCACTACACGAACTGTTTGCATTAGAACATTATACCAACCAAGATTTCTTTAACCTAAATACTTATTTCGCTTCCTTTACTGATGAAGAATCTGTTTTGTTTAATACCGCAGAATTTCTGGCTACACGCTGCTACGTGAAAGAGCGGGAATGGCAACCCGCTGTGGACTGGTACGAAGACAGAATTATGAACCCGCCCAGCTACCAGGATAGCATTTTTGCCGTAATAGACCTGGGTTACATTCACTTATTGATGGAAGCGGATACTATGGGCGGTGCAAAATCGGGCACTGTACGCTACCGTTTGGAAGAGATTAAACCCAAAACCAAACAGCATTACGAAGAGAACAAAGCCACGCTCTTAGCCACCCTACCCCAAATCAAAAAATCGAAAAACGACAAGTTTATGCATAATATCGATATAAATATACCGAAAATCGAAAAAAAGGGTATATTAGGTCAGTGTACCCCCAACCCCACTACAGGAGCCACCACCATTAGCTACGAACTCTACACGGAAGGGGCAGTAGAAATCTTTATCTATAATTCAATAGGTCAGTTGGTACTGCAAATACCAAAAGGAACACAAGCAGAAGGCACGCGCCAAGCCAATGTTTCCCTTACTAATATGCCGAAAGGAATCTACCACTACGCCCTCTACATCAACGGCGAAAGAATTGACACTAAGAAATTAATCATTAACCATTAATTATTAATTATTAAAAATCGCATTGTTCTTATTGGCTTTTCCGGTGCCGGCAAATCTACAATTGCAAGAAAGATTGCCTCGCTATTTCGTTTTTCGGTATTAGATACAGATGTAATGTTAGAAGATAAATATAAAATTTCAGTCTATGACCTCTTTGAAAAATATGGGGAAGACACTTTTAGAAACGTGGAATACAATGCCTTAAAGGAAGCGCTTGCGCAAGAGAATGTGGTTATTGCCACAGGCGGCGGCACTCCCTGCTTTTTTGATGCCATGCAGTGCATTAACGAAGCCGCTATTTCAATTTATATTGAGATGCACCCGAAATCTTTAGTAGAGCGCTTGTTGTATGCTAAGAAAGCGCGTCCGCTTACCAAGAATAAAACCAGAGAGGAACTATTAGTTTATATTACTCGCCAGTTGGCGCTTCGAGAACCATTTTATCAGCAAGCGCACTATACAATTAAAGGCGAAAACTTTAATTTGGGTTCAGTAAATATAACACAGCTACAATATTTAATTAAAAAAAATGTTATCAAAAGCGAACTTTAATTATTCGCTTATGTATTTACAGAACAAAAGTTTTCTCTTTTTGCTCATTTTTTTCGCGTTGTTTTTATTATGGTGTTGTAATTCTGGAAACTCTAATTCAGCAAACACTACTACTGAAGAATCTGAAATAGATGATTATTTTTTTCTAAGAAATCCCGACCAAGTACATCGAAGACCTACGGAAGACCTGCGCGGAACAGTTATAGTACTCTCGGAGAAAGATTTTATTGAACGCATTACTGTGGTGGATAACCCGAAAGGGTTTCAATACAAGGGACAAACGCCCTGTGTAGTAGAGTTGTATGCCAATTGGTGCAAACCTTGTGGCTATATGTCTCAGGTAATGGATGAAGTAGCCCCTGAATATGCAGGAAGGGTAATTTTTTATAAAATTGATATCGACAGGGGTAGGAAAGTTTCTGAGGCTTTTAATGTATCAGATATTCCGGTACTTCTTTTTTTTAAGCCGAGAAGTGCAATATCAAAAACGGTGGGCTATATCAACCACCAAGAACTGCGAAATGCTATTGATGAATATTTATTAAAACCCTGATTTCTCTTTGAAGCGTTCCCTGTTTTTTATTTTTTGTTTTTCTTTTACATGGTTTGTTTTTGCACAAGAAAACAAATGTACTCAAATGGCATCGTTTATTAAAGAAAAAGAAAAGCAAATTGAACGTCTAAATCTTCACAATCCCGATTATATTCCTCTACATTTATTAGTTTCTCGTGAAATAATTGAAGCGTTAAATAAATTCAAAAATGAGGTTATTCCGAATTTTATTGAATGTGCTGATTTTACATTTAGTTATTTGATAAACAAGTACGACGAGCTTAAAAACAATGTAGAACAGAAGCACGACTCGCTTATTGCACTGAACAAGAGGGTACATCTCTTGTTTTATCAAAACGCTTTAGTTGAGTATCAATTTAATAACGAAGTAGATGGCGACTACTTTCTGCAACGCTCACTGCAATACAATAGTACTTTTCCGGAGGCCATTTTGTTAAAGTTAGGAAGGCTTCTTGACAAAAATCGCTTTGAGGAATGTTTATCCTTATTAAACACGCTATATTATGAAACACAATTAGATGAAAATCAGGAAAACAGGGCAATAGAATTTACTGACAATTTTTACGACAAGTTGTACAGAACCGGTGATTCTTTGGTAAAAGCTGAGCGCGCAGCGGAGGCTTTAGAACTATTTGAAATTTTAGAAGCCTTTTGTTTGAATTTACCAACTTCTTATTGTAACGATGATTACTATCATGGGGTTTTACGCTCAAAATCTGGGATTTTAGAATCTTATTTAGCCATCGCTCATACAGCGGAGAAACGTGGAAATAAAGAGATTGCAGCCCATTTTTTTCAATATGCGCAGGAGTATTTGGAAGAAAATCCGCATGTAAAGAATTATGAATATAAGTTAGAAGATAACTATGCTTATAAATCAGAAGATGTACAAGCAGGCAACGCAATAAAAGCGAAGTATGGTCAATTAGTGGTTGAGGCGCTTTCGCTTTGTAAGAGTGAAAAGTTTGCAGAGTCTTATACCTTGTTTTTAGAGGCAAAAAAACTGGAAGATTGTAAATGTTTTCCGGTAGATTTTCGTGTGGACTTAATGCTACGGGAACTATCAAATTATTTAGGTAGGTAGTTTGTTGAGCAGAGAGTATGATTATTTATACTTCAATATTTCTTCTGAAAAAAACTCTATTTCCACTCCTGCTTTTGCAAACATCTCTTCCGACTCTGTTCCGGCGTGGTATTTTTTTTCACACACTACACGTTTTATTCCGCAATTAATAATGAGCATGGCGCACACGCGGCAGGGGGTCATTCTGCAATATAAAGTACTTCCTTCCAGCGCAATGCCACGTTTTGCCGCCTGACAAACGGCGTTCTGTTCAGCATGAACCGTACGCACACAATGCTCGCTTATAGAGCCGTCTTCGTGCAACATCTTTTTCATTTGATGCCCAATATCATCGCAGTGGGGTAATCCATTGGGTGAGCCTACATAGCCTGTTACCAAAATTTGTTTGTCCTTTACAATCACACAGCCGCTTCGACCTCTGTCGCAGGTGGCTCTTTTGCTCACTGTGTGAGCAATTTCCATAAAATATTCATCCCACGAGGGGCGTACATAGTTTTCTGCCATATTACCGTATTCTTAATTTTTGTCCTACCTCAATTTTGTCTCCTTTAATCTTATTCCACGATTTAAGTTGTTCGGGGGTTATATTATAATTCGTACAAATTCTAAAAATTGTTTCTCCTTGTTTTACAATATGAAACTCAGGGCTAATATTCTGTATGTCTTGAGTTGGCGCATCTGAAATTTCTTTTTCAGGTTTTATATCTTCTTGATTAATAATAAGTTTATGAGTAGCGATGGGGGCAATAATAAAGTCCTTTGGAGTAAGAACCAGCATATTGTTTTGCAGCTTTCTTTCAGAAAAATTAATCATTTTTTCAGGATTAAAAATTTCATTAAAAAAACGTGTTTCATAATGGAAGGTGTGTTTTTTTCCATCCACGCTACCCACATAGCCTATTAAGTCTCCGGCGTTTACCTTTTGCCCGGAAATTACATTTACTTGATTGAGTAAAGCATATACGGTCTCCAAGCCGTTGTAATGCCTTATTACCACTGTGTTGCCATACTCTTCATATTTTTTTGAAATTCGTATAACCCCATCAAAAGAAGCCACAACAGGTTCTCTTTTTTGAACAGAAAAATCCACCCCAACATGTTGTTTTCCTTTATTTTTAACAAATCCGACGGAAACAGTACTTGATATAGGGAATGCAAAAGGAGTATTGCCCTCTTGAATGAGTAAGAATTTTATTTGCTCGTCGTAAAATGGGATTTCTATTTTTTGACTTCTGAGGTACAAGGTATCCCAATAGTTTTGATATAAGCTATATGCAGGTATTTGGTTGTTGTTTTCTATGAGCTTAACACTATGCGTAGCAAAACCCTCTGCGAAATCGCAAGCAACAATCCTGCCCTGCATAATGTTGTTTTGTGTCTTTTCATCAATGTCTATAGCAGGAAGTTGTGCAAAAAGAAGTAAAGGAAAAAACAGAATGAAGAAAGAAATTTGAGAGCAAAATAAAAAAAAGGACTTTCGTATTACTTTGAACATTTGTACAAAAATTATAATGCCATTTTGAGTTTACAAATAAACATGATTTTTTTAAATTGCAAAAAGAGTGAGAAAAAAAGCTTTAGCACGATTTATAGTTTGTACTTTTTCTATACGTTTCAAAAGCAAAAAAGTATATATTCGCGCCCCAAAAAAGTAGGCTGTGAAATGGACAGATAAAAGAGAAGAATATGTAGTAAGGCTTTCCGGCGTTGAGTTGGGAACTCACAAATATACAATGATTTGTGATAAAGAGTTCTTTGAATTAACGCAGTTGCAAGAGATTGAAGGCGGAAGTATAGAAGTGCAGATTGAAATGGAAAAAAGTGCGGCAATGCTCTCTCTTCATCTCCATTTTCAAGGCAAATTAGACCTTCTTTGCGACAGATGCTTAGATATTTTAACACTTCCGTTAGATTTTTCAGACTTCTTGGTGGTCAATCTCGTATCTCAAATAGATGAAAAGTTTTGTAACGATGATAATATATGGCAACTTCATGAGAAAGCATACGAGTTAGACCTTACGCACTTTTTATACGAAACTATTAAACTCGCACTGCCCACCCAACTCATTCACCCTGAAGATGAAACCGGAACACCTACTTGCAATGCGGAAATGTTGCAGAAACTCGTAGAACTTGCCCCAAAAGAAAAAGACGAACAAACAACTACTGAAACTGACCCCCGCTGGAATGCCTTGAAAGAATTAAGAATTAAAAACTAAAGTCATCTCATCATTTCACCATTAACCATTAATCATTAAAAAAATATAGTCATGCCGAATCCAAAAAGAAAACATTCAGCTCAGCGCAGAGACAAAAGAAGGTCGCACGATTTTATTGAGGCTCCTCATTTAACAACCTGTACTCACTGTGGCGTTGCCATTCTTACTCATAGAATTTGCCCTGAATGTGGTTACTATAGAGGAAAGCAAGCCATAGAAGTGTAGTGTGAAACTTGTTTTTGCAACGAATAACCTCCACAAATTAAGCGAGGTGCGCGCTATTGCGGGTACCCGTTTTTCCATTATTAGTCTAAATGAATTAGGATGTTTTGACGAAATACCTGAAACAGGAATGACGTTGAGTGAAAATGCGTTTCAGAAAGCGCAATATATTCACGAAAAATTTAATTGCAACTGCTTTGCTGACGATACCGGCTTGGAAATTGAAGCATTAAATGGCAGACCCGGCGTTTATTCCGCACGTTACGCCGGAGAGCATTGTTCGGCTAAAGATAATATAGAAAAAGTATTACATGAATTGAAGAACATTTCCAACAGAAAAGCATATTTTAAAACAGTAATTGCCCTTATTTTAAACAATGAAAACTATTTTTTTGAAGGGAAAGTGGAGGGCGAGATTATTGAAAGCTGTAGAGGGAGTTGTGGTTTTGGATATGACCCCATTTTTATACCATCGGGGCATCACATAACATTTGCAGAAATGACTGAAAATGAAAAGAATAGTATTAGCCACAGAGCAATAGCCACACAAAAACTTAATGATTTTTTGCAATCATGCAATATATCGAAATAAAGGGCGCAAGAGCCAATAATCTTCAAAATATTGACATCTCAATCCCAAGGAATCAATTAGTTGTGATTACAGGGCTATCCGGTTCTGGAAAATCTTCTTTGGCATTCGATACATTGTATGCGGAAGGGCAGAGACGTTATGTGGAAAGTTTGAGTGCTTATGCACGGCAGTTTATGGGCAAACTTTCTAAGCCGGAAGTGGAATATATTAAAGGTATTCCACCCGCCATTGCCATTGAACAGCGCGTAATTTCTCGAAATCCGCGCTCAACGGTGGGTACTACCACCGAAATTTACGAATACCTGAAACTGCTTTTTGCCCGCATTGGAAAAACTTTTTCTCCGGTAAGCGGAATAGAGGTGAAACGGGAAGATATTCAGGATGTTATTCGATATATAGAAAAAGCGGCACAAGGAAGCAGAGTCTATATTTTAGCTCCCATAGTCATTGTGCAGGAGCGCACACTGTTGCAACAATTAGAGGTCTTGAAAATGCAAGGATTTAGCCGCTTGATGCACAACAAAAGTTTATGCGATATAGATGAACTGTTGGGAGGTTCGAAGAAGCTCAAATCTGAAGAACTTCTGCTTCTCATTGACCGTTTTAAAGCTGAAAATATTGAGGAGCAAAAAATGCGGCTTGCCGATTCTATACAAACTGCTTTTCAGGAGGGTAGGGGAGAAGTGGTGGTAAATGTGGAGGATAGTACAATGGTTCAACGCAGATTCAGTAATCTCTTTGAACTCGATGGCATAACTTTCGAAGAACCTACTCCGTTGTTTTTCAGCTTCAATAACCCTTACGGGGCCTGCACTGTTTGCGGCGGAACAGGCTATGTTGACGGAGTTTCACCTGAATTGACCATTCCCGACCGCTCCAAATCTTTGTTTGATGATGCGGTGATGTGCTGGAGAGGTGAAAAAATGCAAAATTTTAAACATCATTTTATTAAACACTGTGCCAAGTACAATTTTCCCATTCATCGTCCTATTGAAGAACTTACGGAAGAACAATACCATTTATTGTGGAAGGGAAACGACGAAGTGATTGGCATTTTTCGTTTTTTTAAAATATTGGAAGAAGAGGGGTACAAAGTACAAAATCGCGTACTTATTGCACGTTACAGAGGGCGCACGCTGTGTCATGAATGTAAAGGAACGCGCTTACGTAAAGATGCCAATTATGTTAAAGTGCAAGAAAAAACCATTTCAGATTTGGTGCAAATGCCCATTGAGGAGTTAATCCATTTTTTTACGAATTTTAGCTTTACTTCGGAAAATGAAAAACAGATAGCCAAACCATTGATAAGAGAATTGGAAAACCGTTTACGTTTTTTAGTTGATGTTGGATTGGGGTATTTAACCTTAAATCGTTTAAGTAAAACATTGTCGGGTGGCGAGTCACAACGTATCAATTTGGCTACGTCGTTGGGCAGTAGTTTAGTAGGTTCATTGTACATCTTAGATGAACCAAGCATTGGCCTGCACCCGCGTGATACACAAAACCTGATTCGTGTGCTTAAACACCTGAGAGACATCGGTAATACTGTTGTTGTAGTTGAACACGACGAAGAGATTATCCGAAACGCCGACTATATTATTGATATTGGGCCAAAAGCAGGACGTCTCGGTGGAAAAATTGTATTTACGGGAACTCTTGAGAAACTACTAAAAACCTCTGATAACTTAACAGCTGCTTATATTCGAGGCATGGATAACGAATGGCGAAAGTCGCCTTTAGAATTGAAAGCGATGGACAGTTTAACGATTCCTTTGCCTATCCATCGCCGAAAATGGCGTAATTACGTAGAAGTTAAAAATGCTAAAGTACATAATTTAAAGAACATTACCGTAAAATTTCCTTTAGATATTTTTACGGTTGTAACCGGAGTAAGCGGCTCCGGAAAGAGTACGCTTGTAAAAGAAGTATTATTTCCTTTGTTACAGAAAAAAATTCAATATTTTGCAGGAAATGAACTTATTGATTTTCCAAATATTTACCTTTCTAAAGAAACACTTTCTGAGGTTGTTTTAGTTGACCAAAATCCCATCGGTCGTTCCTCGCGTTCAAATCCTGCTACATATATTAAAGTATATGATGATATTCGGGAATTGTATTCGCAACAACCATTAGCGAAGCAAAGAAATTACAAACCCGGTTTTTTCTCTTTTAATGTGCCGGGCGGTCGTTGTGAAACCTGCGAAGGCGAAGGCGTAATCCATGTAGAAATGCAATTTATGGCAGATGTAGATTTGGTTTGCACTGATTGCAATGGCACTCGTTTTAAAGATGAAGTGTTAGATGTGAGAATTAACAATATTTCGATCGCAGATGTTTTGCAAATGACTATTAATCAGACACGTGATTTTTTTGAAACGCTTCCTGCTTCTAAAACGGTTACTTCCATTATTAACAAACTTACCCCATTACAAGAGGTGGGTTTGGGATATTTGAGGATGGGGCAGTCTTCTTCAACTTTGTCGGGTGGTGAGGCACAACGTGTAAAATTAGCGTTTTACCTTTGTCATGGCCATTCACAAAAAAATCATCTTTTTATTTTTGATGAACCGACTACCGGTCTTCATTTTCATGACATTAACAATTTATACCATTCGTTTAACAAACTTATTGAAATAGGGCATTCCATTATTGTTATTGAACACAATCCCGAGTTGATTAAATGTGCGGACTGGATTATTGACTTGGGCCCTGAGGGAGGCGACAAAGGTGGTGCGCTTGTTTTTGAAGGAACACCCGAAGAGCTTGCAGGGTGCAAACACTCTTATACAGGAGAATTCTTGAAAAATAAAGTATTCAAGGTAATTTTCAATACTTTATAAAAAACACATTCCCCTGTTGTGAAAATTACAACAAAAGTGTGTGGTTTTGTGGTAGTTTTTTAGTTATTTTGCGCAAATGTAATTTTTTAACTATGAAACACATTAACATCCTTATTATTCTAATGTTACAATTATTAAACATTCACTGCTTAGCGCAAAACATCATCCATTCAACAGGTACTAAAACAATTGTTGGGAACGGAAACATTCAAAGCAAAGAGGTCGCATTATCAAATTTTAATACAATTGACGCTATGTCGTTGTTCAATATCTATTTAATTCAAGCAGATAGCGAAAAGGTGGTTATTGAAGCAGACGAAAATATTATCGAATTAATTGAACTTGCTGTTAGGCATGGAGAAAATGTATATTCTGGTAATTTATAAATAATGCCCACCAAATTCCCCACCTCCACCAACCCGACGCTATCAAAGCGGTTTTTGAGTGTTATGGAAGGATTGATGTAATATTTTTTTCTATTTTCGCACAATGAATAGAATCATTCGCTACTTCATGTCTACTTTTTCCAAGTTTCGCCGCTATTGCAAGCAAAAGTTGGGCATCAGCAACACGATACTATTTTTAGCTTTTTTTACAGGCGTTTTCGGGGCAACCGCTGCCATTATCATTAAAAACTTATTACACTTTACTACCTCTTTCTTAACCAACGCATTTCCGAATGCTACGCACAATTATCTCTATTTGGCTTTTCCTATGCTGGGGATAATCATTACTATTTTTTTTGTGAAACGTGTAGTAAAAGAAGAGATTAGCCACGGCGTTAGTAAAGTGTTGGGCGCTATTAGTAAAGATAATGGAAAATTGAAAAAGCACAATATGTATTCTTCTATGGTAGGAAGCTCCATCACAGTAGGTTTTGGCGGCTCGGTGGGCCTTGAAGCGCCTATGGTGCTTACCGGATCTGCCATTGGCTCTAACTTAGCCCGCTATTTTAATATGAGCCCCAAAAATACTATACTGCTGCTGGCATGCGGGTGTACCGCTGCTTTTGCCGCCGTTTTCAAAGCGCCTATCGCGGCATTAGTTTTTGCAATTGAATTGTTAATGATTGATTTTACAGCTGTTACAGTTCTTCCGCTTATGGTTTCGGCCGCAACGGGAATTGTACTCTCTATCTTGTTCATGGGACATAATGTTATGTTTCTTGTGGCAGGTGATATTATTTTTGATGTTAAAAACGTGCCTTTTTACATTCTACTTGGCGTTTTTACTGCGTTTATCTCCCTCTACTTCTTGAGAACACTACGAACCGTTGAAAAATGGTTTTCTAAAATAAAAAGAAGATATTTGAAAGGAATTATTGGCGGGTCGCTGCTGGGGGGGCTTATTTTCTTTTTCCCTATGTTTTACGGCGAAGGCTATACCTATATTAATGACCTTATTACTTGCTCTGCCCCAGAATCCATTTTTAAAGGCTCACCCCTTGCCTCAATAGCCCAAATACCCGTTCTATTTATCGGATTAGTTTTAGCGATTATCCTTTTGAAAGTGATTGCATCTGCGATTACACTCGCTTCGGGGGGAGTGGGCGGCACTTTTGGCCCTACCCTTTTTATCGGCGCTTTTTGTGGTTTTTTTGTTGCCTATATATTAAATCTTTTTTTTGGGCTACAACTCTCTTACTTGCACTTCATTTTAGCAGGAATGGCAGGAATCATGTCGGGCGTGATGCTTACCCCACTAACTGCCATCTTCCTTACAGCAGAACTATCCACCGGCTACTCGCTGCTCATCCCTCTAATGATTACTTCTTCAATATCTTACTTAATTGTTTCACCCATAGAAAAATATTCTCTATACGGAAAAAAATTAGCTGAAAAAGGGGAACTAAAAACCCACAATAAAGATTTTTTTGCAATGAGAAAAGTAGATTGGCGCACATTAATAGACCATGATATTGCTACAATTCCTAAACACAGTACGCTTAGGGAATATACAAGAGTGATTGCCAAATCGGCACGGAACCTTTTTGTAGTCATTGATGAAAACAAAAAATTTGTAGGTTTGTTGGTAATGGATTACCATCGCGAAACAATTTTCGACCAAACCAAATACGACACCCTTCATGTAGAAGATTTAATGATTGAGCCCGAAGAATTTGTATTTGAAAGCGACTCTACGAAAACAGTGATTGAGAAATTTATGCGTACCGGCAACTTTAATCTACCTATCATTAATGATGAAAGAACCTATATCGGTTTCCTTTCGCGAGCTAAAGTATTAACTGCCTATCGAGATTTTATAGCTGAAGAGTCGAGAGGATAATTGTTAAACCTGTTACTGTTCCGGATACGAGTTCACCCTCACATAATGTTCTACATCAAAATATTGTTGCAGGAAATTGGCAATATCTTTCGAGGTTACGCTGTTCACACGCTCTTCAAAATGTGGAATTGTTCTTACATCGTCTCCTTGTACCCAAAACATTGGTAATGAGTGTTGCCAAAATTCGTTCTTTTTCACTGAAGTTTCGCGCCCCTTAATCAGTTGTTGTTGTACTTTACCCATAGTTTCTTCCGATGGACCGTTTTGTTGCATATCTCTTAATATTTTGAATACCGCATTCGCAAGATTATCGGTATTATTTGGCGCACAACCAAAGAAAATTATCATATTATACTCCGATTTTGGGAACATATTCCAATCAAGTATAAGGACCGGGGAATATACTCCGCTCATTTTTTCGCGAATTTCTGTAATAAGTTCAATATCAAGAGCATCTTTTAAAACACGAAGAATGTTTTTAGTTTCTTCATTCCAAGGAAACTCTTTTTGATACACAATCCCCACAAAACTTTGCTCCTCAGTTCCAACATAAATATCCTTATTGATTTGTTCCTTAGGAAATCCTTTTGATGCTGTTGGGTTAATGTCATCTCTTTGTGTTGTGGCCGGGAGGGAAGCTAAATAAAGTTCCAGATAATCTCTCATTATTTTTTCATCAAAATTACCTGCAAAAACAAAAATAAAGTCAGCGGGATTTGCAAAGCGCTCATTGTAAATTTGAAAAGCTCTGTCATAATCAGCAGTGTTAATAAAATCATCGGTATAAGTAAGTGAGATAAACCGGTGGGGAGAGTAAAAATCGTTTTGCGTAAAAGCAGCTATTAAATTCTTTAAGAAACGATACATCGGCATTGCATCAATCATTTTCAACTGTTCCATTGTTTCTTTAGTAACGAGTTCATACACTGTGGGGTCGTACCTTGGGGAAGCGAAAAAGGCATGCAGGTATTGGAAGAAAAATTCCAAATCTTTGGGCGCAGAGGTTCCCGTCATCTCTTCGGTGTAAATGGCGATGTTTGGGGTAATACCTACTTGCTTTCCTTTCATTTTCTTCAATAGTGAGGTATAGTCAATTTCGCTAATTCCTGCTCTATCCACAAAACCGGCTGCAAAAATCCCGGAGGCAAGGTCTGCCTCTCCATACAAGCTCATGCCGCCTCTACTAACTGCCTTAAACAAAATCTCATCGTTTTTAAAATCTGTTTTTTTCAACCAAACCGTAATCCCATTACTCAAGATTAGTTCTTGTACATCAACTTCATCAATTTTATTTTCAGTAACGATTACCCCTCTTTGCAAAGATTCAACATCTACCATTTCTTGTTCTTTATATGTATCAATATAAGGTTCAACCTTTTCTAACGAAGCATCTTTCACAATAGCTAAAATCTTCTCTTCGGAAGGCACTAATACGTCTTCCTTTTCAGGTGCAGTTACCACCACACAAAGGTTCTCTATCTTAATCCATTGCTTTGCCAGCGCATTTACCTCTTCTAAGGTAATCTCTTCTAAATATTTTTTAGCATAGTTAAACACGCGTTTTGCGCCCGGTATTGGGTCTTGGCGCAAATAATGACTCTTATACTCATCCGCAAATTGACCAGATTCTGTTTTGTCCACTTCATTTGCAGCAATTTCGTAATTATTAAGCAATTCATCTTTTGCTCGAAGTAATTCCGATTCTAAAAACCCATGTTTCAATACGCGATAATCTTCCTGCATTACTACTTTTATTGCTTCTTCAATTTGATTCTCCTTAGTGGTAATTTGGGCAAAATACGCATCTGTATTTCCAAGAAAATCTCCATAGCCTGCCATTATGCCAATGAATGGTGTACTCGGGTTTTGCAACAACTCCATATACCGGCTGGCAAGTAAAAGATTATATAACTCATGGGTCATTTTTGTTTTATAATCTCCTACGGTTTTCATTACGAAATGCGGAAATAGTCTTACCATCATTACAGAGTTAAAACCCGCTTCTTTATCAGTGCAAACCACAGTCGTAGGCTCTTTTTGTGGAAATACTTGATATTTAACTCTTTCACGTGGTTTTTTCTTAGGTTTAATTTTACTAAATTTTGCATGAATCATTTTTTCTATTTCGGCAGCATTAATGTCTCCTACAACAACAATTGCTTGCAGGTCTGGGCGATACCAATCATAGTAGAAATTTTTCAATGTTTGTGGTTTAAAGTTTTCTAAAACCTCTAATTTTCCGATGGGCATTCTGTCAGCATACCTTGAACCCTTGAACATAACGGGAAACCACTTTTGCAGCATACGGTCTTGAGCGCCTAACCCCAAGCGATATTCTTCAATAATTATGCCTCGTTCTTCTTCAATTTCTTTGTTGTCCAACAGAAAATCGTTTGCCCACCCCTTCAAAATATTCATAGCCATATCAATATGTTTGGGGTTATCGGTAGGCATGGTTAGCGTATAAAACGTTTCATCAAAAGAGGTATAGGCATTGATACCCCCACCAAATGAAACCCCAATTTTTTGAAGTTCATCAGTAAGTTTGTTTCCCGGAAAACCTTTTATTCCGTTGAAACCCAAGTGTTCAACAAAATGTGCCAATCCAAGTTGGTCTTCATTCTCTTGAATCGAGCCTGCATTTACTACAAGCCAAAATTCTGCTCGGTTTTCAGGTTTTTTGTTTTCACGAATGTAGTAGGTAAGCCCGTTGGCTAATTTCCCAATCTTCACATTTGGGTCGTTGTTAATAGGGTCGGTCAGTTTTTGCCCTACAGCGCTACCCATACAAAAGATAGCAACGAAAGTTAAAAGGATGATTTTTTTCATAATAATAATGTTTTTTTAATGAACTGCCGCGAAGTAACATGAAATTTTTTAATTACACACAAACATAAAAATCTAATATCTTATTTAATATTCCGATATAGTAAAAAGGAAGGTTTATAAGTTTAATTTTCTTACCGCTTGGTGTAATAACTTCATCAATAGAAAAAGGTTTACTCCACACACGTACAGCTATATTATGCGGAGCGGTTTCCATAAATAGATGTAGCGATTTTAATTTTGAATTATGTCCCGACTTTACTTCAATTGGAATTGCTAAACCATTATAAGGATACAAGAAATCAACCTCTGCTTCAGAACCTTGTTTGTCGCGCCGCCAATAGATACGCTTTAAGAACAGACTATCGGAGAGTGTTAGAAGCTCTTGAGCTACGATGTGTTCTGCTATTCTTCCACGCCAAACATCTTGAATGTCTGAAACAGAAAACAGCTCTCTCTGTATGCCGGACATGAAATTTACGAGTCCTGTATCGAGCCAAATGAGTTTTGGACGTTTTCTGAAGTTTTGCAGCAAAGGAATTTGAGTATCGGATGTTGGATAAATTAAATCAAGTAACATAGCCTTCTGAATGGTTTTAAAAGCAAAACCTATCTCTTTAGAAGAATAGGAGGTGCCACCAAAACGTTCAAAAGTAATTACTTCCCCGGCACTTGCCCATCCCACCAAAAGAATAGTGCGTATCATGTTTATTATATTCGCATTCTTAGTATATTTTTCTACATCATCTTGATAGGAAAGCAATAGAGACTCATAGATGTCGCTTACCGACAAAATATCTTGATTTTCTGCATATTGCGATATAGCAGCCGGCATTCCGCCTACTAATGCATATTGGTAAAAAGATTTGATAATACGGTCATGAATAACTGATTCTACCTGTAAATTTTGAATTAAATCAATATCGAAAAAACTGTCTAATCCATCTAAAAATTCTAAAAACGAACAAGGACGTAATGCCATATATTGTACGCGTCCAACCGGAAATGAAATTTTTCGTACATCAATGATTGTTTCTAATAACGACCCCGCTACGATGACATGAACGTCATTGGCTTCTTCATAAAAATAGCGTAGCATTGCCACTGCCCTTTTCGAAAATTGTATTTCATCTATAAAAAGCAATGTTAAACCGCTATTTTTCATTTTTCCCTTATAGAAAAAAATGGAAGTAAGCAATTCCTGAACATCTTGATAATCTTCAAACAATTGACGGTCGGCAGGCTTTTCTAAATTCAAATGAAGAAAAACATCATACTGCTTGGAAAACTCCATTATCAAAGTTGTTTTTCCTACTTGTCTTGCCCCCCTGACTACAAGTGGTTTTCTAATTTTGCTTTCTTTCCAATTGGACAGAAATTTCAATGCACTCCTTCGTATCATATTTTCAGAATATTAGCAATTAACTTTTGAGGCTACAAAAATAATTTTTTTATTAAATTTTCCGAAAATGACGGTATAAATTGTAAATATTATGCGTAAAATGACGGTGAATTTGGTCTAACCATTTTTTAGCTTTTATTTGAAGTTTTTATGTTATTTTGCGAGCACTTAAATAACAATTATGACCGAAAGTTACCACGTTGAAGTTGGATTTTACCAAACCTACCACCATGGCGAGCATATTGGAGGCGATGTTTTCCTTTCCAAGCGTATTCCGGAAGAAAACCGCGTATTGTGTGTGCTTTCCGATGGGATGGGATCCGGCGTAAAAGCTAATGTATTAGCTACTCTTACCTCCACAATTGCCATTAATTTGGCTATGGAACACAAAAACGCCCAAACAATTGCCGACATCATAATGAAAGCGCTACCCGTGTGTAGCGAGCGAAAAATAAGCTACGCTACTTATACAATTATTGACGTAAACAGCGATACCGATGAAGTGTGCATTTTAGAGTACGACAACCCACAAACTATTGTGATGCGCGGCTACAGAGTATTGGAACCCAACTGGGCTAAAGTGAATTTTGAAAATGCTAATGCCGACCGGCGTATGCAAGACCTAAACGTAGCTAACTTTACCCCACAATTAGAAGATAGAATCATTTTCTGCTCAGACGGAATTACGCAATCGGGATTAGGAAAGGGATTAGTAACCGGTTGGGGTAGAAATAACCTGAGAGAAGAAATAAGAAATATTATTACTGATAACCGCTCAATTTCTGCTTCAGAGTTGGCGGAAAAAATCGTAAAAAAAGCATCTGTCAACGATTTGCACGTTCCCAAAGATGACCTCTCATGCGCAGTAATCTATTTTAGAGAGCCGCGTCGCACCATGATTTGCTCAGGGCCACCCTTAGACCCCGAGAAAGACCCCGAATTTGCCGAAAAACTTCGTTCATTCGCAGGTAAAAAAATTGTAAGCGGCGCCACTACTACTGAGATTATTTCCAGAGAGCTAAGACGTAAAGTAATTGATGAGCCTGTGGTTGACCATACGCTCCCACCCATGTCGAAAATGGATGGCATTGATTTGGTAACCGAAGGCGTTTTAACTTTAAGTAAAGTAATTTATCTGCTTAACAACGTAATCACTCCTAATTATCAATTTGGACGAGGACCCGCAGACCAAATGTGCAAGTTGCTTTTAGAGAGCGACGAAATCCATATTTTAGTAGGCACTAAAATTAATGCCGACAACCTTGATTTGTCGCTCCCTGTGGAAGTAGAAATTCGCAAAAACATCATCCAACGTGTAGCAAAAGTGTTGATGGATAAATATATGAAGGTAGTATTTATGGAGTTTATGTAAGGAAATAAAAATTTTTAAACAAATTTATAATTCGATGTCCCCTGCAACCATTTGCCATAAAGGAACTATAAAAGAGATAAAAGAGCCTCTTCTATTTGTTGAGATTGAGCGCAGTGCGGCGTGTGCAGCCTGCCATGCCAAAAGCGCTTGCTTAGCTTCGCAAAGAAAAGATGAAATCGTTCCCATTTTTACCAATGAACCCAAAAGTTATAAGGTTGGTGAAATTGTACAGGTAAGTATAAAAAAATCAATAGGCGCAAAAGCAATAACTATCGCCTATCTATTCCCCTTCCTTGTTTTAGCATTAGGATTATTCTTAACCTACTATTTAACAAAAAATGAACTTCTTAGCATTATTGTTTCGTTTGGAACCACCGCACTCTATTTTTTGTTCATAAAAAAAATGGATAATAGATTAAAAAAACAGTTTACTTTTTCCGTAAGCAAAATCATTGAATAGCATGGGTGTAATTATCAGGCAGAGTATCAAAGGAACCATCGTAAACTATGTAGGTGCGGGCATTGGAATGTTTACTACTTTTTTTATTGTAACCCGTTTTCTTACGTTGGAAGAGTTCGGACTAACTCAGGTGCTGGTAAAGGTTGGCTTGCTTTTTGCAAACCTTGCCCTCATTGGCACAAACTCGTCTATTCTGCGTTTTTACCCCTACTTTAAAAACCCCGAAAATAAAGATCACGGCTTTTTCTTTTGGACACTACTCGTTCCGTTGCTTGGGTTTTGCATATATTTATTTCTATTTCTGATTTTTAAAGATTTTATTGCCGGTTTCTTTCAACAGGAATCAGCGCTATTTGTAAACTATTTATATTTCATAATCCCCTTAGGATTTTTTGTGTTGTATCAAATCGTATTTGAAACCAACGCAGTAGTTCTGCATCGCATTGTGATTCCTATTTTTGTAAAAGAAGTAGGGATCCGGCTCATGTTGCTATGTTCTTACCTCCTATTTGCCTTTCACTTTATTTCGCTAAGCGGTTTAGTAATTGCTATTTGTTGCACATACGGAGTGGCTGCCTGTATCAATTTGGGCTACCTTATTTCATTACAACGAATTTCAATAAAACCCAATATAAAACAGATTACAAAACCATTACGAAAAGATTTTTTCCATTACACTCTCTTCTTAATGGGAGCTGCTTTAACAACAGCCATAGTCCCCACGCTGGGGTCTATTTTTATCACGGCAAAATTAGGATTAGCCTTTGCGGCGGTATATGTGTTAGCACAACACATGGCGAGCATCATAGAGATACCATACCGCTCACTGGGAGCTATCTCAAATCCCCATATTTCTCAAACTTTAAAGGAAAATGATTTTACAAAAACGAACCAGTTGATAAAAAAAATATCGCTGCATCAATTTTTAATTGGAAGTGCGATTTTCTTTGCAATTTGGACAAATATTGATATTATTTTTCAAATCATTCCCAACGGTGAACGATTTGTTTCTGGAAAATGGGTAGTTTTTTTGCTGGGAATATCTTCTTTGTTCCATACTTCTTTAACTTGCGGTGCAATTACGCTATCGTTTTCTAAATACTTTTATTATTCGCTCGTTTTCACCTTCATACTTACTTCTTCGGCGGTGGTAATGAATCTAATTTTTATCTCTGTTTTCGGAATCAACGGCGCAGCATTCGCCTCTATATTTTCATATTGCTTATATTATACTTTACTGCTCTCGCTGCTATTTTGGAAACTAAAAGTAACCCCATTTTCGATAAAGCATCTTAAAATAGCAATCCTCATACTGTTTCTGTTTGGCATTGATTTTGTATGGAAACAATCTATCACGCTATTTGTTGTAAAGATGTTTGGGCCAACATTTTGGGTTAGTTTTACTGAATCGGCACTCCGCACAGGTATATTGGGCGGAATAGGTTTTTTAGGTGTTTATTTTTGGAATATTTCGACAGAAGTAAATAATTTGGTTAGGAAAGTAATGCGTAGATAATAGTTATGAGCAAGATTAAAAAAGTTTGTTTTTTACTGGTAGCTCATCTTCCCAACGATGACAGGGTATGGTTTCACCAAGCAAAATGCTTGAAAGAAAATGGTTTTGATGTTTCAATTATTTCTACCATCACTGCTCATTCTGATTTGGAAAATAGTTTTTGTTTTAATGCAACCGGAATGAAGAGAACTATTGTAAGTAGAAATATTTCCAATATTCTCAATGAAATAAAACCGGATATTATTATTTGCGATAATCCTCTTTCTGTTTTTTATGCTTCAAGATTTAAAAAGAAGTATCTGAATAAAACGAAACTCATGATGGATGTTACGGAATGGTATCCTTCCAAGAAAAACCTTGTAAATCTTAATAATTTTCAACGTTTTATAAAAAAATTAATATTGCAATGTTTGAATTTTTATAGTGGTTTTTTAGTTGATGGATTTATTTTCGGAGAAGAGTTTAAAGCGCAGTTTTTCAAAAAATATTTTAAAAAGAAACCCTACATAAATTTGCCTTATTATCCTGATTTAGAATATATCCGGAGAAATAAGTTGAAAGATGATTTTTCAGTATGGCATATCTCGTATAGTGGCTTGCTAACCAAAGACAAAGGTTTCGATAATGTTCTCAAAGCAATGAGAATTACAGCATTGAATAATTCAAATATTCAATTTACCTTGAGCATTATTTCTAATGAAAGTTTCAATGATGCACAGAAGTCTGAAATAAATACAATGCCTGAAAATATTGAAATACAATATCATTCTTATTTACCTTTTGAGCAGTTTTGCAAAAAGATAGTCCATTATGATATGTTTTTGGATTTACGGGAAAAAGATAAAGAAAATAATAAATGTTTGCCTATTAAGTTGTTTTATTATATGGCTTGCGGATGTCCGGTTATTTTTTCTGATTTAGATGCAATAAAAATGCACATTCCGGAAATTAATGAATTTGCATGCACTGTAAATCCAAATGATGAGCATGAAATATCGCAACATATTACAGAATATATCAGAATCCATGAAAAATATAAAAATCACGCCTCGACCGCATTAGAATATGCTGAAAAAAAATATAATTGGCGAGTGTTATCCACTCATTTTTTAAAATTCATTGAAGATGCCGGTCATTAATTTAAAAAGAGATATAATAGAAACCATTTTGGTAAGAGGTGGTATATTAACGCTGAATTTTGCTATTATTTGGTTGGTTACTTTTTTTTGGAAAGCGGAGGGTAATGGTATTCGCGCACTTTTTATGCTTAATATTGGAATTATTGCAATTTTTTGTAACATATTTACTTCCAGCAGTGTGTCCTATTTTTTAAGAAAAGTAGGACAGTCGCGTTTGGCAACACAAGCATATTTGTGGATTTTTTTGACCTCCGGTATATTTACTATATTGCTTTCATTGCGAGCATCTGCCACCGATTTTCCTTTATTTTTGTTTATTGTATCGGTGTTGCTGGGGTTTCTGGCATTTCACTCGTCATTATTTATAGGATGTCAAAAAATACCATACTATAATCTCATTACACTCCTGCAACCTGTTCTTTTATTATTATTTATGTTGTTAATTTATTATGTTTTTGATGATAAATTTGGCTTTTATGCTTATTTTTATGCACAAATATTGGCATTGTTGTTCATTTCAGTTGTAGCCAAAGTGATTGCGCATAAAACATTAGGAAAGAGCAAGCTCGTTCTTGATAAATCTGTCATAAAAGCATCTTTCAATTATGGATGGAAAACAGAATTGAGCAATTTGTTACAATTTTTGAACTACCGTATCAGTATGTATGTGCTTTTGTTGCTGAGCGGTGTAGAGTCGGTAGGCGTTTTTGCCATTGGGGTTAGCCTTGCAGAGGCGATTTGGATTTTCAGCAGAAGCATATCGTTGGTTCAGTATTCCAATGTATTGCAAACCGGTGATACCGTTAAATCGCGAAAAGAAACCGGAAAAGTATCGTTAATAAGTTTTTTGGCAACGGCTGCCTGTATTGCAATAGTTGCTGTGCTGCCTGCAAATATTTTTTCTCAGATTTTTAACGGAGAAGAATTTAGCTATGTAAAAAATATTATTATCCTCTTATCTCCGGGTATTTTAGCCATAGCCATCTCTAACGTGTATGGAAACTTTTTTTCCGCCATAGGAAAATTAAATATTTTGATTCTTAAATCGGCAGCAGGTGTAGTGGTTACTCTCATTTTATCATTGTTTTTAATATCCGAATGGGGAATTGCCGGCGCTTGTATAGTCAATTCATCTGCATACATTGTATCATCCGTGATATTATTCGTTGCCTTTTTTTATAAAAAACCATTAATCACAAGCCATAAATCATTATGAAAATCATCGGAATTACCGGTACCATCGGCGCAGGAAAAGGAACTATTGTGGATTTTTTAGTTAAAAACTACGGTTTTAAACATTACTCGGTACGAGATTTTTTAATTAGCGAAGCACAAAAGCAAAACCTTCCCCTAAACCGCGATACTTATGTAAATATTGCCAACGAGCTACGTAGTATCTATTCTCCTTCTTATATTATTGATGAATTGTACAAAGAGGCAGCTCAAAACGGGGTCAATGCTATCATAGAAAGTATCAGAACTCCCGGCGAGATTGCTTCCTTGCGTACTAAAGCGCATTTTTCTTTGTGGGCAGTAGATGCTGACCCCAAAATCAGATATGAAAGAATCGTTGCGCGCCAATCGGAAACCGACCAAATAACTTTCGAAACTTTCCTATCCAATGAACAGCGAGAAATGACTGCGGAAGACCCTACAAAGCAAAACCTTGCGGAGTGCATCCGACAAGCAGATGTTCGATTAGAAAATAATGATGATTTTGAAAAACTATACCGGCATATCGAAGATATTTTAAATCTTTAAAAACTCTTTTTTTTCATTCATACACAATATAATCAAACTTTTGAGCGTATTAAGTGCAGTATATTGTAATCTTTACAATACTGCATTTTCAGAAATAACCTTAAATTTAATTGCTATGTTTGAAAAAAAATCTTATAAAGGCAATCTTGAGAAAAGGAGGAATACCTTTTTAATAATCGGATTTGTAGTAACCTTAGGGCTTATCTACGCGGGTTTTGAACTATACGCAATAGCAAATAAACCCAAAAATTAGGGATACTCGAGATTATTGAAGTGGTTGTAGTTGAAGAAAATATCATTCCAACCGACCCAATTCCACCTGCTTCCCCACCTCCTCCGCAATTAGTACCTATTCTTAAAATTATACAAAACGACCCTGCAAAGGTTTTCGATTTTGAAGACCTCTTCGGGCAAGATTTTCCTGAAGGTCTTGTAATTGGCGATTATACTCCAATTCCCTTTATAGATATTGAAACGGAACTCCCACCTCCAGAGTATTTTCCTGAAGTGATGCCAGAACCGATTGGAGGTTTTGAAGCGATGTACGATTTCCTCCGCGCAAACCTAACGTACCCTAAGGGGCCTCGAGAAAATTTTATATCCGGACAAGTATTTATTCAGTTCGTAGTAGAAAAAGACGGTAGCATTAGCGAAGTAAAAGTACTTTCGAGCGTTCACCCGGAACTTGACAAAGAAGCAATACGTGTAGTAAAAATGATGCCAAAGTGGAACCCAGGAAAACAAAAAGGAAAAGCAGTACGCTGCTATTACCAAATACCCATTCGATTCTCAATTAACTAAAAAAAATCAAAAAACAAATAAGAAATATAACGCTGTAAAGGCGTGCTCATGAACGCCTAAAATCTTTTAAAAAAAAGAACTTTAGCTTTTTTCTCGTGTTTCTGAATTCTGGAAAATTTCAAAACGTAATCGAGACTAAGACAACATAAAGTTCTCGCCGGAGGGCGTGAATTGTTGAAACTTATTTTGATTATAATGGTATTCCAGAGCCAAGAAACAGAAAATAAGGAACAAAAGATACAATTTGCGTCTTTTTAATTTCTATGCAAATGAAGCTAAAGAAAAAATAGCAAATTCGTTGAGTACAAATTAGATACAATGAACATACAAAAACTTAGAGAACAAGAACTCTACTTTCTTACTATTGAAGAAGAAAATAAAACAACGATAATAAATGCAGTCGATATTCTTTATATAGAATGCAATGGCTATGTAACAACAGTGCATTTAATTAACAATCAAAAAATTACGTCATCTTTTCTATTGAAACAATACGAAAAACTTTTGCACGACAAAGGTTTTATGCGAGTAAATTACCCAATTTTAGTAAACGGCAGACACGTTAAAAATGCCATTTTTAGTAAAGAACAACGCGTAGTTTTTGTTCAAACCATACCTATCCCGGTATCTCGCAGGCGGGTAAAAGAGGTAAAAAGGTGGCTGCATGAATAACCACTTATTAGATGAGAATAACCACTTATTGCCAAAAACATACCACTTATTAGATGAAAGCTACCACCCCCAAAAACACTCTCTATATCTATTATTTTTACCCCATAAAAAAAACGGACACTACAAAGTGTTATGTAAACTAAAAAAAAATAATTTTGCATCATTGTTTTGTTTTTTGGGCATAGGTGTAAAACACGGCACGAGAGAATACCCAATAAAGGGAGTGTAGCTGTGAACAAACGCGAACAAAAGCAAGGTTTCGACTGCCGAGCAGCGGGCTTCCCCAAAAGCAAGGGCAGTTTCCTTCCAAAAACCGAAAGGCAAGAAAATGGAAGCAAAAATTAATGTTTCATTAAAAATTTTAAAAAAATGAAAAGTCTAAAATTAAACAAATTAGCCGAAAATAGGCTAAATGAAAAAGAAATGCGTCGTTTAATAGGCGGCGCATGGTATTACAATTTGACTTATTGCTATAGTAGGCAGTGTGAAGCTGTATGCAGCGCAGTGTGTTCATGCTGGTGGCATCCACCTTTACTTGATCCCTCTGGCGGCAATGGGGATGATAGTGCATGTTCAACTGCGAAACACCTAATATAATAAAAAAGAGTTTATTGAAATTAGTCTATTCAATTGATTTGCACTGTTAGGATACATATCATCATACCATCTTAAATATTAAAAAAAAAAAAATATTATGAGAAAAAACACAAACCCTCTCTCTATTTCATATCTATTTGTCTTTATAATTTTTGTTCTTTGCAAATTCAATGGGCATGCACAACTCGTACAAAATGTAGATATTGAAGAAACTACCACTATTCCTTTCAATTTGAAAAATAATAAAATTTATCTTCAGATTCAATTATTTAATGAGAAATTTGATGTTTTTCTTGATAATGGCGCTCCAAAAACAATGTTTCCTACTACAATGATAGAGAAATTTTTTACCTCATTGCCCGATTCATTAATATGCCAAATTTTTTCTAAACTACCTGAACTAAAAGATTATGAAAAAATAGTTATACTAAGCATCGGCAATTATGATTTAATTTTAGATACCATTAGGGTTGATTCTTCGTATAAAATGATTGTGCTTGGCGCTGAACTGTTTGAACGTAGAATTGTGAATTTAGATTTTGTTAGTGAAACACTTACCTTATCTAATGCTTTACCTGAAGATATTGACACCTATATTGCCATTGATATGAGTTCTCAAAAGCATGAAAACCGGTTTGGTGTAATACAACACTATTTTCTGATTCATATACCCGATTTTAAAAACTTTCTTAATCTAAATATTCCTTTGGTTTTTAATATTGATCTTGGTGCGATATCATCTTTTCTATCTGATAAAACAATAAAAAAAGTTGATTATAAAAATGTTATTAACAATCCAGCACTCTTATCATCTTTATTTTCAACTGAAATAATGTTTAATAGACCGAATATGCGAATAATATATTCAGATCGTAGTGAAATTCCTCAAGAGGAAAAATTTACCTACTTTGACGGTGTGATAGGAATTGATATTTTGAAAAGATTTCACCATGTTATTTTTGATTATCAAGGCAAAAAGTTGTATGTAAAAATAAAAAAATAAAAAATGAAACGCTTTTTAAATAAAACGGATATTTCTTATCAGTTGTCGAACTTGAGACAAATAGTTTTTGAAGTAACCGATGCTTGCAATTTGCGATGTAAATACTGTGGCTATGGTGAGTTTTACGATGATTATGATAAACGGGAAAACAAAAACTTGGCGATAGAAGATGCTATCGCTTTATTTGATTATTTAACTCAATTTTGGCAATCAGAACAAAATGCTTCTTTCAACAAAAATGTTTTCATTAGTTTCTACGGGGGCGAACCATTGCTAAATATAAACTTTATTAAACAAGTTGTCAAATATTTAGAAGACAACCCGTGTTCTGTTCGCCATTTTGTTTATTCTATGACAAGCCTTTTAATAAGAAAATGTTTGTTACCGTAAATGGTAAAATTTTGCCTTGTGAGCGCATAGGACATCAGTTTGCT
>Ga0209737_10000699_pt1 | contig 26140 bp, 22 predicted proteins | sample TergutCu122P3_FD_187284 | JGI IMG/M metagenome (GOLD analysis project Ga0209737, IMG submission 187284) | Cubitermes ugandensis P3 segment gut microbial communities from Kakamega Forest, Kenya - Cu122 P3 (SPAdes) (version 2) | ecosystem: Host-associated > Arthropoda: Insects > Digestive system... | reverse complement strand
TTTTGCAGATTGTCTAAAGTTCCGATTACATTTCTGTCTGCATATTGAGAACCTTTAAACAAAATGGGTAACATTTTTTCAAACATTCGTTCATCCGCGCTTTGGTATAAGCGCCATTCTTCAATAATTACGCCGCGTTCATTATCTATCTCTTCGTCGGTAAGCAGCATATTGAATGCCCATCCGTCAAGGATTTTCAAGCCCATATCAAACAGGGCTTTGTCATCTGTGGGAAGAATCACAAAGTACTGCGTGGCTTCAAATCCTGTATTTGCGTTGAGTTCGCGCCCGAACAGCACCCCTTTCTTTTCCAATTCACTTATTAAAGTGTTTCCGGGAAATTGTTTGGTACCGTTAAAACCCATGTGTTCCACAAAGTGCGCCAGACCTAACTGGTCGTCTCTTTCAATCACGGAACCGGCATCTACCGAGAGGAAGAACACGGCGCGGTTTTCCGGTTTCTGATTCTCGCGAATGTAGTAAGACAATCCGTTATCTAATTTTCCCGTAATCACTTTCGGGTCCATCGGAAGGGGGTCTTTCAAATTGGGCTTTTGCGCAAAAGCCACGAAAAATACCATACTAAAAAGCAGGGTAAAAAGAAGTTTAAAATGATTTTTCATAACAATTTTTTTTATATTAAGAAGATGTGAAGATGCATACTAGAAAATCGATACAATGACTTTGTTTACCATCTCTGAGAAAAAAGGTTCTTTCATTTTACCTACTTTGTGTATTACTCCGTTTTCTTTATCAAATGTTAATATTTGACATTTGATAAAACTTTTCTTTGTCAATTTACACGTTATCATTTCTTCAGAAAGGGAATACGAATATTCAGGAAAATAGTTTTTTGAGGAAATTAAAACCAAGTAGAAAAATTCCTCCTTTTCGTTCAATTCATCATTTGACACAATTACTGCCAAATGGGGTTTAAACTGAAAATTGGGTAACATAAAGTTGATTTCAACAATGTCCTTTTGTTTGTATTTCATAACCTTACAAGTATTTTGCTAAGGACCGTGAAACATTTAATTTTGAGTTAAAAATAAATATTTCATTTTCTGAATATTTATTATTTTTTCGTTCACCAAACATTTTTTGATAGGCTTTCAAAACTTCTTCTTTTTTCGTTGGTTTCAGCGTAATAGTTGCCATAATGGTTAACTTAAAATATTATTTATCACTCCGGCAAATAAACAAAAAAAAATAAAATTTCACGTAGAAAGATTTTTTTTTATTTTTTTTTCAATCCAAGATATCATAGATTAGGGTTTGAAAAAAATCTTACGCCCGAATTAGATGCCATTGGGCAAATATAAATTTTATCTTACTGATAATCTGATAGAAAAAATTTTCACTTTTTTTCCGAAAACGGTTTTTTGCGTTGTATATTTGCCGCGAATTACTACAACAAACTAAACCGAACTGCCATGTCTCGTAAACTACTCATTGGTTGGTGCTTAACGCCATTTTTTACTTTCAATTTCCTTTCAGTTTTTGCTCAGGAAGAACGGGTTTCTGTTTCCGACTACTTTGTGTGTTATAGTCGGGAACAGAATTTCTCGCTTTGCGCTTTTTTTCCACACAGCAATGTTGCACTCCATACCGAAAATCAGTTTCTGCTAAGCGAATTGTGTACAGCCTCTATCACAGGATGTTATAAAAATAAAGAAAATGCGGTAAGTGTTTCTGTCTCGCATTTCGGTTATTCAAAATATGGAATTATGACCATCTCGTCCGGGTATGCGCGAACATTTGCCCGACGGGTTTCTTTTGGATTGCAGGTGCATTATCTTATGCACCACGCAGAAACATACCCCCAACAACACTCTTTTACTTTCGATTTATCGCTTTATGGAAGAATATCGCAAAAGATTGGGATTGGTGTATCGGCGTATAATCCCGCAAATCTAAAATATGGATTAACCGGCAAAGAGAAAATTCCGATGCGCTATTGCTTACTGTTTGATTATAAAATTAATGACAAACTGCTGTTGGCGGTTACTGCCTCGAAACAACTGCCGGGGTTCTTAGATATTTCAGGGCAAATCTGTTTTAGAGACAAATTTTACGGATTTATTACAGATTTATCGCTAAAAAAAGCGGGAGTGGTATTCACTTTTTGGTGGAAAAAACTGCAGTTCGATGTGGGGGGAAGTTTCGATTACCGGTTAGGGTTTTCGCCTTTTGTGGGGGTAAATTATTCATTTTTCAGCACAGAGGCACAGAGAACACAGAGATACACAGATTAATATAAATGACTATGGCGGCAATAGAGTACAATAATATTTCATATAAAATTATTACAGCAGCAATGGTGCTGCACAGAGAACTTGGTCCAGGGTTATTAGAATCTGTGTATGAACAATGTTTAATGGAAGAACTTAGAATTATAGGATTGTCAGCCAAACGACAAGTTCATGTTCCTATCTTTTACAAAGGCAACAAATTAGAAAAAGAATTTGTCATAGACATTTTAGTCGAGAATAAAATTATCTTGGAGTTAAAATCCACTGAAGCGATTTTACCCATTCACGAATTTCAATTGTTAACCTATCTAAAATTATCCGGCATGAAATTAGGGTTACTAATCAATTTCAATGTCACAAAATTAAAAGAAGGTTTATATCGCAAAATAAATGGCACTCTGTGAAACTTCGTGTTTTTTGTGTCTCTGTGTTAAAAAAAATACCCAATGAAAAAAAAACTCCTCCTACTCCTCCTGCTCCCCCTTGCCTCCCAAGCGCAAATCGATTCCTCTTTCTTTTACCTCAATCTTGAAAATCAATTTATTGATGATATTGAAAACTTAGAGATTGAAGATGAAACCGACTTCATTGAAAATCTATCAGACTATTTAGAGGTAACCGAAAAAATAAACATCAACGATTTGCCTCCCGAAATCGCGTTTTCGATACTTAAAATGTCTGATTATCAATATTATAATCTTCAAAAATATATCGCGGAAAACGGTTTTTTGGTTACTATTTATGAATTGGCGGCAGTGGAAGGATTTTCGGTTGAGTTCGTGAGACAAATTGAGCCTTACATGGTTGTTGAAGCGGTGGATAAAAAACGTAAAATCACGCTTAAGTCGTTGTTTAAAAGACCCAAACATAAATTGCTGGTAAGATATGCGCAAACGTTGGAAAAGAAGGCAGGTTATAACAAAGAACGAAAAACGCATTATGTCGGGTCGCCGCAAATGTACGCTTTTCGCTATAATTTTTCTGCAAGCGAGCAGATTACTTTAGGATTTTCAGGAAAGAAAAACGCCGGGGAAGAGTTTTTTAAAGGGTCTCAAAAACAAGGGTTTGGGTTTTACTCGATGCATCTGCAAGTGAAGAAAATCGGAATACTGCAGTCGGCAATTGCAGGCGACTACCGCTTACACTTTGGGCAGGGTCTCATTATGGGAAATGGATTTTTGAACAACAGTTCGGGCGAGATACGAAAAACAGGTTCTGTACTGCGACCGGTTACGGCTATGAGCCAGAGCGATTTCTTGAGAGGCATTGGCGTGCAGTTGGGCAATTACAAATTCAGCGGCACTGTTTTCTACGGACACCGTTTTTTTGATGGAAATGTGGTAGAGATTGAACCGGATATTTTTGCCTTTGAAGGAAGCATTACAAATACAGGGTTACACCGTACGGAAACCGAACTAAAAAAACGCAATGCACTCTTTAACAGAGTTTACGGGGCACACTTTCACGCGAATTTTAAAACATATAAATTGGGAGTTCAGGTAATTCGTAACGAATTTTCACTGCCGGTATTGCCTTCCACAAAACCATATCAATATTTCGATTTCTATGGAAAAGGGTTGTGCAATGTCAGCGCGGATTATCAAGTGCTGGTAAAACGAAACATTCTTTTCGGGGAGGTTGCCGCAAGCAGCACAAAAGGGTTTGCGTTTCTGCAAGGTGCTATTCTAAAAATTGACCCAAGAATGAAACTATCGGTTTTAGTGCGTCATTTCAGTAGAAATTTTGCCGCATTCGACGGAAAACCATACTCCAAAAACAGCAAACTGAACAATGAAACAGGCTTTTTGCTTACTTCTGAGATAATTCTTACCAAAAAAATAAATATGCTCGCACTCTTAGATATTTTTCAATTCCGTTGGATTAAATATTTGATTGACAAACCGATGCCGCACTTAGATGCTTCGTTGCGGTTTGATGTTTCGCTATCCAGAAATTGTGCTATGATGATACGTTACAATTACAAAACACAAGTCAAAAATTTCAGAGATGAACATCCGTACAATCAAACATCTGAGACACAGCAACATCGTTTGCGGGTAATATTCTCGTACAGTTTTCTACAGTTTTTGCAATTCAAAACGGAGGTAAGTGGGGTTTTCAACAATTTAAAATTTAATATTCAAAATTTAAAATTTGGGGTGCTGGCGTACCAGGATATTGGGGCAAATTTGGGAAAAAAAGGTTTGGATTTAAAACTGCGGTTTGCGCTGTTTGACACCGATACTTACGATGAGCGATTGTATGCGTATGAGAACGACCTTTCCTACACTTTTACTATAAACAGTTATTATTACAGTGGTTGCAAAACTTATTTCATTGTGAAATGGAAGTATAAATGGTTTGAGATTCAGGGGAAAATATCGCGGTTGCTCTATTTCAATAAAAATCAGATTAGCAGCGGGTTAGAGTTAATAGACGCCCCCCACAAAACCGAAGTAAAAATGCAGATGATGTTCAAATTATGATAGTTAACTTTTAATTTTTAATTCTTAATTTTTAATTCTCAACTTATGGAACTTTCAACAATCAAACCCGAATTAGCGGTTATTAAAAGTAAAATTTATGAAATTAGAGGTGTAAAGGTAATGCTTGACTTTGATTTGGCAGAAATATATCAGGTTGAAACAAAGTATCTAAAAAGAGCGGTAAATAGAAATATTGAACGTTTTCCCGACGATTTCATGTTTGAACTAACTCAAAATGAGGTACAATCTCTAAGGTGCAAAATTGGCACCTTAGAGATTACAGGAAAAGGAAAATACTCAAAATATTTGCCCTATGCCTTTACAGAACAAGGTGTTGCACAACTCTCAAGCGTGTTACACAGTACGTTCGCTATTGAAATGAATATCAATATTATTCGTGCTTTTATTGCCCTGCGGCAGTACGCCCTGGGCTATGCTGAACTAAACCACAAAATTGAGGATTTTATGAGAGATACGGACACTAAATTTGAGGATATTTATCAAATATTAGATGAACTTTCTGCGCACAAAAAAGAACTGGAAAAACCACAAACACGGATAGGGTTTGTGCTGAGATGAATTATGAATTAAGAATTATGAATTAAGAGTTAAGAAATCGTATAATATTATAATACTATGGAACTTTTACCCATTATTCAAAAAAAATCCCTTATTTCGCTGTCGGATTTTTGGGGTACCTATACATGAAACACTTATTAACAACCATCTCTTTTTTGTTACACTTTTTTGCAGTAAGTTGCACGGTTTTTTCACAAACTTCGCTTACCTCCCCCAATAAACATTTCCTTTTTAAGAACTATACAACCCAAAACGGATTGATTGATAATCATATTTGGGCGTTGGCACAGGACAAAAACGGCTATTTGTGGATTGGCTCCGATTTTGGGCTGACTCGTTTCGACGGAAAAACTTTCTATCACAAAGTTAAACCCGAGATAAACATTTATTTGGCGCCGTTTTTAAATCTCGTAAAAACAGCAGATGAAAATATTATCTTTACTACCTGGGGGCATGGCGTATTTGTACAGCAGCGTAACGGGCAGTTTAAGCAATATGTAGCCAGGCAAAATTATTGGGGTGCTTTAAAGTATTGCCATGACGGAAAAGTTTATGTTGCACAAACCGATGTTCTTTATCTTTTAACTCAGGATTCTTTACAACAACTCTACGACCATGGTACAAGAGGATTATTTAATAGAATAGAGGTAGATAAGGAAAATCGTATCTGGGTTGGCAGTCATAGTTTGGGGTTGGGGATGCTGCAACGTAAAGGCACAGCGTACAACCTCTTTTTTTTACCCGAATTTAAAGATTGGTCGATAAATAATATTCTTTTTGATGAAGAAGGAACGCTGCATGTCGCCACACTTAATGGGTACTACCGGATAAAATGGAGTTCATCTCCCCATTGGGAAAGCTATACCATTGAACAGCCTTTTCCGCAATTAGAAGATGTTGATATCAATAGTATTTATGTTGACCATGAGCAAAATCTCTGGATATCTACCTCTTCACGCGGCGTTTTCAGAACCAAAGGCGATGCTATTACTTTACATCTTACTAAAGAAAACGGATTACTCTCCTCTAATGTTAAGTGCGTTTTGCAGGACAGAGAAGGAAATTATTGGTTTGGAACCAGCAGAGGGTTGAGTATGGTTGGCAATTTGAACAGCTGGCTCATTGTTCATAAGGGAGTTCGTTTTCTGGATGCGCGGGGAATGATGATGGATGAATATAGCCGAATTTGGTTTTCCGGTAACAACAGGTTACATATTTTTCAGGATGACCAATTAATCCCCCTCAATGTAAGCGGAACTCCCATTGAAAAAGAGGGAGCAAGGTTTGTAAATATATTCAATTCTGAATTAATTATTGCAAATAATGCAGGGCTTTATAAAATGCCGCTTACAGATGCCTTGCCCGATTTAAGGAAACTTAGAAAATTAGCAGATTTTAAGACCCATAATGTAACCTTATTAGCTGCTGTTACTACGGATTCTGCCGGAATTTGGATAACCACAGTGAAAAAAATCTATAATTACAGGAACGGGCGATTACTACCGGTTACATTCAAGTATTCCGATACCATATCTATAAAGCCCGGTGTAACAATTTCATATAGAGATGGAACTTTCTTGCATATCGATTCCATAACCGTGAGACCCTATTCTATGATTCCCGACAAATATGGATATTACTGGTATGGCGATAACCGAAGTGGGTTGTATAGAGGCGTTTTTTCCCGTCCCGACAATCATACGCTTCTATTCGAAATCATGAAGTACTATAGACCGAATAAAACCGATGCTGATTTTGAAACGACATTTATAGATTATTTGTGTTTCGACAAAGAAGATAACCTCTGGTTTACATCTTCATTAACAGGTGTTTATAAACTAAGAATTGATGCTAAAGATGTGATTTCACATAGGTTGTATTCTACTGCCGATGGACTTGCAAATACCATCGTGCAACAAATTCACTTCGATGCTCAGGGAAGAGTATGGTTTTCTACGCGGGAAGCGGGGATTTATGTATTACAACGTGATAGTGCAGGGGTTGAATCTGTACAAAAATGGAATATAGAAGGAGTGGGAGGAAGATTTCGGCGCGTGTTGCAAACTGGCAATAGAGTATTCATCTTGACCGAAGAGGGTGTTTTCTATACTTCTAATCCACAGTTCAAAACAGTTCCGGTAAAAGTACCCAAAATATTTATTTCTAACTTGTTAATAAACGGCATAGAGCATTTGAATTTTTTTAAAGATACAAACAAAATCCGCCTAAATCACAAGCAAAACAACATCACAATCGAATTTTTAGCCATTACGTTCAAAAATGCCAACGATGTAAAGTATCAGTACAAATTGGAGGGAGCAAACGAAGATTGGAGCACATTATCCGAACGGAGCTTTGTGGAATACGCTTCGCTTCAGCCCGGAAAATACATCTTTCAAGTAAGGGCGGTAATAGGAGAGGTTACGGGAGAAGAAGCCGAGTTATTTTTTCGTATTGCGCCAGCCTTCCATCAAACCGTATGGTTTTATCTGCTTATTGCATGTGGACTATTTGTGCTGATCTTCTCATTTTACAAATATAGTTTAAATAACGCCATTAAAATAGAGAGGATTCGTTCCGGTATTGCTTCCGACCTGCACGATGAGATAGGCTCTACATTAAGCAGCATCTCACTGCTTAGTGAAATGGCAAGCCGAAGAGATAAAGAATCTCCTTTGGCTAAATCTTTGAGCATTATCGGAGAAAACTCCCGAGATGTGCTTAGTTCTATGGATGATATTATTTGGTCGGTTAATCCCCAAAACGATTCTTTAACTAATTTAGTTGTTCGTTTGCGCGAATATGCAATTCCGGTTTGTGAAGTCAAAAATATTACCCTGAATATGAATGTGGAAGAGAGTATCTATGATGTAAAATTGGAAATGGAAGCGCGAAAAAATATTTATCTTATTGTGAAAGAGGCTATTAATAATGCTGTTAAATATTCCGGATGCAAAAACCTTTCGGTTACTTTTGTAAATAAACATCAATTAGAGATTGCCATAAAGGATGATGGATGCGGTTTTGATACTACTGCACCTACTTCTCGAAATGGCCTTATCAATATGGAGTGTAGAGCCAAGCAAATGGGTGCAGAATTTTCCATAAAATCGAAAAAAAATGCGGGAACCTCAATTTTTCTCAAAACTAAAAATCATATAATTATATGATAACAGAGCGAATTAATTCTTGTATCTTTGCCGTGTTAATTGCAAGTCATGGCTATTAAAGTTTCAATTTACGAGGACAATCCGGCATTGCTTGAAAGTTTATCCTATTTGGTACAGGGAACCGAAGGATTCCAACTGTGTTCGGCATCATCTCATCCGCTTCACATCATTGCAAACTGTAAAAACGATTGTCCGGATGTGATTCTTATGGATATTGATATGCCCGGAATGTCGGGAATAGAAGCCACCCAATTGGTAAAAAGCGAATTTCCTGACATTAACATAATGATGTTCACGGTTTTTGAGGCTCAAGATAAAATTTTTGATGCACTTTGTGCAGGTGCCACAGGTTATTTGTTAAAAAAAACACCTTCGGCAAAAATCATTGAAGCCATTGAAGAACTGCACAACGGAGGCTCGCCCATCAGTAGCGGTATTGCACGAAAAGTGTTAGACTATTTTTCCAATCCTGCCGCTCACAAAAAACCGAATACCTATCAACTTTCACAGCGGGAACAGGATATACTAAAACGTCTTTTATTGGGCGACAGTTACAAAATGGTTGCCGATGCCTGTTGCATCAGCATTGGCACTGTTTACAGCCACATCAACGCCATTTATAAAAAGTTACACGTAAACTCCAAATCTGAAGCCGTGATCAAGGCGATGAAAGAACGGATAGTGTAGTGATTCCCCGCCAAAAATTCATATATTTATAGGATTGCAATTCATAAATATGCTCCTATTTTTACCACGTAGAAAAGATCACAATCGACGTTGGACTCCTTAACTTCTTAAAATTCTTTATCAATAAAAAAACCTTTAGTATCATTAACCATTAACCATTATTATGAAACATTTAAAAACTCTTTTCTTTTTGCTCGTCGTTTTTGGCTTGAGCATAAGCGCAATAGCGCAAATTACAGGGGATTACAAAGGGGGTACCCATATAACAGCCTCTTTTGAAGGAGATGGCACGGAAGATAATCCCTACCTTATTTATACACCGGTTGATTTAGCTAATATGTCAAACCTTGTAAATGCTTACGAAACTTGCCTTGAATACAGAGACAAATATTACAAACTGATGAACGACATTGACCTCACCATGTTTGCCTCAAATGGATGGTACCCCATAGGGTTTTGTCTTGAGTTTCCTTTTTCGGGTCATTTTAACGGTAACCACAAAAAGATTACAAATATGAGAATGATTGTACCCTATTTGTATAATGGGCTGTTTGGTTGTCTTTGGGAAGGAAACATTTATAATTTGGAGATTAAAGATGCCGATATTGACATTAATTGTGAATGCCCTGATAACGGTGAACTTTTTGCAGGCGTTGTGGTGGGATACGTAGGTAACCCCGGAAATGGAAAACCCTGCACCATAACCAATTGTAATACATCCGGAAAAGTAAGTTGTTCTGCCGGACAAAAAACAGCCTTAGTTGGCGGTATTGCCGGATTATTAATGTCTGATTGCAGTATTTCCGAGTGTTACTCAACGGCAACAGTATCAGGTACAAACGAAGTAACAATTTTTGTTGGAGGCATAGTAGGGGCAGCCATAAACAACAACAATATCTCTCATTGTTATTCTAAGGGGGAAGTGAGCGGTACTTCAAATTCCAGTACTCATGTGGGTGGTATTGCCGGAATCTTATCCTGGGGATACGCCGACATATTTCCATACGGCGATAATTGTACTATTTCCGATTGCTTTGCAACAGGAAAAATAGTTGCTAATGCACTTTCAGCAACAGGAGTTGCGAATGCCGGCGGAGTAGTGGGGGTTGCAGCAATGACAAATAGCACTGTATCAAACTCTTATTCAATATCGGAAGTGAAATCTTCTGCCTGGATGGTTCGTGCAGGAGGAATAGCGGGAGCACGTCATGCTACAATTTCTAATTGCGCCGCATTGAACCCAAAAATTATATGTGTAGAGCCTGACCCTTTTTTTGGAAGAGTAGCAGGTTCGGTTTGGGATGACCCACTCATTAACAATATCGGCTTCATTGATATGATTAACCCCAGCGGCACAACCATTTGGCTAAACAAAGGATTAGATAAAAATGACGGCGAAGATTTCACCGCAGAACAAATTAATGCAGACGGCACCTTAGGCGGACGATTCATGGGTGGAAAAGGGGGCTGGACTACCCAAAACGGATACCTCCCCGGACTATTCGGAAAATTAGAACAGATGCCCGAATTTTTAAAACCAAACGGTATTGCTTCGACTACGCTCAGCAACCAAATACAGGTGTATCCGAACCCAACAAGCGGTCAATTACGAATAGAGACATCAGATCTGAGATGTGCGATATCAGACGTGGAAATTTATGATGTTATAGGTAATCTTGTCTTAAATCTCAAATCTCAAATCTCAAATCAAACAATCAACATTTCTCACTTCCCTGCCAGCGTTTACTTCTTGAAAATAACCACCGAGACCGGAATTGTATCCAAAAAAATAATCAAACATTAACCATTAAATTTATTTTAACATGAAACAACATTTATCAAATTTCAAACACATTTTTATGACGTTGGCATTCATGCTAACTTTCTCTGCAAGCGCGTATGCGTTTAACGTAAATTTTACGCAAAATAATCAAAATTACAACACCCCAATCACTTTAACTAGTAGTGACTACACTATTAATATTACGGGAATAGAAGCAGGATGGACCTGTACCTTTTCTAGTTCTATTAGCATTCCAAGTTCCAGTTTTTATTTTACAATAAACAAGAATGGTAACGGAAAATTAATTTTAAACTTTACTTGTACTTACGATTTGCGAGCTTCCCTTGTTGTTAATCAGGGTACTGTACAGATAAATAAGCAATTATCCGGATTGAGTATCACAGGCACTGCAATAGAAGTAAAATCGGGTGCAACATTTCGCGTGGAAGCACCTCATGCAACAATCATTCCAAACGGCATCTACGGAGCCGGAAATGTAAGATTTTATTGTACAACCGGAACAGGCGACCAAATTATTACCTATACTGGAGCAAATGCAATTACCGGAACCACCACCGTTGAAAAGGGGATTCTTTGTATTGGCGCTAACACACAACAAGGTTCTGTGGGCGGAAATATTGTTTTGGATAACGCCAACACAAGTGTAGCATTTCACCATAATACTGCTCACACATATAACGGCGTTATTTCCGGAGCAGGAACTGTATTAAAATATACCGATAATAATACACTAACATTTACCAAAGTACAAACCTACACAGGTCCTACATATATTGGTGGTGGAACGCTTGCATTAACTTTAGCCGACGCCCTATACAGTTCTTCACATATTTACTTAACTCAAGCAACTTCCAAATTTTCATTTAGTAACTTTCAGAGAATAAAGAATTTAACAAGCACTCAAGCCAATGCGGAGATTATATTAAGTGGCACCGGTGCCACTTTAATTGTGGGCAGTCCAAATGGCACGGATGGCGGCGGCACCTATGCCGGCAAATTTACCGGAGCAGGTAGGGTTTGGAAGGATGGTAGCGCAATACTTACTTTGAGCGGAAGTAGTACTTACTCCGGAGAAACCGGTATTTACTGGGGAACGGTGGTGTTTAGTTCAGGCAGTTTGGGAACCGGAGATATATACTTCAGGGGCACAGCAAACTCCACTTTGCGCTGGGCAGCAGGAAACACCAAAGATATATCCGGTAGAATAAAAAGTGACGTACCCGCTTGCCCCATTACATTCGATGTGGGCACTAATACTGTTTTCTTTAATTCTTCTTTGCCCTCCACCATAACCGGTAAGATTACCAAAGCGGGTACGGGAAAATTAGATATATGCGCTGCCCAAAATTTTTCCAGTGAAATAGTGGTAGCAGCAGGTACTTTCATAGTTAGTAATGATGGAACTTCTCTTTTTACCGGCAGTATTGCAAACACTTCGGGCGTAACGGTGAACGCAGGAGCAACATTCGAATATTGGGTAAGCGGCGCCAGCACCTCTGTTACTTTCTCAAAAGGAATTTCAGGAAAGGGGAACTTTACTAAATCGAAGGATGGTACACTAACACTATCCTCCAATAATACCTACGAAGGAAAAACCACCATAAGCGGTGGTACATTAGCCACAAGTTCATATAATGTTACCAATAAATACTCCAGCCTTAGTAAAAATACTTCAGAATTATCCATTAGTTCGGGAGCAACTCTGGAGCATACCAGCCAAGAATTTGTTCCTCTTACCATCTCAGCACCCATTACAGGGGCAGGAAATTTAGTTAAAAAGGGTCCGTCCATACTTACGCTTGCCGGCGCCAATACCTATACCGGTAAAACAACCGTATCCGCCGGTACGCTGCGATTTGGCAACGGCACCAGCAGTAGCGTTACCGGTACTTCAGAGGTTACGATTGCTGCAGGTGCTACACTTCGCGTGGAAGGACCTCATGGTACTACATTAGAGTTCCCGATTAACGGCGCCGGAAATCTGGAATTTAGTAACACAACTGCTGCCGACGGAATTTTTCTTTATAAAGGTGAAAATACAATTACCGGAACCACTACCGTTGAGAAAGGTATTTTACAAATTGGCACTAACTCAACTACCGGTTCTGTGAGCGGAAATATTAACCTGGCAAACGCCAACTCAGGGGTAGCTTTTCACCATACAAACAATCACACATATAGCGGCATTATTTCCGGAGCAGGGCAAGTGTTGAAATATACCGATGGTATGACACTAACGTTTAACAAAGCACACACTTATACAGGTCCTACCTATATTGGCGGTGGAACGCTTGTATTAACTTCAACCGGCTCAATACAAAATTCTTCAAGTGTTACCTTAACGCAAGCAGCTTCCAGGTTAGATCTTTCTTCCGGAGATAAAACCATAAAGGGATTACACAGTTCTCAGACTAATGCTGAAGTTATACTCGGTGCAAAAACTTTAACCATTGATGCTTCTGCCTATTGTTCCTATTCAGGTAAAATTTCCGGTAATGGTGGTGGAATTATCAAAAAAGGTAATACTATCTTTGATTTGCTGGGAACTACCAATTCTGCAAGCGGACTTTTTTCTCTACAGCAGGGCAGAGTATTTATAGCCTCCTGGGGAGGAAACTTTACCCAGGCTGCAGGTACAATGATGGACATATTTGGTGTGGCTTCCGTGGGAGGTAATTTAACTTTGAACGGTGGCGAAATCATAATGGATTTGAACGCTGCTACCCCATCAAAACTCAATGTTATGGGTCAAGTGTTTGCTTCCGGGAATACAAAGCTTACTATTGCTACCGGTACGGTTACCTCACGTCCCATTATGCAGGCTGCCGGCGGTCTCACTACTTCAAGTCTTGCCTTTTTCACCCTCAACCTTTCCGGCGCAACGGGAACCCTTGCCGCAAACGGAACAGAACTGCTGCTTACAGCAACTAATACCGATAATACACCTCCAACTCCCGGAGCCGGCGTAAACGGAACGGCAGACATTAATTCCGCAAGTCTCTCATGGAATGCCGCTACAGACAATGTAACCCCACCGGAAAACCTCCGCTATTTCGTTTATCAATCCTCCAGTAACAATTTGAATACCCCCGCCAACTGCGAAACAAACGGCACACTGCTCAATGCGGGCGGAACAATGAATTTGACAAGTTATAATGTGGCAGGGCTTTCCCCCAATACCACTTATTATTTCAATGTGGTGGTATCCGACCAGGCGGGTAACAAAGCAGCCTATACCACCAAACAGTTGGTTACCAGCAACGAACCGAAGATAGTGAGCGTAACCATTTCGCCCAACTCGGCAACATTGTCACCGGGTGAATCAAAACAGTTCACCGCTACTGTTGTGGCTGTGGGTGGTGCCAGCGAAAATGTAGAATGGATTATTACCGGAAACGCCTCCGGAACTACCCAAATCAGTTCTGGCGGATTGCTTGTAGTAGGCAGCGATGAACCCCCCGGAACCATCAAAGTAAAAGCCGTTTCCATCTTCAACTCGAGTGTTTTTGACGAAGTTACAGTAACAGTGAAGGATGTGGGTATTGCTTCGACTACGCTCAGCAACCAAATTACGGTGTATCCCAACCCCACTACCGGTCAATTGACAATTGACAATAGAGAATTGTCAATTAAGAATGTCGAAATTTACGATATAGTTGGTAGAAAACAATTATCAATTGATTGTCAATTGTCAATTGAAATAATAGATGTTTCTAATTTGTCAAACGGCACATATTTCCTGAGAATACAAACCGAAAATGGTGTGGTAACGAAGAAAGTGATCAAACAATAAAGAAACCATAAAGACAAGAAGTTAGTACTTATAAAAGAAGGAGGCTGTCTTAAAAATAAAGGCAGCCTCCTTTATTTTGTTACTATTTTTCAAGTACGCTATACATCAGCAGCACGTATTCCCATCCCCGCAGTCGCAGGTGGGCTCGGTGCCGCGCAGTAAGCCGTTGATGATTCCGGTGGCGCATCCCACACCCGACTTAACGGTAACCGCTCCGGTGGGGCAATTCATCGCACACGCACCACACTCCATACAGTTATCTCTTTGTTGAATATGGGCTCGTTTCTCTTTCATCGTAAAAACCGCATGAGGACAAACCACCGTGCACATCGTGCAACCGTTGCATTTTTCGCTGTTCAATTGCAGCGTTACTACATTTTTTATGTATGTTAATCCGTTCATAATCTTTTAAATAAACCGTGAAACAATCCAACCGATACAACCCAAAGCAGTACCCAAAATTTGCGCGGGAAGCGATATCTTCATCTCTTTCTGCACCCCCGACAACGAGGTAAAAGTGGAAGAACCCGTAAAATTCATCCCAAGAAACGAAGATAATCCCCCCATGATTAAAAACCACGATATAATTTCCACCAAGTTTGTTCCCAAAAAATTGAAATACAGCAATATAATTGCCATAAGCCATCCCAATGCAACTCCTTTCAAAGAAAACCTTTTAAAAGGTATCAGCGGTAAAAGGAGGGGGGTAAGTACACATCCCGCCAAATATGCCACACACAAATTGAGCACTGCAATGCTGCCGTTGCTCCACGACAAATCAACGGAAAAACCGTGTCTGTTTAGTCCTGCCAGAATAAAGAAAATTGCCGGCACCAATATCAGATAATATTTTCCGTAGGTCAACTCTACAGGAATCAGCTTTGCTCTGTCACACATATTGAAATCGACCTTTCGCATTTCGGGGGTTGCTTTGTAGCCATTGTCCACAAATACAGGAATATCATCTGCTTTAACCGGTCCGTACACAACAGTAAACCCTGTGGCTTCCTTTACTTTATGTGCAGCCACGCCGGTTGCCCCCAACTGCGGAACGATGATTTTTCTGTGGTTAACAACATTCTCTAATTTTTCTGTAGCAATTCTGTAAACCAATTCATCGGTTCCGAAGGTGCCTTTACCCGCGGCGCACCAAACATTAACCCCTTTTGTATCGAGGACTAAAACCCACGCATTAAATCCGTGTAAAGCGCGGCGCAAATGGTCGAAACTTAATTTAAAATTACAGGATATGTAAACGTCCGATTCCGCGTTGGGCTCGCCCACCGCATAGAGTCCAGTGTTTACAGTGTAATCCATTCTTCCGATAGACCAGCGCACTTTGATGGTGGAAAACAGGTCTTTACGAGTCCAAGCAGTAGAAACCTGTGGTGCCTTTCCTAAGTGGGTTTCTATTTCGCCAATAATATAGTTCTTTTCTTTTTCCATTTTCATTAATTATTTTGATTTATGAGATTTACCACCACTTTAACCATAATATCTTTTTCTTCTGCTCTACTTTCCGCTATCATCAGTGTTAAAGCTACCAAAGTATTATTCTCAATTAATTTTGTACCATTTTTTTTGTACAAAATTCCATTTTTTTCTAAAAACCAGAGGAAAAGGAAGGCAGCAATTCTTTTGTTTCCATCGCTAAACGAGTGGTTTTTAATGACAAGGTAGAGAAGCATCGCCGCCTTTTCTTCAACACTCGGATAAAGGTCAATTCCGTCAAATGTTTGGTAAATTGTGTTTATCGAACTATGAAACGATTGGTCTTTTTCCTTTCCGAATAATCCTCCGCTATTAAACTTTCTACGAAGAATCTCAATTGCCTCCATTGCTTTATCATAAGTTGCAAAGAAAACAGAATATTTTGTAGTTTCACTAATTTCAAGTGACTGATAATCATATCTATCTAAAGTATCTAAAGCATACGTGTAATCGGTTATTACCTGCAATAAACCTTGTGCTTCGTCGGCAGTTAGCTCGCCTCGTTGAATTACGTTGGACAATATTTTTATTGTTTGCTTTAAATCCTCAAATTGTTCAATTTTAGCATATTGGTTAATTGCATATCCTTTAACAATATATTCCTTCAATACTTTGTTTGCCCAGATACGGAATTGGGTTGCATTTTTTGAGTTTACGCGGTAGCCGACAGACAGAATAACATCAAGATTATAATACTTTGTTTGATATTTTTGTTTTGCATCATTACCCATGTGTTCCAAAATGGAACATGTGCTTCTTTCCAATAATTCTTCAGATTTATAGATATTATTTAGATGTTTGGTAATAGCAGGTCTTTTCGTTCCAAATAGTTGTGCAATTTGCGCTTGCGTCAGCCAAATCGTTTCATTTTCTAATCGCACATCCAAATTGATTATGCCATCTGAAGTTTGATATAAAATTATTTCCCCTTTGTTCATTTCTCTTCTCTAAATTGTTAGGATAAAATAAAAACCAAATGCAATCAATGTGATTCCCCCTGCATATTTGATAATATTTGCAGATTTCGTGAGCCAATTCGACAATTTACCAATTCCGAGCCCCACGCCAAGCATAGCAGCGGCGAGCGTGGCACCAAAACCAAAAGAGTAAGTAAACAGCAAAATAAATCCCCATAGCGTACTTCCCGAAACTAATGATGCCGCTACTACAATCGGAAAAATCGGATTACAACACAATGTACCCAAAGAGGTAAGGCTGCCCACAATAAACCCGAACAATACCGCACCTGTCAATCCGGTTCTTTTACCTTGATAATTAAAAGAGATTCCGGGTATTTTAAACGGCAGAATATCAAGAATATATACCCCGAAAAGGATTAATATTACCCCTGCTGCAATTTTCCAGTAACTTCCCAACGATGCACTAATAAACTCGCCGGCAAAACCGATAATTGCGCCGAGTAAAGACATCGCAAAAACTGTTCCTAAAAGAAAAAATAAACTGCTTACAATCACAGTTTTAGTTTTTGCCGTGACTCCCAATGAGCCTGTATATCCTGCCACAATGCCAATAACGGCAAAATTGCAGGCACAAGTAAAAACGCTAACCACCCCAAGTAGAAATACCGCCACAAGAGCGATAGTTCCGGTTTGGTCAGTACTTAATAATGAATTAATCCAGTCCATAAGATTTAAAGATTTAAAATTTAAAATTTAATACATTGAACCCTTATTTTCAAAAGGCACCCTAAGTAGCAATAGTTTATTCATAGTTAATTTTCAATTGTCAATTGTCAATTGTCAATTGTCAATTGTTAATTATAATCGGGGCAGCAGGAGGTTTTGTCTTCACATTCCGTATTGGGGCAACATTTTGGGGGTTCAGCATTATCTTTTGTTACAAATTTGATGGTAACAATAGCAGCAACCGCCACAATAATGAGAATAAAAAGCCATTTTTTCCAAGGGCTGTTGTTTTTGGGCGGGGTGCAGCAGCCATCGCTACATCCGCAATCTTGAATGGGTTTGTTTTGGTTTTCCATTTTATTTTGATTAATTTGGTTAATAATTGGTATTTTTCCCTGTATTAAGGTGCAGGTGTTTCTTTATTTTTTACCTTCATTCAATATTTCTTTAAGTTGTCCGACATAGTAAAATGGCAAATTAAATAGTTTTATTTTTTTGCCGTTCGGAGTTGTAATCTCGTCTATCGAAAATGGTTCAGACCAAACCCTTACGGCAATGTCATGCGACACTTCGTTCATAAACAAATGCAGTGAGCGGAGTTTCGCATTATGCCCTGACTTTACTTCAATTGGGATAATTTTGCTGTCGTACTGCAAAATAAAATCTATTTCTGCATCTGAACCTTTTTTTTCACGAACCCAAAATGCCCGCTGTGCCGAAACGCGAGTTTCGTATGCAATAAGTTCTTGTGCCACAATTTGTTCTGCAATTTTTCCTCGATATGCGTCAATAATATCTTTTGAGCCAAAGATTTCTTGTTGAATATTTGCTGCATAATTTACCAAGCCTACGTCATTCCAAATCAATTTTGGGGAACGTTTAAGGTTTGGCGAGGCTGGCAAAAGTGTTGATATAGCGGGATAAACCAATTCAAGCAACATCGTTTTTTCCAAGGTGCGAAACGATTCGCCCATCTCTCTGGCTTTGTACGACGAATTGGCAAAATTACCCAACGTTATTCTCTGTAAAGCGTACCCCCAACCTTCTTTCAGTATGTATCTGATAATGTGCTTTTGAGTGTCATTTTTGGCATATTTCTCAACATCATCACGATAACTCGTGAACAAAGTATCATAAATTTCGTTCAACGATACAAAATCACGATTCTCCGCAAAATGTGCAACTACTTCGGGCATTCCTCCTACGAAAGTGAAAGTGTTGAACAGACTCATTGTTTTTGAGTGAATTGCTTTTGGAATGGAATGTTGCTTAACTGCTTTTTCAAGTTCTGTTTCGCCCATTGCAACAAGAAATTCACAAAAAGAACAGGGGCGAATAGCCAAATATTCCACTCGTCCAACAGGAAATGAAATTTGAGTACTTATCAATGTTTCCAAAAGAGAACCTGCGGCAATGACAAATATGTCGGGAACATCTTCATAGAAATATCGCAAACGAGCAACCGCCGCAGGGGAATATTGAATTTCATCAATAAATAGCAAAACGCTTTTTCCTTGTTCTCGCGGTTGGTTGCAAAACAGAAAAATTTGCGAAACTAATTCTTCTATCGAAAAATCTTCTTCAAATAGTGCTTTTGCACGGCTATTTTCAAGGTTTAGATACAAATAGGTATCAAATTGTTTTGCAAATTCATTCACAAGAGTTGTCTTACCAACCTGCCTTGCACCTCTCAACACCAAAGGTTTGTGTTTGGATTTCGCAGCCCACTTTTCTAAACTTTCTAATGCCTCTCTTTTGAACATGGCAATATTTATTTCTATTAACGAAACAAAGAAAAAAATATTGTTTTAAAGTAACGGTAAAAATTTCAATAAACGTTTCAAAGTAACGGCAAATCATCTTCATTTTTGTTTCAAAGTAGGGGTAAGCGAATGGTTAAAATCATTACGGATGAGGCAATGAGGTTAATTTTCGCGCGATAATCGTGCTTTCTACTGAAATTATTTCACTATGTTTCATGGTAAACTATAAATGATTATTTTTGCAGCCAGACTAAAAAATAGATGATTTCAAAAAAAACAATCGACGAAATTATGCTCATCACTAAGATTGAGGAGGTGGTGGGCGATTTTGTTTTATTGAAACGGCGCGGGCAAAACTGGGTGGGGCTCTGTCCTTTTCACGATGATAAAAATCCGTCAATGTATGTAAGTCCGCGGCTGGGCATATTCAACTGCTTTGTGTGTGATACCAAAGGGAATGCTGTACATTTCGTGATGGAACACGAGAAGATTACCTACCCCGAAGCCTTACGCTATCTGGCTAAAAAATACAATATTACGATTGAGGAGGAGGCAGAAAAAACAAAAGAGGAGATTGAAGAGCATAATAAAAAAGAGAGCCTGTTGTTGGTAAATCAATTTGCTGAAAATTACTTCATTGAACAACTTTTTGACACGGAAGACGGAAGAAATATTGGGCTAAGTTATTTTAAAGAACGTGGTTACAACGAAAGCACTATTAAAAAATTCAAATTGGGTTATAATCCCGAAGGTTGGGACAGTTTTACTCAATACGCCCTTCAAAACGGCTATAAAAAAGAGCAGTTGTTACAACTTGGGCTTACCAAAGAGAGTGAGAGCGGCAAACTGTTCGATTTTTTTCACGGTCGTGTTATTTTTCCCATTCACAGCACTTTAGGAAGAACACTCGGGTTTGGGGCGCGCACTTTAAAACAGGGCGAAAAAATTTCTAAATATTTCAACTCCCCTGAAAGTGAAGTATATCACAAAAGCGATATTCTGTACGGTTTCTATTTTGCAAAGAAAGCGATTCGAGCCCACGACAATGTGTATCTGGTGGAGGGTTATACCGATGTCATTTCTATGTATGCCGCAGGAATTGAAAATGTGGTTGCCTCTTCCGGGACTGCGTTAACCAAGGGGCAAATAAAACTGATAGCCACCCAAACCCAAAATATTACCTTGGTGTATGATGGTGATGATGCGGGGATTAAAGCATCGCTGCGCGGGATTGATATGCTGTTGGAGAGCGGATTAAACGTGCAAGCCATTATGTTGCCCGATGGAGAAGACCCCGACTCATTTGCCAAAAAAACTTCTCAGGAGGAACTTAAAAACTACTTTCAGGAAAAATCGGTAAGTTTCATCATTTTTAAAGCCAAAATATTGTCGAAAGAAGCCGGCAACGACCCGATGAAACGCGCCGGAATGGTAAACGAAATTATTCAGAATGTCGCAGAGATTCCCGATGCCATTGCAAGAGCATTTTACATCAAAGAATGTGCAGAACTATTTCATTTACAAGAAGAAACGCTGAACGCACAACTACGTAAGGCGGTGTGGAGAAAACACGAAGGCACGAAGGCACAAAGACACGAAGACAAAAATTCAGGCATAGTTGAAATTGAAAGCAAAAATATTATTGAACCGATAGTTAAACAACCTAAATTAGAAAGCGATAATCGGTTGGAGGAGGTTGAGAAAAATATCATATTGCTCATTTTAAAATATGGAATGTATGAAGTTGATGTACAGGAAATAACAGAAAACGGAGACCCCTATTATAGCAAAACACGCATCGACCAATATATTTTCGATGAATTTCATTACCAACAGATTCAGTTTTCTAATTCTTTGTTTCAAAAGATATATTATGAATACTTAGAAGTTGCTCAAACTGCAATCAATCAAGATGTTATTAAAAGTTATTTTTCTACGATTAACGACAAAGAGATTTCAGATTTTGTAATCGCCCATTTATTGAATGACGACCCCGAAGTGAGTGAACAATGGTTAAGCCGCTTCGATATTGTTACGAGAAGTACATCCAATAATATTCATAAACTAAACAATGCCGTGGAAGAAAACATTCTGATGTTCAAACTGCGCACTATTGAGAATTATAGAAAGTTGATTTTAAGAGAAATAGAAGAGAATAAAGAGGAAAAACTTGAATCATTAATGTTTCAGAAACTGCAACAATTGTTAAAGCGCAGGGAAGAGATTGCAAAACTGCTGGGAACGGTGGTATCGTTTTAGCAGAGACGCGGCAAGCCACGTCTCTACAATCTGCGTGCAAAAAATCAATTCCAGTTCCAGCACAATTCCACCAAATCTTTCCACGGCACGCCTGCATTTTCCGCAATGGCACGGTTGCAAACCTCGCCATTAAAACAATAAATACTTTTCAACAACAAGGGATTCAGTTGGACATTTTGTTTGAGATTGCCTGAAAAAATTAATGAGGAAACCAATTGTTTGACTGTATGTTGTATTTGAGATTTTTCTACATAGAGAAAATTAATGCCCACAGCGGTAATCTTTTTTTCAAACAGAAATTGCACCATCTCTTTGGTAAACAATTTTGGAGGAGCTGTTGAAATGATAATCTGTTTCTCTTTCAAACAAAAAATCTCTTCCAAAGAAAACAGGTCATATTTCAAAACAAGATTGGAAAGCGCAATGATGGGCAGTGCATCCTCCACAATATCCGCACCGTACTCCGTAAATTGATAATCGGAAATCTCGTGGTCATCGCCTAATCCTCTTTGCACAAACACTGCCACGTGTTCCTCTACAAATTTCTCAATCTGTTTGAGAGACAGGAGCAAAGGTGCCGATGTTGTTTCAGAAGACAATAAACCAAGAGTAGATTTAATAGTATTCAATTCAACCTCGGTTGCTGAGAGTTGCGTTTCGGGCGTGTGTTCAAGTTTTGAAAAAAGTGGCATTAGAAAGTAAATTTACGTGTTTGAGCATCAATTCGTTCTATAAAGATTTTTACCGTTTCCTCTTCTAAAATAGATTCAATTTTTTCGCTCCATTCCATAAAGCAGTAGTTTCCGCTCTCTAAATAATCATACAATCCAATGGCAATGGCTTCTTCTGGTTTTTCGATGCGGTAAAAATCGAAATGATATACCGGTTTATTTTGTGGTGTCCGATATTCATTCACTATTGAAAACGTTGGACTTGAAGGAATATTTTTTATCCCCAAAATTTTACATAATGCCTTGATTAGAGTTGTTTTCCCCGCACCCATTTCGCCGCTAACACAAAAAACTCGCTGGTCTTTATGTAGCGTTAAGATTTTGTTTGCAACTTCATCTAATTGTGATTGTGTAGCTGTTATTTCTTGTGAGGTCATCTGTTTTTATTTAAATTATACACAGATATTTCTACAAATCTGTGGTAAAAATGTTGTTTTTCTTACTTCCCGATGCAAAACCTTCCAAACACCGCATCCAGCAACTCATCCGTGGTAATTTCGCCCGTTATTTCGCCCAAATAATTCAAAATAGCATTGATATGAATTACAATTATATCGGTAGTAATTTGGGCAGTAAATCCATCCTCAATTTTATTAATCTCCTCTTCAATTTTCAACATAATGTCGTAATGGCGAATGTTGGTAAGGAGTGCAGTTTCGGTAATCTTCTTTTGGTCAATGTGTTGGGTTAAAAAATCTCTAATTTCATCAATATTTACGTTGCGCTTGGCAGAGATGAAAGCGATGTCGTACTCGTTCCAATCGGTGAAGTGTTTGGGCAATTCGTTGAGTTCGTCGATTTTGTTGGCAACAATAATCAGTTTTTTGTTAATAAAATCGATCTCATTTTCTAAAAACAGCAACTCTTTTTCAATTTCCTCTACTGAGGTTTCTGTGATGTCAATGATGTAAAGAATGATTTCTGCTTTGTCTATTGCCTTAAAAGTGCGTTCAATGCCGTAAGTCTCTATTTCATCGTCGGTTAATCTAATTCCGGCGGTATCAATAAAGCGAAAATTTATGCCGTTAATGTTAAAGTAATCTTCAATTGTATCTCTTGTTGTTCCGGGAATATGAGAAACAATGGCACGGTCATCTTTTAGCAAACTATTCAACAATGTGGACTTACCCACGTTGGGTTTTCCGATAATGGCTACCGGTATTCCTGTTTTAAGCACATTTCCCAATTTAAATGAATCGGTTAGTTGTGTTACTTCGATTTTAAGCGTTTGTAAAAGATTATCTAATTGCTTTCGGTCGGCAAACTCAACGTTTTCTTCGCTAAAATCAAGTTCCAACTCCATAAGTGCCGCCAACTCTATAAACTGATTGCGCAAAGTTTTGATACGCGCTGAAAAATTACCTTTTAATTGATTAACAGCCAATTTATGCGCTGTTTCCGATTGAGATTCAATTAAATCGACCACCGCTTCGGCTTGGGGCAGGTCTAATTTTCCGTTTAAAAACGCCCGCATCGAAAACTCGCCGGGCTTTGCCAATCGTGCGCCATTTTTCAACAATAACTCTATGATTTTCTGCTGAATAAAGTTTGAACCGTGGCACGTTATTTCAACCAAATCTTCGCCTGTATAAGTTTTGGGAGCGTAAAATTTTACCGCCATTACCTGGTCTATTAGCAAATCGTTTTCATAAATATCAAATCGTTTCACAAAATGGGAAAGCATGGCTTTAAAGTCATTAGAGTCTTTAAATAATTTACTTGTAATTTCAAAAGCCTCACATCCGGAAACCCTTAGTACCGAAATGGCACCAACTCCTTGCGGCGACGAAATAGAACAAATAGTATCTAATAAATTCATGGTTGTAAAAAAATAAAGCTAATTTCTCGGAAAAAACTTCAAAAAGTAAGTATTTCCTTTGTAATCATATTCAAGGTTCATCTCTTTATTAGTCAGTTTTACTATATTAACACTATCAATTTTATATTTTTGATACTTAAGGGTAAATTCTAATTTCAAAGTGGAACGATCCTTAAAGAAATATTTACCGTTTGGAGAAATTACTTGTTGCTCATCCACTATAGTTCTTATCTCCAATACATTACCATGACCAAAAAAGTAGTATGTATATTTTGGTATAATATTAAACTGCGTTGAGTCAGTATAAAGCTCACCATTCATGAGAGTAGAATCAAGGTGCCAAGTTTTATTGACTATCGTTTCTTCGGGGTCGCAACTGGAAAAGCAGAAGAGCAGAAAAGCAGAAGAGCAGAAGAGCAGAAATATATTCCTTAAACCATTATTTTCTAAAGGTTCCCTTAGTAGCAATATTCGGTTGACCGTAATACGAATTTGATGTGTTAATCTCCGAAAGATATTCCTATTTTTTTGGCGGTCCATAGCAATGAATTTGTTTGAGGGTTAATAAAATTGAGTTTTTTAACTACTTCATCTAACGATGCATAAGTAATTTCGGGATGATTATACACCACCATATTTCCATATTTTTTCTCTTTCACGAGGTCAAAAGCTTTTACCCCGAAAGCGGTAGCGAGAATACGGTCGTAGGCAAGTGGTGTTCCGCCGCGCTGTAGGTGTCCTAAAACGGTAACACGAATATCGTGTTTCACGCCGGCGGCTTCCAATTCATATTTAAGTTTATCTCCGGCACCGCCTAATTTAATATGCTGGTCACCAACGGCTGTAGGTGCTTTTCCGGTAACATTACCATCTTTACTTCTGGCTCCCTCTGCAATTACGATATTACAAAAACCTTCCCCGTTGATATATCTTGTTTCTATTTTTTTAGCGATAACAGCCGGGTCGTACATTATTTCGGGGATAATACAAACATCAGCGCCGCCGCCCAATGCAGAGTGAAGGGCAATCCAACCTGCATCACGCCCCATTACTTCGAGAATAAAAACACGGTTGTGGCTTTCGGCGGTAGTTACCAATTTATCAATAGCCTCGGTAGCAATCTGTACGGCGGTTTGAAAACCGAATGTAAAATCGGTACAAGCCAAATCGTTGTCAATAGTTTTGGGTACGCCCACCATATTTACGCCCAATTTTGCCAATTCGAGCGAGATGCGCTGAGAGCCATCCCCGCCAATACTGATAATTGCCTCAATACCTAAATCATCCAAGCGTTCTAATAACAATTTCGAACGGTCTTCTGTTTTCCATGTGCCATCAGGTTGCTGTGCCGGAAAGTTAAAAGGACCTCCCCTGTTGGTAGTTTTGATAATAGTGCCTCCTCTGATATGGATGCCCGAAACCTCCTTCTCTGTGATGGGCATTACTTCTATCTTATCTTTCAGCAAACCATTGTAGGACTCGATGCACCCTATAACTTCCCAATTTCCAGCCAATTTGGCACTTTTTACAATTCCCCTGATTACCGCGTTCAATCCAGGGCAGTCGCCTCCACCGGTTACAACCAATATTCTTTTTGACATGGTAAAATTAATTAACGCGCAAAAATAAAAAAATTCATTTATCCCTTTTTGTAATATTT